>OBZG01000446.1_pt1 | contig 31712 bp, 30 predicted proteins | sample 1550701 | NCBI WGS metagenome assembly OBZG01 (sample SAMEA2580229, study PRJEB22360) | human gut metagenome | biome: human gut; feature: human-associated habitat; material: faeces | place: Denmark | collected 2008/2010
ACCGGTTGCTCCGGCAGCGCCTGTACTTCCGGTAGCCCCTGTCGGTCCGGCAGGTCCGGTAGGCCCAGTTGCTCCATTTTCACCCGTAGCGCCAATGGCACCCGTCGGTCCGGTATTTCCGTTTGCCCCAGTTGGTCCTGTAGCTCCGATAGGGCCTGTTGCCCCTGTATTTCCAGTAGCACCGGTTGCGCCTGTCGGCCCGGTAGCTCCAACGCCGGGTCCTGTCGGTCCCGTAGCCCCTGTAACTCCGGTATCACCGCGGGGAATAACGAAATCCAGTACATGATTTGGTCCCCCGCTGTCATGTACCTGTGCCGGTGTTCCCGGGTCAGCTGTTGTTGTGGAACGAATGGTTATCGTCTCAGATAATCCGGTAGCGCCCGTAGCGCCGGTGAGACCTGTATTTCCGGTAGCTCCTGTAGCACTAGTGGCACCTGCTTCCCCTGCCGGACCTCTGAATCCCCGCGGCCCCCGCGGTCCAGGACAGCAGCATACATCATAGTCACCCTGGTCACAGGATGAAGAACTGCATTCATTGCAGCAGTTTTTGTCATCAAAATCATAGTCATCATAATGCATATCGTTCACCTCATTTATGTTAATTCATTTTAGTATATGGCTGAGCTTAAAAATGGGGAATGGTATTGTCCCGGTTCCGATGAAAAGACATGATTTTTTAAGTATCCGGCAATCAGCTGTTAACTGGTTGTCCGGTTTTATGAAAGAAAAACGATGCGGATGTGCAGTTGTCTATCAGGATATAGCGATTCCTGCGCTGGCATAGCCGGCAACTGTGTTGACAAGGCTCAATCCGGCAGCAGTAGCAGTGAATACAAGCAGCAGTCTGGTCTGGTTTGTAACTGCAATCGATAGACCTGTTGTTGTACCGGAGGATATTGTTCCGATAGCGATTACTCCGGTTATTGCCGGAGCAAGTGTCACAACTGCTCCTGGGACAGCTGTGAAGGAATTGTTTGGTGCTGTAGACTGATAAAGTGTTGCTGTGATTGTTACAGTGGAGCCAACCAGCGACAAAGCGGCAGTGGTTGAGAAAAAAGCAGAAATGGAAGTTATGGTACCTGCTCTTGGCATGGAAAATGCAAAGTTTGTCAGCGTTCCGGCTGCATTGGTCAGGTCAATAACACCACCTACAATGCTGACACCTGGCGCAGAGCTGCCGAAGCCGACAAAGCCCGGTGTACCAACAAGTCCGCCAGCAATCGTTGTTAGTGATAGCGGAATACCGGAGCTGTAAGGAATGATTGCAGAGCTTCCTGCCAGACCGGTAGCTCCGGTTGCTCCAGTGACACCGATTGCGCCATCAGCTCCCGTAGCACCAGTGGCTCCGGTCGGTCCTGTGGCACCATCAGCCCCGGTGTTTCCGGTTGCTCCTGTCGGTCCCGTTGCTCCGGTCAAACCGGTACTTCCCGTAGCGCCTGTCGGTCCGGTAGGCCCGGCAGCACCATCCGGTCCGGTATTTCCCGTGGCACCAGTTGGTCCCGTAGCACCGTCAGCCCCGGTGTTTCCCATAGCCCCGGTCGGTCCCGTAGCACCTGTTAAACCGGTATTTCCTGTAGCACCAGTCGGTCCGGTAGGCCCGGCAGGTCCCGTTGGTCCGGTAGGCCCCGTGCTTCCCGTCGCACCGGTCGGTCCTGTCGCCCCGGTATTGCCTGTTGGCCCGCTAACGCCGTTGGCTCCGGTGTTACCCATAGGTCCTGTTGGTCCGGTTACACCGTTCGCTCCGGTATTTCCAGTAGCTCCTGTTATGCCGCTGGCACCAGTCGCCCCCGTAGCGCCTGCTGGCCCGACGGGTCCGGTATTTCCCGTAGCGCCGGTTGAGCCTGTGCTTCCGGTCGGACCCGTTGGTCCTGCCGGTATAGTGAACAGCAATGAAGCGCCGGAAGGTGTAAATGTCTCAGTGACACTGGCCTGTGTTCCCGGATCTCCGGTAATGGTTCCCGCAACGGTAATCACAGGTGTCATGCCCGTAGCTCCCGTGTTTCCGGTAGCTCCTGTGCTTCCTGTCGGTCCGGTATTTCCGCGTAATCCTGCCGGTCCTGTATTTCCGGTCGCCCCGGTAGCTCCAGTAGGCCCGGTAGCGCCTACACCCGGTCCAGTCGCCCCGGTAGCCCCTGTTGAACCCGTCGGTCCGGTTGCTCCCCGAAATCCGCGTGGTCCCCGCGGTCCCTGGCAACAGCTGTTACAGTCACAGCTGCAGGATGAAGCATCCTCGCCATAGCAGTCATCATGGTAATTATAATCATCGTAATGCATATTGCTCACCTCACTTTCTAAAACAGTACAGTATATGTAAGATAAAAATTCGTGTCGTGTTAAAGTCCCGGATTTTATATAAATACATATCCCAAAGCAAAAAAAGCACTCCTTTTTCTAATCTGTCTGAAGTACATCCTACATAGAACGAAAGGATAGCGTCTTCAGACTTTTCATCGGATACTCCTTTGGGGTATCCCCTCGTAAAAACAATACCAGTCACATGATGTGAATGGTATTGCAGGACCAGAGGATATCAGTTAATAGAATGCAAATATTCAGGTATTGTGATAAAAATGTCAGAATCTTGTTTCTATACATCAGGCTATTCTAACAATATTTAATGATGCTCCGGTGCCGGATTGCAGGGTAACCGTACCATTTACTCCGTAAATTTGTAATGATAAAACATCCCCTGCTGTTAAAGACTGCATGAATGATACACTATATTCATTAGAGGATGTTGAGGACGTACTGATAGAATTTAATATCGGCGTATCATTCCGTGTTATTCTTGATGACATTGGCAATCCGGATGTCATTTTGATAACATAGGATATGAAATAGGTACCTGTTTGATTAACTGTGAACTGCGTATTCGAAGCATTTGCCGTAAATCCGTTTATATAGGGCTGAACTGGCAGAGGAATATTCGTCCCATCGGATGTTACCGAAACGGTAGCAGCGGAAATATTCAGTGCTGAGAGTGCATTCGTGATAACAGAAGTCCCGGTTGGACCTGTGGCACCTGTATTTCCTGTCGGCCCCGTATTTCCAATAGGTCCTGTTGCCCCGGTCGGACCTTGAAAACCGCGTGGCCCCGGACAGCAGCACGGTGTACAGTCATATGGATGACAGGAGGGCATACTGCATGGATCACAGCAGCTGTCATCGTATTCATCATAGTGCATAGCTTTCACCTCATTTTCTAATACGTTCCAGTATATGGGGAACATACAAATCCTGTATTTACATTCTCCCATATCCGTTGCAATTTCTTTACATAACACAGGGAAGATTCACCTGCTTCCAGGCATCTTTATGGCAATACCTCCGCCGGCTTGCTATGGAGGCAGAAAAAAGCGGAGATGTCCTAACCTCCGCGCATCCCTTTACAGGATAAATAAATCTATACTGCAGCTTGAAACAAAGGTGATATTCCTGTTTGTCTGATTGGCAAGAACAATCATACCATATTCATTTCTTATAACCGTTCCAATGGAAGGCGTCTGTGTGTTGGTAGTGATATAGACATTTTCTCTTCCTACCGGGAGTAGAGAACGGATAACAGCATCACAATCAGCACAGCAATCCGTCAAGGCAGGCACCGGCTCTGGTAAATATACAATGGCGTCATTGTACACGGCATCATTGATCTGAATCGTATCAATACTGCAGATTGATAGATACTGGGAAGTATTTTGAGAGTTTATAACCTCGAATACGCCGGTACGTCCATTCGGTCCCAATAGCAGTGCGCCTGCACGTCCGACAGCGGCATCTCCGCTTTCCAGCGTAATAAATAAATCCTGATTCGGATAAAGCGTAATGATCTGCTGGAGGATATTTCTTATCTGCTCCTTACAGTCACAGCAAACGGTTTCCGAAGACCCGGCAGGTCCTGTGGGACCGGTAGCGCCTGTTGCTCCACTTGATCCTGTGGCACCCGTTGGTCCGGTAGCTCCACGATATCCTCGCGGACCCTGTGGTCCCTCACAACAGCAGCTTTCAGCACTGCTGCAGGATGGCGCCTGCTCTGCACAGCAATTGTCCATGCAGGCATAATCATCATAATAATACTGCTCACCTCACTTTCTGATACAGTATAAGCTATGCTGTCTGCATAAATATGTATTGACGATATCCCAGAGAGACTTGTATTTCTGTAAGCTATATACATATATATAAAGCCATAACGGTTAATAGATGAAGTCCTAGATAGTGACAGGCATATTCAGTTTCATGCAGGGTGTCTGTATGCTGTTGTGAATTTCCATGGCGGATGAAACAGGTGTTGATGTGTTCCCATTGAACATCCGTAAGGGTATTAAAACAGGGAAAGCTGTCAGAGATGACCATAGCCATAACGAAGCCCTGCTGTCAGGAATGCTCTTTCTTCTTTCTGATTTGTCTAACCTTTGTTACATCATATTGCGGACTTTTTGTCGTGCGTATGCTATACTGTTAACATAAATGAGGTGATTGTATGCTGTCTACAGAGCGTAAATTATATCTGCTGCAGAAGGTGGAAAGAGAAGGAACCATCCATGTACGGGATGTCGCAAAGCAGCTTAACATCAGTGAGACCACGATTCGACGCGATCTGATGGAGCTGGAGCAGGAAGGAAAGGTGCGAAGAGTGCACGGCGGTGCTGTCAGAGAAAGCCTGAATCAGATTCTGACGGAATCCAGAGAGCTGCTGATGCAGGATCGTATGCTGATCAATTTTGACAGAAAATCCAGAATCTGCCGCAGTGCCAGTGAGCTTGTTGAGGATGGTGAATGTGTCTTTCTGGATGGAGGAACCAGTATCGTTGCCATGATTGACTATCTGCAAAGCCGTCCCATCAAAATCGTGACGCATAACCAGCTGATTGTACAGCGGCTGCACGATCCGGTTGCACAAATCATCATCATCGGTGGAGATTTCAATGCGAAATATCACATGAGTGAGGGACCGATGGCGCAGAATATGCTTGGTCTATATAATTTCGACAGAGCCTTTATCGGCTGTGCAGGCATGGACCCTATCAGCGGGCAATGCTATACTGCGGAAATGGGAACCAGGGAACTGAAGGAAATTGCGATGAAAAACAGCAATCACAGCTATCTGCTGATCGATGACAGCAAGCTGTTTGTAAAGGGCTTCTGCAAATTCACAAATGCGGATGCCTTTGAACAGATATTCTGCAATAGGCTGGATGAGACTGTGGAAAACCTGCCAGAGAATATGAAATTTGTGGAATAAGCAATATATGGATATTGTATAAAAAAACCGGAAGCATTTTCGCAAATAGTGAAAGGCACTGGTTTTTTTTTTGCTTTTTTCCTTAAGGAGAAATGCTGATAATTTGATCAGTATGACCTGTAGTTTCTTATATCACGGTAAAGGTGATGAATGTGTCCCACTACTATTCTATATGCGATTGCTTGCATAAAATACGGGAGCAGTAAATAGAATTGCAACAATATTGTTGCAGAAAAAAGGCATTTTCGAGGGTGTGAATGCGTGATACTATTTTCCTGTAAAGGAGGATTTGATATGGAATTATCGAAAGTGACGATGATTTTAAGAGGGTATACCTATGAGCAGGTACGCTGTGTTGCTGAAGTTCTGATTAACAGCAGCTATGTGAAAAACATAGAGATTACTTTAAATACCAGCAATGCATATGAAATCATCAAAAAGATTGCTGATGAGTTTCAAGGGAGATTGCATATTGGCGCTGGAACCGTTCAGACATATGATGAGCTGGTTCAGGCGATTGCAGCAGGGGCAGTCTTTGTTTTATCTCCGAGAAAAATGAATCAGAAGATGCTCGATTATTGCAAGCAGCACAATGTGATTGCAGTTCCCGGGGCTTTTACACCATCCGAAATCGCAGAATCTTTGGAAATGGGAGCTGATATCGTAAAGGTATTTCCAGCGAATGAAGTAGGCTTTGATTATGCAAAAAAGCTCTGTGAACCAATGGGAGAGCTTCCTCTCATGGCGGTCGGAGGTATTCAGGCAGGAAATGTGAAAAAAGCTTTACAATCAGGTTATACTTATGTAGGAACAGCAGGCGGTCTTTTTGAGAAGGAAGATATTCAGAAAATGCGAAAGGATCATATGTTGAAATCTTTAGAAGTATTCGAAAAAGAATTATTATAGATAGGAGAGATTCACTTGAAGGCTGCGCAAAGACAAAAAAAGCTACTGGAAATATTAACATACAGCGAAAATTATATGACTGTTCAAAGTCTTGCTGATACTTTTACTGTATCAAAGCGAACAATACATAATGATATTGCGCAGCTGGAAAATCAGGGAATAGAATTTGAAAAAAAGCCTAGTGCCGGATTAAAGCTGAAAAACAGAAAAGAGGCCCGCTTTGTAGAGCATATGGATAAATATCGGCCGGAGCAGCGTAGAAAGCAGCTTATGAAAGAACTACTGTTTTATGAAAATAGAATCACCTTTCAATCAGCCTCTGCGTGTTATATGGTGGGGGTAAGCTCGATTATTGCAGATATCCATTACATAAAAGAGCATATTTTAAATGATGCGACAGTGTCACTGATCGGAGATGAAAACGGTACCAGGCTGACGGGGACAGAAATAGAATGGCAAAAGGCGTTAATCTCATTTAATGAATATCTGATAGCATCGGAAAATCTGACATTCACGGATGATGCAATGCTGGCATTGTTTAAGGAATTCTATGATACAGATATTATAACAGCATGCTACACAACAATTCAGGCGCTGGATGATTTCAACATATATATTGCTGCACAGCATTATTTAATCAATCTGTTCAATGTCATGATTGTATTATGTCATCGCTTGAGAAAAAGATACCATCACAAAATTATCCATAATGCATTTTACAGCGATCAGATAATGGCGATGATGTATTATCTGATTGGTGATGATTTACTTCGTATTCTGAAGAAGGATTTAAACATCACTTATGAGGATGGCGATATATATTTCCTTTCTATGTATTTGAGTGCAAATCGGATTATGCTCAACAGCTCTTTACATAGACGGGGAAATCCATTTAAGCATATAGTTGAGAATTTAATTGAAAGAATGTCAAACTGCGTCGATGTTGATTTAACGCAGGATCAGGATTTGTTTTACAATCTCTGTCTGCATCTGGAACCGATGATATATCGGTTGAAAAATCGAATTTATATCACTAACCCGATGTTATTTGAAATTAAGCAGCAATATCATTTGATGTTTGATTTGACCTGGATGATTATGGACTCTATAAGGACAACGCTTGGGGTCACGCTTACTGAGGATGAGGTTGGCTTTCTTATGCTTCATTTCCAGAATGCATTGGAGAAGAAAAAAAAGAGTAAGCGTATTTTGGTTGTGTGTCCAAACGGGATAACAACTTCGGAATTGATTGCCAACAGGATACGAAGTGTCCTGCCGCCTTTAGACATAATTGAAGCGGCATCGATTGATACGATCAACTCATTTGAATTAAGGAGTATCGATTTTATAGTGTCAACCATACCTTTGAAAAGCCTTGATAAACCGGTTGTAGTTGTTTCAATGCTGATCAATGATTCTGATATACAGAGGATTGAAGAGCTATATAAGAAAAAGTTATCAATACCCAAGGAAGCGGATGTACGCTTTATTGAAATCCCACAGTATTTGCATGAGAAAAATATTTATATTAATGATGGGAAAATAACAAAGGATGAAATTATTCATCAGGTCTGTATGGGCCTGAATAAAGAAGGCTGTGTAGATGCGCATTTTGAAACCAGTGTATGGGAAAGAGAGCAGAAAGGAGGAACGGATATCGCGGTTGGAGGTGCAATACCTCATGGCGCAGTTTCCACTGTACGAAAAACACAATTGGCTTTATGGATCAATAAGGAGCCGGTGAAATGGTCTAAATACCGTGTGAAGGTGATTGTATTTTTCGCATTGAACAGCGAGGATACAGCAAAAACAAAGGTTATTTTGGAAGAAGCCTTTTCACTTATCAAAACAAAGGAAATGATAGAAAAGCTGTCTTCCATGAAGAATAAGAAGGCTGTTATAAAATATATATTTGGAGGAAGCCGATTTGATTAGAGAAAATCTTTTATATTTAAACAAAGATATCCGTGATCGTGAAACAGTTATCACATATATTGCAGATATGGCAGATACTGTTGGATTATTAAGCGATAAAAACCTGTTTTTAAAAAGTGTTCAGGAAAGAGAACACATATTACCCACATCTGTAGGCTTTAAAGTAGCTATACCGCATGGCCGGAGCAGCAGCGTCAGAGAACCATTTGTATCCTTCATGAAAACAAAGCATGAATTTATCTGGGATACGAGAAACAATAATGAGGTGGATTTGATATTTCTGATTGCCGTGCCTGAAAAAAATGAGAATAACCTGCATCTCCGGTTTCTTTCGGAAATCAGTAAAAAATTGATGGATAGCAGCTTCAGGGAACGATTGCGGAATGCGGATAATGAACACGAGGTATTCGTTATGTTACATGAAATTAATGAGAAAGTGATGGAGGAAAACACATGAAAATTATAGGAATAACAGCATGCCCAACAGGGATTGCACATACATATATGGCACAGGAGTGTCTGGAAAAGGAATGCAGAAAAAGAGGCTTTGATGTGAAAATCGAAACACAGGGCGGTTTGGGGATAGAAAATGAACTAAGTGAAGAGGATGTAGCTCAAGCTGATGTTGTAATTCTGGCAGTCAGTGTCGTTATTGAGGGGGAGGAACGATTTGAGAATAAGCGTGTATTACATACTGATGTGGATGAAGCAATTTCGCATGTGGAAAAGCTGGTAGATAGAGCGGTTGCACTCGTAGAAGGAAATTGATAATTATGAAAACGATTTGGAAAGATATTCAAAAGCATTTGTTAAGTGGCGTATCCTTTATGATGCCGGTTGTCGTTGCCGGTGGTGTGATCCTGGCAGTTTCCTTATTGGGTGCAACGCAGACGGAAACAGGACTTGTTCCTAATGGGCCGTTGCTGACCTATTTGAATCAGCTGGGAAAAGCAGGAATGGCGATGATGATCCCTGTATTCGCTGCCTATATTTCATATTCTGTAGCCGGGAAACCGGGTCTTACACCGGGATTCATTTTAGGTTATATTGCAAACAATGCTATCATGATCAATGGTGTTGAGGTTAAGGCAGGATTTCTGGGAGCACTTATCTTAGGTCTGCTTGCGGGCTATATGGCGAAATGGATGAAGGGATTAAAGGTAGGGAAAACGATTCGCTCCATCATGCCTATTTTGGTCATTCCAATCTCAACTGTCCTTGTACTAGGCCTTGCTTATTATTTTATAATAGGATATCCGATTTCCTTTCTGATGCAGGCGCTGTCAGATTTGATGGTGACTTTGAACGGCAGTGGAAAAGCTGTGCTGGCAGTGTTTATGGGGTTCTTTAGTGAAATTGATTTTGGAGGACCTGTGACAAAAGCTGTCTCCATGTTTACACTTTCTATGATCAATGAAGGGATCATGGAGCCTAATGGAATATTCAGAATTCTGGTAGCTGTTCCTCCGATTGGAATCTTTTTATCCACGATTATTGCTAAGAAAAAATATAGTGAGGAAGAACGTGATAATGCGAAAGCTGTAGGTATTATGGGATGTCTGGGGATAACAGAGGGAGCAATTCCGTATGCTATCAAAGATCCGAAGGCTGTGTATCCTGCATGTATTATCGGAAATATCGTCGGGGCATTGATCGGGGCCTTTGGAAATGTGGCATGCCCGGTACCGCATGGCGGATTCATTGTACTTCCGGTCGTAGAAAATCAACTTTGGTTTGTTGTTGCAATACTTGTCGGCTCTGTCATCACAGCACTGCTGCTGAAGGTATTGAAAAAGGATGTTCTTGAGGAGCGCTAAAAAGTTTGCTCTTAAATTCTTAAACAGCTATTCGAGCAGAATTACTGAAATCTATACAGCATTAAAAGAAAGTAATAGGCTCTTTCTCGATTACAGGTAAACTTAACATAGGGAGACTTCCATACGATTGTAGTTATCAATAGAAGTTGAAGTCTCCCTTTTGCAAACACCCTAAAGTAAGAAAGAAACGAAGCTATCATATGCTGTCAACATACGGGCAGTCTGCTGCTTTTGTAAAAATGCGGTAAACTTATACAGTGAATCAGATATATGAAATTATATAGTTCTATTTTGATGGTGATAAGGCAAACCTGTCTCTTTTGAATAAGGAGATAGGTTTGCTTTATCTTAGCTGATTGTCACTGGATTCCGCATCAAATGCACTTATAGAAGCTATCGAGAAAAAGTGCAGTATGAGATATTGGATAGTGTTTTTACGTATTGGAAGACATCTGTTTTAAATTCACCACAGCGTATAGGATATGTAAATGCGTAATTTTTATGAATACCAAGACGAAATAGTAAGAAAACGCTTTCCTGTTAGCCTTTCCTGATTTATCATAAGAGTATAAAGAAAAGAGGGGTTTTATGATAAGGACGATACCTGAAGATTTTTTAATCGGAACAAGCAGCAGTGCATGGCAGATCGAAGGGGTGGCAGGAAAAAGCAAAGAGCAGAAAAGCTGGGCAGAGCTGTTCTATGCATCAGCACCGGAAAAATGGCATAATGGAATCGGACCGGAAAAGGCGGCTGATTTCTATCACCGCTACAAAGAGGATATTCATACCATGGCATCTCTTCATATGAAAGCCTTCCGCTTTACCATACAATGGGCGCGGTTTATGAAGGATCCGATAGCCGGCATCGTGGATGAGGAGGCAGCTGCATATTATCTTGATGTGATCAAGACCATTCGGAAGGAGGGAATGGAGCCGCTGATTTCCCTTGAGCACTGGGACCTTCCGGCAGTGCTCATCGAACGCTTTAACGGCTGGGCAGGCAGAGAAACGCTGGACTGCTACATCATCTATGTGAAAGAGGTGCTGCGGCGTTTTGCGGATCAGGTAACCTGGTGGTTCGCCTTTACAGAACCAAACATACCAATAGACAACGGATATATGGATGCCATATGGTATCCGTTCACTCATGATCCGAAAACCGCTTATCAGGCACATTTTCATAAGATACTGGCAACCTCGTATGCAGTCGCATGCATAGAGCAGTATCGCTCCTATGGATGCCGCATGGGGGCTATGGTGCACATGACGCCGGTCTATGCGAAAAGCGGAGAGATTCAGGATGTAACAGCCGCATGGTATGCCGACTTGTTTCATGTGCGTCTGTATCTGGACCCGTACCTGAAGGGAGAGTTTCCAGCGGAGCTGCTGCATCAGCTTAAGCTGCATGACTGTATGTTCACCTATAAGGAAGAGGATTTGCAGCATATCCGAGCACATCGTATTGCTATGCTCGGTATTGATTATTATTTTCCGATACGCGTGCAGGCGCGCAGTCATCCGTATTCCGGCCCCTTTCATCCAAAGCAGTTCTACGAGCCATGGATCAAGGAGGATCGCAAATTCAATGCGGACCGCGGCTGGGAGGTTTACGAACAGGCTGTCTATGATATTGGAATGCGCCTGAAAAATGAATATGGCAATCCAGACTGGCTGATCAGTGAAAACGGTATCGGTATTGCACATGAGGAACGCTACCGAAACGAGCAGGGAAGCATTGACGATGATTATCGTATCGACTTCCTTTCTGAACATCTGCGGTATGCGCTGAAAGCAAGGGAAGCAGGCTGTCACTGTCATGGGTATTTCGTCTGGTCCTATATTGATAATGTGTCCGCCATCAATGCGTTTAAAAACCGATACGGTCTGCTGGAGCTGGATATAGAAACAGGAAAGCGGATTCCGAAGAAATCGGCATACTGGTTTCGGGACATATTGGCTAAAAAGCAGCTTGATGATTGAAAATGTATGATAATGCACGATTAAACATACAAAAATATGCATAAACAAAATAATATGAGCGCAAATGGCTTGCGTCCCGGGTGGAATCCCATTATAATATGCATAGAAAGAATCAAAGCACAGCTGGATTCTTTGACGCAGCCTGCATGAATTTATGGCTGGACAGTTTGCGGGTGTCATGATGCTGCAATCAGCAGGCACACGCAGACGATCCATACCAGAAGCAGGCGCATCGCTATGAGGAGGGCGCTTATGAAAGATTTTCTATTTTATACACCTGCAGCATCCGGCGTTGACTGGAAGCGCATCGATTCTCTTCGCCATGTCATGGAGAAACGCACTGCCAGTATATGCTCGCAGCGTGCTCTTCTGTATACACAATCCTTTCAGGAAAGTGAAGGAGAACCGTATATCATTCGCAAGGCAAAGGCCTTCGCCCACACCCTTGCCCATATGGATATCTATATCCAGCCCCATTCCCTGATATTCGGTAATCAGGCGTCCGCAAACTTCGCGGCTCCGATATTTCCGGAATATTCCATACAGTGGGTCATTGACGAGCTGGAAGCCTTCGATCAGCGAAGTGGTGATGTGTTTCAGATCAGCGAGGAAGTAAAACAGGATTTGAAACGCATAGCACCATACTGGCTACAGCATACCCATGAGGATGAGGTCAATGCACATCTCAGTGAGAATATCCGTCTTGCAGAGAAGCAGGGAGTTTTACACCGCGGTGGCATCTCCATGTCCGGAGACGGTCATATTGTTCCGGATCATGAAATGCTGTTGCAAAGAGGGTTTCGTTCGATCATCGATGAGGCGAAGCATGCCCTGACAAATACTGACTTGCAGGATGCACAGCGTAATTACTATCAGGCGGTTATCATTTCACTGGAAGGGGCTCTGCTGTTCTTTCAGCGCTTTGCCAAGCTGGCGGAGGAAATGGCGGAGCATGAGCAGGATGAAAAGAGAAGACAGGAGCTGCGAGTTATAGCACATATGGCCGGGACCATGATGGAACAGGGGGCCAGAAGCTTTTATGAAGGAGTAGAGGTGTGCTATATGGTGCATGTTCTGCAGATGATTGAAAGCAACGGGCATTCCTTCTGTTACGGCCGTTTCGACCAGTACATGCGAAAGCTGTATGAACAGGATGTAGAGCGGGGTGTGCTGACAAAGGATCAGGCACTGGAAATCATCACGCATATGTTCATTATGAATTCCTCCTGTAACAAGGTGCGTCCCTACGGTCATACAAAATACTCACAGGGCTATCCGCTTTATTCCAATCTGGTCGTCGGCGGGAAAACACCGCAGGGAAGCGACGGCACCAATGAGCTTTCCTATCTATGTATTGAGGCGATGCATCTGACATCCTTAGCGGAACCGAATTTCTCTGTCCGTTATCATTTGGAAACACCGAGGCAGTTTCTGAAGGCGGCTGCCTTGCTGATTCGCACCGGATGCGGCATGCCGAGCATGTTCAATGACGAGGTTGCCGCAAAGGGAATCGAGGATTTGGCAATACCGAAGAAGGATGCGCTGGATTATTGTCCGATCGGCTGTGTGGAAACCGGAGTTCCGGGGAAATACGGACATCGGGCTACCGGGATGACCTATGTAAACTGGGGCAAGGTTTTGGAGATTCTGCTGCATAACGGTGTGGATCCTGCAAGCGGCATCCAAATGCTGTCGGTCAATGGACAAGGCGGGGATGCTGTTACGTTTGAAAGCTATGAGGAATTGTGGCAGGGTTGGGAAAAGCTGCTGAAATTCTATTCTGATATATCGGTGGAATGCGATGCAATCTGTGATGATTCTCTGGTAAAATATGATGCTGATCCATTCGCAAGCTGTTTTATACAGGACTCCATGAAGCTGGGGAAAACCCTGAAGGAGGGTGGCTGCCGCTACGATGTGATTTCACAGTCCAATATCGGACCGTGCGTTGTCGGAAACGCATTATACGCAATAAAGAAGCTGGTGTTTGAAGAGCAGTCGGTAACCTGGGAAGAGCTGATGACTGCTATGCAGGATAACTGGCAGTCTCTGGAATCTGCTAGAATCCATAAAAAAATACGTCATGTAGCCAAGTTTGGAAATGATGATGATGCGGTGGATGAAATTGTTAAGGATGTTTTTGATTCCTACCTGAAGCTGCTTCCGCAGTATCGTACACAGCGTTATCAGCAGGGACCTGCAGTAAGCTGCTATACGATGTCGACCAGCAACATCACCTCCTATGTACCAAACGGCTTTGTCGTCGGCGCAACACCGGACGGGCGGTTTGCGGGAACACCGTTAAACGAGGGCTGTTCTCCAACACAGGGGACAGATACAAACGGTCCTACTGCGGTTATCAATTCGGTTGCCAAGCTGCCAAACGAGCAGGTGGCGGCAGGACAGCTGCTGAATATGCGTTTCTCCAGCGGTGCACTGGCAGGAGAGGAAAATCTCGATAAATTTGTCGACTTTCTGATGGCCTCTGCGAAAAAGCACATCTACCATAATCAGTTCAATGTCATAGACAGTGCAACGCTGCGTCTGGCGCAGGAGCATCCGCAGGATTATACGGATCTGATTGTGCGTGTTGCCGGTTACTGTGCTCAGTTTGTTTCCCTGATGCCGGAAGCACAGGAAGCCATTATCGCACGTACGGAGAATACATGGTAGCCATTCACCTGTCGACCATACAGCGCTATTCCACAAAGGACGGCCCTGGAATACGGTCCACCGTGTTTCTGATTGGCTGCAATCTGCTCTGTGCATGGTGCTCCAATCCGGAGCTGATGCTGCCGTACAATAAGCTGCTCCATTTTTCATCTCTGTGCCGCGGCTGTCAAAGCTGTGTGCATGCGTATCCAGCAGCTGTATACATGGAGGACGGTGCTATTCACATGCATCCCTGTGCACAGCATATGGCAGGGGAGCTGGAGGAGGTATGTCCCTTTGATGCCCTTGAACAGGTTGGTATGCAGGTGGAGTGCCAACAGCTTGTAAAGCAGCTGGAAAAGGATTTCACATATTATGAGGAGTCCGGAGGCGGCGTGACGTTCAGCGGCGGGGAGCCGCTGTTACAGGCTGAGGCTTTGGCGGATACACTCTGTCTGCTGAAGCAGAAGCACATAGCAACATGTGTGGATACCGCTGGTGATGTGGCATGGGAGCATATGGAAAGGGCTGCGCAATACTGCGATTTGTTTCTCTATGATATCAAAGCCTTTGATGCGGCATTACACAAAAAAATCACCGGAGCGGACAACGGCCGAATTCTTGATAACGCAGGAAGACTGGCGGCGATGCACAAGCCGATGTGGATTCGCATGGTCATCGTGAAGGGATATAATGATGATCGAAGGGATTTGCGGAAAAGACTGCAGTTTGTGGCATCACTGGGTTCTGCGGTACAAAGAGTAGAGCTTTTACCATATCATGCACTGGGGGAAGGTAAGTATAAAAGCATGGAGCTGGCATACCCGATACAGGAGGATGCCTGTCCGGATGCTGAAACGCTGGCTTATTGCATGGAGGAAGGGCGAAGGCTCAATCTGCCAATGTATATGGAAAAAGCGTGAATACACTGGCGGCTGTCATTCGATTTCATAACCATCACATTCTTTATGCTGTTAAGAAAAGATAATAGTGTGAATGTATCAAAAGTTCTTTTAATTAGTAAAAAATATGATACAATAATTTTAGGAATGTGATCGTGATAACTTTGAGCATGATATGAAGGCTACAGGGTGAGAAACCTGGCGGAATCCGGAATATACCGGGGTTCATGGATTGTTAGAGAGGTAAGTATCATTGATGGAGGATACCATCAGTGTGCTTGCCTTTTTTTATTATCACGAGCAGGAAAGGAGTGTCTTGACATGGGACAATTTATCAGATTGAGATTGACGAATGAGCTTTATGTGCTAAAAAAGGACAGATGGGGGTGTGCATATGATTCGGACAGGATAACGGACATGCTCAATTCATGGTTTAATATGCAGCTTTATGATGCAGAGGAGCTCGAGGACAGCGTTCTCTTTACCCTCAAAAAGGATGTGTTTCAGGAGCATTTTCTCTCGTTTCTTATGGAACAGACACAGATTATGCATGATTTTGATGCGGAAGAAATCAAGGAGGAGGTGGAGGCATTGAAAAGCAGAAGCCTGCCTGATTATATGAAATGGATAAAGGAAAACCGCATGCCGTCCTGCCTATGGTATGGAAAATGCACCATTGTCTCACCGCTGTATTGTTCCGAAAAGCTGTATATGAGTGCCGATGGCGTGGATTATCTGGTAGAGGGTAAGGCTGTTATGGAATGCTATGATAGTTTATTTACATACATCCACAACATGATTCGCAAAACCTCTGCGAATCCCTTGAAGGATACGGTGGCAGTTCTGCTTGACTAAGCATCCCTTTCGATTTCTGGATGCTATTGGATATGCGAACAGGTAACAATCTTTTTACGCTATTACACTATGATGAATGCCGATATAAAACAGCATAGAATCCACCAGGCTTTCCTGTGGTCTTATATACACAGTCTGCCTGCTTGTTTGATTTTTGTGCTTGCGCCGTGTTATTTTGCAGTCTGTAAAGGATGAGAGGCTTCCCGGCAGACACAGCATAAACATAGCGTTCCTGTCTTTACAGTCGCATCATAGGAATTCATAGTCCTCATCTGATACACAAATCAGCTGCCTGACCTCCTTCACCATATGCTGCTCCTGCTCAGTAATCTGATCTGTTATCAATACATCATAATCGGACCACCTTGCGAAGGTATATGAGGAGGATTTGCGAAACTTGGAGGAATCGCATAACAGAATCCTCTGCTGTGCCTTCCGCAGCACATGCTGCTTGACCTCCATCTCCTCATGGGAAAAGGTTGCCGGTCCAAACGAATCAAGAAATCCGTCGCAGCCCATGAAGGCGGTATCGATATGGATGGCGTCAATCATGCTGTTTGTAAAACCGCCGATCGCAGCCTTGCCCTGCTTCTGCAGCAGCCCTCCTGCAATCATCAGCTGATGTGTGGTTTCCGATACCATAGACGCAATCGCAAGAGAATTCGTGACAACGGTCAAGCCCTTGCGCAGTCGCAGATATTTTGCCAGATATAGAATCGTACTGCCCGGATCAAGAAAAAGAACAGTGTTGTCCTGAATGAAATCCAGTGCCCTGCGTGCAATCAGCTGCTTTTCATATACATGCTCGCTCATTTTTACATCCAGCGGCAGCTGATAATAGGTGTTTTTTATTTCAGCACCGCCATGATTTTTTATGATGATGCCCTGTTCATCCATACTGTTGAGATCCTTGCGAATCGTTTCGGTTGTGACCTGCAGCTGCTCCGCCAGTTCACTTACACGTGCGCTTCCCTGTGATACAATGATGCGATAGATTTCATTTCTTCTCTGCTGTGTTGTTTTTGCCATGGAGTCTCCCTCATTTCTATAGCTCCATGGTAGCGCAGCCAAAGGCTTTCGTAAATATAATCTCACATATGGAGTTGGGATTTCTTTGTAAATGTTTGTGTAAATTCTTTTCTTTGCTATTGAAAACAAGCTTTTCTGATTGTTTATTCTGAAAAAACAGGAATCATATTGCATTTGTGTAAAAATGCTTTATGATGTAGGCACAGTTAGAAAAAGAAAAAGGAGAAACCGATTATGAGTAAACTGATTGAAATGCGTGAGAAATATCCACAGACGGAGCTATGGACGGATTCCTTCCACACAGCTGATCATGCGTATGGTCTGACACAGGGGATCACAGGCATCACGACAAGTCCTACCTGGGTGTCCCGTATGCTGTGCAATGAGGAAGGCAGTGAGCATGAAAAGGTACTTTGTGAGCTGCAGGGAAAGCATCCGGAATATAATGAACAGGAAATGATATGGGCTTGGACACTGGAAATGGGAAAACGCAGAAGCAGGGTTCTGCTTCCGCTTTGGGAACAGGGGAATCCGAAGCAGGGGCGTTTCTCTATTCAGACATCCATCTATGACTACAGCAATACGGAAAAAATGGTACGCATGGCAGAGGAGGTAAACAGCTGCGGTCCGAATATGCAGGTGAAAATTCCATCCACAAAGGAAGGAATCAAGGCGATGGAGGAGGCTACCTTCAAAGGAATCAGTGTGATGGCGACCGTTTGCTTCAGCGTGGATCAGGCAGTCGCGGCAGCTGAGGCGATCGAGCGGGGAATGAAGCGGCGAACTGCGCAGGGGCTGTCCAATGCAGATTTGAATCCTGTGTGTGCGATTCTATTGGGAATGCAGGAGGACTGGCTGAAATCCTATGCGGAGAGCAGGGATATCGTCATACACCCGGACGCATTTGCATGGTGCGGGGTGGCCATCTGTAAAGAGGTATACCGGATATTTCAGGAACGCGGATATAAAACCAGAGTGCTGACGGCTTACTATCGCCATCAGCTGCACTGGTCTGAATTTATCGGAGGAGACATTATCATGACCATTCCTGCAAAGTGGCAGAAGCGATTCGCAAATTGTGATGTGGAAATCCGTGATTATATGAGTGAGGCTGTGGCTGCGGACAAGCTGAAGCAGCTGATTAAGCTTACACCGTTTGTACAGGCGTATACACAAGGGTCTTTGACAGAGGATGATTTCAACAGCTTCGGACCTGTTATTCTGACGATTCGCTATTTTACAGAGGAATATGAAAAGGCGGTACATAAGGTACGTGACATTCTGTTGCCGAATCCCATCCGTTAACCGGCCTCTGCTTTCAGTATGCGGATGCGATGGCAGAGGACTGACGGTAAAGCTGTCGTGAGAGTATGCTCAGATATAGCTTACAAACAGATGTAGGAAGGTTATGCGTGTAATGGCAGCTGCGGCAGCACATATAACAAGCAGCTTTGAAAACCAGTACAAGTGGAACAGCGGATGCAAAGGATTGCGGTCAGCTGCAGCTCTATGAGGTGATGTTTTCAGGAAGCAGAATCAAACGGGTGAATCACTCCACGATAAAAAGTGCAAAGCCGGATATGTATCCGATAATGCTTTGCATTTTTTGGTTATGGTCGAAACAAGCAAGCCCTGTATGCTTCCATACAGGCATGCTCTCCTTCACAAGCAGGACAAAAGCAAACATCCTGCTTCGTCTATGCACGTTTTTTACAGCATGCGGTATACTAAATAATTGGTAACAGTGTTAAGGAATGCAATGCATCCAGTATCATTTGTATATGATCGAATGCCAGTGCTTCCTGATCCGGATTTACGCTGCGCGCTGTTTTCATATGGTACTGCATGCGATGCTGTGCATGATACAGGGTAAGCGTATTATCGTTTATCTGTACTTCAAACCATGCCGCATCATCTGCATCGTCCTTTGCCTCAACCTTTACATCCTGATTGATCAGCGCAACGTGGGCAACGGAAACTACACGCATACGGGGATCGCGGTGGACAGCCCCATAGGTATGCAGCTGGTATAGCTGCACCTGATTGCGTTCAATGGAGGTTTCCTCCTTCAGCTCGCGATAGGCGGCATCCAGAATATCTTCCCCGATATTCAGAAAGCCTCCCGGTAAGGCCCACTGCTGTATATAGGGATGATTTTTTCTGCGAATCAATAACAGCTTCAGCCGGTTTTCGTATTTAGAAAATATAAGCATGTCCACGCTGAGGGCAGGACAGGGGTAGCGGCCGGCATCATATGCCTTTAAAAATTCCTCCTCTGTCTGACCCTTTGCATTCACCGGTTGTTTTTTTATCATACACTTCCGCCTCTTTTCTACTGTAAGCATAGCACAGGATTTCATTGTGTAGAAGAAAAAATTATGCAGAATGCGGAAATCCATTTCTTAATATGCTATGATGATAGGGAAGAAACGGAGGAGCTGTTATGGATACAAGACTTGCGGAAAGATTATTCGTACTGATTACATCCAATATGGATCGTACCTATGAGGAAGAATGCAATATGGCTATGGATGTATTTCTCGAAGAGGAATTTGACATGGGTGAGCTGAAGCGCATGCTGCTGTATCTGCTGGATAAGGTGAAGGCAGACAGGCGGGAAATGGTGAAGGAAAAGATCGAACAGCAGATTGGTTCTTTACATGAGCAGTAGCTGGCAGATTTTGCAAGGCCGCCCTGCTTTTCATTTTGTGGAAAATACGCTATACTGATAGCATCAGTCAAATGGAGGTCGGATATGAAGAAATTTATCAGATTATGTGGAATCGCAGCTTGTACACTGCTGCTTCTGACAGGCTGCAGTTCAAAATATGAACGTGATGATGAGCCGGGAAGGGTGGAAAATATCACCGTTGCAAAGATGCAGGAAATGGTGGATAAGAAGGAAAGCTTTGCCATTGTATTTACGCAGACTACCTGCTCACACTGTATAGAATTCAAGAAAATGCTGGATGGTTACCTGCTGGATCATAACGTTGTACTGTATGATGTTGTTCTGGATGAAGCACCTGCCTCACAGCGGAAATCTGATTTGAATACGATTCGGAAAACCTTTCCGGGAATGAACGAAACACCTTCCCTTTACTATGTGAAGGAAGGAAAGCTGGAAAATCTATTGGAAAACGGTGATGATGGCTTAACGGAGGAAAAATTCGATAGCTGGGTACAGCGCTATAAGCTGGATGAGAAAAAATAAAATACATAAAAAAAGTATTCTGTATAAGGGATGTTTCCTGTTATAACGGAATACTTTTTTATGGACTCCTGTTTAAAAATATGCGCTGTCAAAGAAATCATAAAAGCAGATTACTGTAAGCTGCTGTCACATAAGGCATTCATGGGAATTACAAAAAGCAATCGCAAGCGCACTTTCTTTCAATTTGAAGTGACTGATAAAGGTATGGATGCATACGACCGGTTTGCATCTGTTTCATTGGCTGTTGATACTGTATGAATCTGTATGACATCCATCCTTTTCTCTTTGCTTTGATCAGATTTGAGAACAGGTATTATTTATTAGCTTTATCCACATAATACCAAAGCTTATATTGCGGCTCGTCAAACTCACTGACATAGGCATTTTTAGGATTGTCCTCACTGATTTTAATGCGTAGGCGCTCCTGCAGCTTCAGCTTCTTCTCATGAGCAGGAAGGATACTGTAAATCAGCTGTCTGACCTCGTAGCGCTGCTGGTTAACGTGATATTCCACAGTTACATATTTGGAGGGTAATCCGCGATATAGATAAAAACCATCCTCGATTTTTATTATTCGGCCATAGCTTTCATATCCGTGCAGTCTTGCCTTTTGTTTTCCAAACATCACCATCACCTGTTCAAAACCTTCCTTTTTATAACTATAGTATATCATTTTGATGTGGGAAAAGCAGGAACTTAAGAAAAAATAATATTTGAATATATTTGCTTGTGTTTCATGGTATACTTATATAAAAAGGAGACATATGAGACGAACAGACAGAGAAACAACAAGAGAAGAGGCATGGCGCATTTTTGATCAAAGCGCATATTCCGTGCTTTCCATGAGCTACCGGAATAGACCGTATGCCACTGCACTATCGGTAGCACGTATCGATGAGACCCTGTACTTTCACTGCGCCCGTGACGGGGAAAAAATCAGGGCTATGCGCGAAAATCCAAACGTCTGTTTGCACAGCGTTGCCCGTATGGAGAACTGTGCAGAAGGGTTTACTGTTTATTATGCATCCTGTACAATTAGAGGAATTGCGCAGGAGGTGGTTGATGAAGAGGAACGGCATCGCGCGCTGCTTGCCCTCTGCAGGACCTTTATACCACAGAGCATGGACATGGCAGAGCAGGAAATCCGCGATTTAAGGAGCGTTACTGCTGTGTGGAGCATCACCGTGCAGGAAATTACGGGAAAGCGGAATGCGGAAAAATGACAAATGTAATAAAAAACAAATGACATTTGAAAGTTGAATTTATAGGAAACCTTTTGTAGAATATACGTGCAATAAGATATTGGTTCTGCATGGTGGTAGTGCAGAAGCAGTTATGGTATTGTGGTGAATTTAGAAATTGGTCTTTCTTAAATTCCAAAACTACAACATTGCTTGAATCGCACGGTATGACTTCTGCAGATGCTTTGCTGGTAACATGCAACTGTAGAAAACCCATTCATAATCTGATCCGTTGCTGAAATCCTGAATCTGGAATAGACATGAAACCCTTCAACACCAATACAGGCGCGGAAAATTTTCTCATACCAATGCAAATCTTCATTCAATATGCAACCTATTTTATCAAAACATACGATAAAATAGAAAAGAACAAGCCAAAAGAGAGAGTGGCTTGTTTTTTTATGATATAATATTTGTTGATAAAAAGTGAGGGTCTTTATGTCAAAACTGAAAGTGAGTATACGTTCCATTGTCATGTTTCTGTTCGCCTTGATGTTTGTTGTGGCCGGCTTATCACTTCTGAGCCGCTATACCAGTGAACAGTTCATTTATCGCAGCAAGAAGCCTCTGAAAATCGGGGCGACCTATATGACGCTGAACAATCCCTTTTTCAATGTAATCGATGATGAGGTACGCAATGTCGTCGAGGCAAACGGAGATGTTCTCATATCCCTGGATCCTGCACTTGATTTGCAGAAGCAAAAGGAACAGATTCACTATCTGATTGAACAGGGTGTCAGTGCGCTGATTATCAATCCGGTGGATTTTACGGGCTTGAGTGAGGAGCTGAAGGAGGCAAGGGAAGCGAATATACCGGTCATTACTGTGGATACGGATGTATTTGATGAGGATCTTGTCGCGTATTCTCTGATGTCGGATAATTACGATGCCGGTGTGCAGTGTGCCAAGGATATGATGAAGCGGAAGAAATCGGCGGATATCGTATTGCTTCAGCACAGTACCGCCTATTCGGCTGTCCAGCGGATTCAGGGCTTTGTCGATACCATTAAGGATAAGCCGCAGTACCGTGTTGTGGAGCGAATCGAATGTGAGGGACAGCTTGAAATCGCCATGCCGAAAATGGATGCCTTTTTGAATAAGGATATTTCCTTCGATGTGGTCATGGCGTTAAATGATCCCAGTGCGCTGGGTGCCCTTGCCGCCATGCAGGATAAGGATCGTCTGCAATCGGTACTTGTCTATGGCGTGGATGGATCACCGGAAACAAAGGCACTGATCAAGGATCATATCATGACGGCCTCCGTTTCCCAGTCACCGAAAACGATGGGGAAGGATGCGGCGGAAATCGTCTATAAAATACTGGAAAACAAGCCATACAGCAGCAAGGCCAGAATACCGGTAACACTGATCAATGAGAATAATATCGATCAGTTCTCTCTGGAAGGGTGGCAGTAATCATGTGGTTTATGAAATGGAGCAATGATGAGAAGCTGAAGGCGATTCACTGGATGATGTGCTTTCTCAACTTAACGATTATTTTGTTTATCAGTGTGATTATGTATATCACAACGCTTCGCATCTGTGATATGTATGAGGCAAGGACCTTTCTTTCGACCTTACCCTGTCTGCCTTCCAATCCTCTGCGTATTATGATTACAGCGGTTGCCTGCTTTCCGATTCTTCTGTTTGTGATGCGGCTGCGGCATCAGATTCAGCTGACCACCTGGAAGCTGGCGGGAAGCTTTCTGCTGGAAACCTGTCTCTGTCTGATTATCATGCAGTCTCTCAGCTTTTCCACCAACAGCATATTGCTTCTTGTGATGGCCGATTTATTGACATATATCAGCACCAACCGGGAGCGTGCACTCTGTCTGGCAGTGATGATTGTGATCTATCTCTGTGCGAATTATGATTTTCTATCCGGGCGCTTTGCCATTGTTTCCTTCAATGACTATCTCGCCTGCTATAATTCCATGACGCAGTCCGTGCTGTCCAGTATCCATAATACACTGGCTTCCCTGAACATCATCATGTTTATCCTGTATATGATCTTTCTTGTGCAGGATAAAATCAATGAAAGCAAGAAATTCCTGCAGATGAATCAGGAGCTGCAGGATTTGAATGAACAGCTCAAGGAATATGCCAACATCCGTGAAAAGATGGGAGCTACCAGAGAACGAAACCGTCTGGCAAGAGAAATTCATGATACGCTGGGGCATACACTGACCGGTTTATCCGTTGGAATCGATGCCTGTGTACTGATGAGTGAGATCGATCCAAGCGCAACGAAGAATCAGCTGAGTACATTGGCGGAAACTGCCAGAAACGGCTTAAAGGATGTGCGGCGTTCCGTCGATAAGCTGCGTCCGGATGCATTGGAGCATTATACACTGAAGGAAGCACTGGATAAAATGATTCAGGAATTCCAGGGGGTTACCGATGTCGTTATTCATTTCGTATGTCATCTTCCGCATTTAACCTTTGATAAGGACGAGGAAGAGGTCATATACCGCATTATTCAGGAGGGGATGACGAATGCGGTTCGCCATGGCAAGGCGAAGGAGATATTTATATCCATCGCAAAGGAAAATGATACGCTGATTCTGATTATCGAGGATGATGGAATCGGCTGTGAAAATATCAAGCCGGACTTCGGGCTTCACCACATGCAGGAGCGTATCGCCCTTTTACAGGGAGATATCCGGTTTTATGGATCCAACGGGTTTGTGATCCTTGCAGAAATTCCAATCAGGGAGGGAATCTGATGATTAAGATTATGATTGCGGATGATCAGGAGCTGATCCGCGAAAGTCTGAAAATTATATTGAGTACAAAAGAAGAATTCAAGGTGATCGCCACCGTAGGAAGCGGTAAGGAGGTCATTGAGGCAATACGCAGGGAGCAGCCGGATGTCATTTTGATGGATATGCGGATGCCGGATATGGATGGGGTACACTGTACCAAGTTTGTGAAGGAAGTGTATCCGGATGTGAAGGTTATTGTTCTGACAACCTTTGATGATGAATATGTATATTCTGCTTTGAAATACGGAGCCAGCGGCTATCTGTTGAAGGGGGTATCACTGGATGAGCTTTCCAATGCGATAAAAACCGTGCTGCAGGGTGGTGCGATCTTCAATCCCAATGTCGCAAGCAAGGCGATTCGTATCTTTTCGCAGATGGCGAAGAATAATGTGGTTACTGAGAAATTTCAAAGTCAGGATGATCTTCCCACGCTGAGCAATACGGAGTGGAAAATCATTCAGCAGGTGGCACAGGGTCTGTCCAATAAGGAAATCGCAGAAATCCTGAAGTTTACAGAGGGTACGATACGAAATTATCTGAGTGTTATTCTGGATAAGCTGGAGCTGCGCGACCGTACGCAGCTGGCCATCTGGTATATACACCGGGAAAAAGCGGAACAGGACGATAACGGATGAAACGGCGTCTGTTGATTACTCTGGTGTTGCTGTTGCTGTGTATCGGCGGAATCGGATGGTTTTCCTATATGCAGCAGAAAACAGTAGTCCTGAAATTCGGCATGTTTGCCGGAAGCAACTGGGATGTTCCCAACGGAGACAGCTATAAAATTATCGATCAGGCCATTGAACGCTTTGAAAAGGCACATCCGAATGTGCGGGTGGAATATGTGAGCGGTCTGCAGAAGGCGGATTACTCTGAATGGCTTTCCCAGCAGGCACTGGAAGGTGATTTGCCGGATGTATACATGGTGCTGTCCGATGATTTGTATACCTTTGCGGATATCGGAATGCTGGAGGAGCTGGATTCCTACATACAGCGTGATGAAAAGCTTACGGTGAAAAATTATTTTACACCGGCATTGAAAAGCGGACAGATGGATGGCAGGCAGTACGCACTGCCATATGAAAGTGTTCCAACCATGATGTATGTGAATAAGACGCTGCTGGACAAGTTCGGTATCGCCCTGCCGGATAATAACTGGACATGGGATGATTTCTATGCAATCTGTGAAAAGGTGACCCTGGATTCGGATCATGACGGTTCCCTGGATACCTTTGGTGTTTACGGCTATGGCTGGCAGAATGCGCTTGCCTCCAACGATGCGACGATTTTCAATGCCAGCGGAACGAGTGCGACTCTGGCGAATGACAAGGTGTATGAGGCTGTGGAATTTACGAGAAAGCTGGAGGAGCTGAATAAGGGGCAGAGTGTGAACAGTGCTATGTTTGATAAGGGTATGGTTGCCTTTTGTCCAATGAAATTCAGCGAATACAGAACCTACAAGCCCTATCCGTGGCGTGTGAAGAAATATACGAATTTTGAGTGGGACTGCATTCCTATGCCTGCGGGACCAGAGGGGGATAATGTGTCGCAGCTGGATACGTTGAGTATGGGGATCAGTGCGAGCAGCTCGCATAAGAAGCTGGCGTGGGAATTTTTAAAATCGCTGTGCTATGATACAACGGCACAGAAGGATATTTTTAAGTACTCACAGGGCGTTTCCGTGTTAAAGGATATCACGGGCTCCAAACAGGTGATGGAGTATTTACTGAAGGATGCCCCGGGGGATTCCACCTTCAATATGGATTTCTTTAATGATACGATGGAGCATGCAATTCCAAATACCAAGTTTACTGATTACGATCAGGTGATTTCGGTTGCGGACAGTGAGATACGAAGACTGCTGGGGACGGATGAGGATATCAAGACAAGCATCAACACTCTGCAGACAAAGATTGATTTGATTCTGAAAAAATAGAGGAGCAGGGAATGGTAAGTGGGTGATTCTCAGGACAAACGGGTATTGAAGCGCTGAATAGCGTTGATACTCGTTTTTTTTAAAGGAGTTTACAACACCTTTGCCTATGTGCAGGACTCCTGCATTCTCTTTGGCTTTCAGGCTCAGGGTGCAGAATGCAGTGCGTGTGTTTTCACCAGATAAAACAATGTGTTCCTATCTACAGACGGATGTTTGTAGGTGCTGGTAATACGGGAATATACGGGTGTATCTTTTACTTGATAAATCATACCGTGCTATGAAGAAAAATGAATCTGTAAATAGAAACATATAATTGGCATACAAAATATGATGTGTTGTGAAACGGCGGTATATATACGGAGATATCCGTCATGTTTGTTTGTAGTAAAAAGGGAATCCGGCAATTGATGAATACAATAGCTTTGGATATCCCTGTTTTCTTATCTGCATAACTAGCTTCGCTTTGATAATTCTTTCGTGTGCGTTTAATATTTGCGGAAACGATAGCCGCTTCCCCATACGGTTTCGATAAATTTCGGATTGGCACTGTCCTTTTCGATTTTCTCACGGATCCGATTGATGTGTACGGTAACGGTAGAGATTTCACCGATGGCATCCAGTCCCCATATTTTTTCAAACAGCTGATCCTTGCTGAAAACGATATTCGGATTTTTGGCAAGGAATACGAGAAGCTCAAATTCCTTGTTGGGGAGAACGAGGGATTCACCATCCAAAAAAACCTCATGGGAGTTTAAATCAATCATCAGATTTTCGATTTGCAGCAGATTCTCTTTTTTCTGTGCTCCCTGTGTCAGCCGTTCATAATTGGCGATTTGTGATTTCACTCTTGCAATCAGTTCGCTTGGATTAAACGGCTTTACGATATAGTCATTGGCACCCAGACCAAGACCCCGGATTTTATCCATATCCTCACGCTTGGCTGATACCAGAATAATCGGTACATTTTTCGATGCTCTCAGATTCCGGCATACCTGAAAGCCGTCTTCCTTCGGCAGCATGACATCCAGCAGAATCAAAGCAAAATCCTCCTGCAAGGCGCGTTTTAATCCGCTTTCACCATCCTCACAGATTTCAACCTCATAGTCATTCGCTTCCAGATAATCGCGTTCCAGTTCCGCAATCGCTCTGTCATCCTCTACAATCAGTATTCGTTTCATAGCGTTGTTCCTCCTTGTAAAAGCGGCAGTCTTATCGTAATACACAGACCCTTGTTCAATTCACCGCTGGCGCTTATTTCACCCTTCATCTGGGTTATGATTTGCTTGGTGATGGAAAGACCCAATCCGTTTCCCTTCACCTTGGAGCTTCTCGCAGGATCGCTGCGATAGAAGCTGTCAAACAATCTTGGTGCCTGGGATGGATCGATTCCGATTCCATTGTCCTGAAATGTGAGAATGCATTCCTTCTTATCGCATTCCAGTGTGACATCAATGTGCACCGGATTCTCACTTCTATATTTTATACTATTCTGACACAGATTGTCCAATACCCGAATAAAATGTGTACGGTCCATCAAAACCTGCACGGGCTGCGTGCATTTGACGGTAAGCTTTATGCTTGCATGCTCATAGCGGGAAGCACATTCCTGATACCAGTCCTGTAAAAAGTCTGCCAGATTTACACATTCATCATGAAACGGCACCTGTCCCAGATCCAGCTTGGATAAGAGAAAGAGACTTTCCACCAGCGCATTCATGGCATTTGTTTTCTCCTGTATGATATGCAGATAGTGCTGCTGTTTTTCCGGCGTATCCGCAATCCCGTCCAGCAGTCCGTTGACATACCCCTGCATGGAGGTGAGCGGTGTGGAAAGGTCATGGGAAATGCCTGCAATGAGCTCCTTGCGGTTCAGGTCATATTGGGACCGCAGCTTTTCCGACTCGATCAGCTGCTTGCGCATTGCTTCGAAGTTTGAGCACAGCTCGCCGATTTCATCCTCTTTCTCCACAGAGATCTCCTGCTTCAGATTACCGCTTCGGATTTCACTGGTAGCCTGATTGAGATCATACAGCGGAATCAGGATATGCTGTGCCAGCTTTCTTGTCAGTATGGCACCCAGTGCTACAATGAATAATACCATGAATACACCGGTTGCGACAATCGTTATTTTGATCATCAGCTTGGTATGCTCCCAGGATTCATAAGAGTCCTGAGGAAAGGTGAGATCCTTCCCGGAAAAGGTTATGCGCAGGGTTTTATCCGCCGCATTTTTCAGCTCAGCCTGATATGCCATGCCGTTTGCATTCCATATGATATAAGGAAGCTCATACAGCTTTGTTTCAGCTATGCTTTCGAATTCCTTCTGCATGCTTTTCCGGTTGACTCCGCTGCTGTGGTATAAAACCTCCGCTTTTTGATCGTGTGCTTCCTCGACGAAAATATGAAGACCTGATTTTTCAAGCTGTGCGAGAATACGTCTGGCCTCGTCCGTGATGTGCTCACTTCCTGCCAGCTCGTCGTTCATTGTTTTGATCAGCAGTGTAGGTCCGTAGTTTGAGGTGTTTAACAGGACATTGCGGATGAGTGCAGCCGGAGAGTGTGTCACAAAGCAAAATCCCAGCAGCAGGGAAAACAGAATGAAGCATACAAAAATGATGGGAATGAGTACCATAAGAAAATTGGAAAGCAGTATTTTTTTACGTATGGATATATCTCGATAGCGCATGTTACCACCCCTTTGCATGTTCATTATGTAGGAATTCATCATGAAAAGCAAGGGAAAACGGCAGTGTTAATAGAAAGTATAGAATCTTTGCTGTCTGTCTGTATGCCAAAGCCGGACAGCCCTTACACCGCATATGGAAGGAAAATAAAAACATGTAAGCGTACATAATATGCACTGTTTACATGTTCAATTTATAACACATTCCCGTTTGTTGCGATCACATTCCGATACCACCAGTAAGAATCCTTCGGATACCGTTTCCGTGTCCCGTGTCCTGCATCATCCTGATCGTTGTAAATGAAACCATAGCGTTTCTTCATTTCACTCGTTCCGGAGGATACCATATCAATCGGGGACCAGGCACAATAAGCGAAGACATCCACACCGTGCTGTACTGCTTTTTGTAAGGCACGGATATGCTCCTTGATATAGTCGATACGATAATCATCATGAAGCTTATGTTCAGAATCCAATTCTTCTATTTGTCCGAATCCGTTTTCCGCAATCATCAGGGGCTTCCCATATCGGTCCCAGTAGTTTAAAAAGCAGTCGTATAAGCCAAGCGGGTTTATCGTCCATCCCCATGGATTCGCCTTCAGATATGGATTTAACTCCGCATTTCCGATTGCCATTGTATTTTTCTCATAGCTTACCACATTGGAATTATAGTAGCTTATCGCAAGAAAATCCAGCGTATTGTTTTTCAGAAGCGTCAGCTCCTTTTCATCCGCATGGATCGCTATGCTGTTATCCTTGAAATAACGAAGTGCATAACCCGGATATTCTCCGCGCAGCTGCACATCCGCAAAGAAGAACATCGTCATCTGATTTTTCTCAGTTGCGAACACAACATCCTCCGGTTTACAGGTCATGGGACTGACATAGAAATCCGCGAGCATAGCACCAAAGCGAAAGGCCGCATTGATCGTTCTTCCGATCTCTCTGATTTTCGCACAGGCGATAAATTTATGATGGACTCCCTGCCATTTTACTGCCTCCACATCCTCAACGGTGTCCTTAATGACACCGATTGAGCTTAGTCCGACTCTTGTCAGATTGATTTGATTTACAGGAATCCAATAGGTGACCTTATGCTGATAGCGTTTCATGATAAGCGCAGCGTATTCCACAAACAAATCAACCACATGGGGATGCAGAAATCCATTATATTTCAATGCAAGATCGACCGGCATATCATCATGATATAAGGTCACAATGGGTTCTATATCCATTTCCTTTAAGATATTGAGGAGCTGATCATAAAATAAGAGACCTTTCTCACTTGGCTTTTCTTCTGCACCGTCCGGATAAATTCTTGCCCAGCTGACGGAAAAACGAAAGCACTTGATCCCCATGTCCTTTAAAAGCTTTATATCCTCGCGAAAGCGATGATAGAAATCAATTCCTGTCTTTTTAGGAAATATATAATCCTGCGGATGCTCTATGCGATCCATGATTTCCTGCAGGGAAAGATCTCCCTTAACCTTTGCCTTATCATGGGGATCATAATTTTGAAGATCCGCAACGGTCAGCGCACGGTCGCTATCTCCTTCCGCCTGCTTGGCACTGATGGCAGCACCCCATAGAAAATCTTTGGAAAATGAATCCTGCATCCTATCTTTATGAAGCTCTACAATGTTCATACGCAGCTCCTTTCTTTTGAAAACACATCATTTGACGGTGCCTCTGCCTGTATAGAAATTTTCAAATATAGTAATCATTTTCTCTGTGAGATTCACTTCACTCATAATGGTCATAAGGGTGTCCTGTGCATGTGTGAACAGAAGGCACGATGTATACTGTTCACCGGCGGCTTCTGCCTGAATGATTTCCGTCTGTCCCTGATGTGCCCTTGTGATATCCTCTCTCGCTTCTCTGATTTTTTCCTTTGCACGCTCAAAATCAAATGATGCGATACCATCCAAAGCTTCATTGGCTTTTGTTCTCGCATTTCCTGCATGCATAATAATCGACATGGATACAGGAATCAAGCGATTGTTTTCATCCATGAAAATCCTCCTTTCCTATAATGGTTTCTTAACCGTCTCTTTTTCCTGTTCCTCTTTTACCAGCTGTTTATCATATTTCATCAGGAACGGGTACCAAATCAAAGCATAGATCGCGAATAGGATAAAGAACCAGAAGAAGGCCCGGTAGTCATCGGTTGTCAGCCATGTACAGATCGGTGCAGGAATACGGGAAATATTATTCACACCGGCTGGAATATTCAGGAAGCCTGCTCTCATGATGAACCAGATGATCAATGCACCTACAACGGAATTCATCCACATCGGAATCATCAGCAGGGGGTTGAAAACGATCGGAGCTCCGTAAACCAGCGGCTCATTGATATTAAAGACGGATGGTGCCAAACAGATTTTTCCCATCGTTTTCAGCTTCTTTGACTTACATTTAAACAGCATCAGGAAATTCAGCGGCAGGGTTCCTCCCAAGCCTCCCATCGCAATCAGGGCAGTTGTGAATATCGTTTCGGTTGTGACGATGTGGATCGGCTGACCGCCTGCGAGAGCAAGCTCGGCATTGTATGTGAG
>OBZG01000464.1_pt1 | contig 30039 bp, 28 predicted proteins | sample 1550701 | NCBI WGS metagenome assembly OBZG01 (sample SAMEA2580229, study PRJEB22360) | human gut metagenome | biome: human gut; feature: human-associated habitat; material: faeces | place: Denmark | collected 2008/2010
ATTTTTCTATATTTGTCAAGGATTTTTTACAAAAAAAGAGCAGGGTATATATTTTTATATACCTTGCTCTGCAAGAGGCTGCCGACTCAATGTCTTAACTAAATGACATTGGAGGTGATCCCTCCCATTTATGATATGGTGTCAGAACCAGGGGAAAATGGACTGATCCGGGCGGAATATTATGCGGATGGGATAGACTTAGGTGGGCATAACTATGTCAGTAAGGCTAATGTTGTTACTCGTTTTTTTAACGTAAACGGAGAAAATATGTATGATTACGTCCGGGCGTTCAGAGATGACGATATGGAGCATAAGTCTACAGTAGTGCGAGAAGGAAATGAATACTTTCTGATAGACAGGCAGGGAAACAGAATCTGCGAGAACAGTTATGACTATATTGAGGATGCTGATGGTTATGAGAATTTTGTGGTGAAACAGGGAACAAAACAGGGACTTGTAAATTCAGAGGGAAAGGTGATACTGGAACCGGAAGAAGTTAAAATTATTGAAATTTATAATGAAGAGGAAGAGGACTGTGGCGTATATGCGGTAATAAGCGATGAGGGAAGCAGGGTTGTTACAGAAAAGGGAGAAATACTGACAGACTGGCAGCAGGGACAGATTGATGCGGTTTCCTTAAGACAGAAGAGATATGAGATCAATCTGTCCGGGGGAACAACAGAGATAAGAGATTTTGAAGGGAAAGTAATTGCATCCGGGGATTATGGTGAGTTGTATATGGATTCAAATGGATGCATTCGTGTTTACGAGGATGGTACGTCAGTTTTTCTTGACTGCAATGGAAATGAAATCATTTCAGGAGAAGATGAAAATGGTCGTCTTGAATCAGCGCATTCTTTTTGGGATGAAGAAATTGGGGTTGGGATTAAATATACACGAGAGAATAGTGAGGAGCAGGAAAAAATAGGATTTTTCACTTTAGATGGAAAAATATCGCTTCCCTGTGTCTATGAAAAAATTGAGTATGTACCAGATAAACAGATTGTAATATATGCAAAAGATAACCGGATTGGCATAATGAATCTGAAAAATGAAATTCTTTGGGAGGAGGCATACGGTTCCTATTTTTATGTCACTGAAAAAGAAAACTCAAAAGAGACAGAAGATCTGCTTATTGTATACAAAAACGGACAATATGGTCTTGTAGATATGCTTGAGGGAAAGCTGGTTCTGGAATGTGAATATGATGATATTTCAAAGGACAGCAGAAAAAAGGAATCCTGGATTTTGAATAATGATGGGAAATATGGATTTTGGGATCAGAATGATGGAACTTATACAGAAATTCCATATGGTGAAAATTATACCATTGAGAATAATTTTGGAGAATTTCTGAGAGTTGGCGTTGATGAAGATAATGACGGATATGGAGACCAGAGCGGTATTATAGACAGAAACGGTAATTGTATAGTGGATCCAGTATATACTCAAGTATATTATGATGAAAGAAACGAGGTATTCTTTGTTCGTAAAGATACAGAAGCAGACGATGATTACATTATAGAGACGGCTGTGGTGGATAAAAACGGACAGTTTCTGACCCCTCTGGCTGAATACCAGGAAATTTCATGGGATATGAATATCATCTTAACGAAAGAGTTTGTTGGAAATCCCATATGTGTGGACTATGAGGGAAATTCAGTATTTACCATAGATGGAATGTTACATAACTATCTGGAAGAGGGATATATTGGTTTGTCCCAGAATTCAGGAGATGCTATTGCCACAACAGACGGACAAGTGATCACAGAATTAGATTCAAAGAACTTAAACAGTGATGATATTTCAGATGGATTACTAGAGGTATATGACAGCGAAAATTTTATGAATGGATATATTAATTCAGATGGGGAAGAGATTATTCCATGCATGTATAGCAGTACCTACAAATTTACCCATGGATTGGCAGCAGTTTACGCTGAGGAAGAGGATGAACAGGAAAAAGCTGGTCTGATCAACGTGAAAGGAGATATGCTGATTGATTGCAAATATGATTATATAGAAGTCCTGGATGAAGATCCAAATCTTATCAGGGTCAGAAAAGATGATGTGGATTTTTATGGAATCATTGATTGCAGAAACAGGACAATTGCTGATTTAAGTGCTCGTGAAGATGAGAATGGACAATATATTTCCATTGATGATTGCTTTGTCGGAGATAATGGAACAATTGATGTATACTGGTCAAACGGTGAAGAAGAGATTTTTGATTACTCAGGTAATAAAGTGGTATCTTATTCATCTGATGACTGAACATAAAGTTTTTCAAATTAATTGATTACATATTATCAGCTGTAAACAGGTAAATATCAATCCGGAGTGAATCTTCCCTGCTGCTTTGGAGTTACTTAATCACAGCCAGGAACCGATTTTGGTAAAAAAGAACGTATGATGAAAAAGGAGAAAATTATGTACTGTAAATATAGTGGAAAAAAATTAGACGATGGAGTTTCATTCTGTACCGGATGCGGGAAGCCGGTACAGAAGCAGATCATAAAGAGCGAACTGGAAAGCAGGAATAAAAAAACAAAGAAAACAGTTACACGAAATGTGATTATAGCTGTAGTGTTGTTGGCAATTGTATGTGTTGTCATTGGAATTTTCAATAAGCCGGGATTTCGTTAGATCCGGAAAAGAGACTGGTGGGAACATGGTATGAAGTGGATGATGACGGCAGTGTGGATTATGACGAGGACATACAGTTTTTCAGTGACGGAACCTTTAGCGGATTCGGAGAAGACGGCACCTATTCTATTGTGGATGGACAACTGGTATTCCGGTTTCAGTGGGCAGTCAGCAGTTTTGTATACGTATATGACTTTGATTTTCAGGGAAATGAATTACATTTATTTGAGGAAGACGGAGACGAAAAGATTCTGCAGAAAGAGGGGACACTTTTTTAGAATGAATGACTTAAAGTATCCTGATAATTATTTATCAGATAAAATAATCTTTCCCCTGCTAGTTACCACAGCTTGGTAAATGTACCTGAAAAAATTGTAAGTAAGGTACAAAGGAGGGGGCAAAGGAGATGAAAAACATATGAAACAAAAGAAAGTGTGCAAAAATATTCTCATGATTCTGGCAATGCTTGTTTTTCTGTTTTCCTGGTGCAGTGTGGCACATGCGGAAGAAAATGTGCTTTTGAAGGATATGCCGATAGAGGAATGGGAAGGAGAATATGTTGACATAGGGGGAGATGAAATTGAAGATTCCAATGGAAATCACAATAGCAGGAATATCTTAGAGATGTGTACAATCTCTGATACTCATGTAGTTTACAAGCTGGATGGTCAGTATACACGCTTTTCGGGGAAAATTGTGATGGATAAGACTGAGTCGATTGTAATTAATGATACATCACTTTTTTTCTATATAAATATTGGCATTTACGGGGATGGCAGGGAATTGTACAGCAAGGCACTGCTGACAAAAGAGACAGAAGCACAGAATTTTGATATTGATGTAACGGGTGTGGGAAAGCTGGAAATACGAAGCAGTGGAGTTGGAATTTTCTCTCTGGAAGAAGGAATATTTACTAAAGCAGAACAGCGAATAGAACCTCAAACACATGTTTCTCTTGGAGATTTGAAAGTTGTTGATTCCGTTAATTTTGCACAGAGAACCAGTGTAGAGATGGATGCGTTTGGAGGCGTACATAGAGGAAAACAGTAGTTTAATAATTCTATGGACACAGATACGGAATCTTATGCTCTTTATAATTTGGATCTGAAATATTCATCATTCTCGGGTAAGCTGATGACTGACTATATTGATAATATAACGTCAGACAATGACTGTAATATGAATGTGCAGATTTATCTGGATGATCAGCTTGCATTTGAACAGAATGGGATAGGTTGGAACACTGAGCCAGTGGAAGTGAATTTGAATGTAACAAATACGAAGATAATGAAAATCAGAGTGGTTGGCAAAGAAGGTTATCTGTGCGTTGTGGATGATAGTCTGAAAGCTCATACTCCGGGAGATTGGGAAATAGTGACAGAAGCAACCTGTGAAAAAGCAGGGAAATCAGTACGGCGTTGCACAGAATGTAAGGCGATATGTAATACAGCTGAACTAAAGGCTCTGGAACACACGCCGGGTAACTGGGAAATAGAAACGGAAGCCACCTGTAACGCAGAGGGGGAGCGAAAAAAATATTGTACCGTATGTAAAAAGATGTGTGCAGAAGAAATGATATCCAAACTGGAGCATAAAGAGGAAGATGAATGGTTTGAGCAGGAAGCACCTACATGTACCAGTGAAGGAACCCGGATAAAGAGATGCATTTATTGTGGTGAGACAGTAAAAACGGAGCAAATCGCCCAAACAGAGCATGAATTTGGAAAATGGACAACGGTAGAAGGAAGTGTGTGGAATGCGCCAATTGTAAAAAAACGTACATGCAATGCCTGTGATGCAGAAGAAATAGAAAATATTTATGAGTGGGTATGGGTTAAGCCGACAGTACTTATTTTGCTGTTTTTCGGTGTACTGACTGGAACTACAATGTTTTTGATAAGGAGGAAAGGGATACAGACTATATCGAAAAACCAGAGAAAATTTTGGAGGAAGAAGAAAAGAGAAAAAAGAACACAACAGGATGATGTTTTTCACGGACATCAGTAAAAAGAAGAGAGCATTTTAATATTTTTTAATTTCAAAATAATCTGCCCCTACCCATTGCCACAGCTTGATAAATGTACCTGAAAAAAATAAAATTTTTATAAACAGGTCAAAGGAGATAAAGGAATGGAACAGAACAAAAGAAAAAAAGTGCACAAAAATATTCTCATGATTGTGACAATGATTGTTTTTTTGTTTTCCTGGTGCAGTATAGCCCATGCGGAAGAAAAAAGTGTGCTTTTAAAGGACATGCACATGGAAGACAGCAATGAATGTGAAATATGGGAAAAAGAACTGAAAGATTCCTATGGAAATTCTTACAGCGGGAATATTGTAAATATGGAAGCCAGCAGAAATTCCTATGCGGTATATAATCTGGATGGCGAGTATACACGCTTTTCAGGTAAGATCGTTATTGCGGAGGATGTCTATACAGATTGTGTGATGGACATTGCCATTTACGGAGATGGAAGGGAACTATACAGTAAGGCGGGGCTGACAAGGCAGACGGAAGCGCAGGATTTTGATCTTGATGTTACCGGTGTGGGAACCCTGGAGATACGAAGCAGTGGAGAGGATTCTATTTCTCTGGCAGAAGCAGAGTTTACCCAGGCTGAAGAACGAACAGTACCGCCGACATATGCTTCTCTTGAGGAGCTGACAGTTATTGATTCCGTTGATTTTGAGCAGAAAACCTGTATACAGAAGGACACCTTTGGCAATTTACATAAAGGAAGGCAGTACTTTAAGAATCCTATGTCTTCAGATACAGAAACCTATGCCCTCTATAACCTGAATCAGGAATATCTGTCCTTTTCCGGTAAACTGATTATTGATGAAGAGTCAACTACCAACTGTAATATGAACGTACAGATTTATCTGGATGACCAGCTTGCGTTTGAACAGAATGGAATAGGCAGGACCACGGAACCGGTGGAAGTAAATCTGGATGTGACAAATGTAAAAGTAATGAAAATCAGAGTAGTGGGCAAGGCCGGATACCTGTGCGTGGTGGATGATGTTCTGAAAGGTCATGATCACACTCCGGGAGAGTGGGAAACCGAGACAGAAGCAACCTGCGATAAAGCAGGAAAAAAGGTACAGCGATGTACAGAATGTAAGGAAATTTGTAACACTCAGGAAACAAAAGCTCTGGGACATACTCCCGGCGACTGGGAGACAGAGATAGAAGCAACCTGCAAAGCAGAGGGAAAACGGGTAAAATACTGTACGGTATGTAAAAAGGTGTGTGCTGAAGAAAAAGTGGACAAGCTGGAGCATGAACCGGGAGACTGGGAAGTGGAGGCAGAAGCAACCTGTGAAAAGGCAGGGAAAAAAGTAAAGCACTGTAAAGTGTGCAAAGAAGTATGTGAAGAAAAGACTCTGGACAAGCTGGAACATGAACCGGGAGACTGGGAAGTGGAAACAGAGGCAACCTGTTGGTCAGAGGGGGAGGAATCTGTTTACTGTAAGTATTGTGGAGAATGGTTGGATACCCGGGAAATTCCCATTATGGAGCACAAACAGGAAGAAGAGTGGTTTGTGCAGCAGGAGCCTACCTGCACTTATGAAGGAACCAAGGTAAAAAGATGCGTTTACTGTGGTGAAACTATAAAAGTAGAAAAAATTCCAAAAACAAAGCATAAGTTTGGAGAATGGGTAACGGTAGAAGGAAGCGTATGGAATGCACCGATTGTAAAAACACGTATATGCAGCGGCTGTTTTTCTGAGGAGACAAAAAAGGTATATGCATGGGTATGGGTGAAACCGGTTGTTACGCTTCTGGTGATTCTTGGAGTCCTGGTTGGAATCATTGTGATCCTTATGAGGCAAAAAGGAATCCAGATCACTGTTGCAAATATAAAAGAATTTTGCAGGAACGGAATCAGGGATATCAAAGACAGGTCGAAAGATGAGGCATCCGGCGATGATATTTTTGGCGGAACCAAAAAAAATGAAAAAAAGGATAAGGATGATATTTTTTAACAGATATCATAAAAAAGAAGAAAACAGGGAGGAAAAAAATGTTTTGTGGAAAATGTGGTAAACAGCTTGAAGATGATGAGGTTGTATGTCCATGGTGCGGGGAAGCAACAGGAGTGGAAGTAGGAGAAAAAAGGTATTCACAGCAGCCGGAAAACGGAGGATACGGTCGAAATACTGAGGAAAGGTCTTATGTAAACAGAGAGCCTGTAAAACCAATGGCTCTGCTTGGGATTTCAGTGGGACTTGCGGCAATGATGATCTATTTCAGCGGACTGATCAGTAACACGATCCTTGTCGTGGCAGCAGGCTATGTACTTTTAAAAGAGGAAGACCGCTGGCTTCGTGCAGTAGCTGCAAAAGCGATTTTGATCGTGTGCATTTTTGGCGCAATAGCGGCAGGAATTACAATGGTGGAAAATGGAATTTCAGGATTCAATTATCTGATAATGATGGTGGATGCCGGCCCTCTGGATCGGATGGCAGTACAGGATCTTTGCAGTTTCCTGAACTACGCATGTCTGATCGTCAGAGATCTGGTTCTTCTGATAGCCGGAATCCAGGCATTTCACTGTAATAATTTCAGAGTTGGCTTTATAGATCGGATGATTAACCGAAATATACAGAAATAGGGATAACAGGGAGGAAAGAGTATGTTTTGCAGAAAATGTGGAATTGATAATCCGGAGGGCGCAAGGTACTGCAGGAGATGCGGAGAGCCTTTGGAAGGTTCACGTACATCATCAGGAGGAACATCGTCTGTGCCGCCGGCATCGAGGAAAATTTCAGTTGAAGATCTGCCGGTGGAATATCGTCCTATTGGTATGCGGGGATATTTTGGATACAGCCTGTTGTTTGCCATTCCGTTTGTTGGCTGGATCATTGCCCTGGTATTTGCTTTCGGCGTGAATCCAAACGTCAATCTGAAGAACTTCGCCAGAGCTTATTTTTGCAGTCTGATTGTAGCATGTGTTTTTCTGTTTTTTGTTTCAGTAAGCGGATGTTCGTTATTATCTGCAATGATGTAAAAGTGAAATTTGCAGCGGTGTTTTCTGCTTCCGTGTTAGGGCAGGAGACACCGTTTTGTTTTTACATAATACCTGCTTCCGGCTTGTTTTGTCGGTTCTCAGATGATAAAATAAAAAGAAAAATGAACGGTTTTTACATGGGGTGGCAGAATTATGACAGAAGATACAGGGAAGAAAATATCAGAGGAACTGAAAAATGATTTTACGATGGATAAGCTCTGGGCTGTTCTGTGCCTGATGCAGGGCGAAAGGTTTTATACGGCACGGGGACTTGAGTTTCATTATAAAATCCGGGGAAATGAGATTTTTGTGGACAGAAAGGTAAACAGTAAAAGCATTACCAGAAGCAGTGTGGAAATGGTTTTTAGGAAACTGCAGGAGAGGCGGCAGGGAGGAGAGGAATTTCCCCTTCCCGTACAGGGACCGAAAAAACTGGGGGTATTCGGCGCCAGCTATCTTTATCCTGTTCTGAAAAGGCTGGAGCTGGTAAGACCGGAATAAAAGAAATAAAGGGATATTTTTCAGACGCTATGTGAGAGAAAAGGTATGTCCCTGTTAAGCTGCATGCAGATCCTATGGGCTGTCCCCAGGCAGGACAGCAGAATCCGGAAGCTGTACAGGGGAACAGATCCGGCAGGTACAACTGCAGGTTGTATATTTTTGAAAAATAAACTATAATAAACATCTGAACAGACAGTCTGAATGGGCTGAGTAAAATACATGCCGGAAATGATATGCAGTCGTATAAAAACTGCAGGTATATACCAATAAAGACAGGGAGTTGCAGAAGATGAGAGCAGAGGTTGTAAGTATGGATGCGAAGCATCCGGATAAAGAGGCCATAAAAAGAGCAGGACAGATACTGCAAAACGGAGGGCTGGTGGCTTTTCCTACGGAAACCGTATATGGACTGGGAGGAAATGCCCTGGATCCCCGGGCATCCATGAAAATTTATGCTGCAAAGGGACGTCCGTCAGACAATCCTCTGATCATTCACATTGCAGATATGTCCAGTCTGCCCAAAATCGTGTCAGAAATTCCTGCAAAGGCACAGCTTCTGGCAGAGAAATTCTGGCCGGGGCCTCTGACTATGATTCTTCCAAAAGCAGAGATCGTTCCGGGAGAAACAACCGGCGGTCTTGACAGCGTTGCAGTCCGGTTTCCAAGTGATCTGATCGCGCAGGAGCTGATCAAGGCGGCAGGCGGTTTTGTTGCGGCTCCAAGCGCAAACACATCGGGCCGTCCAAGTCCTACCAGAGCAGAGCATGTGGAAGAGGACCTTGGAGATGCCATTGATATGATCCTGGACGGCGGACAGGTTGGTATCGGGCTGGAATCTACGATCGTAGATTTTACAGAGGATATTCCGGTAGTGCTAAGACCGGGATATATTTCTCTGGAAATGCTTCAGGAGATTCTGGGTGAGGTGCGAATGGACAGAGGGCTTCTGATCACAGACAGCAGTGTTCATCCAAAAGCTCCGGGAATGAAATACCGTCATTATGCGCCAAAGGCAGATCTTGCTGTTGTGGAGGGAAATACGGAGCAGGTAATTGCCTATATAAACCGTATGACAGAAGAAGCGGTAAGTCAGGGCGGACGTGTGGGGATCATTGCCACAGACGAAACGTCGGCTTTGTACAAAAACGGAGTTGTGCGGAGTATCGGAAGCAGGGAGGATGAGGAGACGATCGCCCATCATCTTTACGAGGTGCTTCGGGATTTTGACGGGGATGGCGTCAGCGCTATTTACTCAGAGGCATTTTATACGCCCAGAATGGGACAGGCGATTATGAACAGGCTTTTAAAAGCTGCAGGACACAAGATTATAAACGTACAGGAGGAACAGGAATGATAGCATTAGGATGTGACCACGGTGGATTTGAACTGAAACAGGAGATTAAAAAGCATCTGGATCAGCAGAATATAGAGTATATTGACTATGGATGCGACAGTCAGGAGGCTGTTGATTATCCGGTTTATGCAAAAAAAGTGGCAAGAGCGATACAGAATGGTGAATGTGAAAAGGGAATCCTGATCTGCGGAACAGGTATTGGAATTTCCATTACAGCAAATAAATTTAAGGGAATCCGCGCAGCACTTTGTACAGACTGCTTCAGCGCAGAGGCAACAAGACTTCACAATGATGCCAATGTTCTGGCAATGGGAGGAAGAGTTGTAGGCGCAGGTCTTGCGCTTAAGATCGTGGATACTTTCTTAAACACACCGTTTTCCAATGACGAAAGACATATTCGCAGAATCAGCCAGATAGAGACAGACTGATATAAAGAAGATAAAGGGGACAGGACGAGCTGTAAAGGGTTTGGCCTGTTTACCTGAATCAAAAAGCCTGTTGATCTCAGACAACAGGCAGTTTATAAAGTATTATGGGGAGGGTTTTACAATGGAGAAAGAAAAAAGAATGGACTATATTTCCTGGGATGAGTATTTTATGGGGGTGGCAATGCTTTCCGGGATGCGGTCCAAGGATCCTCATTCACAGGTGGGAGCCTGTATTGTAAGTGAGGACAACAAGATTCTTTCCATGGGATACAACGGATTTCCTATGGGATGCTCGGATGATAAGTTTCCGTGGGCAAGAGAGGGCGATGCCCTGGACACAAAGTATCTTTATGTGACTCACAGTGAGCTGAACGCAATCCTGAATTACAGAGGCGGAAGCCTGGAGGGCGCGAAGCTTTACGTTTCACTTTTTCCCTGTAATGAGTGCGCCAAGGCCATTATTCAGTCCGGGATCAAAACCATTGTATATGACTGTGACAAATATGAAAATACTCCGTCCGTGATCGCGTCCAAGCGTATGCTGGATGCAGCCGGCGTCAGATACTATAAATACAACCGTACCGGAAGAGAGATCAGGATTACTGTCTGAAAAGGTAAAAATGCTGTCTGCGCAGAAAATTCTGTCAGATTTTTACGGGGCAGCTATAAAAGTGCGGGATTTGTTCCGGGTTTTCCGTTCAGGAGGCTTGACACAGGAGATTTTTTCGCATACAATGAGTAAAAGTTCGTGGAAACACAACTGAAAACAGAAAACGGCGAAGAAGAGAATAGTACACGCAGAGCAATCTCAGAGAGAAATCCCGAAGCCTGTTCAGCTGTCAGGCGGTGGTGTGAGGATTTTGTGCGCGAACCGTGGAACCGGCCTCAGAGCTCCGTGCAATTGAAGTACGGCGTATTTCTGCGTTAAAGAAACAGGAGAGAGCAGTATAAATACAGACTGTCCGCGGGGCAGCTGTTTAAGGAGGTACTGCTAATCAGGGTGGTACCGCCGAAGTCCTTCGGTCCCTTTGCAGGGATTGGAAGGGCTTTTTTATTTACCGGGAAAGTAGTGCATTCTGTCCTTCCCAGTCCCGGAAACAGGAAATAACAGTATTGAAAAAAGGAGAATGATCATGGCAAAAGAGAAAAAATTAGTAGAAGCCATCACTTCCATGGAGGAAGATTTTGCGCAGTGGTATACTGACGTAGTAAAAAAGGCAGAGCTTTGCGATTACACAAGCGTAAAGGGCTGCATGGTGATCAAGCCGGCCGGCTATGCCATCTGGGAAAACATCCAGAATGAGCTGGACAGAAGATTCAAAGAAACAGGCGTTCAGAATGTTTACATGCCTATGTTTATTCCGGAGTCTCTTCTTCAGAAAGAAAAGGATCACGTAGAGGGCTTTGCGCCGGAGGTTGCATGGGTAACTCACGGCGGCCTGGATCCTCTTCAGGAGCGTCTCTGTGTGCGTCCGACTTCTGAGACTCTGTTCTGCGATTTTTATCAGAAGGAGATCCAGTCCCACAGAGATCTTCCAAAGGTTTACAATCAGTGGTGTTCTGTAGTCCGCTGGGAAAAAACGACCCGTCCGTTCCTGCGTTCCAGAGAATTTCTGTGGCAGGAGGGCCATACTGCTCATGCAACAGCTGAAGAGGCGGAAGAGAGAACCATTCAGATGCTGAATGTATATGCAGACTTCTGTGAGGAAGTTCTTGCAATCCCGGTTGTAAAAGGCCAGAAAACAGATAAAGAAAAATTTGCAGGCGCAGAGGCGACTTATACAATCGAGTCTCTGATGCACGATGGAAAGGCTCTGCAGTCCGGAACCAGCCATAACTTCGGCGACGGCTTTGCAAAAGCCTTCGGTATTCAGTATACAGACAAAGAAAACAAGCTTCAGTATGTTCATCAGACATCCTGGGGAATGACAACCCGTATGATCGGAGCCATCATTATGGTTCACGGTGACAACAGCGGTCTTGTGCTTCCTCCGAGAATCGCGCCGGTACAGGCTGTGATCATTCCGATCCAGCAGCGCAAAGAGGGCGTTCTGGAAAAAGCAGATGAGCTGTTTGAGACTCTGAAAGCTGCAGGAATCCGCGTGAAGGTGGACGATACAGACAGAAGTCCGGGATATAAATTCTCCGAGCAGGAAATGCGCGGTATTCCGGTTCGTATTGAGTGCGGTCCCAAGGATATCGAAAACGGACAGGCTGTGATCTGCCGCCGTGATACACGGGAAAAATATGTGGTAACTTTTGAGGAGCTGGCAGGAAAGGTTCAGGAAGTTCTTGACACCATGCAGAAGGATATGCTGGAAAGAGCCCGTGCTCACCGGGAAGCTCATACCTATGTTGCAACGGACTATGAAGAGTTTAAAGAGACTATCAACACGAAACCGGGCTTTGTAAAAGCAATGTGGTGCGGCGATCAGGCCTGCGAGGACAAGATCAAGGAAGACGTACAGGCAACTTCCAGATGTATGCCGTTTGAGCAGGAGCATTTAAGCGATGTGTGCGTATGCTGCGGAAAACCTGCGAAAAAAATGGTTTACTGGGGAAGAGCATACTAAGATGAAGCTGAATATACCTTCCGGTGCGGAAATTATTCTGAATACGCTGGAACAGAACGGATATGAGGCCTATGTAGTGGGCGGCTGTGTCCGGGATTCCATTCTGGGACGCTGTCCGGATGACTGGGATATTACCACATCTGCATCTCCGGAGCAGGTAAAAGCGCTTTTCAGAAGAACTGTAGATACCGGACTTCAGCATGGAACAGTAACTGTTCTCATAGAAAAAGAAGGCTTTGAGGTAACTACTTACCGGGTGGACGGCGACTATGAGGATGGCCGTCATCCCAAAGAAGTAAGGTTTACCTCAAATCTTAAAGAGGATCTGAAACGGAGAGATTTTACCATTAATGCCATGGCATATCATCCTGAGAGGGGACTTGTAGATCTTTTTGGCGGAGTGAATGACATGGAAAAAAAGGTGATCCGCTGCGTGGGTGATCCCATGGAGCGGTTTCAGGAGGATGCGCTGAGGATTCTGAGAGCTGTCCGCTTTTCCGCCCAGCTGGGATTTACCATAGAAGCGAGTACAAAGGAAGCCATCGGCGCTCTGGCTCCCAATCTTAAACTGGTCAGCGCCGAGAGAATCCAGGTGGAGCTTGTAAAGCTTCTTGTTTCCCCCAATCCGGACTACCTCCGCGTTGCATATGAAACAGGGGTGACAGCAGAGTTTTTGCCGGAGTTTGATGTGTGCATGAAAACTGATCAGAATACTCCCCATCACTGTTATACAGTAGGCGAACATATTCTGAAAAGTCTTTTGCACGTCAGAGCGGACAAGGTTCTTCGCCTGACCATGCTTCTTCATGACATTGGTAAGCCGGTGGTAAAAATAACGGACGAAAATGGCCGCGATCATTTTAAAATGCACGGACCGGAAAGTGAGCAGATGGCAAAAGTCATTCTGCGCCGGCTGAAATTTGATAATGACACCATCCATAAGGTTTGTCGGCTTGTAAAGTGGCATGACGCCAGACCGGCAGCCCAGATGCCAAATGTACGCCGCTCTGTCAACAAAATCGGGGAAGATATTTTTCCACTTTATCTGGAGATCCAGAGAGCAGATATGCTGGCGCAAAGCACTTATCAGCGCCGGGAAAAGGAAGAGCGGCTGGAAGGTGTGAAATCCTGTTATGAGCAGATCGTGGAGAAAAAACAGTGTGTTTCTCTGAAAAGTCTGGCAGTTACAGGCAGAGATCTTATTCAGGCCGGTTATAAGCCGGGCCCTTATCTGGGAGAAATTCTGAATCAGCTTCTGGAGCATGTTCTGGAATATCCGGAAGACAATCAGAAGGAAACGCTGATGCAGCTGGTGAAAGAAAATCAGGATTAAAATTTCAGAAAGCATGAAACGTATAGGAGAGATCCCTTCACAGAAATTTTCTGTGGAGGGATTTTTGCTACAAATAGGATCAGAAATCAAAGAACATGACAAAACACCTGGCGGGACAGTACCGTGTGAACAGCTACGCATAATTTCCGCTCCTCTGTACATAAGTATAGAAAGTACAAAAAATGAGGGGGAAGCAGATTTGTATGATTATGGATTCAGCGTTCTGGAACAGTACGAGCTGACTGTAAAAAGTACAGCCCGTACCAGAGGAGGACTTCTCTGTCAGACTGACAGAGGTCCGGCAGTATTACGTGAACAGAGAGGCTCGGGAAAAAAACTTCAGAAGCAGCAGGAGCTTCTTTTAAAGCTGGAGGAAAATGGTTGTCTGGTAGATACCTTTCTGGAAAATAAAGAAGGAGAGCTTATTTCAACTGACCGGGATGGAATTTCCTATACTCTTCAGCGCTGGTATGAAGGGCGGGAATGTGATACAAGATCCAGAGAACAGATTCTGCAGGCAGTGGGGATGCTTGCCGGGATCCATAAAGAAATGAAACTTCCGACAGACCTTTCTTATATGGAAGAAAATCTGAATGACGAGTATCAGCGCCATAATCAGGAACTGAGGAAAATTCGCAGATTTATCAGAAAAAAAGGTCCTGCGTGTGCTTTTGAAAAGGAATATTTAAAATCTGTGGAATGGTTTCTGGTGAGAGGAGAGCTGGCTGTAAATATGCTCAGGGCGTCTTCCTATGCAGACCTTCGGGAAAAGGCAAAAGAAGAAGGCACAGTCTGCCACGGGGAATACAATCAGCATAACGTTCTGATACTGAAATCAAAGACGGCAGTAACAGGGTTCTCACACTGGTGTTTTGGAATCCAGATCGGAGATCTTTACCACTTTATGAGAAAAATACTGGAAAAATCAGGCTGGAATATAAATTTAGCAGAAGAAATGCTAAAAACATACCACAGAATCCGCCCGATTTCCGCAGAAGAATGGGAAAACCTGAAGATCCGGTTTACTTATCCGGAAAAATTCTGGAAATTGTCCAACTACTATTATACCCACAACAAAGCATGGATTTCTGAAAAAAATACGGAAAAGCTTCAGGCGCTGATCAGACAGCAAGAAAAATGGGAAGCTTTCGGAGAACAATGTTTTAAAGAATACAATTTTTAAAATACAGACAGAAGGAATTTTATATACTGTTTACACAGCATGTTTCCGGGGAATTTTAGATTTGGGGATCACCGGAGCCTGAAATTTTATGAAGGAGAAACTGTTCAGACTTCCCTTTTTCAGAAAACAGGTGTATAATTAGAAATCATAAACTTCGCAGAGCGCAGTTTAAAAAAGATATAGGGAGGTACAGCGGTATGGATTACAGAGAAGTATATGAGCAGTGGCTTGCGAACCCATACTTCGATGATGCAACAAAAGAGGAACTGAAGAACATCGCAGAAGAAGAGAATGAAATCAAAGAACGTTTTTATATGGATCTGGAATTTGGTACGGCGGGCCTGCGCGGAATCATCGGTGCAGGTACAAACCGTATGAATATTTATGTAGTAAGAAGAGCAACCCAGGGGCTTGCAAATTATATTGCAAAAGTGGGCAAACAGTCCCAGGGTGTTGCAATTGCCTATGATTCCCGCCATATGTCACCGGAGTTTGCCCAGGAAGCAGCTCTCTGTCTTGCTGCAAACGGAATTAAGGCATATATTTTTGAGTCTTTAAGACCTACACCGGAGCTCTCTTTTGCAGTCCGTCACCTTGGCTGTGTTGCGGGAATTAATATCACTGCCAGCCATAACCCGCCGGAATACAATGGATACAAGGTATACTGGGAGGACGGCGCTCAGATCACTCCGCCTCATGATACCGGAATCATGGGTGAGGTAAAGGCGATCTCCGACTGGAATACTGTAAAAACCATGGACAAGGCCCAGGCAGAAAAAGCAGGCCTTTATGAAGTGATCGGCCAGAAGATTGACGATGCCTATATGGAAGAGCTGAAAAAACAGGTGATCCATCAGGATGCCATTGAGGCAGAGGGCAAAAACCTGAAGATCGTTTATACACCTCTTCACGGAACCGGAAATATTCCTGCAAGAAGGATCCTGAAGGAGCTGGGCTTTGAAAACGTATATGTTGTTAAGGAGCAGGAGCTTCCGGACGGCGCGTTCCCTACAGTAAGCTATCCGAATCCTGAAGCAGCCGAAGCCTTTGAACTTGGCCTGAAGCTTGCAAAAGAAGTGGATGCGGATCTTGTTCTTGCCACGGATCCGGATGCAGACCGTCTGGGTGTGCGCGTAAAAGATAAAAACGGCGAATACCATGACCTGACAGGAAATATGTCTGGCTGTCTTCTTGCAAACTATGAGATCGGACAGCGCAGAGCAGTAAACGGAAGTCTTCCGGAGGACGGCGCTCTGATCAAGACAATTGTTACCAGCAATCTGGCAGATGCCATTGCAAAAGGCTATGGCGTTGATCTCATTGAGGTTCTGACAGGATTTAAGTTTATCGGTCAGCAGATTCTGGGCTTTGAGAACAGCGGAAAGGGAACTTATCTTTTCGGCTTTGAAGAGAGCTATGGCTGCCTGATCGGTACATACGCAAGAGATAAGGATGCGATTGTGGCTACAATGGCGCTGTGCGAGGCTGCCGCTTACTATAAGACTCAGGGAAAAACTCTCTGGGATGCAATGATCGAGATGTATGACCAGTACGGATATTATAAGGATGATATCAAATCCATTACTCTGAAAGGAATTGAGGGACTTCAGAAGATCCAGGAGATCATGGATACTCTTCGAAAGAATCCTCCGGCAGAGTTTGCAGGACATAAGGTAGTTTCTGCAAGAGATTATAAAAAGGATACCATTACAGATCTGGCAACCGGAGAGGTGAAGCCTACCGGACTTCCGAATTCCAATGTTCTGTACTATGACCTGACAGATGATGCATGGGTATGTGTCCGCCCGTCCGGTACAGAACCAAAAGTAAAATTCTACTATGGAGTAAAAGGAACTTCCCTTGAGGATGCAGATGAAAAGTCTGCAGTCATGGGCAAGGCTGTTCTTGATATGGTCAATACAATGATGTAATGCGGTGAGAAGATGCAGAATTTTGATGAATTTATGGAAGTGGTGCGAAAAATCCGCAAAAGCTGTCCCTGGGATAAGGTGCAGACTCATGAAAGTCTGAAACCTTATCTGATCAGTGAGACAAATGAGCTTCTGGAGGGAATTGATCGTCTGAAAACACAGAATGACAGTGAAAATCTCTGTGAGGAGCTGGGAGACGTGCTGTTTCAGGTTGCTCTCCACAGTGTGATCGCCCAGGAAGAGGGGCTGTTTACTATTGAGGATGTGATCGATGGTATTTCTTCAAAAATGCAGTTTCGTCATCCGAAAATCTTTGTTCCGGAGGATGAGACAATGACCTCTCTTTCCTGGGATCAGCTGAAAGAAATCGAAAAGAGCAGGAAGACGAAAAAGCTCTGAAAAGTATTTCAGAAGCATTAGCCGGAAGCGTTGCTTTTTACTCCGTTCACAGTAACCTGAAAGCCCCGGTTTACGGGGATTTGCCACAAAAAACCTTGACAATCTACAGGAAAAGGTATATAAATAGTAAATAGCGTGTGATCGACAGGAAGCATAACGCGATAATAAAGAAAGAGAGCATTTATAGGAGGAAACACCATGAATAAAACAGAATTAGTAGCAGCAATGGCGAAAGAGACAAATCTTTCCAGGAAAGATGTAGAAGCAGTCCTGAAATCTTTCACCGATGTTGTAGCATCCGAGCTCAAAAAAGGCGGAAAAATTCAGCTTGTAGGATTTGGTACCTTTGAGGTAAGCGAGAGAGCTGCAAGAGAAGGAAGAAATCCTCATACTGGTGAAACCATGAAAATCGAAGCTTCCAAAGCACCGAAATTCAAAGCTGGTAAGGCTTTAAAGGATCTTGTAAACGATAAATAATAAAGTTCAGCAGAGGGGGAACAGCGTGTTCCCCCTTTTTCTATAGAATACAGAAAAAAAGAACAGGAGATTTTGTATGCGTCTTGATAAATATCTGAAGGTTTCCCGTCTTATTAAAAGAAGAACAGTGGCAAACGAAGCCTGTGATGCGGGAAGAGTTTTGCTTAATGATAAACCTGCCAGAGCTTCTGCGGCAGTAAAGGCCGGAGACATTGTGGAGATCCAGTTTGGCGGAAAAAGCGTTAAGGTGGAAGTTCTTGATGTAAAAGAGACAGTCCGCAAGGAAGAGGCGGAAAGTATGTTCCGCTATCTGTAGTTTTTACGTCTATTTATAAGGGCTGTTTCATACATTGTTTATGGAAAGAAACAATGGGAGGCTGCCCCTTGGAAGAGAAAAAAACAATGTGCGCCCACAGACTGTCCCTTGATAACCGACAGGAGGGCACGGTTACAGGCGTCCGGGACATTCATTCCTTTAATGAAAGCGAGATTTTGCTGGAAACAGAGGCCGGAAGACTTTCTGTAAAAGGAGAACTGCTCCATGTGCGGAGACTGAATCTGGAAAAGGGAGAGGCCGATATTGAAGGAAAAATAAACAGCTTAACCTATCTTTCAAAAAAGACAGAAAACAAAGAAGAATCTCTGCTGAAGCGGATGTTCCGGTAAAATATGAGCGGTTATATGGAGTATGAGGCAGTACTGTTTCTTCTGTCTGTGGTGATGGGGGCGGCTCTGTTTCTCTTTTATAAGATTCTGACTGCCCTGAGAAAAGTGATTTCCCATCCGTCCTGGGCAGTGGATGTGGAAGACCTTTTTTACTGGACTGCAGCAGGGATTTTTATGTTTTCTGTGATATACAGGTTCAATCAGGGAACCCTCAGATGTTTTCTTTTTGCAGGAAGTATTCTGGGAGCTGTTCTGTGCCGGGGGACGGTGGCAGATCTGTTTGAGCGGATTCTTGTGTTTCTGTGCGGGATTCCGGTGAATTTTGTAAAATTTTCAACAAAGAGGTTGCTATTTCTCTTTAAAAGATGTAGTATTTTATTGTATAAGTATCAAACTATGCAAAAAAGAAAAGGTTTTAAAACAAAGAGGATCAGTCAGGTTGAAAAAGTCAAAAAGAAAGAAAAGCAAAAAAAGAATAACGAATAACTATCTGGGAATGGCTGTTATTTCAGTTGTTGTTCTTCTGCTTCTTGGCGGCCTGGCAATGAAAAGTCACAGCCTCAGAAACAGGATTGCCTATTATGACGCCCAGGCAGCAGAGCTGAAACAGCAGATTTCTGATGAAAAAGAGCGGACAAAGGAAATTGACAAGCGCACAGAGTATATGCAGACAGATGAGTATGCGGCAGAGGTTGCCAGAGACAGACTGGGGCTTGTAAAAGATAATGAGATAGTGTTTGAAGAAGAAAAATAACACGGATTTTGGCGAAAAGTTTTTAATTGCTTTCGCCTGTGTTTGACAGATATTTTGGAACCTGTCCTTTATAATGGCACTTGATGAAGTGTGTAAAGGGGAGGGGAAATATGCAGGAATGGATTATTGCCATGCTCGTGATCAGCCTACTGCTGATTTTCCGGGACATGGCAAAAACTATTTTGACGGGGCAAATGTCGAAAAAGGAGGAACCCTTTGCTCCCGGAGAAAGCCATCCTCAGAAGGAGAAGGTGGAGCGGTATGCGGCTTCTTTCCAGAAGCTGGCAGATACCTTTTACGGGATGCCCTACCGGAAAGAATATTTAAGCTCCGGTCAGATTGACGCGATATTGAAGGATACCAATGAGGAAATGTGCAGCAGATGCTATCACAGAGAAATATGCTGGGGAGAAAATTCCGGTTCTCTGAAGCAGGGCGGAGAGGCAATGATCCGCGCCATGGAAGAGGGGGATGAGGAGGCTGTAGAAATGATCCGTCAGGAGTGGGCGGAGATCTGCGGCAAATCCATACAGTATCTGGAAACAGTCAGAGAGCGTTTTCAGAAGGAAAAACAGAATCTGGTATGGAGCAACCGCATGATCGAAAGCAGGCTGGCAGTGGCACAGCAGCTGACAGAGATATCCCGGATCATGGGAATGGTGGCAGAAGATATTTATGATATTTCTCCGGCAGACCCGAAGTTTCAGGAGAGTATTCGCCGGATTCTGAAAAAACGTCATATTGTGCTGAAAAATGCCTGGGTTATGGATAAGGTAGAGGGGCGCAGGCAGATGTTCCTTACTATGAAAGCCAGAAGCGGCCAGTGTGTATCTGTGACAGAGGTTTCTCAGCTCCTTTCAGGTCTGTGCGAGTGCGCTATGACCTCTGCCGCTGACAGCAGAGGCATTGTAAACGGCGAATACCATACGGTACATTTTGTGGAAGACGTCAGCTATCAGGTGATGTACGGAGTGGCAAAGCTTACAAGAGAGGAAGAAAAGATTTCCGGGGACAACTATATCTGCAGACAGGAAGAAGGCGGAAAGTTTGTGATGTGTCTTTCTGATGGAATGGGTTCCGGCATGGACGCCTGCAGAGAAAGTGAGATCGTGGTGGAGCTTCTGGAGCAGTTTCTGGAATCTGGTTTTACCCAGGAAACAGCTGCCAGAATGGTAAATTCTGCTCTGGTGCTGAAGGGACGGGAGGGAATGTTTTCCACAGTGGATATCTGTGCTTTGGATCTTTATACGGGAATCTGCAGTTTCCTGAAGGCGGGAGCTGCATCTACCTTTATTAAACGGGATCACTGGGTAGAGGTAATTTCTTCGGAAAGTCTTGCAGCAGGACTGGTTCAGCAGATTGATTTTGATACCGCTTCCCGGAAACTTTATCATGGAGATTACCTGATCATGATGACGGATGGAGTTCTGGATGCTCTTCCTCTGGACAGAGAAGAGGAAACCATGAAGGAAATCATTATGGACGTGCAGGAGGAAAATCCCAGAGAGGTCAGCAGAGGGATTCTGGAACGGGTGCTGGGATACAGCGATTACCGGGCCAGAGACGATATGACTGTGCTGGTGGCCAGTGTGCTGCGCAAGTAGAAACAAAAGAGGAGAAAAGCAGATATGCAGGAGCAGATTTATGCAAAGGTTCGTGCTTTTGCAGAAAAAAACAGGATGTTCGATCAGTGCGGCGCGGTGGCTGCCGGAGTATCCGGCGGAGGCGATTCCGTGACCATGCTGGATATTCTGAACAGACTGAAAGAAGAATACGGATTTCAGATCACAGCCGTTCATGTAAATCACGGGATCCGGGGCGCAGAGGCGCAAAGAGATCAGGAGGCTGCAGAGAAACTGTGCAGAAAAATGGGAATTCCCTGCAGAGTATACTGTTTTGATGTTCCAAAGCTTGCCGCACAGTGGAAAACCGGGCTGGAGGAAGCAGGAAGAACAGTCCGGAGGCAGGCTTTTGAAGAAGCGCTTGCCGGAGTACCGGTTTCAGGGGAAAAAAGGAAGGTAATCGCTCTTGCGCACAACAGAAACGATCTGGCAGAGACTATGCTTCATCATCTCTGCAGAGGAACCGGTCTCAGGGGACTTTCTTCCATGAAAGCGGCAGAGGATGGAATCATTCGTCCGGTTCTCTGTCTGGAACGGAAGGAAATTAATGAATATCTCAGAGAAAGAAATCTGCCCTATGTAACAGACAGCACAAATCTTCAGGACGAATATACCAGAAACAGGATCCGGCACCATGTACTTCCTGTTCTGGAAAGTGAAATCAATGAAAAGACAGTGGCTCATATGGCAGAGACATCTGAGCTGATTGGACAGGCGGAGGCTTACTTTCAGGAAAAAGGCGCTTCACTGGCAGAAAAATGCCGAACCGAAAAGGGAGAGATCTTTTTTGAAAAAAGTTTCCTGAAATATCCTGAAATTATCCGGAAGTATGCGGTGAGAAATGCTGTTGAAAAGCTTGCAGGCAAAAGAAAGGATATTTCTCTGATACATGTGCGTGCAGTGCTGGAGCTTTTTGAACTTCGTACCGGAGCGTCAGTAAAGCTTCCATATAATCTGGAGGCAGCGAAAACATATGAAGGAATTATCATAAGGAAGAAAAATCCTGAAGATCCGGACAGGGAATCCCGGGAATATCAGCTTCCTTTAAACGGAAGCCTTGCCTGTAGTCTGGGAAATTTTGAAACAAAAATCTTTTCCTGGTCAGACCAGAAGATTTGTGAAAAAAAGTATACGAAATGGCTGGATTATGATAGAATAAAATACGATATATCTGTCCGTACCAGAAAAACAGGAGATTACCTTACTGTAAACAGTCAGGGGCATCGCAAAAAACTGACGCGGTGTATGATCGATGAAAAAATCCCCTGTGAACAGAGGGATAAGATTCCTCTGATCACAGAAGGCAGCCAGGTTCTCTGGATCGTGGGCGGAAGAATGAATGAAAGGTATAAGATCACATCAGAGACAAAGAATGTGCTGGAAATCAAATACCAAGGAGGAAAATATCATGAGTGAAAAAATCAGAGTATTACTCAGCGAGGAAGAAGTGGAGGCAAGAATCAGACAGATTGCCGCAAAGATCAGCAAAGATTATGCAGGAAAAGAGATTCATCTGATCTGTGTTTTAAAGGGTGGAGTATTTTTTACCTGTGAACTTGCAAAAAGGATCACTGTTCCGGTATCTCTTGACTTTATGTCTGTGTCCAGCTATGGAGATGACACAAAATCAAGCGGTGTGGTAAGAATCGTCAAAGATCTGGATCAGCCTCTGATCGGCAAGGACGTGCTGATCGTGGAGGATATCATCGACTCAGGAAGAACTCTCAGCTATCTGATCGAAATCCTCAAAGGACGTAATCCAAACAGTGTCCGCCTCTGTACACTGCTGGACAAAACGGAGAGACGAGTGAGGGATGTAAAAGTAGATTACTGCTGCTTCAATATCCCGGATGAATTTGTTGTGGGATATGGTCTGGACTATGCCCAGAAATATCGTAATCTCCCGTTTATCGGCGTGGTAGAACTGGACACAGAAGAATGAAAGGAGATTCAGTTAAGTGAATAAACAGCCAAGCAGAATTGGCCTGTATCTGATTTTGATCGCATTGCTGGTGGGCGGATATTTTTATCTGAACAGCCAGGTGTCAGGTCAGAATGACTATACCATAGAAGCATTGGAGCAGGCAGCAGAAGAAGGAAGAGTAAATGATGCGGTGATTTATCAGAACAGGGAAGTACCTACCGGTTCGGTGGCTGCAGATATTGAGAACGAAGGACAGAAGCGTGTCTATGTAACAGATGTCAAGGAGGCGCAGGAAATGCTGGAGGAAAACAATATTGCTCCTCTGGTCAAAGATGTTCCTCAGCAGAATGTGTTCCTTACCACACTTCTTCCTCTGCTTCTTACAGGAGGACTGATTCTGTTCCTCTTCCTGATGATGAACAGACAGATGTCAGGAGGCGGAGGAAATGCCAAAATGATGAACTTTGGTAAAAGCCGTGCAAGAATGATGCTTCCGGACGACAAAAAAGTAACATTTCAGAATGTAGCCGGACTTCAGGAAGAAAAAGAAGATCTGGTCGAGGTTGTAGATTTTTTAAAAGCTCCTCAGAAATATACGAATGTAGGAGCAAGGATCCCAAAAGGTGTTCTTCTTGTAGGACCTCCGGGAACCGGTAAAACTCTCCTGGCAAAAGCGGTTGCCGGAGAATCAGGAGTGCCCTTTTTCTCTATTTCCGGATCAGATTTTGTGGAGATGTTCGTAGGTGTGGGAGCTTCCCGTGTCCGAGATCTGTTTGAAGAAGGAAAACGCCATGCGCCCTGTATTATTTTTATAGACGAGATCGATGCGGTCGCAAGACAGCGGGGAACCGGCATGGGAGGCGGTCATGATGAGCGCGAGCAGACTCTGAACCAGCTTCTTGTGGAAATGGACGGATTTGGCGTTAATGAGGGAATTATTGTAATGGCTGCCACGAACCGTGTGGATATTCTGGATCCGGCGATTCTCCGTCCGGGACGTTTTGACCGTAAGGTGGCAGTTGGACGTCCGGATGTGAAGGGACGTGAGGAGATCCTTCGGGTTCATGCCAAGGATAAGCCTCTTGGCGAGGATGTGGATCTTGCTCAGATCGCTCAGACCACAGCCGGATTTACAGGCGCAGACCTGGAAAACCTCCTGAACGAGGCGGCGATCATGGCTGCCAGAGACAGCCGCAGCTATATTATGCAGCAGGACATCAAGCATGCCTTTATTAAAGTTGGCATCGGAGCAGAGAAGAGAAGCAAGGTTATTTCCGAAAAAGAGAAAAAGATCACTGCTTATCATGAGGCAGGCCATGCGATCCTGTTCCATGTGCTCCCTGATATGGATCCGGTATATACGATTTCCATTATTCCCACAGGAGTAGGCGCTGCAGGTTATACCATGCCTCTTCCGGAAAATGACGAGATGTTTAATACAAAAGGAAAAATGCTTCAGGATATCACTACTCTCCTTGGAGGCCGTGTGGCAGAAGAGATTATTTTCGGAGATATCACCACAGGAGCATCCAATGATATTAAGCGGGCAACTGCAACAGCCCGGGCAATGGTCATGCAGTATGGCATGTCTGAAAAAATGGGACTGATCGCTTACGGTGATGAAGGGGATGAAGTATTTATCGGAAGAGATCTTGCTCATACGAGAAGCTACAGTGAAGAGGTTGCAAAAGATATTGATCAGGAGATCCATGGGATCATTGACGGATGTCATAAGAAAGCCAGGGAGATTATTCTTGAGCATGAAGATGTGCTCCATAAATGCGCAGCTCTTCTGTTAGAGAAGGAAAAGGTGCAGAGAGACGAGTTTGAGGCACTTTTTACAGCGTAAAATCATAGTGGCAAAATACGCATGTACAATATATCCAAAAACAAATATGTATTTTTGTGAACTTTGTGCACACTTATTTGTTGACCCATGGTATTATATATATCGTAAAAACCCCCCAATACATTATATAGTTTTTGCTACACCCCATAAGAAGAAATACCTTCTCCAAAAAAGCCAGCTTATCCCGCTGGCTTTTTTACTGTCTGTAAATATATAAAAACTGTCTTGACAGGCAGGTACAGGTATGTTACGATATCAATACTTTCACATGGTAGAGTGACTACGTGATAACATAGAAGAGTGAAGCGAGAGGAGACAGACAGTATGAAGAAAAAAACAGTTGTGGTGATGATGGCGGCTCTGATGGTAGCAGGCATGATGTCTGCGGTAAATGTTCAGGCAGGGATTGAGGATAAAACACTGATCGTAGGTTTTGACGCAGAGTATCCTCCTTATGGATATATGGATGAAAACGGAGAGTATACAGGCTTTGACCTGGAGCTTGCTCAGGCAGTGTGCGAGCTGGAGGGCTGGGAGCTTGAGAAGAAACCTCTGAACTGGGACTCCAAGGACATGGAGCTGAATTCCGGATCCATTGACTGTATCTGGAACGGTTTTACCATGAACGGAAGAGAAGATGAGTATACATTTTCTGTTCCTTATGTGGACAACAGCCAGGTGATCGTTGTGGCAGAGGATTCCGGCATTGAGAAGCTTTCTGACCTTGCAGGCAAAACCGTAGGCGTTCAGGCGGCATCTGCAGCGCTGGACGTACTGAAAAGCGAGGAAGAAGGCGGTCAGAAGGCGCTGTCAGATACCTTTGCAGCGCTGAATGAATTTGCGGATTACAACACTGCATTTACAGAACTTCAGGCAGGAGCCCTTGATGCGCTGGCTATTGATATCGGCGTTGCAAAATATCAGATCAATTCCAGGGGGGAAGGCTTTATGATCCTGGATGAAAGTCTGAATACAGAGCAGTATGCAATTGGATTCAAAAAAGGAAACGACGAACTCTGTGAAATTGTAAATGCAGATCTTCAGAAGCTTGCGGAAGACGGAACCGTGCAGGAGCTTGCAGAGAAGTATGAAATTGCAGATATGGTAAGTCTGAAAGCTTCCGGAGAGGAAAGCGAGGAGGCTGCAGAAAAAGAAACAGAAGAAACTGATTCTGAAGAAGCGGCAGAATAAAAGCTGCCGGAAACAGTAACGGATAAAATCAGAACCGGGCAGAAATCAGAACCCGGAATAAAAAGATAAGAAAAAGCTGCTGTGCTGAAAATCAGAAATGTACAGCAGCTTTATTACGGCAGGAAAAGCTTATCAAAGTGGGATAAAAGGGAAAAATATGAGTTTTCAGGTAATGCTCCAACAGCTTTCCAGAGGCTTCGGGTCAACGCTTATGATCTTCTGTCTGACCCTTCTGTTTTCCCTGCCTCTGGGACTGGTGATATATTTTGGGAGGGTTTCCAGGTTCAAACCCCTCAGTCTGGTGGTAAAATGTTATATTTCTGTTATGAGAGGAACGCCGCTTATGCTGCAGCTTCTTCTGTGGTATTTCGGACCCTTTTATCTCTGGGGAATGAATATTGGAAATTATAAATTTACAGCGATTATCCTGGGCTGTTCTTTGAACTATGCAGCTTATTTTGCTGAGATCTACCGATCCGGAATAGAGTCCATTCCGGCGGGACAGTATGAGGCTGCGCAGCTTCTGGGCTACAACAGACAGCAGACATTTATGAAGATCATTCTGCCACAGATGATAAAAAACGTACTTCCTTCTGTAACGAACGAGGTGATCACACTGGTAAAAGATACTTCCCTTGTCTATTCGGTATCTTATATTGAGATGTTTGCTCTGGCAAAACAGATCGCCGCTGCGGAGACAACCGTTATGCCGTTCTTTATTGCAGGCGTGTTCTACTACATATTTAATTTTGTAGTTGCCTGGGTTATGGAATGGTTTGAGAAAAAACTGAATTACTATCATTAGGAGGAGACGGAAATGAATCTTCTGGAAATGAAAAATATAAAAAAAGAATTTAACGGACAAAGTGTTCTGAAAGATATTTCCCTTCAGGTAAAAGAAGGAGAGATTGTTTCCATTATCGGTCCTTCCGGTTCCGGGAAATCAACTCTTTTAAGGTGTGCTACCATGCTGACAGACATTGACAGCGGAGAAATTTCCTATATGGGAAAAAGATCCGTGTGGATGGAAAACGGAAAGACAGTGGTTCCTTCCGGAAAACAGTTAAAAGAAATACGTTCCTGTTTTGGGCTGGTGTTTCAGAATTTTAATCTGTTTCCCCACTATTCTGTAATAAAAAATATTACAGATGCGCCGATCCATGTTCAGAAAAGAAAAAAAGAGGAAGTTTACAGGGAAGCCAGGGAGCTTCTTGCAAAGATGGGACTTTCTGACAAAGAAAACGCCTATCCCTGTCAGCTTTCCGGAGGTCAGTGTCAGCGTGTGGCTATTGCCCGGGCTCTTGCGCTGAACCCTAAAATTCTGTTTTTTGACGAACCAACCTCAGCTCTTGATCCTGAGCTTACCGGAGAAGTGCTTCGGGTGATCCGTTCACTTGCAGATCTTCATATCACCATGGTGATCGTTACCCATGAAATGAATTTTGCAAAGGATATTTCAGACAGGGTGATCTTTATGGATCAGGGAGTAATTGCTGTAGAAGGAACTCCTCAGCAGGTATTTTCCTCTGAGAATGCCCGTATGCGCGAATTTCTGGGCAAATTCCACCAGGGAGCCTGAGAAAAGAGGTTGCTTTTAAATGTGGGATGTTATATAATTTTCCTCGTATGATATGACTGTCAGGAAAAGGCAGAAACAGAGACTGTGGTTCTGTCTGGCACCGGCAGATCACGGCAGGAATTTTTCAAATGATAGGAGAAACGGAATGAGTACAGACAGATATGTAAGTCCGCTTTCAGAGCGCTATGCAAGCAAAGAAATGCAGTATATTTTCTCACCGGATATGAAATTCCGCACATGGAGAAGATTATGGATCGCCCTTGCAGAGACAGAAAAAGAACTTGGCCTGAATATTACGCAGGAGCAGATCGATGAGCTGAAGGCTCACGCAGACGATATTAACTATGATGTGGCAAAAGAAAGAGAACGTCAGGTCCGCCATGACGTTATGTCCCATGTTTATGCATATGGTGTACAGTGCCCGAAAGCAAAGGGAATCATTCATCTGGGCGCTACTTCCTGTTATGTAGGTGACAATACAGATATTATCGTTATGGCAGAGGCTCTGAAGCTGGTTCGCAAGAAACTGGTCAATGTGATCGCAGAGCTGTCTAAATTTGCAGATAAATATAAAGATCAGCCAACTCTGGCGTTTACACATTTCCAGCCGGCACAGCCTACAACAGTAGGAAAACGTGCCACACTTTGGACTCAGGAATTCCTTATGGATCTGGAAGACCTTGAGTATGTTTTAAGCACACTGAAGCTTCTGGGCTCAAAGGGAACAACAGGAACCCAGGCAAGTTTCCTTGAGCTTTTTGACGGAGATCAGGAAACAATTGACAAGATCGATCCGATGATCGCAGAAAAAATGGGATTTGAGAACTGCTATCCGGTATCCGGACAGACCTATTCCCGTAAGGTGGATACGAGAGTTCTCAATATTCTTGCCGGAATTGCCGCAAGCGCCCATAAGATGTCCAATGATATCAGACTTCTTCAGCATCTGAAGGAAGTAGAGGAACCTTTTGAGAAGTCTCAGATCGGTTCTTCCGCAATGGCATACAAGAGAAATCCTATGAGAAGTGAGCGTATTGCGTCACTTTCCAGATATGTGATGGTGGACGCCCTGAATCCGGCAATCACATCAGCAACTCAGTGGTTCGAGAGAACTCTGGATGATTCTGCAAACAAGAGACTGAGTGTTCCGGAAGGCTTCCTTGCCATTGACGGAATCCTGGATCTGTGCCTGAACGTGGTAGACGGACTGGTTGTTTATCCGAAGGTAATTGAAAAACGCCTTCGTTCTGAGCTTCCGTTTATGGCAACTGAAAATATTATGATGGATGCAGTGAAGGCAGGCGGAGACCGTCAGGAACTTCACGAGCGCATCAGAGAGCTTTCCATGGAAGCAGGACGTACTGTAAAGGTAGAAGGAAAGGATAACAATCTTCTGGAACTGATCGCAGCAGATCCGGCCTTTAACCTGACTTTAGAAGAACTGGAAAAGGCAATGGAGCCTTCCAGATATGTAGGAAGAGCAAAAGAGCAGACAGAGGTATTTCTTGCAAAGACCGTACAGCCTGTTCTGGACGCACATAAAGAACTTCTGGGAGTAACCGCAGAAATTAATGTATAATGAGATCAAAGAACGACACGAGGAGGAAATAGTGTTATGATCAAAGCAGTAGTTGGAGCAAACTGGGGAGATGAGGGAAAAGGTAAGATCACTGACATGCTTGCCCAGGAAGCGGATATTATCGTAAGATTTCAGGGAGGTGCCAACGCAGGTCATACAATCGTGAATGATTATGGTAAATTTGCGCTTCACACACTTCCGTCAGGTGTATTTTATGATCACACCACCAGTATTATCGGCAATGGCGTGGCACTGAATATTCCGGTGTTTTTCAAGGAATATCAGGAGGTTGTGGACAGAGGAGTTCCGGCTCCGAAGATTATGATCTCTGACAGAGCGCAGATCGTAATGCCGTATCATATTCTGTTTGACCAGTATGAAGAGGAGCGTCTGGGCGGTAAGTCATTTGGATCCACAAAATCCGGTATTGCGCCTTTTTATTCTGATAAATATGCAAAAATCGGCTTCCAGGTAGCGGAACTGTTTGATGAGGAAGCTCTCAGAGAAAAAGTAGAACGTGTATGTGAGACAAAAAATGTTCTTCTTGAGCATCTGTATCACAAACCGCTTCTGAATCCGGATGAGATCATGGAAGAGCTGATGAAATATAAAGAGATGGTAGCTCCTTATGTGGGAGATGTTTCTCTGTTCCTGTGGAATGCGCTGAAAGAAGGAAAAGAAATTCTTCTGGAGGGTCAGCTGGGGTCTCTGAAGGATCCGGATCACGGAATTTATCCGATGGTTACTTCTTCTTCTACTCTGGCAGCTTACGGCGCCATCGGCGCAGGCGTTCCGCCGTATGAGATCAAGAAGATCATTACTGTATGCAAGGCTTATTCCAGCGCAGTAGGAGCGGGCGCCTTTGTTTCTGAAATTTTTGGCGAAGAAGCTGACGAGCTCAGAAGAAGAGGCGGAGACGGCGGAGAATATGGTGCGACCACCGGACGTCCGAGACGTATGGGATGGTTTGACTGCGTGGCTTCCAAATACGGCTGGCGGATGCAGGGGACAACTGATGTTGCATTGTGATTGGGA
>OBZG01000473.1_pt1 | contig 29515 bp, 24 predicted proteins | sample 1550701 | NCBI WGS metagenome assembly OBZG01 (sample SAMEA2580229, study PRJEB22360) | human gut metagenome | biome: human gut; feature: human-associated habitat; material: faeces | place: Denmark | collected 2008/2010
ACGGATCTGGGGGGCCCCTCGGTGCCAAACAGCAGCCGCTCCGCCCCCACCGTCTCCACCGCCCGTGCTATAAACTGCCGTGTAATGGGGAACGGCGGTTCATCCGGGCGGACATTCCGCTGCAGCGAGGCCAAGTCAAACCAGACGTTGGGCAGGTGCAGCGCTTCCAAACCATCGGTCATCTGCGCAAGCTCGGTCTGTTTGGGCGCCAGCAGGTGGCAGACCACGAACTTCATATCCGGATGCCGCAGGATCAGCCGACGCAATGCCCCGATCTGGCTGCTGGGGCTGCCCAGCTTGCCAATATCGATCACAAACACCAGCCCATGCTCGGCGGCAAAGGCAGCCTCCCGGCACATGACCTCTCCATCCAGCGCAAACACCGGATGGGTGGCCATCAGCCCAGAACCCGTGCTGACCTCAAATTTCACCACCCGGATACCCTGCTCCTTGAACAAGTGATGTACGATCGCATCCCGGCCACGGCTGTAAGGATCATAGGCGGCAGCCGCCAAAAAGCGATGCGGCCACTGCTGCTGCGCCTGCCAGCTGTACAGATTCTGGAACCCCAGATAGCCCCCTTGCAGCAGAACGGCTCGCTCCACCTGGTGGGCATCCATCAGCTCCAGCATCCGCTCTGGGGTGACCTGGTCGGTCCCCCAGGCAGGCGGGATCAATGCACAGACCGATCCATCCGCATAAATGCCCTGTCCGCCGCCGCAGCTGCGCAGCTCGCCCCCGGCACCCGTACCTGCAATGCACTGCACCAGATGGACATGCGCATCAATGATCTTCATGTACCCGAACTCCTTTTTTGTCTCAAATCGCTTCCGGCTGTTTTGTCCGGCTCTTTACAGGTCCGAGAACAGGTCTGCCTGGTAGATGCCTTCTGCCAGCATCCGGGCAAAGCTCTCCTTCACGGCGGGCACATCCTCTTTATAGGTCATGCCGTACCACGCATCGTTGGTCTTCAGCACCTTGACCGAAATCTTGTTCTGGGACAGCAGTTCCCCGATAAAGGTCGGGATCAGATACTCTGCCTTGAGGGGATTCGCCGGCACCTCTTTTTCAAAAAATTCCGCAAAGCCCTGCTCAAGCATCTGCAAAAAGTCCAAAGTCAGGCCCCACATATTCATGGACACCAAGGAATCCAGATCCAGCTCCACACCGTCCGCCTGGGCGCCTGCGGCCGTTTTCAGGATATTTTTAGTCTCCGTCACCTGGGTCAGGCAGCTCTTTTCGTCCATCTTACAGATGCCGCGGGTCACACCGCCATTATCCGAAAGTGTGTTGCGCAGCACAAAGCCGGCCATGCAATCCCCGCCGCCGGACACCAAATGCTCGTGGAGCGCCCGCAGGCCCTCTTTTCCGTAATAGTCATCTGCATTGATGACCACGAAAGGCGTTTTCAACACCTGTTTTGCGGCCAGCACCGCCTGCCCTGTGCCCCAGGGCTTTGTGCGCCCTTCCGGGAACTGACCCGGGATATCGTGCAGATCCTGGAAGGCATAGTCCACCGTCACGCCCTTAGCTGCGCACACGGCAGCGATCCGGTCCCCGATTACCTCCCGGAACTCTGCCTCGATGTCCTTGCGGATCACGAATACCACATGGTTGAACCCTGCCTCGATCGCATCATGGATGGAATAATCCATAATGATATGCCGCCCGCCGTCCACCGGCTCCAACTGTTTGATGCCTCCGCCAAAGCGGGAGCCGATCCCGGCTGCCATAATAAGCAATGTCGTTTCCATAGAGGTTATTCCTTTCTGTTTTTGATCTCGTTGTTATTTTTCCGGCACGTACCGAAAAAGGGATATAAAAACAAGGGGCTGCTTTCCACCCGTTCTCACGCTTGGAAAGCAGCCCCATTTGGTTCATTCCCTCGATCTCCAACCGGAACCAACCATCCGTTCGTTGGAATATCGTGTACGATCAGCCCTGGGTCTGCACGCGGCTCATGATCATCACCGGGCCGGAAGTGGAAACGGTCAGATAAACCACACCGTTCACCACACGCACCGGCACCATACGAGAGTTGCCATTGCGGTCCCAGCAAACAGCGACCAAGCGGGTGCCATCCGCCACACCGGGCACAGCGATTGCCACCTGAATAGACTCATTCTCGCCCAGAGCTGCCACTGCAGCCGGGGACAGTGCAACGTCATACAGCGCAATCGGCACATACTGATTTGCATTTTCGCCCACTGCAGACTGGAACCCAGCCGATGCAGCCGGAGCCATCGTCTGGAGCAGCGTCTCGGTGGACTCTGCAGCGGTGACCTGCTGATACAGGTTGTTCAGCTGACCATTGGCCGCAAAGGTCAGGCCGCTGCCCGTAGCCATATTTGCCAGCTGCTCACCAGTAGCATTGGGGTGTGCTGCGCTCAGAGCAGCATTTGCTGCCAAGGTAGTCGATACCGGCGTGATCTGGATGAATGCCTCCTGCGAGGACTCCACCTGCGTCACGGCTTCCGGTGCAGGCACGGTGCCCTGCTGAGCCTCCGGTGCCTTCTTGACAACGATCGTGGTGCCGCCCGTCGTAGTCGTGGTGCTCTCCACCACACCCACTTCCTCCTGCGTGCGGCTGGGATGCCACTCCACAGCAAAAACCTGGCTGCCCATAACCGTTGTCATTGCTACAGCCAGGGCCATGCTGGCCAGACGAATTGAAGTTTTTTTCATCATATTACTTACCCCCATTGTTTGTTTTTTTATCGTGAGAGCGGCTGGGGTGGAGTCCTTGGGGGGGGGGCGGGTGCGGCCGTAACCGTATCCGCCATAGCGATACCCATTTTTGTAGGAATAATCAGAGCCATAGTAGCGGCGATAGTATGGATTGGAACGGCTTTCCACGTCCACCCGATTCAGGACAAGTCCCAGCAGCGGGCTTTCTGTCCGCTTGAGCATTTGCACCGAGTTATCCACGATCTTACGGGAAGTATCGCCGCTGCGAACAACCAGAATACTTCCATCACAATACTGGGCGATATTAAGCGCATCTGCCACACTGCCCAGCGGCGGTGTGTCAACAAGAACATAAGCAAAGTTCTTACGGCAATAGTCCATCATTTGTGCAAACCGAGGACTTTCCAACAGGATCGTGGGGTTTGCGATCGCAGAGGTGACCGGGATCATATACCCGTTGGGGACATTGGTCTTATAGATCACATCCTGCATATCCACTTGTCCAGCCAGATAATAGGGCGCACCGATCAGCTTTTCTTTGCCCAGATTGGAGACGCCATATTTGCGCCGCATCTCCGAGTTGCGCAGGTCGCAGTCGATAAGAACCGTGGGCGCCCCCACCTCCGCCATCATCTTCCACAGCTGCATGGTGATAAAGCTTTTTCCCTCGTTGGGGACACTGCTGGTCACCATGACACTTTTGATATTACTGCCACAGAAGCTCAGATTGATGCGCAGCTGATTCAGCGCTTCCACCACATTAAACGGAAGCTCCGGCAGCTTTTTGATTTCCAACTCTTTCATTTTGCTTCCTTCGCAGCAGCACATTCTTTTGTTTCGGTTCATCCCCCAAGTCTGCCTCCGGAATAACAGCCAGCGGCTGCACGCCAAAATAGCGGGAAATATCATCGGGGCTTTTGAACGTATTGTCCAGCAGATACCGTACCACCAGCACACCACAGCACAGAACGGCACCCAGCAAACCGCCAAGGATAATATTCTTGGAATAGCTGGGGCTGGATTTCACCTTGGGAGGAATCGCCCGCTCTACCAAGTTGGGCTCCTCGGTTTCCATGATCTGCGGCAGGTAGATGCACGCCTGCTTCACCAGCTCATTTGCGATATCGGCCGCCTGGTTCGGGTCCGAGCTGGTTGCTGTTATCTTCAGGATCCGGGTGTCGGATGTATTGGTGATCTGGATCATCTTGGACAGCTCACTTACCGTGAGATCCAGATCCAGATTTTTGATGACATCTTCCAGCAAGGGGCGGCTGTACATCAGTTCCCGGTAATCTGCTGTCAGCTGTGCACCGATCTGCAGGTCGGTCAGATTAACCACCGAGTTATTCGAGGCCGACACGATATAGATGCTGGATGCCGCCTTATACAATGGCGTGACCAAAAAGCGTGTGTAGCCAAATGCAACGGCGGCTCCCAGTACCAGGCAGAGCAAGATCTGCCAGACATGACCCCAGAGCACATAAAAGAGCTCTACAAGATCAATCGTATCGTCCGCCTCCGGACGCCGCCCAATTTGCAGAGCCGACGACTCATTGAGGGTTTGATTTTCCATAATTTCTGATTCTCCTGACTCAAATTTCCTGATAGAACAGCTCCAAGATCGTCTCCTGCAGGCTGTCTGGGTCCAGATAATAGGCCCAATATCCGTTTTCTACCGTATTTTCCCCTGCAATGGTCATCAGAGGAAGTTCTTCATACTGCTTTAGCCGGTCCGCAATATTTACCGCAATCCCGCTGGCAATATCCGTAATGATATATTCGGACAGGGCATCGTATGCTGTAACCGCAAATTCCGAATCCATACCACGAAGTTTTTCTTCAAAGGCGGTCAAAAACTGCCGCTGCCGGCCCATACGGGCCAGGTTGGTCTGGTCGTCCACATCCTTACGGGTACGGACAAATTCCAGCGCCTGCTCCCCGTTCATTGTGATGGTCTGTCCCTCTGTAAGGGCAGGATCTACCGCAGAAAAGTCGGAGGTCACCTTTACGGTGATCCCTCCCATCAGATCCACCAGGATCCCCACACCGCCCATGTTCAACGACAGATACCCGTTGATCGGCTGGTCATCCAGCATCATGGAAACAGCACGCACATTGTTTTGGCAGCTCTGTTCCCGGCCATCGCCATAAGCGTGTGCCAGACAGATCTGCTGTACCAGGGTATAGGGCACCGTGCCCATCATGCTCAGGACCGGCACTTCCACCATGCTGTCCCGGTTGATCTGCAAAATACGCCAGGTCTTTGCTGCATTGTCCAGCACCAAAAGCATCTGGGTATCGGCTTGTCCTCCGGCCACATAACTTTGGGTGCCTACCGCCTTGCCCATCTGGTCGATCCCTAAAAACAGGTAGCTTTCCAGCTCCGGCCGCTGCCGATAGGTTTTGTGACCATAGGTCACCTCCCGCAGCTCTGGCGGCGCACGATGGTCGTCCGTCTCCCCTGTTCCGGATACAGAAGCTGCACTCTGCCGGTCATCCCAGGCTTGCAGCGCATATGCACAGCCGCCCAGCGCAGCCCCAGCCAGGACCATTCCGCCAGCCGCTTTCAATACATCCCGGCGGCTGATCCGTTTTCGTCCATATCGACTCATGGCACCACCTTTTCTGCCGCAGCACAAAGGACATCTGCGGCATTTTTATCGATCTGTGCCAAAAAATCCTCTCCCATCTTTTGTTGAAGGACCTTGCGTGCTTCTGCAAGGTTTGGCGGGCGGCTGGTAAGGTTGTGGCAGTCACTGGCCAGCAGCGGACAGAACGTCTCCCGAAGAAGTTCCAGACCCAGCCGCCGGGTGCTCCAGCTCAAAAGAGTTTTTGCATTTACCTGCAAGGCCACCGGAAGCTGCTCCAGCATACGCAGATTGTCCCGGTTTGCACCTTTGATACAAAAACGTTCTGGATGGACTAAAACCACCCGGAACCCCCGATCCAATACCAGCGCCTCTACTTCTTCCAGCTGAAAACTGTTCCAGCGAGTAAAAGGCATTTCCAGCATCAGCGTCCGCGTCCCCTGGATGCATAAACGCTCCAGACCTGGTCTCTCACTGATCCCTGTGAAAAACGCAACCTCTGCTGCTGGCACTATGCGGGGAAGCCCCTCTGTCCCAGCAGACAGCAGCTTATGCAGCGCCTCATCGCGGCGCGTACAAAAACCGGAGATCGAACTATGCTCTGCATAGTAGTGAGAGGTAGCGCATACCACATCCGCCCCCTGCACCGCCTGCTGACGCAGCATCGCCAAAGAGGTGTCCACATCCGGGCTGCCATCGTCTATTCCCGGCAGGATATGGCTGTGCAGATCCACGATCAAAATTTACAGCCCCCTATCATCTCTCCCTTTGCGGAGAGCAGCTCTCTTTCCATTCCAGGTACCAAAATCATTGAAACGCCAGGATTTCCACTTTTCTTATAACTTTTTTATAGTACCATGTTTTTGCTTCCGCTGTCAATGCGATTCCACGCACTTTCAGCCTAAATGCGGCAATTCTTTCAAACAAAAAACGTCCGGGCTTTTTGGACAAAAGCACCAGACGTTTTTATCTTATGAGATCTCCTGTTCACAGAGCTTGCGCAGCTCCGGACTTTGCTGCACAAGCTCCGGATCCTCTGTTTGGATCATGCGCAGAAGCACCTGTCTCATCCGGGCTCCCAGCTCTTTCTCCCCCGGCTTTTGGGGGATATGCCGGTACAGCGGCGACTTATTGACCTCCCACGGGTGCGTCAGAGCGCGCAGCATCGGCAAAAGTATCCGCAGCTGACCTGCCCGATCTTTCCGTGCGTCGTACAGCTGGGAGTAGGGCAGGTACTGGTTATACTCCCACAGGTCAAAAAGCTGTGCAGCCTGGCTGTCCACCCGGGCGATCGCCTCTGCATCCTGGTCCCGTTCTTCCTTTAAAGCGATCTCCATCAGGGTTATCAGCGCAGCGTGGACTTCCGTAAGGGCACTCAGCAGTTTTCGCTCCATCTGCAGGGCTGCCTTGGCAAACTCCCCCTGTGCCAGCAGAAGATTTGCCTCCAGCTGCCCCTTATCCACCAAACTTGGCCCGGACATTTTCTCCAGCAGACACTGCGCAGCTGCATACTCCTTTTTTCTCATCAGCCGGTTGACCTGCTGGGAGAGCGCCTGCTCCCGAGCCTCCGGGTCCTGGCTGTCTGCGGCACGGCTGTAAAAGGCGTCGATCTGCCGCTGATATTCCTCCTCCCGTCCATCCTTAGGCGGGTACATAGCCAACGCCCCTTCCAGTGTCATTGCTGTGCTGCACAGCAATGACCCGCAGCTCGGATATTGACGCAGTTTTTCCTGCGCCAGAGCATAGCCCGCCGCAAAGCCTTGTTGGTGGATCGTCTCGGACAAGGTGTTCAAAAACAGAGCGGTCTCCTTCTTGGACAGCTCGGTCTGGAAGCAGAGCAGCGTATTCAGGTCGGTATCCAGCAGCCGGGCTAAAGGGGACAGCAAAGTGATATCCGGGTACGAAACTCCCGTTTCCCTTAGTTAAAGATATTGTTGGGTATCTCAAGATGTGTCATTCGATTTTGCCGATAAAGCGGTAGAAGATTTCCACTTCCTGTTCCCGGCTTCCGTCCTCACTTTTGACCGCTTCATGGACAAGGATTTTTTCAATCAGCGTATTCAGAAGTTCAGCCGTCAATTCTGTGGGATTGACATACTGTTTCATCAGACCTATCCACTTTTCAGCGTCAACCGCTGTCTGGGCGGCGGTCTCCATCGCTTCGTGAAGCCGTTCAATTTTTACGTCCAATTCTCGCTGTTCGCCCTGATACTTTTCGGACAGCATATTGAAATTGTATTCTGTAATGCGTCCGGCAGACCAGTCCTCATACATTTTTGCAAACAGGGTGTCTACTTCTGCTTTGCGCTTTTCCGCCTTTTTCAGTTCGGCTGTCTGCCGCTTCCTTGCAGTATTGCGTTCCTTGTCGCTGGCGTTAAGTAGCCGTTTCAGAAGTTTGTCCCCATCCTGCTGTGCCAGCACAGACCAGTATTGCAGACGGGAAAGGACATAGGCGTAAAGCACATCATAGCGGATATAGTGCATGGAACACTGGTGCAATCCTTGCCCGTACTTGCTACAATGGTAGTGGGCATAGGGATTTTTGTTCTGGCTGTTCATACCATAGGCCAGCGACCAGCCGCAGTCCGCACATTTTACCAGCCCGGAAAATATCTGTGTTGTGCCGTTCTTCTGCCGTCTGCGCCTGTTGCAAATCTGCTCCTGTACTTGACGGAACACATCTTCGGAAATAATCGCTTCGTGGGTGTTCTCCACACGATACCATTCCTCTTTTGGCTTGCGTACTTTCTTCTTGTTTTTGAATGAAATGTTGGTCTGCTTATTGTGGACGCTGTGTCCGATATAGGTTTCCTCTTTCAGAATACTTTTCACCTGCGCTATCGTCCACGCATAGGCTTTTTCCTCCGGCGCTCCGGCATAGATATTTGCGAAAGTGCCGTATCTCTGGAAATTCAGCCAGCCGGGAGTAGGTACTTTTTCTTCGACCAAAATCCGTGTAATGCTGGCGGCTCCCCGGCCATGAACGGCAAGGTCAAAAATCTTTTCGATAATCCACCTTGTTTCCGGGTCAATCAGAAGATGGCCTTTCTTATCTGGGTCTTTGACATAGCCAAGCGGAGCATAGGCTCCATAGTGTGCGCCATTTGCGAACCGTGTCCGCATGGCCGCCTTTACCTTTTTGCTGGTCTGGCGGGCGTGCATTTCATTCAGAATGTTGAGGAATGGGGCAAGCTCATTCTCTCCGTTGATGGTGTCCACATTGTCATTGACAGCGATATAGCGGACGCCTTTGCTGGGAAAGTAGATTTCCGTGTACTGGCCGGTCAGAATGTAGTTTCTGCCTAAGCGGGATAAATCCTTCGTAACAACGCAGTTGATTTTCCCGTCCTCAATGTCATCAATCATTCTCTGAAAATCCGGCCTGTCAAAGTTCGTTCCAGACCATCCATCGTCGATATATTCATCTATGACATTCAGGCCATGCTCGGCGGCATATTGCCGGAGCATCATGCGTTGTGTCTGAATACTCCCGCTTTCTCCTTGCAGTTCATCGTCCCGGCTCAATCTCATATAAAGCGCCGTGTTGTAAATCGTAGTATTGTAAGGTTGTTTCACCGTAAAAATCCTCCTTCTAAAGAAACAACCCACGCTTACAATACTTTTGCTCTATGGCAATTATATCATAAGCGTGGGCGTGTTATCAATGATGGGCTATCAGGTTGAAGCGGCTTTTTCTGCGGTATGCCGCACCACATCTACAATCAGATCACCGAGGGGCTTCCCGCCTGCGGCGAAGTGTTCGGAGATTTTTATACGGTTGTTCCCACATACAAAATACTGCGTGCCGTTCTCTGCTTGTATAACCTGCCCTGTTCGGGGTGTAAAAATATCGCTTTCACTTTTTGCCATCCAGTGTCCTCCATATTCAGTTTTCAAGGTACAATGCCGCACAGAGGCGGCGAAAATTTCTGCTTATATCTATCACCTTTCCTTTACCGTGTGCCGCTGCTGACGTTTCAGTTCCGCCAGTATATCCGGCGGGATACGGTCAACCAGCCGCTGTAAATTGTCCAGTTCGCTTTTCAGCTTTGCCCGTTCCATCGTATCTTTCATCTTGCCTTTTTCACTGGCTTTTGCCCTTGCTTCCAGCTTTTCATTTTCCGCTAACAGGTCATTGATTGTGACCTTGTATTTTTTCAGTTGCCCGGAGAAATTCTCCATCTGCGGGAACCACTTTTTCAGCATGGAGAGGGCTTCCTCTTTTTTCTTTCCGGCGTTCAGCGGGTTAATGCCGTCCAGTGTGGCTTCAATGGCTCTTGCCTGCCGGGAGAGGGAAACCGCCTGTTTGAAAAGCCGGGTGGGGATATGCTTCCGGCCTGTCCTGCTGGCGCTCTCCCCACGCTCCAAGTCAGGATATTTCTCCACCATATAGGCGTGAAAATCGTCCTGCCACTTCGTCAGGTTTGCCCGGTTGCCGATAATCTCCTTTGCACACAGGCGGTTGTCCTTTGTCAGCGGAACAAAGGTCAAATGCAGGTGGGGCGTTTTCTCGTCCATGTGTACCACCGCCGACACGATATTTTCCCGTCCTACCCGGCCAATGAGGAAGTCCGCCGCCCTCTGGAAAAACGCCTGTATCTCCTTTGGGGATTTCCCCTTGAAAAACTCCGGGCTGGCAGTTACCAGCGTATCGACAAACCGTGTGCTGTCCTTGCGGGTTCGGCACCCGGCCTGTTCAATGCGGTTTTGAATGAAATGATAGTACCTGCCCTCTGGCTTGACGATATGAAAGTTGTACTTGCTCCGGCTTGTGTCAATGTCGGGGTTGCTGGCGTATTGTTCTTTCTGTCTTTCGTGATGGGCTTCCAGCGGCCTTGCCGGGTTGCCCTTGTGCTTCTCAAACCGCAAAATTGCGTGTTGTGCCATTCTGCTCCTTTCCCCATTCCTTTCCTATCCGGGGTTTTCCACAGGGAAAATCCCGCAGAAATTAGCTCGGATAGGATTGGAATGGATAGAATATAAATAAATCTTTTTAATCTTTGTATTTCTATATACCGTCCGGTTTTCGTACTTCCGGGGAGTGATTTCCTCACTTCATAAGTACGGTTTTCAGCCCTCCGGCGTACCAGAACCGGATTTCTTGAAGTCGGTGTTTGGAACCGCTTCATAGGATTTTGGGAAAATGCGGTTGGGTTTTCCACAGCCCTGCTTCTGGATCTCCACCAGCCCGGCGTATTGCAGTTCCCGCAGGGTGTTTACCGCTTTCTGCCGCCCACAGTGGAGCAGGTCAACCACCTCGCAGATGGGATAGTACAGATAAATCCGTCCGCAATCATCCGCCCACCCATTCTTGCGGGATAACTCTGTCCGGCGCAGGATAAAGGCGTACAGAACCTTTGCCTCGTTGGACAAGGGCTTGAATGTGGGGGCTTCAAAGAGGAAATTCGGGAGCCGGGTGAAGCTGAACGCCTTTTCCGGCTGATGGATATAGATGGTATTTGTCATAGTGCGTTTTGTGGACGGTTAGAAGCCCGTTTTCCGGGGCGGGCGATACTTTATACCACCAGCCCCGGTTTGGGGCTTGCGAAGCCTGATAAATCAAGGCTTTTTTCGCTCCTAACTGTCCACAGCAGACCTCCTTTTCCGTTCACTTTCTGTTTTCTGCCGCCTGTGAACTCTGGCGGCACAGCCGGGGCAGTATTTTGCCCGGTTGGATTTAGGGACGAACACACCGCCGCAGACCGCACAGCGTTTCAAGTCCTTATCCCGGAAAATCTCCGCTTCCAGCGTCCCGTCCAGCGGCAAGACCGCCCAGCGGAACCACTTACAGCAGACCGAGAAAGAAATCGTCTGCGGACAGGTGCAGGTGTCCCCATCGTCAAGGACAATGCAGTTGCCGTCCTCACAGCAACAGCACTCCCGGCGTATCAGGCTGGCCGCCTGTTTTCTCTGCGCCGGGGTCATGCGGTAAAGGGAACCGTCCGGCCTGCGTTCCAGCGGCGGCAAGTCTTTATAGGGGTTATCTCTCATGCGTTCCCTCCATTTTGCTTTCCGTTGCCGTTCTCCCCGAAAAGGTTTCCTGCCCCATTCCTGCGGCGTGTTCCGGCGTTGGCACGCTCCTCGCAACTTCGGGACATTTTGTCCCGAAGTCCGACTCCTTGCGGTGCTTCCCCAGCCGGGGTATTCCTTTTCGGACGGTCATTCTGTTTTCAAGGTGCCGTCCATCGATGAACTACCCTAAGTCTACACGAAAAAAATGCAATTCCCGGAATATTGCGAGAATTGCATTTTGATGAAGTTTACACTTTGGAAATTGCATTTTTGCAATCATTCTGTATAATGGAAGTATGCGGAGGAGGTGCGTATCTATGGCTTTACCCGGAACGCCCGGACAGCGGATTTCCGATTTATGCAACGGGAACCACATCACACAAAAGGAACTTGCGGAGAAGATAGGCGTTTCCGCTTCCCAGTTGAGCCGCATTGTCAGCGGCGAAACAAGAACGGTCAGCAGTGATATTCTCATAGGTGTGGCAAAGGAATTTAAGGTATCGACAGACTACATACTGGGCTTGTCTACCGTGAGCGTTCGTAAAAGCTACGATATTTCTGAATTAGGCTTGTCCGAGGGAGCCGTGAGGGGGCTTGTGACGGGTGCTGTTGATGTGCAAATCCTCAACCGCCTGTTGGAACACAGGAATTTTCCTAAGCTGATAGATTTGATACGGATTTATTTTCAGGATACGGCGGCAAAGGGCATAACAGCAAGAAACCAGCTTATCGAGATGGCAACGGCTTCCCTGTCCGACCTGATGAAAGAACACCCGGAACACCGGGCAGAAGCGAAGCAGGATTTACAGCTTTTGAACGCCCAAAAGATAGGGGAACATGAAGCGGAGATTGAAAAAATCAAAAATGTGTTCCTGGCTATCCTGCGGGACATTAAGAAAGACATTGACAACGGGGAACAGCCGGGAGAAGCTGTGACCGCCGCTATGTTCCAAGCCATGCGGGACGCACTGGCGGAACAGAAACAAAAACCACTTTCCATTGACGATGTAACGGCGATGATAGCTGGACAGATCGGACAGCTTACACCGATGGATAAAGAAACTGTTGAAATGTTCCAGCAGTTTGCGAAGAAGATGATTGAGCAGGCAGGAACAAAGTGATAAATTTGAATTGTGAGGGAAAATACAGATGAATCAAGGAAGAATTATTGTGATTACAGGCTCACCGGGGACAGGAAAAACAACAACTGCGTCAATTGTCGCAAAGGAATCAGATATGGATAAATCAGTGCATATGCACACCGATGACTTTTTTCATTACTTAAGCAAAGGCGCAATACCACCACATTTGCCAGAATCCAACGAGCAAAATCTGGTTGTCATTGAAGCCTTTTTAGAAGCTGCAAAGCGATATGCTCGTGGCGGATATGATGTAATTGTAGATGGGATTGTCGGGCCATGGTTTTTGGAGCCATGGAAAGCTCTTGCCCAAGAAGATTACGAGGTACACTATATTGTATTAAGAGCGAGTAAAAAAGAAACTATGAAGCGAGCTGTGGAACGCTCAAAATTAGATAGAAAAACAAATATTGAATTAGTGGAAACAATGTGGGAGCAATTTTCCGGTTTGGGAGTATATGAATCAAATGTCATAGACACAACTACATTCACAATTAAAGATACGGTTTCCGCAATAAAAGAAAGAGTTGCATGTGGGACGTCTTTACTATCTTAGACATTCCCATTTGTCAGGAAGATAGCAAAGCCAGCCGAGCCAGTCAACGGTCAAGATGAACGGCGCATTTCATGCGCCGCCGTTGACAGTCCCGCCCGTCTTTGCTAAAGGGTAATCAAGGCGGGAAAGCCCTAAAATGGCTTCACACCTATTTCAATAATTGGAGGAGATAAAAATGAGATCAGAAAAGGAAGTTTATGATATTGTTTTGAATTTTGCAAAAACAGACAAACGCATTCGCATGGTTACTTTGGAAGGATCTAGAACAAATACAAATATTCCGCCTGATGATTTTCAGGATTTTGATATTACTTTTTTTGTTACGGATATGGACAGCTTCACAAGTGATGATAAATGGCTAGATATATTTGGTGAAAGGTTGATTCTGCAAAAGCCGGAAGATATGGAATTATTTCCAGCTGTAGAAAAGGGATTTTCATATTTAATGCTGTTTACTGATGATGTTAAGATAGATTTAACTTTGCTGCCGCTGGAACTGATAGACGAGTATTTTACATGGGATAAACTGGTAAAGTTACTGTTGGATAAAGACAACCGTATCGTAAAGCCGCCAATACCAACGGATATAGACTACCACTTGCAGAAGCCTACTCAAAGAATGTTTGACGATTGCTGTAATGAATTTTGGAATACTACAACATATGTAGTAAAGGGCTTATGCCGCAAAGAAATTCTTTTTGCTATTGACCATATGAATGATATAGTACGAAAAGAATTGCTTCGCATGATTTCCTGGCTGATTGGTATCAAACAGGGATTTCATTTCAGTTTGGGAAAAAACTATAAATTTATGAAGCAATATGTCCCAGAGGAATTGTGGGAACGACTTATGTCCACTTATAATATGGATTCCTATCCCCATATGTGGGAATCCTTTGAACAATGTATGGCATTGTTCCGGGAGGTTTCGTCAGAAGTGGCATGCCAGTTGGATTACCAGTATCCACTATATGATGAAAAAATCAGTAATTATGTGATTCGGCAAAAGAAAAAATATGGCATTGAAGATGATAACAAATAAAATTTTTTCAATCGAAAAAATTTATTTTGATTATTCAATTTTGAAAAACTGAATACCTCAAAATCAGAAAGAGAGCGGCCAAGCACTTTGAGGGATTGGCCGCCTTGTCCACCCATCCAGCGGGACAGCGGGCGGAGGTCAAGGCCGGGTGTAAACCCGTTCATTTCAGCCTTGACGGTTGCCCGTTGTCCTGCTACTTTTCCGGGAGTGTGGCCACAACTTCGGGACACTTTGTCCACAAGTTGGAGCGTAGGACGAGGAACTGGGGCTTTCATATACGCCCTGTCTGCTGATGAGTCCAGACCTGCGCTTGCGGCTCCACGCCACGCAAGCACAGCCCTGTTTTCCTGCCGCTTCAAATGCCCTTGCCCTCCCCGGCGGCAACGGCATTTTCACGGCAACGCCGGCAGAGCGTATAACACACTACACTTTGCTTCGCAAAGTCGTGTGCCAAATGGGGGCGTTGCCCCCTTTGGAAACCCCCACAAGAAAAGGCGGTACGCTACCCCTCCACGGGGCGCATACCGCCTTTTCTTGTTATCCAGCCCTCCGGCTGTATCGGTTGAGCAAAAGTCCGCGTGGGATTGATGTGGTATCTTTAACTTTGGGAAACTCCTTTTTCCCATTTATTCACAGCCGGAGCGGTCACTCCCAGACACTCGGCCAGTTGTTCCTGGGTCAAATGTTTTGCCAGCCGCCGTTCCCGAATGATCGAATGGATCTGCATGGTCATTTTCCTCCTGTGGCATCCTTTTCTGCTTTGATTATACCAGCGGCAGCAGCAGTTTGCCATTGAGCTGTTTTTAACTTTGCCTTCAAAAAGATAACCATCGTTCACATCCACGGTCCCAGGTCCAGACAGGCTGCTCTGCCCCCCTATATATTATAATAAGGTAGGAACCTCTGCTGGCAGCCCAAAAAGCCGGGCGGCTGCCCGGCTTTTCTTCGGCTTATTCTGGCTTCAAGGTCTTGATCCCCCAGATAAAATATACGATATGGAACCCCCATACGCCAGCCAGCACAGCACAGCCCACCCAAACCGACTGTGCCGCCATAATGACGAAACCCACACTCATCAGCGCAGTCACCAGCAGCATGATCCGCCGCTTGACCTGCCAGGTCATGCCCCGGCCCTGGATATAGCTTTCCAGGTTATCCTTATAGAGCTTTGTCCCCCGGAACCATCGGTCCAGCCGGGCAGAGCTTTTTGCAAAGCAGCAGGCCGCCAGCATCAAAAAAGGAAAAGCCGGCAGCATGGGCAGCACCGCGCCCACTGCGCCCAACCCCAGTCCCAGACACCCCAACAGCAGGTACACCAATTTTTTGATCTTCATACCCGATCCATCCTTCTTTTTTCCTTTGTGCTCTCCACCAAATGCCGGATCGCCAGCACCGGGTGATAAAACAGCATCCGCGGGCCGGAAAACCGCATGACCATGCGGATCTTCTCCCGCATATCCGGGCAGTAGCAATGCACACGGCAGTTCGAGCAAAAGGTCTTGCTCTCCATAAAAGGGCATTTCTCTGTCCGGTGCTGTGCATAAGATTCCAGCGCTGCACAATCCGGACAGAGCGCCCCCTTTTGTGTCCCATGCTTCTTTTGGCAATACAAGCGGATCATCTGCCCTACCACCTGCTGCTCTCTCTGCCGTTTTGTTTCCAGATCCATACGCTCCCCCTTTTTTGAGTTAGTAAAAGCTAACTTTGTGCTCCCGAAAGAGCTGCGCCCTCTCCCAGAGCGCAGCTTTCCGTTCCGGATTCAGCTCATTCGGCCATTTTCCACCGAATAGACCCTGTCTGCGATGCCCATTGTAGACTGACGGTGCGAGACCAGCACCACCGTTTTATCCCCCCGCTCCTGGTGAAGGGAGCGCAGGATCACTGCTTCGTTCAGGCTGTCCAGGTTGCTGGTGGGTTCGTCCAGCAGCATAAACGGCGCATCGTGCAAAAACGCCCGTGCCAGCCCCAAACGCTGCCGCTCGCCGCCGGATAACGTGTCGCCCAACTCTCCCACCGGGGTGTCATATCCCTGGGGCAGTGTAAGGATAAAGTCATGCACCGACGCCTTTTTGCAGGCCGCCTCGATCTCCTGATCGGTGGCATCCAGCTTTGCAATGCGCAGGTTATTGCGGATGCTGTCGTGGAACAAATGGGTCTCCTGCGTAACATAGCTCTCCATCTGACGGAGATCTGCTGTATTGATCTGGTCCACATTCCAATCCGAGATCCGGATCTGTCCCTGCTGCACCTGCCAGAAGCGCATAAACAGCTTGAGCAGCGTGCTTTTGCCTGATCCGGACCGTCCCACGATGCCCACCACCTGATGGGGAGGGATGACAAGCGACAGATCCTTCAAGACCGGCTCCCCCTGGTAAGCAAAGCTGACATTCTGGCTGGCTGCACCGGAAAACTCCACCTCCGGCTGTCCTGTGACCTCCTCCACTACCGGGGATTCTTCCAGGATATCCAGCACCCGGTTGCCCGCCGCAAAGGTATTTTGCAGGGTGCTGCCCAATGCTGCCAGCGCCACGCAAGGCCCAAAGGAGCTCATCAGCGCCAGTGTAGTGATCAGACAGCCGGAAAAACCGCACAGACGTGCAGACAAAAACAGCATTGCCAAATCAAACAGCAGGATCACCAGGTTGGTAGCCGCTGCATTGCGTCCCGCCGTGCGCTTCAAGCGAGCTTCCTCCTCGGACAGCTGATCTGTCATCCGGTCCATCTGTTCCAGGCGGGCAGCTCCTTGGCCATATTGCAGCGTTTCCGACAGTCCCCGCAGCGAATCCAACACAAATCCGGCCAGATGTCCGGCACCGGTGCGGAAACGCATTCCGTCCTCACCGCTGTACCGGGAGGTCAGCAGCGGGATCACCGCACCCACCACCATATAGGCCGCCAAGGCCAGCAGCCCCAGCCCCCAATGATAAGAGCCGATGAACCACACCATACCCGCACTATACAGCACAGCAATGCACACAGGCGAGATGGTATGGGCATAAAAGACCTCCAGCAGCTCAATATCTGAGGTGATGACGTTGATCAGGTCGCCTTTATCCCGTCCTTCCAGTTTGGCCGGGCAGAGACGGCGCAGCGCTCCAAACACCTTATCCCGGATCAGTGCCAGCAGCTTAAATGCAATAAAGTGGTTGCAGGCTTGCTCTGCATAGCGCAGCACGCCGCGCACCGCCGCAAAAACCAGTACAGCCCCAAACAGAACCGCCAGCCCCGGGCTGCGGCCGGGATCCAGCACTTCCAAAACGCCAAACCCGCCAAATACGGTGATCATGCTTGCACACAAATGCCCCGCCAGGCCCATAAAGATGGCCAGCAGCATCGTCCCCGTAAGGGGTCTTACCAGACCTACCAGCCGCAGCATGACCTGCGCTCCGCTTCGTTTCATACTGCATCCCCCACTTTCTTCGTATACTGTTCCAGCTCCTGCTGGGCGTTCCACAGCCGGGCATACAGCCCTTTTTGCGCCAGCAGTGCATCGTGCTTGCCGCTCTCCACGACCCGGCCCTTTTCCATTACATAGATCCGGTCCGCACCAGCTGCATTGACCAGACGGTGCGAGATGAGGATCACGGTCTTTTTCTTAGCCAGCGCATGGATCAGCGCCATAATGTCGTTCTCGCTCTCCACATCGATATTGGAGGTAGCCTCATCAAAAAGATAGACCGGGCTGTCATGCAGCAGCGCCCGAGCCAGTGCCAGACGCTGCCGCTGCCCGCCGGAAAGATTGCTGCCCTGCTCTGCCACGGGGGTATCCAGTCCCTGCCCGCTGCGCAGAAAATCTGCCAGCCGCACCTGTTCCAGCACCTGCCACAGGGCACTCTCCTCCGCTTGGGGAGCTGCCAGCAGCAGGTTCTCCCGGACGGTGCCCTTGAACAGGTAGCTCTGGTGGCTGATGTAGGTAATGTTCTGGTTCAGGCTCTGCTCCGAGAGCTGGTCCAGGGACACGCCCCCCACCAGCACCTGACCTGCATAGTGCTTATTGCGCCCCATAAGGATACCAGCGATCGTGCTTTTTCCGCAGCCGCTCTCCCCCACCAGCGCAGTAAAGCTGCCCTGCGGGAATTCCATGTCCACCGCATGCAGCACCTCCCGGCCAGGCTGGTAGGAAAAACCGACCTGCTCCATGCAGATGGAAGGGTCCTGCGGCACACACTGGGTCTTTTGCTCCGGCTCCGGCAGGTCCAGCAGACGGAAGATCTTATCCGAGGCAGCCATACCGTTCATCGCAATATGGAAGTAGCTGCCCAGCAGACGCATGGGCAAAAAGAAATCCGCCGCCAGCAGCAGGATCATGATGCATCCCGCCAGGTCCACCCGCCCTGCCCGGAACTGGGTCACAGCCAGGATCGCCCCCAGCGCTGCGCCGCCATATGCGATCAGGTCCATTATGGCAATGGAGTTGAGCTGCATGGTCAGCACCTTCATGGTGATCTTGCGGAAATGCTCGCTCTGCTGGTTCATCTCCTGGTGCTTGAAGCCATCGGCCTGGTAGATCTTGGTGGTGGTCAGGCCCTGCAGATTTTCCAAAAAGGTATCCCCCAAAGCGGTGTACTGCCCCCAATATTTTGCCAGCAGTTTTTTGGCCCAGCGCTGCACCCCGGCAATGGTCACCGGGATCAATGGCACACACACCAGCAGCACCGCCGCAGAGGGCAGATTGATGAACGACAGCACCCCAAACAGGGTAAGGGGGGCCAGCATCGCATAAAAAAACTGCGGCAGATACGCACCAAAGTAGGTCTCCAGCTGGTCCACCCCTTCCACAGCCACCTGCACCACCTGGGATGTATTGACCTGCTCTTTATACGAAGCACCCAGCCGCAAAAGCTTTTGATAGATCTTCTCCCGCAGGGTACGCTTGACCATTTTGGAGGAAAGATAGCTCATCCGGGCACTGGCAACGCTGCACCCATAGCGCACCGCCAGCGCAGCAGCTGCCACCACAGCGGTGCGGATCAAGGTACTGCTCAGATCCTCCCCCGCATACAGACCTTGCAGCAGGGCGGCGATAGCCCCCATCATGGCAATGTTGGCCACCAGAGCGAGCCACTGCAGCACTACGTTTGCAGCGATGTACTTTTTGCTCTCTCCCACGGCAGCGATCAGACGTTTGTTGAGCATCATAGGGACTTGCTTCTCCTCTCAGACCTTCAAATAATAGTTAGAGACCTCTAACCTTTCCTGCAAAAAAGAGGTGCAGGGCGGTACTGCCCAGCACACAAAACTGCACCCCTGCTCCGGGGGGCAGAGCTGTCCCCTCCGCATACCAGCAGGTTAGAAAACACTAACCGTATGATATCACAGCCTTTCGGGTTTTGCAACTATTTTTTCAAAAAAATCCCCCCGGCGCATCGGGTGCGCCAGGGGGACAAATCGATCTGACTGCGTTCAGGCAATCACTGCGTCTTACTTACCGCTCTTGAAATCCAGGGGCAGGCTGGTCCAGCGGGCACGGAAGTGGAAAGCAGCATCCTTGGGCTGACGCTGACGGGTGAAGATGCCCTTCTTGTTGCCGTTGGCACGCATGATGCCCTCGGTGGTCTGGAAGTCTGCAAAGTTCCACACCAGCTCACCCTGCACAAAGTCGTAGCTGTCAAACACGGCGTGGTTCATATCCAGGTACTCGTTCTGGTACTCCTGGCTCCACATCACGCTGGGCAGCTTGTGCTCGGTGGGCATGGTGTCGGCGCCGTACTCGGTAAAGATCATGGGACGGCCGTTGAGCACCTGTGCCCAGCCATCCATCTCCTTGCGGAATGCCTGCTCTGCATCCACGATGCCCATGCCGCCCATGACGTACCAGCCATAGTAGCGGTTCAGGCTGATGAAGTCCGCAAACTGCTGGCCCTTGCTGGTGTTGGGCAGGCTCATCATGACCACAGCGTAGGTGCGGGGACGCTTCTGGGGATCCAGCTCATGTGCCAGATCAAACAGCGGCTTGAAATAGGCCTCGGTGCCCTCGCTGGTGCACTGGGGCTCGTTCAGGATGCTCCAGGCGATGACCGAAGCGTGGTTCTTATCCCGGTTGATCATATCGGTCAGCGCATCCTTGTGGTTCTGCAGCAGCTGCGGGGTGGTATCCTTCTCAAAGTAGCCCTGCTTTTTGCCGTTGCCCTGGTTGGCTGCCAGGAAGTTCATGGTGCTCTGCATAAAGCCGACAGCGGGCACCTCGTCGATGACCAGGAAGCCCTCCTCATCTGCCATCTGATACAGCTCTTCTGCATAGGGGTAATGGCTGGTACGGAAGCAGTTGGCGCCGATCCACTTCATGCACTCGTAATCGCGCTTGACCGTAGCCAGATCCAGGCCGCGGCCGCGGATGTCTGCATCCTCGTGCTTGCCGAAGCCGCGCAGGTAGACCGGCTTGCCATTCAGCAGGAAGTGGCCGTCCTTGATCTCAAAGGTGCGGATACCGATCTTGTCGGTGTACTCATCCACCACAGCGCTGCCGTCCTGGATGCGGATGACGATCTTGTACAGGTATGCATTGTGGACGTTCCACAGTTTTGCCTGGGGCACGGTCAGGGTGCCGGTGGTGCCGCAAGCCTCTGCCACCTTGGTCTCGCCGTCGTACAGCTCCACAGTGACCGGATGGTCGCCCGTGGTGGTGACCGTGTAATCCACCTCTGCGCCAGCCTCGGTGAGGCGGTGGTTGACCGAGTAATCCAGGATGCGCTCAGAGGGCAGAGCCAGCAGCTTGACCGGACGCTGCAGACCAGCGTAGTTGTAGAAGTCGAAGTAGGGGGCTGCGATCTTCTTGCCGTTGGACAGCACAGCGGTGGCGCCAGCCGGCAGCATATACTCGTTCAGCTCATTGTTCAGCAGCACGCTGAGCTTGTTGTACTGGTTGTAGCGCACGATGTCGGTAACAAAGGCATCAAACGGCAAAAAGCCGCCCTCGTGCTGTGCGATCTCCACCCCGTTGACGAACACGCGGGCATGGTGGGTAGCGGAACCAAAGCGGATGGCGACCTCCTTACCGCTCCACTCGCCGGGCACGAAAAAGTCGGTCTCGTACCAGAAGTCGCCGCAGTACTCGCGAGAGTCCTTATCGGTGAACAGGTCACAGAAGGAGGACGGCACCGGCATGGAGATGGAGTCGGTCAGGCCGTTCATCCACTTCTGCTCCACACCGCAGCTCTCCGGGTCAAAGCGGAAACGCCACATCCCGTCCAGGCTGACCGCCCGGCGGGTAGCAGAGGTGCAAGGATAAAGCATGGATTTGTTCATGATAGTTAACCTCACTGTTCAGAGCCATAGGCTCGATTTAGGGGCGGAGCAAGCCGCCCCATGTCGGGAGATCCGATTTCTCTACGCTGCTAGTATACCAGCAGCCCCCAGCGAAAGCATAGAAATTTTTTTATGAAAACAGAGAAATTTTATTCAACAGCTCTTATTCCGGCAGATATTCTGCACCGCAGATGCATCCTATCCCCTTACAGCTCATAGCGCAGGCCAAAGCCCAGCTCATAGTAGCTGCCTGCTGCATCCCGGTAGGCATAGGCTTTACCGTTCTCATCTTTGAGGGCGTCCGGCATATAGGCATCCTTGGCATAGCCGGGCACATCGTTGGGGCTGACGCAGCGGCCCGCCGCATCCACCCGCAGCACCTCATCCCCGCGGGGCAGGGTCAGCGGCAGTTTGCCCACCGGAGCAAAGCGGCCCATCATCACATCCAGCACCGCTTCGGGGAAGGTATCAAACCCAGCGGTCAGTGCGTCGGCCCAGCGCTCCACATTGCCCACCTGCCATGCCAGCGGGAAGTTGATGTTCGCCACCAGCTTGCCGCCGTTGGCCCGCACCGCTTTTGCGATCTCCGGGATGCGGCTGGCCCCTACCAGGGTAGTCTCCTGGTGGGTCTCTGCCTGCGGACGTCCATCCTCGCCTACATTGCAGACCGTCTTATCTTCACAGATATCCAGCTCCAGATAGCCGGGGGTTGCATTGAAGTATGCGCCGGAACCGGGGCTGATCATCAGCAGCGCCACATCTGCCTCCGACGGCTGCTCCACCAGGGTCTGGTCTGCCAGCAGGCTGCGCAGGCTCTGGGTGGCCTTCTCCCCTGCTTCTGCGGTGCGGCCAAAGGCTTCCGCATAGATGCGGCAGCCCGGTTTCAGAGGCAAGGTACCGTCGTTTTTCAGCAGCACCACCGATTCACGGTGTACCCGGGCCGCCTCGTCCCAATCCTCTTTCCGGCTTACAGCAGCTTCTGCCTCCGCAGGGTCGGCGTAGCAGTCCTCAAACATCCCCTGCCGGAACAATTCGGTCAATGTACGGGTAACCGCCCGGTCGATGCTTGCATCGGTCAGCACCAGCTGCTCCTTGGCAAACCCTTCCGGCAGCGGATGGGTGTCGTAGTGGTCGTTGGTGGCGCGGGCGTAGGCTTCAGCTCCGGCTTCCTCGTCAAACAGACCGGAGATCAGGTCCACTCCGCTGTGGGTGACGGCATAACCAATGCGCTCCGGCACATCCAGCATATCCACGCCCCAGCACATATTGTGGGTAATACCGGTGTCCGAATTGATATATCCCTCAAAACCCATCTGCTCCCGGAGCATCCCATCTATGAACACCTTATTGTAGGCAAAACCGTATGGCTCCATGGGCATCGGCTGGCCGCAGAAGTCCTGCTGGGGGGCACTCTTTTCTGCGCTTGGCTTGGAGTAATAGGGCATCACCGCCTCTGCCTTATGGCGCACAGCGGCCCGGAAAGGCGGGACATGGTATTTTTGCAGGGAACCAGGGGTAGCGTAGATGTTCCACTGCCCTGCGGCATAGTGGGGGTCAAAGCCATTTTCCCGGGCTCCGCCGCCGGGGAAGTGTTTTACCGTTACCGACACACCCTGCTGGGTAACGCCCTGGCTGCCGCCCTGGATGCCGGGGATCAGATGGTCAAAAATCTCCTCGATCAGCACTGGGTCCTCGCCAAAGGTGCCAAAGGTGCGCTGCCACCGGGGGTCGGTGACACAGTCTGCCATGTACATATAGCCTTTGCGCAGGCCGCAGGCCCGCCACTGGCGGCGAATGGTGTCCGCAAATTTATCAATGATATCGATCCGGGCGGTGCCCTTGACCGCAGCAGCAATGCCCAGCGTGCCCGGCCAGGCAGCAAACACACCGGCTGCGTCGTTCATACCAAACACAGCCTCGCCGTTCTCGTTGCGGCTGTTGGACATGACCTGCACCGGCACAAAGTGGGGGCAGCCTTCCGCCACATATTGCAGCTGGTCCAGATAATCGGCCAGATCCGGGGCGGCGGGGTTTTCCCGAAGGATCAGGTGGCGGATAAAGCGTCCCTGCAAAAGCTCGGTGGTTCCGGGCAGCTTCTGCTGTCCAAAGATCGTGCTGGCCGCCTCTACCGGTGCTTCGTCCAGCAGGCCGCTCTCATCTGCCACCGGGTGATGGTCTTTGAGCCGGGCCGAAGGATACTTGGGGCCCATGCGCCAATCCGAGGTGAACAGCTGGGCGATCTTCTCCTTTACGGTCAGGGTCTTGACGTAGGCTGCTGCCCGCTGCGCTGCCGGCAGCCGCCAGTCATTTACCGGGGTCAATGCACCGGTGCCGTCAATATCCTTGAAGTACAGGCCATCCTGCTGAAAGACCGGGCGGGAAACGGTGCTGATGCTTGCGCCGCCGGGATTTTGGAACCGTTTGATCTGCTGGGAAGCTTTTTTGACCATATGATCCACTCCTTTTGTCCATCCGGACAAGATAATACTGATACCTATATTATACCGGCAAATTACGGAAGGCTGATAGAATTTTTTTACGAAAAACTCGGAAAACTTGACCTTTGTGAAAAATTTCGTCAAGTTGCATCATCGGTATATCAGTTTATTGTGCAACTAGCCCATATTATTTTTTCAACAAGGGCTTAAAATAGAGATAACGCAAAAATCTTCTAGTAGGCATAAAAAATTTTCTAACATGATTTTCAAAAAAACTTCATAATAGAGCCACAAAGCTTCCTGCTGTGCTGCGCCATAGAAGCCAACAGGGAAGAGAGAAACGACCGGGTCGGGACGCTGAGCACACACGGTGTCCCAGCCAAAATGAAAGGAGTCAACATTTATGGCTAAACTGAGATCCCTGCCGGATAAGTTCTACGACAAGGACTACGAGACCAACGGCATCCACCGCGTTCCGCTGTGGCGCATCGGCGGCTTTGCGCTGAACAACGCCGCTACCAACCTGTATATGTTCTTGATGAACTATGTCTCCTACTATCTGCTGGGCTGGGTCGGCGTCGGCATGATGCTCGCCTCTTCCCTGACCATGATGATGCGCATCTGGGACGGTGTCACCGACCCCTTCGTAGGCTTTTTGCTGGATAAGACCAACGGCAAGTTCGGCAAGAACCGTCCGTTTATCATCGTCGGCAACCTGATCCTGGCCAGCACCAGCTTTATTCTGTTCCATGTGACCCACAAACTGCCGGAGGCCGCCCGCTTCCCCTTCTTTGTGGTATTTATGATGATTTACTACCTGGGCTATACCTGCCAGTGCGTCGTCACCAAGTCTGCCCAGAGCTGCCTGACCAATGACCCCAAGCAGCGTCCTATGTTTGCTGCTTTTGACAGTGCGCTTGTCACCGTTCTGTTCTCCGGCCTGGCCGTTGTTACTGCCAACATCGCTGACCACTACAAGGACGTGGGCGGTTACGCTTCTACTGAGTTCTTCCACACTTACTGGATGATCACCGCCATCCTTTCCGCTGTCTTCACTGTGATCGCTGTGATCTCCATTGCCCCCAAGGATCGTGCTGAGTTCTTCGGCACCGGCAAGGCTGTCAAGGTTGGCCTGAAGGACTACTGGGATACCCTGAAGAACAACCGCGCCATTCAGATGCTGGTGCTGTCCGCTTCTACCGATAAGCTGGGTTCCACCTCTAAGACCAGCGCCGTCGGCGTTGCCATGTTCGCCTGCATCGCTGGCTCCACCCTGCTGCAGGGCAACGTCACCGCTCTGACCGTGGTTCCCAACGCTATCTTCGCTTTCCTGTTCGTCTCCTTCTTCGCTCCCAAGTTTGGCCAGCGCAAGGGCATGATCATCGGCTCTGTGGGCGCACTGATCACCAACGGCCTGCTGGCTGCCCTGTGGCTGTTCGGCGACCCCACCACCATGACCTCCAACCCCGAGACCGGCGCTCTGAACTGGGGCTACTTCCTGACTGCTTATGTAGTGCTGACCATTATCACTGCTGGCTTCCAGGGTCTGTCCGGCAACATCGTTATCCCCATGACCGCCGACTGCGCCGACTACGAGGTCTACCGTTCTGGCAAGTATGTTCCCGGTCTGATGGGCACCCTGTTCTCCTTCGTGGATAAGATGGTCTCCTCCTTCGCTCCCATGGTCGCTGGCGCAATGTTCACCATCTGCGGCTTTGCTGATCACAACCCCGTCATGGGCGACGTGGCCACCCCTGCTCTGCGCAATGGCGTTGTTTTCTGCGCCTACGGCATGATCATGCTCGGCCTGATCTGCAACCTGATCGCCATGAAGTTCTACCCCCTGACCAAGGAGAAAATGGCCGAGATCCAGAACGAGGTCGTCAAGATCAAGGAGCGCGCTGCACTGGAGAACGCTTGATCCCCACGCTCCACTTCCCCTGTATTCCCGCTGTATCAACCTGCGACTGTGAGGTAAATGTATATGATGAGCCAGACCCAGCATACGGACACAGACAGCCAGAAAAAAAAGAAGTTTGAGTATACCCCCGATCCGAATCACGGCTGGCTCTGGAATTTCATCGACCGCACCCTGACCTGGCGGGAAAACCGGGAGAAACATTGTGTCAACCGCAAAACCTACCTGCTGTGGTGTCTGCTGGGCGTGTTCGGCGCACACCGCTTTTATGAGAAGCGCCCCATCCTGGGGCTGGTCTATCTGGCCACCTGCTGGAGCGGCTTCTCCGCAGCGATGACTCTGCTGGACGCCATTATTGTGATCCCTATGAAGCCGGACGAAAACGGCAACATCTGGTTGTAAGGAGGGCCTTGGATATGGAGCAACTGACTCAGTTCCTGTTCAACACAGATCACTCCGCCCCGGGTATAGGGGAGCTGATGATCTTTGTAGCTATCATCCTGATCGTCCCCTCGCTGACACAGGCATTGTATGCACGGCGCTGCGCCAAGCGCCGCAACAAGCGGGATTGACACATCCTCTTTCGATTCCTTCTCTTCTTTTCTTCTTTTTCAATTCCTCCTAAGAGACAGCAGGAGCCTGCGGTGCAACGGCCGCAGGCTCCTGCTGTTTTTGTTTATTTTTTCTCCGCTTCCGGCTTGGGCGCCAGCTGGGCGCTCTGCTCCCGGCTGACCCGGCGGTAAAGGGTGGGGGTCATCTGGTATGCTTTTTTGAAGATCTTGGTAAAGTAGTTCACATCATAGATGCCCACCTTTTCCGCAATGGCTGTAATGGAAAGGTTGGACTCGGTCAGCATCCCAGCAGCCCGCTTCATCCGGCTGGAGTTGATGTACTCCACCAGCGTCACCCCTACCTCACTGCGGAACAGGTTGGACAGGTAGCTCTGGCTGATAAAGAACTGCTCTGCCAGTGCCCGCAGGGACAGCGATTCCGCCAGGTTCAGATTGATACAGTTGATCACACTGCGGATCAAGGGCGAATAATTGCGCAGCGCATACTCCTGCACACAGCGGCAATAGCCCACAAGCATCTCTTCCCGCAGCGCCGGGACCTGCTCGACTGTGACCGTGCGGATGCGCTGATAGTACCCGGCAGATAAGGTATCGATATAACAGGGGTGGACCTCCGCCCGCTGAATGGACTTGCGCAGCAGCACATTCAGTACGATCAGGCTGTTGCGCAGCTCCTGCAGATCGTTGAAAAACCGGTCATCGCTGTAACGGAAACGCCGGTGCCGCTCCACGATCTTCATTGCCTTTTCGATATCGCCCTGCGCCACAGCATCCATCAGGTCCGACTCGTTGTTGTACCGCTCCTCCAGCATCGTGCGGGACAGCCCTGCGCTGGCTTCCAGGTGGGTCTCCCCTAGATCCACAGCCGTAAAATTAAAGGGCAGCAGCTCTTTGCGCATCTCAATATGGAAATCCTCCCGCCCGTCCACATGAGGAAATGCGGCCGAAAGCAGGCTCAGAACGGTTTGACCAAAGAGGGACTCGTCCTCCATCAGATAGATGCCGCTGTAAAAGTTCTCCACAAGATCCCGCATCTGCTGCGAGGTGCGCACCCCGAACCACTCCAGATTTTTTTGCAGCTGCTCCCGGGAGGCTGCGCTGCGCCAGGGCCCTATGATATAGGCTTTGTCCTGCTCATCCGGCATACGGAAAATGAAATACCGCATCCCAAAGGTGCCTTCCATCAGCAAGAGCGCCCGTTCCGGCGTACTCTCCAGCAGGGTGCGGCCCATGAGCTTCCAGTCAAATTGGGGGTCCAAAGCATCCCGCAGGCCATAGTCAAAGCGGTGCAGCTGGTCAAAGGGTTCCACCAACGGAGTGATCTGCAATTCATGCACTGCCAGCACCCGCCGCAGTGCGTCGATCAGATCAATTTGCATTCTTGTTCTGCACATCCTCTCTCGGCGACAAGCCGCACAATATAACTTTATTTTACACCTCTGCTGTACGAATTACAACAAAAAACCGCACAGGCGATAGAGTTTGTATCGCCTGTGCGGAAAAATCATCGTTTGACAGAAGTTTTACATCTTACTTCTTGATCTTGATCAGCTGTGCGTTGATGCTCTCCATAAAGCCCTCGGGCATAGAGGTCATAAAGTCGCCCATCTTCTCCAGGGTCATCATCTTCATCATATCCCACATACCTACGCCGGGGGTCAGATCAAAGTTGGTGGCCAGCTTGACAGCCTTTGCAACGATGGCAAAAGCCTCCTCATTCTGAGAGATGGCCTCCACGTTATCCTTGATGCTGTAATAGCCCTCGGGGAACTCCATGGGGCCCTCCAGATCCATGCTGCCCATCTGCTTGAACCAGTTGGCCACGCCCTCCTGACGCTCGTTGAACTCCGGCAGGGTGTAGCAAGCGGGCTCAGTCTCCACCTTTTCCAGCGTGATGGAGTCCTTCACATCGCCAGCCACAGCCAGCAGGATGTTGAAGCCCTCCTCCAGAGCCAGCTCAAACTCGAACACACGGTGAGCCGCCTTGGTCTCCACCAGGGTACCGTTCAGGTACAGCGAGACCTTGTCCTGGTTGGAATAGACCTTGACCTTGGTGGTGTCCCCTGCCCGCTGTGCATAGCGGCGGCCAGCGATGTGCACCATGGGCTCGGTGCTCCAATATGCCTGGTAGACATAGAAGCTGTCCTTGCGGGTCTTGCGGTCCATGGTGACCAGGCCCTTATTGTTGCGGCCGCTCACGCCGCCCTCGTTGCGGGCTGCGCAGCCAAAGTCGAACATATTCCACACATGGGTAGCCCACAGCCAGGGACGATCCTCAAACACCTGAGCCATATGCTCATGGTACAGAGCCTGATACTCCTCGGTGTAGTCCTTGCACTGGGGGGTGGAGCTATGCCAGTTGATGATACCCTCGCAGCCGTACTCCGACACGCCCAGGCAGATGTCCGGGTGCTCGGCGTGGAACTTATCCAGCCAGGGGCCGTTGTCCTCGGTCTTGCCGCCGTACCAGCCAAAGTAGTGGTTGTAGCTCTCCAGGTCGGTGATGCGGTGCATGGGGCCGTTGACCGGAGTGTTGGAGACGTGGGCAATGGTGGTCAGACGGGTGGGGTCCAGCTCCTTGCACAGCTTCTGCAGATCGTGGTGGCAGTCCACCAGCTTCTGGCTGATGCCGCCGATCAGGATCTCGTTGGAGATGCCCCAGAACATGATGGAGGGGTGGTTGTAGTTCTGCACAACCAGCTCGGTGAGCTGGTTGCGGCAGTCCTGATGCGCCTCATCGGCCTGCTTGAACACGCTGATAAACGGGATCTCTGCCCAGACAGCAAAGCCCAGCTGGTCGCAGGCATCGTAGAAGTCCTGGCTGTGCTGATAGTGTGCCAGACGGATGGTGTTGGCGCCCAGCTCCTTGATGATCAGTGCATCCTCATAGTGCTCATCGGCAGTCAGAGCGTTGCCCTCATACATCCGGTCCTGATGGCGGGAGACACCGCGCAGCGGGGTAGCCACGCCGTTGATGAAGAAGCCGCCGTCCGGGGTGACGCTGAAGCTGCGCACACCCACCTCAGCGCTGACCTCGTCATAGGTCTCGTTATTGCGCTGCAGCCGAGCGGTAACGGTGTACAGGTTGGGAGTGTCCATGCTCCACAGCTCTGCATCCGGCACATACAGGGTGACGGCAGTGTTGTCGGAGGGACGGACCGCAGAAGCCACCTCCTGGCCGTAGCAGTCTTCGATGCTGTACAGCACGGTGAACTTATCGGCAGGGTTGGTGACAAAGCTGCGGATCTCAAAGGTAGCGCCGCCGTCCTCGGTGGGTTTCGGAGTGACCATCAGGCCGGGGCCGCCAATGTGGAAGT
>OBZG01000521.1_pt1 | contig 26860 bp, 21 predicted proteins | sample 1550701 | NCBI WGS metagenome assembly OBZG01 (sample SAMEA2580229, study PRJEB22360) | human gut metagenome | biome: human gut; feature: human-associated habitat; material: faeces | place: Denmark | collected 2008/2010
GCAGGGGCAGGGACGCGGGTTCGGAAAGCGTCGCCATCATCTGCATCGGCAGCAGGCGCAGGGCTGGATAGGTGCGGACGGCCGTCGTACGAAGACGATGCAATGGTTCGCGCACCGATAATCTCGCCGGTCATCGGATCGACCACCGGGGTTTCGGCGGTGGCACCATGCTGGCTGGCGGCACGGTCGAATGGATCGTCGGCAGCATACTTGTCAAGAGTTTTGTCGTCTTCGGTCTTGGATTTGCGGCCGAACAGTCGTGCGAACAGGCTGGGCCGTGCATCGCCGGCCTGATCGTTGTCGCTTCCGTCATCGTCGCCGTCATGCGAGGGAACACCGTCGGCAAAGGCGAGAGTGGTATCTCCCACACGGACCTCGTTGGGGAACTGGCTGGCGCTCCCATCCGTCTCCTGGCCCATCGGCACATACGGTTTGCGTTGGATTTTAGCGGCGATTTTGCGCGCATCCTCCGGCAAATCGGTGACGTGGGTGCCGGTAATCATCAGCAAGGAGAACAGGCCGACGACCACGAAAATGATGATGGCGAACACGTTGGAAAGGCCCCAGGCGAGCGGTGAGCCGAGGAAGAAGCCGAACAGGCCGCCGGCGGATTGCAGAATCGTGATGTCGAATCCGGTGTGGTCGGCGGCGATCGCCACGTCGATGATCGAACAAATCGACCACATGAGCAGCACCCAACCGGTGACCACACGCGGGTTATTGGACCCTTTACCGGAATTGCGCATGAGTCGGAAGGCCACGGCGGCGAGCAACACCGGCAGCACGACGCTCATCAGACCAAGCACACCGGCCGCGATGGCGTGAAGCAGCTGGCCGAATGGACCGCTGACGCGGAACCATTCGGACGCGCAGAACAGTACGGCGAGCACGAGCAGCAGGAAGCACAAACCGTCACGACGGTAGGCTGGATCGTATTCGCCGACGCCGGTGACGGCGCGTACGCCGGAGCCGAACGCGCGCGGAATCGCGAGCAGGATCTTCTTCCACAACGGCTCAGGTTCGAGGTCAAGCTCGGGCTGGACCTTGGTTTCGCCATCATGGGTAGACCCGTTGTCTTTGGATTTACGGGGTTTGGTGCTGTTGGAGGATGCTGTTCGTGCCATATCGGGTCTGATTCTACTAGTACGGGGGTGCATGGTTGGTGACGACACCGTGACGATATGGTCGATTGACGAATCCCGACAGCCGATTCGCCGCGTTCGTCTGAGTCGATTCCCCGCTGGGGCGCGAATATGCCTTATCATGGGTTGCATGACACCCGCAGAGCGTGCGAGCGCAGTCGCATTTGCACTCAAGAACTGCGCACTGGAAGCGATGACGCCGGGCGAGGCAACGATGCGCGCCGCGGCTGCCTACGAACGCGGCTTGAAGCCCGTGACCCATCTCATCGACGTGGCGGACGAACAGACTGCCATGCGTCTGCGCGCCGCCGCCGACCCTGCCGGAAAGGATCGTCTGGCTGCCGGCAGTCTGGATGATCATGCCACGGATCGGGCGGATGCGGTGTTCGCACGTACCGTGTTGTTGGCGGAACGTCGATGGAATCCGTCTGGCGACTTGGATGAGCTGACCGCCATTCATAAGGGGCTGTTCGAAGGCGTGTTTGAGGATGCGGGCAAGTTGCGTACCTCAAACACCACACGCGAGGTGACGAACGACCGGGCTCGGGCCGCGAATCCTGAGGCGTTCTTCCCGGCTGGGCTCATTGAGACCGGCGCGCACAACATCGCGATGGAGTTGGCGGACAAGCGCAACCTGCATGCGTTGGATCGCGACGTGTTCGTTCACGCATTCGCTTCTATTTATGATGAGCTCGGTTATCTGCATCCGTTCCGTGGCGGCAATGCGATGGTGCTGCGTATATTCGGTTCACGCTTGGCGCATGACGCCGGCTGGGATCTCGACTGGGGCTCAGTGACGCGCGAGGAGTATCGCTCCGCCAAGCACTCGGCATATCGGGGCGACACGTCTGCACTGGAGACGATGTTCGACGCGATACTACGCCCGGCGAATCCGACGCGTGTGTTCTTGATCGCCGGCTGGAATCAGGGGCCTGCACACTGATTGCGGGTGATTGCATCGGCCTTTGGCTGATTCCTACGCCGTGATATCGCCCAGATGATGCTGGGTGTATTCGTCGGCTCGGGCGTCGATCGGGTCGTAGTCGCCGGCGTCGGCGTGCGCGATAATGGCCATCGCGTTGTCGACCAGTTTCGGGTTCAGGGCCTGCAGCCAGTGGATGCGCGGGTCACGGCCGAACCATCCCATCTGTTTGCGGGCGAGTCGCTTGGTTTTCTGTGCGATGTCCGCGAAGGCGTCGTTCACATCCCAGATGCCGTCCAGCAGGTCGATGATCTGCTGATAGCCGAGCGCACGTACGGCGGTGGCACCCAGATGCGGGCGCAACCGTTCGACTTCTTCGATGAACCCATCGTCATACATCTGCTTGGTGCGCAAATCGATGCGATGGTCCAAATCCGGGCGGTCCAGGTCGAGTCCGATCTGCACGGACGGAATCACGTACCGGTAGCGCGGCAGACTGGCCGAATACGGTTTGCCGGTAAGCTCGATGACTTCCAGCGCACGGATGGTGCGGCGTGGGTTGCGTGGGTCCATGCGCGCGGCGGCCTCGGGGTCTTTGGCCCGCAGCTCGTCGAACAAAGCACCGGCACCCTCGGTTTTCTCGCGTTCCTCAAGACGTGTGCGCACGTCGGGATCGGTGCCGGGGAAGGTGATGTCATCGATGGCCGCTCTGGCGTACAAGCCGGAGCCGCCGACGAGAATCGGCCGGATGCCACGTGATTGCAGGTCGGCGATGGTCTCGCGCGCAAGCTGCTGGAATCGGGCCACGCTCATCGTGTCTTCGGGGTCGATGATGTCGATGAGATGATGCGGCACGGCCGCCTGTTCTTCGGCGGTGGGTTTGGCGGTGCCGATATCCATGCCACGGTACATCTGGTAGGCGTCCGCGTTCACGATTTCGGCCCGCTCCCCCGCTTCGGCCAGACGCCGGGCGATGGCGATGCCCAACCCCGTCTTGCCGGACGCGGTGGGACCGACGATGGAGACGACTCGTTGCGTCATATACGCCCCCTCAGTGTCGCACGGAATAGGTCTGGCCGGCGGCCACGTCGGGGTCGGCAAGCAGATTATGGCGGCCGGCGTGTGTGACGGTGGCCGTGACGAAATCGCCGATTTCAGGTACCGGTTCGCCTTCAGGCACGCCGATGTGCACCAGCACGCCGGTTTTCTCGCGGCCGGTGACACGGTGGGTGTCGGTGTCCTTCTTGCCGAGTTTGCCGGTGATCATCACTTCGACGTCGCGGCCCTCGAATGTGGCGAGGTTCTCTTCGGTGATCTGCTCCTGCAACGCCACCAGTCGGTCGAACCGGTCCTGCACCACGTCGCGCGGAATCTGTTCCATTGCGGCGGCCGGCGTGCCGGGGCGTGGCGAGTAGATGAACGTGAACGCCGAGGAGAAGCGCGCCTGGCGCACCACGTCCATGGTCTGTTGGAAGTCCTCCTCGGTTTCGCCGGGGAATCCGACGATGATATCGGTGGAAATTTGGGCGTCGGGCATGGCCTCGCGGATACGACCGAGGATATCGAGGAACTTGGCGGACCTGTAGGAGCGGCGCATCGCGCGCAGGATGCGGTCGGAACCGGACTGCAGCGGGAAGTGCAGTTGATGCATGATATTCGGCGTTTCGGCCATGGCTGCAATCACATCATCGGTGAAGGCGGCCGGGTGCGGCGAAGTGAAGCGCACACGTTCGAGACCGTCGATGGTTCCGCAGGCGCGCAACAGCTTGCTGAAAGCGTATCGATCGCCGATGCCATAACCAAACGAGTTCACGTTCTGGCCGAGAAGCGTGACCTCCTTGGCACCATCGGCCACGCATTGGCGAATCTCATCAAGAATGTCACCGGGGCGGCGGTCCTTTTCCTTGCCTCGCGTGGTGGGCACAATACAGAACGTGCAGGTGTTATTGCAGCCCACGGAAATCGCCACCCACGAGCTGATGCGGGAGGCGCGGGCGGCGGGAAGCTGGCTCGGGAACTGCCGCAATTGTTCAGTGACCTGGACCTGCGCCTTGCCGGTCGCACGATTCTGATCCAATAGCTTGGGCAGATCTTCGATGTTCTTGGTACCGAACACCGCGGAAACCCATGGCGCAGTATCCGCGATCTTCTTGCGGTCAAGCTGGGCCATGCAGCCGCCAACGGCGATCTGCAGGTTCGGCCGAACCAGTTTGACGCGATTGAATCGGCCGATGGTGCCATACATGCGTTCGGCTGCGTTCTCGCGTACCGCACAGGTATTGAGCACCAGCAGATCGAGGTCATTGTCATTGATCTGGTCCTCGGTTGCAGGCACGTAGCCATTGGCCTCCAGCACGCCGGCGATGCGCTCGGAATCGTGCACGTTCATCTGGCAGCCGAGCGTGTGGATATGGAATACGCCCTTTCCACGCTCCCCCAGCAAGCTATCGGTTCCATCGGCTGCAATCGAGGCACGCTCCGCCTCGGTCATCATGTCTTCATTCATAACGACCGATTCTATCGGCGGGGTTCGTCATGCTCCGGTCACGTATGCCATTGGTTGTCACGATCTTAAATATGGGTTCTTGGAAAGATTCCCCGCGAACATCCAGATTGTCTGGAATCCGCCGAGTATATTGGTGGACGTGATACTTGACCGACATAGCCGACTCAAAACCTCCGATCTACAGGCCCGTCTCAAAGCGTTGGATCTTCCGGGAGGCACCTTCACTCCCGAACAGGTCGTTGAATTCGTTGACCTCATGCAGGTGTATGAAGGCGCGATGTACGAGATCAGCACCAAGCTGGAGATTCTCGACGACGAGTTCCAGGTGCGGTTCAGCCATGACCCGATACATCATATGGAACGCCGTCTGAAGTCGGTGAGTTCGATCATCGGCAAACTGGAGCGCAAGGGTCTGCCGATCGGCGTCAATTCGATTAAGGACAATCTGTTCGATGTGGCCGGCATCCGCGTGATCTGTAATTACCGCGACGACGTGTATTCCGTGTCCAACTATCTGTCGTCGCAGTCCGATATTCAGGTGCTGCGCGTCAAGGATTACATCAAGAACCCGAAACAGAACGGGTATCGTTCATTGCACGTAATCTACGCGGTGCCCGTGTTCCTCTCCTCGGGCGCGCATTACACGCCGGTGGAGGTGCAGTTCCGCACCATCGCCATGGATTATTGGGCGTCGCTGGAGCATGCGCTGCGCTACAAGACCGATTTGCCGGACAACAAGCTCGCCGAGCATTCCCAGACGCTGCTCGACTGCGCGCGCTCATTGCAGAACATCGAGGTACAGATGCAGAACATCCACCGCGACATCAACGGCGCGCCGCAAGTGGGTGAAGCGCCTAAGACCTCGGACTGAGGTGCTATGGAATCGGCCTGCGGCCGATTCATTCACCGTTGCGGCCACTTCGGCAGCCTGGCCGGCGCTTGGGCCAGTAGGGTGCCGAGGAAGATGAGGGCGCAGCCGAGGTAGCCGCGCGGGGTCATCACTTCACCGAGAAGCAACGCACCGCCTACCGCCGAGAAGAACGATTCGAGGCTCATCAGCAGGCTGGCTCGCGTCGGTGGCACCCATTGCTGGCCGACCACCTGCAAGGTGTACGCGATGCCCACCGAGCCGATGCCGGCGTACAGAATCGGAATCCAGGAATGAGCAGCGCCGGCCCAGTCGACCGAGCCTTCGATCAGCGAACCCGCCCAGCTCAGCACGGCGGTGGTGCAGAACTGGCCGAATGAAAGCTTGATGGCGTCCACGGTGCCGCCCAAAGTATCGATCACCAGAATATGCACGGCGAACAGCACGGCCGTGAACACGAGCAGGATATCCGCCAGGCCGATCGAACCGAAACCATCGGTGATGCACAGCAGATAGAAGCCGGCGATGGACAGCGCCACGGCCACGAACACCAGCATGCCGATGCGCCGGCGCAGGAACACGAAGGCCAGCAACGGCACCATCACGATGTACATGGCGGTCAGGAATCCCGCGCGGCCGGCCGATTTGCCGTACAGAATGCCATACTGCTGCAGGGTGCTGGCGGTGAACAGCACGATGCCGCAGATCACGGAAATGACCACCGGGTTGGCGAGCAATCGCGCCACGGCCGAATCGGGCTTGTTCGCATTCAGCTTGGCACCGGTGATGGTAACGACATCGGATGCACCGTTCGATGCGGCATCTGTGGAGACGGCCCTGGATGCCTCGGTCCCAACGACATCGGCCCCGGCTGTATCGTCCTTATCCGCGCTCCCCCGGCCACGCTGCCACAGCAGAATCGGCACCAAAGACAGTGCTCCCAGCGTGAAGCGCGCGGCGTTGAAGAACATCGGCGACATCGAATCCATGCCCTGGACCTGCGCCACGAACGCAAAACCCCAGATCAGCGCGGTCAACAACAGGCTCAGCATGCCTACGAGTTCTTGTCTTTTCACGGGGAGCCAGCCTAACGTGCGAATGTGACAGACATGAAAAAGCCCGGCCACAATGTGGTCGGGCTGTGACGTTTGACGGGCAGGCTACATGCCGCTCGCCAATCGGCTGTCGAGGCTAGTCCCTGTTGCCGAGCAGCTGCAGGATGTACAGGAACATGTTCACGAAGTCGAGGTACAGGTTCAGGGCGCACAGGATGGAGATCTTCTTGACCATTTCCGGGCCCTGGGCCTCGTATTCGGTCAGCAGCGCGCGCGTGGACTGCGCGTCGTAGATGGTCATGCCGGCGAACAGGATCAGGCCGATGGCGCAGACGATCTTGGTCATGCCGTCGACCTGCACGAAGGCGAGCACGATCTGCGAGATGATGAGCACGATCAGGCCGATCATCAGGATCGGGCCGGCCTTGAGCATGTTGAACTTGGTAGTCATGCCGAACATGGTCAGCGCGAAGAAGAACGCGGCGGTGACACCGAGTGCCACGCCGATCGAGCCGAGGTCGTAGACCATGAAGATCGAGCTCAAGGTGAAGCCCATCAATGCGGCGTACACATAGAACATGACGCGCGCGGTGGCCGACTTCATCTTGGTGACGCGCATGCCGAGCACCACGGCCAGGGCAATCTGCACCACGCACAGGCCGATGAGGCCCACCATGCCGGTGGCCATGAGGAAGCTGTAGTAGGCTCCGGTGATCTGGCCGAGCACGGCGACCACGGCGGTGACGAGGATGCCGATGGTCATCTCGCCGTACACCTTGGCTACGGAGACGCGGCGGGCCTCCTCGTAGTTGTAGGTCATCGTCGTGTTGATGGTGGCCGCACCCGCACCGGCACCAGTACCCTGCGGCACGTATTGGTAGGTGGGAGCGCCCTGCGGCTGGGCATAGTAGTTCTGGCCGTAACCGGACTGTGCGTATTGCTGGCCATATCCAGACTGTTGGGCGGCGTTGTAATCAGGCGTGTTGTATCGCGGGTTGTATTGCCCGTTGTTCTGGGGCTGCTGACCGAATGTCATAATCGCTCCTTTAGCGTTTGTTCCAGTACCAATCTTAGAGGAACAAAGCTGAACATTCCATGAATAGGATCGATCGGCTCGTTCTGCTCATCTCAAAGCGTAACGGGCGTTTCCACCATGCGCGTGGCATGCACTTGAGATTCGATTGGCATTCGACCGCAGCTTGGACCGCCGCGCGATTCACTGCAACGTGAAGGCATGCGTCACCTTGGTGTCTTGATCCGTTGATAGGAACGCAGTGACATACACCGTAATCGGCGAATCGTCTTGCAGCACATAGCCCAACACCGAAATCGCCTCCCGCATGTTTATCTCGGAGCGTACGGCCAAGGCGCATCTCTCCTCCGCGGCGGACAAGCTCAATATGGGCCGCGTACAGATGGCGAGGCTGGTGGAGCGGGCCGATTTGCCGGCGCGACTGTAACACGTCGGGTTATCGAGCCATATCAGTCATAATGGAGAACATGAGTGAAGCGATTATTCGAACGTTACGTAAAGACGATTATCCGGCGCTGATCGACCTGGTGCGCCGCACTTGGTACGCCGAATATGATGAGCGGACCGGCTTGCTGGCAGCCGAGGCCGATTGGGAGAACTGTCTGGCACGTGTGACCACGGCCTTTGTCGCGGAGCTGGAAGATAAACCCGTCGCATTGATTGTGGGGCGTATCGACGAGCTCGACCATCGCAGCCCGCTGAACATGCACCGGCGTCATTCGTTGCGCAAGCTATTGCAACTGGCGTTTGCCCACGACGGCATGGCAGCTGCGAGCGAGATTCTCGGGACTCTTCATGTCGATAGGCAACTGCGTAAGCAGGCGGCGAACATTGGCCATGAGTATTCGGCGGAAGTGGTGCTGTTCGTACTTGACCCGGCGGCGCGCGGCCACGGGCTGGGCCGGCGCATGTTCGAGACGCTGATGGACGCGTTCCGCCTGGCCGGCGTGCGCGACTACTTCCTGTTCACGGACACCACATGCGATGTCGGGTTCTATGTGCATCGCGGCCTGACGCAGGTGTGCGAGCAGTCACTGCCCGCATCCGTGCCGGGAGAAAACCCGTCTTCGTTCTACTTGTATGAGGGGTCGGTGCCCGAGCCGGCGTGATGTGCCCGCCGTCGGGCAAACACTGGTAGGCTTGAGCACAAGTTGGTATGCCGGCATACCGTCCACAGGCCGGCGACGAAGGGGCTGACATGGCAATCAGTGCGAAGGAACTACCACTCGGGAAAGTGTTCACCCCGGATTTCCGGTTCACGATCCCCTCATTCCAGCGGGCCTACATCTGGAAGACCGAGAACATCCTGCAACTGGTAAGCGACTTGGATGACGCCTGCAAGTCGCCCGGTACTCCGTACTTCCTCGGCTCGCTAATTCTGGTGCGCGAGGGCGATAACCGTTACGACGTAATCGACGGGCAGCAGCGGCTGGTATCCCTGTCGATCATCATCGCCGTGTTGCGCGATCTGGAGCGAGACCCGGACCTCATGCGCCAACTCGACGCGCTGCTGGTGGAGCCCGGCGACAAGCTGCGCGGCATCGTCACCGAGCCTCGCCTCACGTTGCGCGAGCGCGACGCGGCGTTCTTCCGCGAACACGTGCAGGAGGACAACCTCGAATCCGTGTTCGACATGAACGACGACGATCTGGCGACCGCTGCGCAACGCAACATCGTCGCCAACATCCGCAAGACGTACGACGAGATCTCCAATTGGTCGGCATTCGAACGCCAGCAATTCGCGCAGTATCTGGTCAACGAGGTGACTCTCGTCATCGTGACCACCGACGATCTCGACGGCGCGCATCGCATCTTCGACGTGATGAACATGCGCGGCCTGCCGCTCACCCCGTCCGACGTGTTCAAGGCGCGCGCCACGGCCAGCCTGTCGACCGCCGAACTTGACGTGTACGCAGCCCGTTGGGATGACATCATTGACCCGCTTGGCGACGATCCGCATGACTGTGAGGAATTCTTCGCCTATCTGCATCTCGTGCTCACGCACAAGCCGGCCACCGACAAGCTCATCGAGGATTTCCTGGCCGACGTGCTGCAACCGTACATCGACAAAGGCACGGTGCCCACGTTCATCAACCAGGTGCTGGCACCCTACGCGATGGCGTGGCGGATCATCGCGCGCCCCAGCGATACCGTACTGCCCGCCGAGGTGCGTAGCCGGCTTGAGGGATTGGACGATTACCGCAGCCACGAGTGGAAGCCCGTGGCCATGTGGGCGTTGGTCAATTCGTATCGCGGGCTGGGCGACGCCGATTTGTCGCCGTTCGTGGTTCGTGCCTCGCGTACCGACAGAACCACGGCCACGCTGGAATCGTTGGGCGCCCATGACGAGCGTCGGCTGTTGGAAATTCTGACCGCATTGGAACAGGTGACGGGCATCCGTACGCTGAATCGCACTGGAGCGTTGGAGCGGCGCGGTTATGCGAACGCCGCCATCCGTGATCTCGACAAGGGCTATTTGGTCCAGCGCGTGAACGGGTTGCATGTCTCGGACGGCGACCGTGAAGGCGCATTGGTCCGTTTGCATGGCGAGATGCAGGGTGACGGCGATTTGGTCCGTCTGCTGCTGATTCGCGCCAACGAGCAGAAGGCCGGCATGCAGTTGGATCGACCACGCCGGTTCAGTGCGCTGCCGATTATGCCGTTGGATATCGAACGGTCGAAATCGTTTGCGGACTGGCCGCAGGATCAGCATGATTTCTGGATGTACCGACTCGGCAATATGGCGCTGGTGCAGGGCCCTGAGGATCAGTTGGACAGGTTGAGTGAATATCCGGCACGTCGCGACCGCATGCTGTTGCGCGCGGATTCGCGTCGTTTCCCGCTGACCAATCAGTTGAAGGATTTCGCTGACTGCACACCTGCCCTGTTGGAAGCGCGGCAGGAAGAGGCGGTCCGACTCATCGTGGAATACTGGGGCATCCGGTATGACAAGGACGCCCGCGATCTGACCAAGCAGAATGTCGATGAGTTGTCGAAGACCTCTCCACGGCCGTCTCATAGTTCGCGGCGCGTCACGATCCGGCAGGTGATTGACGCGGGTCTTCTGGTGCCGGGCGAGCGTCTGGTGTGGGAGCGGCCGCGCAAGGGCGAGCGCTGGTTCGTCACGGTCACCGAAAACGGTCGTCTCCGTCTGGATGACGGCTCCGAATATCCGACTCCGACCGCCGCGGCCCGTGCCGCCGCCGGAGGACGTCGCGGCGGCGGTCTGGACGTGTGGAAGCGCACGCGCAACGGCCAGAAGCTCAGTGACATCTGGAAGCAGTTCCGTCTGCAGGCGCAGTAGGCTACAGTAAGCCGGCACGTCATTGGTGGCTCCCCCTCCGTGAGGGGAGCCACACGCTCATTTATTCCAGCGCCGCCACGATTTCAGCCGGTGTTTTGCAATATTCGGGAAAATGACTGATTAATTCGGCATCCGATGTGACCACACAGTTGGCACCGGATTGTTGCGCGGCAACGATGATCAGATCATCTTCAAAATCCCGATGCCGTTTTTGCAGGGAAAAAGCCTTATCACATGTCGACTCATCGACAGCGACGATGTCACACATCTCCTTCACCTGCTCGATACAATGCCATGGCACCCGTGACGACAGAAAGCTTCGAGTGAAATTCTCCACTTCCGATTCATTCGATTTGAATTCCCTACGAATCGCCGATGATGATAGGTATGCGATATCCTTCAGCGACAATGACGCGCACAACAACGTAATGTTGTTCTTCGCGCCAAGTTCCATAACCGATTCCGCCATCTTGGCGTGATCATCGCGATGGAGCAAATAGTCCAACAGTACATTGGTATCAAGCAAAATACGCTGCATGGAAACGTCGGTCATCAATCGACCCTCTTCATGTTGTAATACGCATCAAGTTGCTCGTCGTACATTTTGTCGCGGAACTGCTTGTAGGTAAGGCCTTCCATGAGGTCGGTGTCTTCTGAGATCAGTCCGGCCTTGACCAGTTCCTTGTGTACGTATCCGGCACCTTCTCGAATCAGTTTCAGCTTGCGCTGCTTTTCCTCCTCGCGGGCTTGCTCTTCGGCGGTCGTTTCCAAGGCCGGCACTTCCTTGCGGTCGGCGATGTACAACCACAGCGACCGGATTACGTCACTCACCGATACGCCTTTGCCCTTGAGGACTTCTTCGACCTCGTTCTTCAGTTTCGCATCAATGCGAACGTTCATTTGGACCATGGTCATGGCAACCTCCATTCCAAAGATGCTATACAGTATAGCATCTTGGCATGCGTGGAAAAGGCCGGTATCCGTTGGCGGATACCGGCCTTGCTCCCCTCAGTCAGCTTCGCTGACAGCTCCCCTCAAGAGAGGGGAGCCAAGAAGGTGGTTACTTCATGAGGTTGCGCAGCACGTACTGGAGGATGCCGCCGTTACGGTAGTAGTCGGCCTCACCGGGCGTGTCGATGCGGACCACCGCGTCGAACTCGGTCTTGGAGCCGTCCTCGTGGGTGGCGGTGACGTGGACCGTCTTGGGGGTCACGCCCTCGTTGAGCTTCTCGACGCCGGCGATATCGTAGGTCTCGGTGCCGTTGAGGCCCAGGGACTCATAGGATTCGCCTGCCGGGAACTGCAGCGGCAGCACGCCCATGCCGATCAGGTTGGAGCGGTGGATGCGCTCGAAGCTTTCGGTGATCACGGCCTTGACGCCGAGCATCACCGTGCCCTTGGCGGCCCAGTCGCGCGAGGAGCCGGTGCCGTATTCCTTGCCGGCGAGCACCACGAGCGGCACCTTGTTGTCGATGTAGTCGCGGGAGGCTTCGAAGATCGTGGTCGGCTTCTTGGCGAGGAAGTCGTAGGTGAAGCCGCCAGGCGTCACCTCCTCGCCCACGGAGGCGAGCAGCTGGTTGCGCAGACGGATGTTGCCGAACGTGCCGCGCACCATGATCTCGTGGTTGCCTCGGCGAGAACCGTAAGAGTTGAAGTTCTTCGGCTCCACGCCGCGCTCGGTCAGGTACTTGCCGGCCGGGCTGGAGGCCTTGAACGCGCCTGCCGGGGAGATGTGGTCGGTGGTGACCGAGTCGCCCAGGAGGGCCAGCACACGGGCGCCGTGGATATCGGCGACCGGGTCCGGCGTGGCCTTCATGCCGTCGAAGAAGGTTTGCTTGCGCACATAGGTGGACTTGTCGTTCCACGCGAACAGCTCGCCTTCCGGCACGTCGAGGCCCTTCCAGCGGTGGTCGCCGTCGAACACGGAGGCGTAGTCCTTGAGGAACATCTCGCGGCTCACGCTGCCGTCGACCACGGCGGCGACCTCGGCATTGGTGGGCCAGATGTCCTTCAAGTACACGTCGTTGCCGTCCGCGTCGGTGCCGAGCGGCTGGGTCTCGAAGTCGAAGTCCATCGTGCCGGCGAGCGCGTAGGCGATGACCAGCGGCGGGGAGGCCAGGTAGTTCATCTTGACGTCCGGGCTGATGCGGCCTTCGAAGTTGCGGTTGCCGGAAAGCACGGCGGTGACGGTCAGGTCGTTGGCGTTGATCGCCTCGGAAATCTCGGGCAGCAGCGGGCCGGAGTTGCCGATGCAGGTGGCGCAGCCGAAGCCGACGAGCTGGTAGCCGAGTGCATCGAGGTCGTCCTGCAGCCCCGCGGCCTTGAGGTAGTCGGCCACGACCTGCGAGCCGGGAGCCAGCGAGGTCTTGACCCAGGGCTTGGGCTTAAGGCCCCTGGCATGTGCGTTGCGGGCGATCAGGCCGGCGGCGATCATCACGGACGGGTTGGAGGTGTTGGTGCATGAGGTGATCGAGGCGATGGCCACGTCGCCGTTTTCGATGTCGAAATCGCCACGGAAGTCGGTGGACACGGCCACCGGATCCTTGACGGTCTTCTCGGTCTCGTAGGCGGGGGCGGTCTTCTCGAACATGCTCTTGGCTTCGGACAGCAGAATGCGGTCCTGCGGGCGCTTCGGGCCAGCGATGGACGGCACCACGGTACCGAGGTCGAGTTCCTCGTATTCGGAGTACTGCGGTTCCACGTAATCCGGGTCGGAAGCGTCGCCCCACAGCTTGTTGGCCTTGGCGTAGGCTTCGACCAACGCGACCTGCTCTTCGGAGCGGCCGGTCAGGCGCAGGTAGTCGAGCGTGACATTGTCAATCGGGAAGATGCCGCAGGTGGAGCCGAACTCGGGGCCCATGTTGCCGATGGTGGCGCGGTTGGCCAGCGGCACGGAGGCGATGCCTTCGCCGTAGAATTCCACGAACTTACCGACCACGCCGTGCTTGCGGAGCATGTCGGTGATGGTCAGGACCACATCGGTGGCGGTAACGCCCTCCGGGATGGAGCCGGTGAGCTTGAAGCCGACCACGCGCGGCACGAGCATGGAGATCGGCTGGCCGAGCATGGCGGCCTCGGCTTCAATGCCGCCGACGCCCCAGCCGAGCACGCCCAGACCGTTTTCGGTGGTGGTGTGCGAGTCGGTGCCCACGCAGGAGTCGAGGTAGGCGAGCGCGTTGCCGTTGGCCTCGGCCTTGCTCATGACCACCTTGGCCAAGTATTCGATGTTGACCTGGTGGATAATGCCGGTTCCCGGCGGCACCACGCGGAAGTTCTTGAATGCCTGCTGACCCCAGCGCAGGAACTGGTAGCGTTCGCCGTTGCGCTGGTACTCGATGTCCATGTTTTGCTGGACCGCGTCGGCGATGCCGTACTTGTCGATCTGCACGGAGTGGTCGATGACCATGTCGGACTGGACCTGCGGGTTGATGACCTCCGGGTCGCCGCCGAGGTCCTTGACCGCGTCACGCATGGTGGCGAGGTCCACGATGCAGGGCACGCCGGTGAAGTCCTGCATGATCACGCGGGACGGCGTGAACTGGATTTCGTGGCTGGGTTCGGCGTTCGGATCCCAGTCGAGCAGGGTCTTGACGTGCTCGTCGGTGATGTTGGCACCGTCGATGTTGCGCACCAGATTCTCGACCAGTACCTTCAGCGAGTACGGCAGATGATCGATGCCGTCGAGATTGGCGATGTTGTAGTAATCGAAGTCCTTGCCGGCTGCCTTGAGGGTAGCCAGCTGGTCGTCGCGTAAGGACATGCTTCCTCCGAAATCATGAATCGGCTTATGATGCCGCTGATTATCCGCTACACATGGTACGGGCACGTTACCGAGGCTCTGGCGTGTCGGCTTGAAGTATGAGACAATCGCGCCGCCGTCTCAATGCCGACGCGAGAGCTTGCCCGTCAGTCCGCGCACGAGCGGCGCCAGCCACAGGCACAGCGCGAAGATCAGCGCGGAACCGGCCAACGCGATCAGCGTGGCCACCATCGTGGCGCCGGTCGGCAGAATCAGGGCGAAGAAGTTCGCCACGAACGGGACGAACGCGCCGATTACGCCCGCCGCCGCGAACACCGCCACCAGCACGCCACGCCAACCGTTGAGTGGTCTGGCCACGCGGGCCAGCACGAACACGCCCATCGCGAACAGGATGATGGCGCTGGTGGCGCGCAGGGCGGACAGGTCCGCGGCATCGCCGGTCACGTTCCAGCCCATGACCGGCGGCAGCACCCAAGCGGCCAGCAGCACCGACAGCGCGGTGGCGATGCCGCCCGGCAGCGCGAACGTGACCACGCGCTTGAGGAATCCCGGAATATAGCGGCGCGTGTTCGGCGCGAGCGCCAGAATGAACGCGGGCATGCCGATGGTGAGAGCGCCGATATACGTGATATGGCGCGGCAGGTATGGGTATGGGATTTGCGTCAGCACTACGCCGAGCGAGATCAGCGCGGAGTACACGGTTTTGACGAGGAACAGGCTGGCCACGCGCTCCATATTGGCCATGACCTGACGGCCCCGCGCCACGACGTCCGGCAGGTGCGAGAACTTCGAATCCACCAGCACCACCTGGGCCACGGCCTTGGTGGCGGGCGCCGCATTGCCCATGGCGATGCCGAGGTCCGCCTCCTTGATGGCGAGCGCGTCGTTGACGCCGTCGCCGGTCATGGCAACCACGTGGTTCTGCGTGTGCAACGCCTGCACGATGGCCTTCTTCTGGTCAGGCAGCACGCGGCCGAGCACATCGACGTTTTCGAGCACGCGGGCCAGTTCGTTCACGTCCTCGGGCAGTTCGCGCGCGTCCATCGCCACCGGCTCATGGTCGCCTGTCAGTTTCACTCTGCGGGCGATGGCACCCACGGTCACTGGATTGTCACCGGAAATCACACGACAGCGCACACCCTGCTCACGGAACCAAGCGAGCGTCCGCTCGGCGTCCTCGCGAATCTTCTCAGAGCACAACACCAACGCCACCGGCTCAGCCTGCACATCCAGTTGCCGGCCGTCCGAGACATTGGCTCCCTCAACTGCTCCCCTCAGTCGCTTTTGGCGACAGCTCCCCTCGGAGAGGGGAGCTGTAGACCGCGCAACCAGCAACACACGGTTGCCGTCATTGGCATACTCGTTAACCTGCTGCAACACCGACGAATAGTCACCCTCAAGCGCAGAAATAATCACCTCCGGCGCTCCCATGTACCAGGTCTCGCCGGATTTACGCACCGCACTCCATTTGCGCGCCGAAGAGAACGGGACACGAGACTCAACCGCACCTGCCCCATATCCTTGGGCCTTGAGCCCGGCGAGTACGGCTTGGCCGGTGCCGTTGGGCTGCTCTTCGTTGCAGCAGTCGTAGAGGGCCTGCGTGGCTGCCTGTTCCGCAGCCGCATTGGCGGAATCGAGCATCACGAGCCGGTTGAAGGCGATACCGCCATCGGTGATCGTGCCGGTTTTATCGAGGTTCAGCGCGTCCACGCGAGCCAGTGTCTCCACGGATTCAAGCTCATGCACCAGCGTATTGTGACGGGCGAGACGCATGGCGGCCACCGCGAAGTTCAGCGAAGTCAGCAGCACCAAGCCTTCGGGAATCATGCCTACTACGCCGGCGACCGCGGAAACCACGGCTTGCCGCCATTCGCCGGTGGAGAGTGCCGTGCCCCAACCGCCGGACCGTATGAATCTGCGAAAGAATCAGCAGAATGCACAGCGGTACCACGAGGAAGGTCATGAATTTCAGAATCGTGTTGATGCCCTTGTTCAGGTCGGACACGGTTTTCTTGTATACCTTGGCCTGCGCGGTGAGCGTGGCGGCGTAGGAATGGCTGCCGACCGCATTGACCTTGACCAATGCCATGCCGGAGACCGCGGTGGCGCCGGAATACACCTGCTCCCCCACCTTGTGGCGCACGGTACGCGATTCGCCGGTGAGCATGGACTCGTCAAGCTCCAGTCCCCAGGTCTGGATGATCTGCCCGTCGGCCGGCACCTGTTCGCCGGCACGGATCCACAGCAGGTCGTCGAGCACGATCTCGTTGTGGGGCACCTCCACGTCCCTGCCGTCACGATGCACGAGGAATTCGGAGGCCACAAGGATGGAAAGCCTGTCCAGCGTGCGCTTGGCCCTGAGTTCGGTGACGATGCCGATGCCCGTGTTGATGATGATGACGAAACCGAACACCGCGTCCCTCCAGGAACCGGTGATCAGCACCAGTACCATCGCGGCGAAGATGATGCCGTTGAACAGCGTGAATACGTTGGCTCGCACGATATCTTGAACCGAACGCGAGGTGGATGTTTTCACCGCATTCGATTGGCCACTTTCGATACGCTGCACCACTTCTTTGGGGGTAAGACCGGTCGCTCCGATCTCAGGCATTTCCACGGCTGTTGTTGCACTCATATTCTCCAGCCTACCGCGTCTTGTTTCGCAATCCGCTAAGGCTCAGGGATGATTCAGGGTGCTTTCTCAGCTTCAAGGGCCTGATTCGGCTCAGGAAACGGTGACTTTGATCTCGCGTTCGTGGGGTTCGTCGCGCGTGATGGTGAGCACGGCGTCAGTAATAGTCATTGGCTTGGTATCGGCAGTGTCGCCAGAATCGGCACTGTTGGTGTTGAGGTGAAGGATGACGGCGTACAGCAGTTCATCTTCGGGCGCATGCTTTGGATCAATGAGAGCGACTGGAATACCGGCTTCACGCGCATTGGTCAACGTCTGGTTCCAGCTCTCCCGGTTGGCGTCGGTAACGTCGATGCCGCTGATAACCACGATTTTGACCGCGCGAGCTACGAAATCGGCAACACCCTGCTGTGCGGTGACCGCATTCTTGTCGACGCCAGTATGAGCATCCATACTATCGGCACCGTTTTCGCTGGTAGTGCCGGCGTCAGAAGATTCGGTTTCACCGGATACACCATCAGTTGCGTTTGCCGAGCTTGCGGATGTTTCGAGCGAGGCATAGTAGACATTGAGTTTGTCATCAGACAGCGCATTGATGACGAACTCGTCTGCGGCGGTGTCAGTCGACCCCACAAAGCCGACTGTGACATCCGTGGGATGTGTGGAATCGTGGGCGACTTCCGGCATGCTGTCTTGGGTATCGCCGACCGCCCTACCGGCCGGCGTGCAGGCGGCCAGGGACAACACAGCCGCCATGCAGGCCAGCAATCCGAGAATTCGTCGTGTCATATGCTCACCTGTCAGCGGGTAAACAGGGCCACCGTCTCAACATGGTGGGTCATCGGGTAGATATCGAAGGCACGGATGTCTTTGAGCTCGTAGCCTTCGCCGATGAGTGTCGCGGTGTCGCGTGCGAGGCTGGTGGGATCACAGGCGATGTAGACCACGCTGGATGCGCCGGCCGCGGCAATCTGGCGGCAGACCTTGGCACGAGCACCGGCACGCGGCGGATCAAGCACTACGACATTCGGCTTGGCCAGATGCGCCGGCACATGGTCCAGCGTGCGCGAGACGTCACCCGCGCGGGCGTCCACGTCGTTCAGGTTCATGGCGCGCAGATTGCGCTGGGCGTTCTTGACGGCCACACGCGCGCCTTCAACGCTGAGCATGCGGGTGCGTTCACCGGTCATTGTGGCCAGCGGCAGGGTGAACAGGCCGGAACCGGAATACAAATCCCAGATTACGGCGTCCGCCGCTGACTGCAGCTGCCCGTTGACCAGGTTGATCACGTGCGTACCGAGGGCGATCGGCGCTTGGCGATGCACTTGCCAGAAACCGTTGGCGTCAACCTGATAGTCGAAGGTCGTGCCGTTGATGGTCACCTGTTCGGTGAGCAGCTGGGAGCCGGCGCGCAGTTCGCCGTCCACAAGTACGGCGTAATTGTCGTCTGCTGCCGCGGTATCGACGATCTCGCCGCGCGGTTCGGGCACGGAAAGACGAATCTGGGAGCCGGGTTCAAAGCCGCCTTCCCACACGTGTTCGCGCTTGGCGACGTCCAGCAGCGTGCGCGTGGCAAGCGGCATGGTGTCGATGGCCACGCGGTTGTGTGTGCCGCGCCGGCGCATGGATGGCATGCCGTTGTCGTCGGCAATCATTTCGATGCGGGTACGCCAATTGAGGCCGCCGGCTGCCTTGTCGCCGGGCATGCGCTCGATGGGAACGGCCACGTCGATATGGCCGAGTCGGCTCATCTGTTCGGAGACGGTGATGGCCTTCCACTTGAGCTGGCCGGGCAAAGAGACGTGCACGAGATCCGCGCCGCCCACTCCCCCGCCCATCGCCAAGGGACCGGCAAGTGGCCATGCCGGGGTGACTCGGTCTTCGGACGGCTCGAGAACCTCGACGACTTCGCCGGTCCAGAACCGGTCGTCCCGGTCGTGGGGCTCGTCAAGCTCGACTCGCACGAGTTCGTCGGGCAAGGCGAAGCGGACGAACACCACACGACCGTCGATATGGGCCACACAGCGGCCTTGGTCGGCGTATCGTTCGATACGAACTTCAGCTTGCATCATCGTCCTTTCCGGTTGCGCTCGGTTCGAGTTCGGCATCAACAGCGACTTCAGTCTGTATCTTCCTAGCCGCGACCTTATGCCGGTGCATCGGCGTGGCAATAATGAGGTAACTCACCCAAATCGCCAATGCCCAGAACGGAATGCCCATGAGCAGGCGGGTCACGCCGAGTGCAGCTACATGGTTGGTCAGATACAGCGGCACCTGCACCACCAGCCGCAGCAGGAACAGACCGACCCACAGGCCGGTGACAATCATATAGGCGCGTTTCAGGGCCTTGTCGTCCATCCAGTCATGGAACCATGCCTTGAAATGCTCGGTGGGCAGGCTACGGATGAATTCGACGACCAAACCCAGTCCGGGCACGCGCGCAATCAGCGACACGGCAAGCAACGCGGCATAGCCAGCATTGGTAATGAATCCGAAGATGTAGTAATTGCGGGCCTCATGAGTCTGCCATGCCCAAATCAGGCAGATGCCTACCGCCACCAGACCAGAGACCGCGCCCATTACCGACTGGCGCTGAATCAGTCGCACAATAACCTGCAATACCGCCAACACGGCCGAAACCGCAATGGTGAGATTCAGATTGCTCGTGGCCACGAACAGTACGACGAACACCACGCCAGGCAGCATGGATTCGATGACGCCACGCGGGCCACCGATGGCGTCGATGACGGAGAAATCCTCGCCTTCATTGCCGGCGTCGGCTAGAGCGGACAGGCCGGTGCGTTTGTTGTCTGCCAAGTCTCTTCCTATAAATCAGCGAACTTCGGAGAACATCGGGCCGCGAGACAGCGTGGTCTTCACTTCGGTCTGCTGGTCCTGGCTCAACGGGCCCTTCGGCTTGTTGTCCGGAATGTCCTTGAAGTGTTCCTTGCCGTTCGCCTCGCCGGCTTCGGCCGCGGCCTTGGCGGCCTTACGCTCAGCGGGGGCGACCGGCGGATGCATCGGGATCAGATCGCGCGGCGCCAAAGGCTCCTCACCACGCTCGACGACGATGCCGGCGAAGAACTTGTTCAGCGCCTCGGTCTCCGGGCTGTCCGGATCGATAGCAGCCTTGCCGGAGAAGATGCCACGCAGCATCCAGCGCGGGCCGTCCACACCAACGATGCGCGTGTTCACGGTCTTGCCGCCCTTGACATTGACCGGCAGCTTCAGTTCGGTGCCGAACACACCGTCCACTTCAGAAGCGGCCTTGTTGGCTTCAAGCAGGTCACCGCGAACGTCATCCCACAGTCCCAAGGTCTTGGGTGCGGCAAAGGCTTCGATCTCCAGGCTGGAGGAGCCGAAGGTGATGGTGGAACCAAGCACTTGCTGGGTGGCGCGGTTGGCCTTGATACGCAGTTGGATGCCCCGGAGGAAGGGCAGGTAGTAGGCGCCCAGATCCAGATAATCGTCATAATCGGGCACGTCCTCATCATTGACGTCCCACGGGCCTCGCTCTTCTCCGCGGCCCTGGTATTCGCTGGCCGGTTCGGCGAGCACGGTCTCCGCGCTCTCGGCCTTTGCGGCAGCGTTCGCTTCTGCGGCAGCCACCTTGTCTTCATCGACAGGCTCAACGGCCGGCTCGGCTTCCTTCTTGCTCTTCTTCTTGCCGAATCCGAACAGTCCCATAATTCCTCGTTTCATGTAACGGTTGCAACCTTGCTAACACTAGCACTCAGGCTTAGAGAAAGCTGAGCATCGCGGCCGCCGATGTCCGGTTCGATTCGTAGGGAGGCCAAAATAGTATGGCCGCATGACCATCACCATTACCACGTCTAACGTCAACGGCATTCGTGCGGCCAAGCGCAAGGGCATCGAGGATTGGGCCGGCAAGCATGCGCCGGATGTCTGGTGCATACAGGAGGTTCGCGCGCCTCAAGACGATGTCGATTCTATTTTCGATGAATTTGGTTTCGAATACGCCACCGCCGGCAAGATCGAGGCACCGGCCAACCTCCATGCCATGAACGAGGTCTGCCGGGTGAAAGGCCGCGCGGGAGTCGGACTGCTCACCGACTTGGAAGTGCTTGACAAGCGATATGGGCTGCCAGGTCTGAGCGAGGATGTGGATTCAGGGCGTTGGATCGAAACCGATGTCAAAACGCCTGAGGGCTACGCGATCACCGTGGCATCCGTATATGTGCATGCTGGCAACACCGATTATCCGACCAAAATGGAACAGAAGTACCGTTTTCTGGACACGATGCTGAAGCGCATGGGCGCGTTGCGGGACGAGGCTGCGCATGGCGGCAAACAGGCCGTGCTCTGCGGCGATTTCAACATCGCGCACACGCCGCTTGATATCAAGAACGCCAAGGCCAATGAGAAGCACGCCGGATTTCTGCCCGAAGAACGTGCCTACGTGGACAAATGGCTGGACGAATACGAGTTCGTGGATGTGATGCGTTCGTTGGCCGGCGACATTCAGGGGCCATACACCTGGTGGAGCCAGCGAGGGCGCGCTTTCGACAACAATGTCGGCTGGAGAATCGACTACCAGTTCGCCACGCCCGAGTTGGCGGAGACCGCACGCGGATTCGTCATCGACAAGGCTCCCACGTATGACAAACGCTGGTCCGATCACGCCCCACTCACGATCACATACGAGGTATGACGTATTCCGTGGGACAACATCCGAAAATCGACGATTTTCGCGGGCCGTCCCACACCCCACAGCATGAGTAATTATCGACCACACTAAGAATGGCGTAATTCCGGGCTTCGTGAGAAATCTGCTGTGGGACAACACTCATGTCCATCGATTGATGTTGATGTTGTCCCACAATTTGTGGGACAACATCGGGAAAACACCAATTTTTGCCTTTCGTCCCACGCGAACCATCATGCAAACCTGCGCATACGAATATTGGGTTCTTTCCACGGATGGAAAGAACCCAATACAATGCGCTCAAACGCAGATTATCAGTCCAGACCGAGTTGGAGCTTGCCGCCGGGGATGGCGTCGAGCAGGTCTCGGGTGTACTGCTTCTGCGGGTGGTCGAAGACCTCGTCGGTGGTGGCATGCTCCACGAGCTTGCCGTGCTGCATCACCACAACCTCGTCGGCGATCTGACGAACCACGGCCAGATCGTGGGTGATGAACAGGTAGCTCAGGCCCTTTTCGGCCTGCAGATCGTTGAGCAGGCGCAACACCTGGTCCTGCACCAGCACGTCCAAAGCGGACACGGCCTCATCGCACACGATGACGTCCGGGTCCAGAGCCATGGCTCGTGCGATGGCGATGCGCTGGCGCTGGCCACCAGAGAGCTCGTTCGGGTAACGGCCCATCACGGAAGCCGGCATCTCGACCATGTCCAGCAGTTCCTTGACACGGTTGGCACGCCACTTCTTGTCGCCGATCTTGTGGATGCGCAGCGGCTCCTCAATGGAACGGAAGATGGAGTACATCGGGTCGAGCGAACCGTAGGGGTTCTGGAACACCGGCTGCACGTGGCGGCGGAAGCCCAGAAGGTCCTTGGACTTGAACGTGGAGGTGTCGCGACCTTCATAGAACACTTTGCCGGAGGTGGGCTTCAGGAGGTGAAGCACCATGTTCGCCACGGTGGACTTGCCGGAACCGGATTCGCCCACAATGGCCAGTGTGGTGCCACGCTTGACGGAGAAGGACACGTCATCGACGGCCTTGAACATCTCCTTCTTGCGGGGCAGCTTGAATTCCTTGGTCAGGTGGTCGACGGTGATGATGTGCTCGCTCTTTTCGAGCGTGCTTTCGCCGGCGATGTGGTGATCGAGCAGAGCGTCCGCATCCTCACCACGCTCCTTGGCGGAGATGATGCGCTGGGAGGCCAGCGACGGGGCAGCGGCCACCAGTCGCTTGGTGTACGGGTGCTGCGGGTGCTGGAGCACTTCAAGGGATGGGCCGGATTCGACGACCTGACCCTTGTACATCACGACAATGTGCTGGGCGCGCTCAGCGGCAAGGCCCAGATCGTGGGTGATGAACAGCACGGCGGTGCCCAACGAGTCGGTGAGCATGTGCAGGTGGTCGAGGATGCGCTTCTGCACGGTCACGTCGAGGGCGGAGGTCGGCTCGTCGGCGATCAGCAGATCGGGGCGGCAGGCCAAGCCGATGGCGATGAGCGCGCGCTGGCGCATACCACCGGAGAACTCGTGCGGGAACTGACGGGCACGGGTAGCGGCGTCGGGCAGACCGGCCTCGGACAGCAGACCCGCGATACGGTCATCCATTGTGGAGCCGGTGACGTACTTCTTAGCCAGATACCAGGCCTGGTCGTCGGCCACGCCGGCCTTGATGAGGTCGTCGGCCACGCGCCAACGGGTTTCGGAGCCCGGAACCCATTCGTTGGTGAAGCGGGCGACGGCCTTGTCGAAGGCCTCGCCGGACACGCCGGCTTCAGTCAAAGCCTTCTTGGCCTCGGTCATGAGCTCGGGCAGTTCCTTGGCGCCGAGGAAGGTCTCGTCGTCGTTGCCCTTGACTTCGACCTCGTCGCCGGCCAGAGCCTTGGCAAGGGCGGAGCGCTTTTCGTGAGCCACGTCCATGTTGTTGGCCTTCAGTGCTTCCTTGACCTGGGTGCCGATACGCCACACCGGGTTGAGGTTGCTCATCGGGTCCTGAGGCACGAGACCCATCTTGGTGCCGCGCAGCTTGTCGAACTCGCTCTGCTTGGCGCCGGCGATTTCCTCGCCGTCGAGCTTGATGGAGCCGTTGACCACGTGACCGGTGCCGGGCAGCAGACCCAGCACGGCCATGGCGGAGGTGGACTTGCCGGAACCGGACTCGCCCACGATGGCCACCCACTGGCCAGGGTAGACGGTGAAGTTGGCATCGCGCACCGCGTGCACCGGCTTGCCGGTGTCAGTGGTGAAGTCGATGGCCAGATCCTTGACCTCGAGCAGCGGACCATGCTCTTTCTGCATAGCCAGCATCTTGGCGTTGGTGTTGTCAGTCATAATGTTTCTCCACTCCCCTCGCTCAGGCCGTACGGCTCTTCGGATCGAGGGCGTCCTTGACGGCGTCGCCCATCATGATGAACGCAAGCACGGTGATGGCCAGTGCGGCGGACGGGTAGAACAGCACCAGCGGATCAGTCTGCAGGTTGGTCTGTGCGCTGGAGATATCGCCACCCCAGCTCACCGTGGTGGTCGGCAGGCCGACGCCAAGGAAGCTTAGGGTTGCTTCGGCCACGATGTAGGAGGCCAGCGAAGTGGTGGCGATGACGATGATCGGGGCCAGGGAGTTCGGCAAGATGTGACGGAACAGGTTTCTGGCAGGCGTGGAGCCGAGGGCCGTGGAAGCGGTGTTGAATTCGAGGTTCTTCGATTCCAGCACGGCGCTTCGGGCGATACGGCATACGCCGACCCAGCCGAAGAGCGTCAGCACCAGCACGATCTTCCAGATGGACTTGGAGGTCTTGAACATCTGAAGCACCACGATGGCGCCAAGCAGCATAGGCAGCGCGAAGAAGATGTCGGTGATACGGCTCAGCACCGCGTCGACCCAACCGCCGAAGAAGCCGGCGACGGCACCGATCAGGGTACCGACAATCACGACCAGCAGCGTGGAGAGCACGCCGACGGACAGTGAGGTACGGGTGCCGTAGACCACGCGGGTGTACACGTCGCAGCCCTGCAGGTCGTAGCCGAAGGGGTGTCCGGCGGAGGCGGGGCTCAAGGAGTTGCCCAGATCGCAGGCGTTCGGATCCTGCTTGGTGAACAGACCGGGGGCGATGGCCACCACGATGATGAACAGGATCAGCAAGCCGGAGATGATGAACAACGGGTTGCGGCGCAGGGTTCGCCATGCGTCGGCCCACATGCTGGTGGCCGGTGCGGATTCGTCGACGGAATCGACGTCCTGCAACGGGGTCTCGTCGAGAGGAGCTACGTAACGGTCCTGACCGGGCAGGGTTTCCATGAAGTATTCGGTTCCTGGCTCGCCGGTCTGGTTGAGCTCGTTTTCAGTGGTTTCGTTTGCCATGTGACTCACTCCTCCCTATCACGCGTAACGGATACGCGGATCGAGGGCCGCGTACAGCATGTCGACAACGAGGTTGCACACTACGAAAATCAGCATGAGCAACGTGACGATGGACACTACCAGGTTCGCCTCGCCCTTCAGAATGGACTGGTAGGTGAGGAAGCCGATGCCGTGGATGTTGAAGATCTGCTCGGTGATCATGGCACCACCCATCAGGGCGCCGATGTCCTGGCCGAGGTAAGTGACGACTGGAATCAGGGAGTTACGCAGCACGTGGCGCAGCATGACCTGACCGTTCGACATGCCCTTGGCGCGTGCGGTGCGCACGTAATCCTCGGCGATGTTGGAGGAGATTTCGGAGCGGGTCAGTCGGATGATATAGGCCATCGACACCGAACCGAGCACCATGGCCGGCATGAGCAGATCAAGGAAGCCGGGGTCGGCGCCCGCCGTCACCGGCAATATCGCCCACTGAATACCAAAGACATATTGCATGACGAAGCCGGTGACGAAGGTCGGCACGGAAATAAGCAGCAGAGAGACGATCAGGATAACGGTGTCGTACCACTTGCCCTTCTTGAGGCCCGAGATAATGCCGAAGACCACACCGAAAATCGCCTCGAACACGAACGCCATCAAGCCTAGCCTGATGGTGACCGGGAAGGCGCGGGTGATTTCGTCGAGAACGGGCTGGCCGGCGAAGGTATCGCCGAAGTTCAGGGTCAGTGCATTCTTCAGGTAGATAAAGTACTGAACGATGAACGGCTGGTCGAGATGGTATTCTGCGCGGATCTGGGCTGCGACGGCCTCATTGACAGGCTTGTCTCCGAACATGGCCTTGACGGGGTCGCCCGGCAGGGCGAATACAAGGGCATATACCAGAAGAGTCGTACCGAGAACCACGGGAATCATCTGCAGAATGCGTCGCAGAAGATACTTACCCATACGGTTGCTCCTTATTTCCTAGACCGGCCAGAAAGGGTATAGTACGCCCCCACCGGTCGATAAATACTCCGACAGTTTACCGCATGCCCGGACTGTGATATGTAAATTTGCGTTAACGCAAGGTTTGAGATTGGGCAATGCTGGTGGATATGTCCATGGTTGCGGTCGGATAGTGGATACTTTAACTTGGTTCCCGCTGGCGGGAGCAAGCACCCCTCACACAACAAAAAGGGCGGGGATCTTGCGATCCTCGCCCTTTATTTCCGAACTACCTAACGGTATCCGTTCAGTGAGTCAGACTCACTTCTTGGACATCTCGGTGTAGGTCGGGAGGTTCTGCCAATCGAAGGCGTAGCCGGACTTCACGTTGAGGGAAGCCACACCGGAGGCGTTGGAGTAGTACAGCGGGATGGCCGGAAGGTCGTTGAGGAGGATTTCCTCAGCCTGCTGGTACAGCTTGTTGGCGTCATCAGTGCTGGAAGCGGCAGCAGCCTGCTTGCACAGGTCATCGAAGGCCGGGCTCTTGTAGTCACCATCGTTGGAGCCGTTGCCATCAGCAGCAGCGGTGGAGTACAGCTGCCACAGGTAGTTCTCGGCGGACGGGTAGTCAGGCTGCCAGCCGGTACGGAAGGGGCCCCTCATCTTACGGGTTGTGGGCGCGGCACCGCCACCGAGT
>OBZG01000523.1_pt1 | contig 26790 bp, 27 predicted proteins | sample 1550701 | NCBI WGS metagenome assembly OBZG01 (sample SAMEA2580229, study PRJEB22360) | human gut metagenome | biome: human gut; feature: human-associated habitat; material: faeces | place: Denmark | collected 2008/2010
TTTCCCATGGCCTGACAGCTTCCAAATTCTATCCCTGCCTTGTTTTCTTCCATGATAAAAAGTAAAATATAGGTAATACTATCGTAACTGGAAACGTGCTGGACAATTCCGGGCCGTTACTAATTATGACCGGCCGCGCTGTTTTCCCCGGCCTCCCGGAATTTTACAAATAAAAAAAGGAGACAACTATGAGAAAAGTGATTCCCTTCAACGAAAACTGGTCCTTCCGAAAAGAAGATACGGGGCTTCCCCTGACGCTTCCTGCGGACTGGGAAACCGTGACGCTGCCCCACACCTGGAATGCGGTGGACGGACAGGACGGCAAAGGTAGCTACTACAGAGGCGCCTGCTGGTATGCAAAGGAATTTCCCACGCCCTCCGGCTTATGTGACAGCCGCTTGTACGTGGAGGTCCTGGCCGCTTCCCTTTCCGGAAGGGTGTTCGTCAATGGCAAAGAAGCCGCTTATCATGAAGGAGGTTTTTCCTCCTTTACCGCGGATATCACGGACTATCTCCACCCGGAAGGCTCAGGGAAAGCCAACCTGATCGCCATCGCAGCGGACAATTCCGACCGCCCTCATATTTACCCGCGTATGGCGGATTTCACCTTCTATGGCGGACTGTACCGCGGCGTTAACCTCATTGTCGTTCCCCGGGTACACTTTGACCTGGAATACTGGGGCGCGCCCGGCCTTTCCGTCACCTCCCAGCCGGATGGGGAAAGCGCCTTCCTGAAGCTGCAAAGCTGGGTAAAAAATGCGGATGCCGATTATACGGTATGCTATACCATTACGGACGCACAGGGCAAAAAGACGGCCGAATGCTGGCGGCCTGCCGAAAATCCGAGTACAAGCGTCTTTCTGCCCAAAGCCCATCTGTGGCAGGGTGTGGAGGATCCTTATCTGTATACCTGCACTGCAGCCCTTGTTTACCGGAACGAAACCGTGGACGAAATCAGCTGCCGTTTCGGCATCCGTTCCTTTGCCGTGGATCCTGAAAAGGGATTTTTCCTTAACGGTAAACCTATGATGCTGCGCGGTGTTTCCCGCCATCAGGATCGCCTTTATAAAGGAAATGCGCTCACCAGGCAGGAGCACTATGAGGACGCCGCCCTCATCCACGAGCTGGGAGCGAATACCGTGCGTCTTGCCCATTACCAGCACAGCAGGGATTTTTACGATGCCTGTGACGAATATGGTTTTATAGTATGGGCGGAGATTCCTTATATCAGCAGCCAGAGCAACGACCCAAAGGCACATGAAAACTGCAGGACACAGATGCAGGAGCTGGTGTATCAGAATTATAATCACCCATCTATCTGTTTCTGGGGAATTTCCAACGAAATCACCATCGCCGGCGAAAAACCGGGCCTTGTGGAAATCCATAAGGATTTGAACGCGCTGGTAAAAGAAATCGATCCCACCCGCCTGACCACCATGGCCCATGTGAGCATGGTTCCCCTGGACAGCCGTCTTCACGGCATCACGGATCTGGAAAGCTATAATCATTATTTTGGCTGGTACGGCGGAAAATACACAGATAATGAAAAATGGCTGGATAATTTTCACGAAAAGCATCCTGAAATCTGCCTGGGACTGTCGGAATACGGCGCGGAGGGTATCATAACCTATCAGCCCGATGAGCCGAAATGCCGGGATTACTCGGAAAGCTATCAGGCGGAGTACCACGAGCACATGGCCGAAATCCTTATGGCCCGCCCCTATTTATGGAGCACTCATGTGTGGAATATGTTTGATTTCGGCTGCGCGGCGCGCAACGAAGGCGGCACTGCAGGCCGGAATAATAAGGGGCTGGTGACGCTGGATCGGAAAATTAAAAAGGATGCTTTTTATCTTTATAAAGCGTATTGGAGCAGGGAGCCCTTTGTGCATATGTGCGGACGGCGGTATGCGCAGCGGCCCGGGGATGCGGACCGCCTGGATGGTAAAACCCCCGCTGAGAATAAAAAAGGCAACGGAAATGGCGTCCCGGAAGCTTCCATAGCTGGCGGAAGTACCCGCGTGAAGGTGTATTCCAATCAGCCGGAAGTGAGCCTGTATGTAAACGGGGAGTTATATCAGACCTTGAAGTGTGATAAGGTATTTTTGTTTGAGCAGGTCCCTCTTTTTGACGGTTTTACCTGCCTGACCGCCTGTGCGGGCGAGTGTTCCGATACTATGACGCTGGAAAAGGTGGAGACAAAGCCTGAAATCTATACGCTTCCTGCTGAAGAGGATGAGGACGATATGGAGGGCGCCGCTAACTGGTTTGACGAGGCTGCGGCTGTGGATGCCAATGCGGCTATGGAATTTCCGGAAGGGTTCTTTTCCATAAAGGACACGGTGAAGGAGGTTCTGGACCAGGAGGACGCCGCAGCTGTTCTGGCCGGTGCGCTCTATGCCATGACGGGGATGAAGCTGAAGAAGAGCATGATGGGGATGATGGGCGAAAAAAGCGTGGAAGGGCTGATGGAAATGATGACCGGCATGGGCATGGGTGATAATGTACCGGAAAATGCCCTGCAGGTGGTGAATGTGGAGTTGAATAAGGTCAAGAAGAAATAGATGCGGGAAAGTGGATCCGGCCGGAGGACTTTGGAAAAATCATCTGTAAAGAAGAATTCCGGCCAGGATGCCGATTCCGGTTCCCATCCAGTTCAGGCGGACATCAAACCAGGAAAAATGGCGGCCCTGAATCATCGGTTTGGTCGCCTCATCCGCCCATCCCCAGAAGACTGCCAGGATCAGCCCCGCTGCCATGGCGGCTGTTGATACATTGGCCGAGTGCAGGGTTCCGGTCAGGAGTATTGTGAAAACGGCAAAGAGAATCACGTGGGCCGCTCTTCTCAGCTGCTGGTTGAGTTTGCCGATATCCCTGACCGGGAACCAGTGCTTCATATGGTTTGCCAGTTCCAGGCTTGTTCTGCTGGTGTGTTCGCCGTCCTGGTGCGACAGCCAGGTCATGAAGAGGAACCAGAGGATGGTGAAAAACAGGTGGATATAAAAAGGCTTAATCAGTGTCAGAGTCAAACATTGGTACCTCCTGTATTATAACTTTTCCCAAAGAATTTCAACTTTGCATTCATGTTGGTTTACCCCCAATCCACGACTTGTCCAGCTATCGGCCAGCTGGTTAACTTTCAAGGATGTAACTACAGACCCTGGATTTCCATAGCTCAATTCCTTTTTTAATATTTACTAATCACTTTACAGAGCTTCTTATAAAAAGCAATCCCATATTTCACAAAGGTATGGTATCATTCCAGACGAAGCTCTGCATCATACTGTTTTTCTTCTATCTGCTTTAAAGCCTCTTCCGCCTTTTCTTCCAATTTGGCATAGGTATCCGCCACCTTTTTGTCTATTTGACTACCTGCTTCATCATAAGCTTTTTCAAATTAGTATTTCAGCATGCTGAGGCCTAAGTTTTTTCCAAATCTGCGTGGGAGCATAACCAGACTGCCCCCGCTTCTGTTATCCAGCAGTTCTTTTATAAACATCGATTTATCTACATAGTAAAAGTCATTGTCCCGTAACTTTTTAAAATCTTCAATCCCGATTGGTAAAGGTCTGTTCATACAAGGATCCGCTCTTTCTCTTTAAAAGATTATACCCTGTTTTTAGGTCTCCTGCAATCTGTTAACTGATTCCAGCATGGAGGATCGCTTTTTTAACATGGATATTGTGTTACTTCCGGGCATAAAAAAATGGAGAAAACAGTCCACATCCTTGACAGGACTGTTTTCTCCATATATTTTGCAAAAATTTCCATCTCTTGCTTACTGATGATGCGCAATCATCCCCGCCGCCTTGGCGATTTCCAGCACCGCCACCGGCACCAGCGCCAGGCCGAGGGCCGTCAGATACAGATGCCCGGGCAGTGCAGTCAGGCCGAAAACCAGCGCCAGCGGGGGCACAAAGGTAATCAGTGCAATCAGCACCAGCGACAGGGCAGCCGCGCCGTTTAAATACTTATTGGTAAAAAATCCAGTCTTAAACAGCGAGTGGCTGGATCGCATATTAAAGGCATGGAACACCTGCGTGGATGCCAGCACCATGAAAGCCATGGTACGTCCCGCTTCCACCGTGCCCGTTTCATTCCATCCCAGCCAGAAGCCAAACAGCGTCAGGGCAGCGAACATGGCGCCCTGCAGAACGATCCGCACGCCCAGCCCATGGGCAAAAATGCCTTCATTCTTCGGCTTGGGCTTCTTCTCCATCACATCATCAGGCACAGCCTCCATACCCAGCGCAATGGCGGGCAGGCTGTCTGTTACCAGGTTGATCCACAGAAGCTGCATGGAAAGCAGCGGGCTCTGCTTCCAGAACAGCATGGATAAAAATACCGTCAGCACCTCGCCGATGTTCGTTCCCAGCAGGAACGCCACCGCGTGCTTGATATTGCCGTAAATCCCCCGGCCTTCCTTCACTGCGGAAACGATGGTGGTAAAATTATCATCTGTCAGCGTCATATCCGCCGCGCCCTTTGCCACGTCCGTACCTGTTATGCCCATGGCGCAGCCGATATCCGCCGCCTTCAGCGCGGGCGCCGCATCCTTGACTTCTCCCGTCATGGAAACGATTTCGCCCTGTGCCTGCCAGGCCTTGACGATGCGGATCTTATCCTCCGGCGAAACTCTGGCGTATACGGATATATGGCGTACCTTCCGGTTCAACTCTTCTTCACTCATCTGCGCCAGCTGTGCGCCGGTAATGGCTTCATCGCCTTCCTCCATAATTCCCAGATCCTTTGCAATGGCGGAAGCCGTCACCACATGGTCGCCGGTAATCATAACAGGCTTAATGCCCGCCTTCCGGCAGACAGCCACCGCATCACGCACCTCCGGGCGGGGCGGATCGATCATGCCCACAAGCCCCATAAAGGTAAGATTGCTTTCCAGTTCTTTAATGGTAGGATTTTCAGGCACGCTGTCGATTTCCTTATAGCCCACTGCCAGGACGCGGAGGGCGTTGGAGCTCATGGAGTCAACCAGCTCCTGCGCCTTTTTCATATCGCCTGTGGTGCAGATGGGCAGCATGGAATCAAAGGCGCCCTTGGTGATGACCACATTTTTCCCATCGATTCTGCAGACAACGGTCATCAGCTTACGATCGGAATCAAAGGGCAGCTCCGTCAGTCTGGGATATTCCCTGGCCAGGGTTTCCTTAGGGCTGCCGTTTCTCATGGCGGCATATACAATGGAGGTTTCCGTGGGATCCCCGATATGCTGTACTTCTCCGTCCTTGACAATCACTGAACCGTCGCAGCAAAGGGAAGCATACTGCAGCAGCCTGCGGATGGCAGGCGTATCCTCATCGGAAATGTCCTCCATCAGATCCTCTGCCGCGTCATAGGCCTTCACCAGGGTCATGCGGTTCTGGGTCAGCGTACCGGTCTTATCCGAGCAGATAACAGAGGCGCTGCCCAGCGTTTCCACGGCGGGAAGCCTGCGGATGATGGCATTCTGCTTCACCATACGCTGCACGCCGATGGAAAGCACGATGGTAACAATCGCCGGAAGCCCTTCCGGAATCGCTGATACGGCAAGGGATACGGCTGTCATGAAAATCTCCATCACGGCCATGCCGTCAATCAGGCCAATGACAAAAATGACCGCACATACGGCAATCGCCAGAAAGCCCAGGTATTTGCCCAGCTGCGCCAGCTTCTGCTGCAAGGGTGTCTGGGTATCCGACTCACCCTCCAGAAGCCCTGCGATATGTCCCATTTCCGTCTGCATCCCGGTGGCCGTAACGATAGCTCTGCCGCGTCCGTAGGCCACGCTGCAGCCGGAATAAATCATGTTGGCCCGATCTCCCAGAGGCGCTTTTTCTTCTATTTGAAGAGATGCATCCTTTTCACTGGGCACGGATTCTCCGGTGAGCGCCGATTCCTCCGATTTCAGGCTGGCCGATTCAATCAGCCTGGCGTCAGCAGGGATATTGTCGCCTGCTTCCACCAGTATAATGTCGCCGGGAACCACCTTATCGGCGTCAATGAGCAGCTCTTTCCCGTCACGGATAACCCTTGCATGGGGCGCCGACATACTCTGCAGCGCTTCCATGGCTTTTTCCGCCTTGCTTTCCTGCACCATGCCCATAACGGCGTTCAGAATCACGATTACCAGAATCAGCAGCGGTTCAAAAAATTCCGATGTATCATGGCCGTTGCAAGCAACGATAAAAGAAACGACTGCCGCAGCAATCAATATGAGTATCATCACATCCTTGAACTGCTCCAGAAATCTCTGCAGATTGCTTTTCTTCTTCTTAGCCCGCAGCCGGTTAGGTCCGTACTGCGCAAGCCTCTCCTCAGCCTGCGCGCCCGACAGCCCTTCCGACCGGCTGCTGTGCAGTTCACTTATTACTTCATCCAATGGTTTACTATACTGAGCCATTTTCAATCCTCCTTGTTTTCCGAAGGAAAATGCGAGCTCTATGCGAGCAGAGGATTTCCCTCCTGGTTTTCCGTTCTCTTTTTACTGCGGTCCGTTCAAAGCCCTGTGCTCCTTTTGCCAAACCATCTCGTCTTTCAGTGACCCGGCCGGCAGATGCATGGTCTGCTCTACGATCGTAATCACCTGTTCCATGGAAAGGAGCCGCTTCCTGGACTGAGCCAGCAGTCCGAAAATCAGGACTCTGACGGTTTCTTCAGGATACGCAATGGTCAGATGCCCTTCCCTGACCCCCTGCCGGATCAGCCGTTCCAGCTGTGCCTGCAGAAGCTCATTGGCATCCTGGGCGATGGGGTTATGGGAAATGATTTCCAGCATGCTGTCCAGATTCTCTTCCTCATCTCCTGAAAACTGGTCAATCATGTGCATATAAAGCGCAACGAATTCCGACGTTTTCTGATAAAAAGTAAGCTGCGTATCCGCCAGGATTTTCAGGGAGGCTTCCTTAAGCTCCGACATTACCAAATCCACAACCTCATTAACTATTTCATCCTTGGATTTAAAATAATAGTAAAAAAGTCCCTTGGCAACGCCTACCTTTTCCACAATCTGGCTGACCTGTGTGTTTTTGATTCCGTTTTTGTCAAACAGCTGCCGGGCCGCTTCTATCAGCTCCGCCCGGCGTATTTCCGGTTCCTTTGTTACCCGCATTCTGTCACCTGCCTTTTATTGGCTGTTCTGCCGCCTTTTTGTGTATTATAGCAACTGACTGACTTTTTGTAAATAGTAAGTCAGTTATTTATTTTTATTTTCATTAAACAGTCTCCCCAAAAGCTTTCTTTTTATATTTCGGAAAGAAATCCTTCATACTTTTTATAAGATTTTTTGATTTGCGTCACACTTAGGACACACTTTTCCTGTATCATAAATAACAGATAGAGAAACAATAACTCACAAGTTTTGTTAAACTATCTCCCCCCTCATAAGAATAAGAAGCCTCCACAGTTTTTTGTGGGGGCTTCTTATTTGCTGTGTACTATGTTCATTTTAAAAACTGCCGGTAAGCCGGTTTAACCCTTTCCGTTTTCCTTCCATAAAAATTCCCTCTGCGCATACCGAAGCAGTTCATCCGGGGTGGGAATTTCCCCTTTTTTCGGCACCTTGTTCTGCCACGCTCCGGTAATTCCGTCATTTGGCGTATTTTTGTATGTATGCTCCAACGCTGCCTGCATTTCCTGTTTTACTTCCTGGACGCTTACCCCATACTCCTTTGCCACCTTCCGATAAATACTTTTTTTATTCATTTATTATTTTCTCCTGTCGGCAGACGTCTGTTATGTGCATCTGCTACTTCATTATAGACGATTCCAGCGTACGTTTCAACAATAACAGACGCTATAAATATTCGTAATTATAACAATTGTATATTATGATTATCACATGGAGGGAGGCGGATTTCATGGAAGAACAATTTATTCGGGATCGGATAACCGAGCTTCGGCTCCAAAAAGACGTTGCAGAGAGAAAAATGAGCATTGAACTCGGGCACAGTACAAGCTATATTCACAGTATTGCCTCCGGCCGGGCTCTGCCTTCCATGACAGAATTTCTTTACATATGCGATTATTTCAACATTACGCCCATGGAATTTTTTAACGATACGGAACATACTTCGGCCCAGCAGCAAAGGGCCATTCAGTATATCCGCCTATTAAATGATTACGATACCAAGCTGATCGCAGATATGTTGGAAAGGCTGTACAGGCCAGAATAAAGTTTTAAAAAAACAGACTGATAAAGCCTGGCCGGATTCCGGCCGGTTTATTCAGTCTGTTCTTATTTCCGTCGTCCCGGACAGCCGCCTGTTATGATTCCGAAACGGTATGGGCCTGCAGCTTGTGCTTCCGGTTCCCTTTTTTTACAAAGTCAAAGGAAAAAAGGATCATCAGCTCATGGGCCAGCAGCGGGAAGGCCGCCAGGATTCCAAGACGCAGCCATTCCCGCAGGGACAGATGCGCGGTTCCGAACGCCGCCGTCAGGAACGGTATTTCCGTCACGGCAAACTGCAGCAGGAATCCGATCACACAGGCCGCTATCATCAGCTTGTTGTTAAAGTGGTTCATCCGGAATATGGACTTGCGCATATCCCGCATTCCCACCGCATGGAACAGCTGCGACATGCCAAGAACCGTGAAGGCATAGGTCTGCGCCCGGTTCAGGATAGCTTCATGGGAAAGCACCGTGGCAAAATTATTGATGGTCAGCGGAATCTGTTTTTCGAGAATTACAGCATAGGGAATGGTAAAAAATGCCGTCAGGCTGATTCCCGCAATCAGCAGTCCGTAAAAACAGGTGCAGGCCAGGCCGCCGCCTGCGAAAAGGCTTTCCTTCGGATCCCGGGGCGGCCGGCGCATCAGGCTTTCCTCATCATTGTCGTCCACCCCCAGCGCCAGCGCCGGAAGGGAATCTGTAATCAGGTTAATCCACAGGATGTGGCTGGATTTCAAGGGGGAGGCCAGGCCGCACAGCACCGCTAAGAACATGGTCATGATTTCGCCCAGATTGGAGGAAAGGAGGAATATCACAGATTTTTTGATGTTCTCATACACCCCTCTGCCCTCCACAATCGCCTTTTCTATCGTGGCAAAATTATCGTCCGTAAGGATGATGTCAGAGGCTTGCTTTGCCACATCGGTCCCTGTCATTCCCATGGCAATCCCGATATCCGCCGCCTTCAGGGAGGGAGCGTCGTTTACGCCGTCTCCGGTCATGGCCACGATATTTCCCTTTTCCTTAAAGCCCTTTACAATCCTCACCTTATGCTCCGGCGACACCCTGGCAAACACCCGCACCTGATCCAGCTTCTTCAGGAAACGTTCCTCCGGCAGATGCGATACCTCCTCCCCTGTCATGCACTGCTCCGGGCGGCTCACTATCCCCAGCTGCTTTCCGATGGCAAAGGCCGTATCCACATGATCCCCGGTTATCATCACTGTTGTGACGCCGGCATCCCGGAACCGTTCCACGGCATTCGCCGCTTCCGGACGGGCCGGATCCTTCATTCCCACCATCCCCACAAAGGTGAGCTCCGCTTCCACCGGGCCGCTGCCGCCGGTGCGCATGGCTACGGCAAGGGTACGCAGCGCCTGGGAGGACATTTCCTCCACCGCTTTTTTTATCTGCCTTCTCTGCTGGTCCGATATGGGAACAGGCTTTCCGTACAGCAGGACGCCGGTGCATTTTTTCAGGATTTCATCCGGCGCGCCCTTCGTATAGGTAACCGTCTGGTTTCCCCGCTGATGGAAGGTGGACATCATCTTGCGTGTGGAGTCAAAGGCAAGCTCCCTGGTTCTCGGATATTCCTTTTCCAGCGCCTGCCGGTGCAGGCCGTAGCGCGCGGACAAATCCAGAAGCGCCAGCTCCGTGGGATCCCCGATTCGTTCCCCGCCTTCCAGCACGGCGTCGTTGCACAGGGTCATGCCCTTTAAAAATTCCCGGTATTCTTCCCGGGCCAGTTCCTTTTTCCCCACCATTTTCTGGTTGGTAAAGCAGGTTTCCACCGTCATTTTATTCTGGGTCAGCGTGCCTGTTTTATCCGAGCACACAACGCTGACCGCGCCCAGGGTTTCCACCGAGGGGAGTTTTCTGACTATGGTATGCACCTTCACCATTTTGGTAACGCTCAGGGCCAGGCAGATGGTGACCACCGCGGGAAGCCCCTCCGGCACAGCCGCAACCGCCAGGGATATGGCGGTGATGAGCATTTCAATCATATTTCTCTTCTGAATCAGCGCTATCAGGAACAGCGCCGCGCATAAAAGCAGGGAAAGCAGGCTCAAAATCTTTCCCAGTTCTCCAAGACGCTTCTGCAGGGGAGTGATATCCTCATGGCTTTCGTTGATGAGGGAGGCGATTTTCCCAATTTCCGTATCCATGCCTGTGGCGGTAACGATCCCCTCTCCTCTTCCATAAGTCACAATGGTGGACATGTAGGCCATGTTATACCGGTCTCCCAGGGGAATGTGCATCTCCTTCTGTACTTTTGCTTCCCGTTTGCCCGCAGCCGTCAGGCCGGAATCCGCTGCCGTCAGATCGGACATTTTCCCGGACTGTGTGCTGCGTTCGAAGGCGGCTGCCCCCCTGGCGATGAAAGCGGCGTCCTTTTCAATAGGCAGGGACTCCCCGGTAAGCGCCGATTCCTCCACCTTCAGGCTGCTTGTTCTGGTCAGGCGCAGATCCGCGGGCACCTGGCAGCCTGCGTCAAGGCAGACAATATCGCCCACCACCAGCTGTGAAGCCGGAATCTCCCGCTCCTTCCCTTCCCTTATCACGTAGGCCCTGGGACTTGTCAGCTTTTTCAGGGAATCCAGGGCCTTCTGTGCCTTTCCCTCCTGAATCATCCCCACTATGGCATTCATGAATACCACAATGGCTATGATCACCGCATCGCTCACCTCATGAAGCAGGAGGGAAATGATGGCCGCTGCAAGCAGCACATAGATCAGCGGATCGTTAAGCTGCTCCAGGAAGGATTCAATCACAGTTTTCTTCCGCGGTTCCTTCAACTCATTTTTTCCATATTCCTGGTATCGCCTCGCCGCTTCCTTTTCCGTCAGTCCTTTGTCTATATCGCTGTCCAGCTGTATGCATGTTTCCTGAATGCTTTTTGACTCAAACACGTTCCCACTCCTTTATCTTGTCCTGATGCCTGTCTGAAGCATCCGCGCATCCGGCCGGAGGGGTGCGGTGATTTTTCAGACATGCTCTAATAAACCTTATGAAATACAGGACAGGAATATGTCTGCCGGGTAAAGGAAAAAATCAGCCGTCTGTGAGTTTGTAAGCATGGGATGGGTGTCTATGATCTTTTTATAGAGGAAACAGCCCCGTTCGTGGTCGTTTATGATGCCGCAGGCCTGCCTGCACTGTAATAAAAAGATACTTAATAATTTCTTATTAATGTTGACCGCATATATTATACGTAATATAATATATAAAATTAGTATATATACAATAAGATAATATATAAAGGGGAAGGAGGGGTCATATGATTTATCCTCTCAGCACGCCGCAGCTGGAATATCTGATTTTGTCTGTATTATGCAAAAGGGACAGCTATGGATATGAAATCAGCCAGCAGCTGAAAACTGTTACCAATACAAAGGATTCCACGCTGTATCCGATTCTTAAGCGGCTGCAGGGAAACGGTCTGGTGGTAACCTATGATCAGCAGTATCAAGGGCGCAACCGGAGATATTACCAGATTACGCCGGAGGGCCGGGGTGTCTGTCAGTATCTTGAAAATGAGTGGCGCCTTTATGTGAATGCTATATATGAAATTGCCCATGGAGGTGAAAAACAGTGAACAGAACCGAATACATGAATGCCCTGGAAAAGCGGCTCCGCATTCTGCCCGGCGACAGTTACCGGGAGGCCATGGCATATTTTCAGGAATATTTTGATGAAGCGGGGCCGGAGCGGGAACAGCAGGCCATAGAGGATCTGGGGAGCCCGGAAAACGCTGCCGAACAGATTATCACCAATATGGCAATTGACAAGACTTCCGTACCGCATAAAGGAATCAGGAAAAATATGAACGCGCTGTGGATTGGAATTCTTGCAATCTGCGCGGTGCCGGTGGCGCTGCCGTTCGCCCTGCTGCTTCTGGCGCTTGTGCTGCTGTGCCTGTTGTGCATACTTCTCATGCTGGCTGCATTTGTTTTACTCGCGCTGTGTGTGGCAGTCCTTGGCCCGGTGATCTTTGCCGCAGGCTTTACAGTGCTCCTATCCGCACCCGCAGCTGCAATGACCTGCTTTGGCATGGGTCTTTTCTTTACGGGATTTGGGCTGATAGCTGTATATGGCATAGTTCTGGCATGTAAATGGACAATTATCGGAATGGCCCGGCTCTTTGGCCGTATCCTGAAAAAGAAGGGGGAACGAAATGAGCAAGCGTAAAACATTTTTTATAGTGTGTGGGATCCTGTGCGGGGTGGGGATGCTTCTGGCCCTGACGGGACGCCTTCTGGGAGGCGCTGTGACCGGCGTGGGCTATGAACCGGGAAACGGGCTTGTGGTCTATTCCCCCCTGGTAAGCAACCAGCCCAACGGTCCCTCCGTGCAGACGGATAAAATCGATCAGCTGGAGCCATTCACACGGATAGATATACGGATGGATTATGCTGATATTACCATTGAAGAATCGGATCATTTTTCTCTGGAATATGAACTGACCGCATGGGAGAAGCCTGTTATCAGCGTGAAAAACGGCTGCCTGACCATAAGCCAGCCTCCGCATAACTATGGTAATAACCGTTTTTTCCTTTTCGGCAGCAGTTTTTCCGGCACTGTATACAACAGCTGGAACAGCTCCAGAGAATATCTCACAGTATATATTCCGGAAAATACGCAGCTTGACACGGTGTATGTTTCCACCTCCTCCGGGAAAACGGATCTGTCCGGGCTGAAAACGGGCCAGCTTACAATAGATGATGATTACGGCGACGCGCGTCTTACGGATATCACCTGTACCAGCGCGGATTTCAGCCTAAGCTCCGGGAAGTTTACCGCGGATAACCTGAAGGCGGAAAGTCTGAAGCTTTCCGATGACTATGGCGACTGTATTCTGAAAAACTCGGAAATCTTAGGTAATACCACACTCTTCTTAAGCAGCGGAACGCTGAAAATGCAGCAGTCCTCCACCGGGGCGCTCACTGTGGACAGTGATTACGGCAATGTGGATTTGAACGGTATCACCTCTGAAAATGCCAGACTCACTCTGAGCAGCGGGGACATGAATGCAGAAGGCTTCCTTTTCAAAAATCTGGATATTAAATCGGATTATGGCAGTGTGGAGCTTGTAACGCAGCTTACGGATTCTTTCGGTTATGATTTAAAGACAGATTACGGGGATATCAGGATAAATAAACATGACCTGGGCGATACCTATTATACCTTTGACAAAGAATTTGACAACTGGGTGCGAATCAAATGCAGCTCCGGGGATATCAGGATTACTACACAGAAAGATTGACGGTAAGGAAAAAAGACGTCTGAATGCTGCCGCTATGCGGAAGTACTCAGACGTCTTTTTATTTTGGGAATGTAACAGTCCAGGCCGGATATCTTATTTCATGGCTCTGCCGTTCTGAGCTGTTACCTATAACCTGTAAATTATGCAGGTCAGTTCAGCACGCTGTCGTCCCCTTCAGGAAGGATGAATGCCAGAATGATGCCAACAACCGCTGCCAGCGCCAGGCCGGAAATGGTAACCGCGCCGTATACGGGAATGCTGTCGCAGCCGATTCCCAGAACCAGGATGATAGCGGCCACCAGCAGGTTGCGGCTGTTGCCGAAGTTCAGCCTGGAATTAATCAGGATACGCACGCCCACTGCGGAAATCATACCGTAAAGCACGATGCTGATGCCGCCGGTAACGGGTGACGGGATGCTTGTGATAAATCCGCCGAATTTTCCGAAGATGCCCAGAATCATGGCAAACACAGCCGCGATACGGATAACGGAAGGGTCGTATACCTTGGTTACGGCCAGAACGCCCGTATTTTCTCCATAGGTTGTATTGGCAGGGCCGCCCAGAAGGCCTGCCAGCGCGGTTGCAAGGCCGTCGCCCAGAATCGTTCTGTGAACGCCTGGATCCACCATGAAGTTTTTGCCTACCACGGCGCCGTTGGTGGTGATGTCGCCCACATGCTCAATCATCGTAACCAGTGCAATCGGGGCAATGGCGAGGATAGCGTCCAGCTTGAACTGAGGTATACACAGAAGCTGCGCTACAATGTCCTTATCCATAAAGGAAAGGAAGTGCGCCTCTCTCACTGCGGTAAAATCGCAGAAGCCAAGCGGCAGGCAGACAAGATAGCCTGCGATAATGGCAAACAGAATCGGCATCAGGTTGAAAATCCCTTTTGCAAAAATGGATACACAGATGACCACAGTCAGAATTACCACCGTAACCAGCACGGATTTCAGGCTGAATTCTCCGTTGTAATAAAAAGCGCTGTTGATGGCGGTGCCGCTCAGACGCAGGCCGATAACAATGATAATCGGGCCGGTCACGATAGGGGGCAGCAGCTTGTTCACCTTTTCATAGCCGAAAATCTTGATCAGGCTGGCAAACAGCACATATACCAGGCCGGCAATGATAAGCGCGCCCTTGACCGAGGCCAGCTTCTCCATAAAATCCGGATCCCCCATACGGGAGTCCCCGATAATTGCCATGATTCCTGCCATAAAGGCAAAACTGGAGCCCAGGAATACGGGCACCTTTTTCTTCGTTACCCAGTGGAACAGCAGCGTGCCGAGTCCGGCACAAAACAGTGTGATTGACGTATTCAGCCCTGTCAATGCCGGAACCAGCACCGTGGCGCCGAACATGGCAAGGGTATGCTGAATGCCGAGAATCAGCTTTTGCTTCTTGGTTCTTTCACCCATTTTTTTAATCCTCCTCATAAGTATAGTATTAAACAGGTTATTTAAAAGCCTTTCGGCTTTTTGACAAATTCAGATGACAGACGATGGCTAGAAACAGATCTCCGTCTGCGCCGGTACGGTTTTGGCAAGCATTTTCCCGCCCCGGAAGGAATAGAGCACCTCGCTTTTTTTGTTCAGGGCATCGTAAAAATTATCCGCGTTCAGGATGATGAAATCCGCGGGATTTTTTTCCCGGATGCCGTAGTTTTCTCCCAGATGCAGGGTTCTGGCCGCGTTATAGGTGATGAGCTTATAGGAATCGCAGATATCCTGATATCCCATCATCTGGCATACATGCAGGCCCATGAATACGGTATCCCGCATATTTCCGGTTCCCAGCGGATACCAGGGGTCAAAAATATCGTCATGGCCGAAGGAAACGTTCAGCCCGGCCTCCAGCAGCTCCTTCACCCTCGTTACGCCGCGTCGTTTGGGATAAGTATCCGTGCGGCCCTGCAGATGCGTATTCACCAGCGGATTGGCCACAAAGTTGATACGGCTCATTTTCAGCAGCCTCATCAGGCGGTTCACATAGGCATTATTGTAGGAATGCATGGCGGTGGTGTGGCTGGCCGTCACCTTATCGAACATTTCCATTTCATAGGCCCTTGCCGCCAGGGTCTCCAGCCCCCTGGACGCTTCGTCGTCGATTTCATCGCAGTGCACATCCACCAGCCTGTCATAGCGGTATGCAAGATCCATGGCAAAATTCAGGGATTCCACACTGTATTCCCTTGTAAACTCAAAATGGGGAATGGCTCCCACACAGTCGGCTCCCATCTTCACAGCATTTTCCATCAGCGCTTTACCGTTGGGATAGCTTAAAATTCCCTCCTGGGGAAAGGCAACAATCTGGACGGTAACCTCATTTTTCAGCTCTTCCCTCAGCTCCAGCATGGCTTCCATGGCCACCAGCTTGGGATCCGTCACATCCACATGGGTGCGGACGAACTGCACGCCGTTTGCAGCCTGCATGCGGATGGCCCTTCCGGCCCGCTCCTTCACATCCTGCTTCGTCAGCTTTTCCTTCCGTTTGCTCCAGCATTCAATGCCTTCAAATAAGGTCCCGGACATATTCCAGACCGGATCTCCTGCCGTCAGGCAGGTGTCCAGATGCACATGGGACTCAATAAAGGGCGGAAGAATCATTTTGCCGGTTCCGTCAATGACCTCTTCTCCCGGCAGCGCCTGGAGGGACGGCGCAATTTCCCCGAACACGCCGTCGTTTATTCTGATATCCGTTGTTTCCGCACTGTTTTCCAGATGAATATTCTTAATCAGCATTTACTTTCTTCCTTTCCTGCCTGCGATACCTTCACTGTTATCTTTTCCTGCTGGCAATGCCTTCACAGTTATTTTTTCCTGCCGGCCGCAAAACCCACAAGATAGCAGACCACCGCCACGGCCATTCCGTTGATGGATGCAATTCCCACCGGGACTACATTCGCCACAACAGCTCCCAGGATTACGCCGGCAATGGCAAACCAGTTCACCTCCAGCGTATTTTCCTTATCCTGGTCATAATCCTCCTTATGGCAGAAATAACCCAGAATCAGGATGGCGCCCACAGGCGACAGGGTGCAGTTAAGGATGTTCAGCCAGCCCGTAAAGTTATTGTAAAGCCAAATGGCGGCCACGGTTCCCAGTGCGCCGGAAATGAGCACCAGCGGGCTTTTCTTGATTTTCGTGATATTGGAAAGCCCCAGTCCCGCGGAATAAAGCGCATTGTCATTGGTGGTCCAGATGTTCAGGCCAAGGACAATGATGGCGAAAACGGTGAGGTTCAGGGCAATCATTACCTCAAAAATATCGTTGCCTCCCACATAGACGCCGCTGAACGCACCGAAGCAGAACATCAGGCTGTTTCCCAGGAAAAAGGCAATCGCAGTGGTCCAGACAGCCGCTTTCGGCGTCTTTGCAAATCTGGCAAAATTCGGGGTTGCCGTACCGCCGCTGACAAAGGAACCGATAACCATTCCCGCACCGGTGATGACGCCGAGCCCCTGGCTTTCCGCAAATTTTTCAGCAAGGGAGGCATCTCCCTGGCGGACCGCCATTATCATGGCCGTAATTCCCAGCATGGCAATCAGGGGAACGGAAATATAGCTTACTATCGTCATGGCCCGGATGCCGAAGAAGGCCGATCCGGTCATGCAGATACCCGCAAGGGCCACCAGCAGCGGCACCACCCACGGCTTGTCCGGCGCAATCAGTTTGGCAACCGGAATGGCAAACATGGCCACGCCTACGCCGAACCAGCCTATCTGTGTGAAGCTGATGAGGGCGGAAGGCAGATAAGAGCCTTTTTTACCAAAAGAATGCTGGGCCAGCAAATCCATGGATAATCCGGTTTTACAGCCAACATAGGCCAGTAGTGCCGTATAAATACCAAGAATTGCGCCGCCCAGCAATAATGCTTCGACGAAACCTTTCAAATCAAGTCCGATTCCCAGCTCCTGTCCGGTCCACATACTGGCTGAGAAAAAAGTGAACCCCAACATGATCATGAACATTGTCACGATGTTCCGGCGGGCATGTCTGGGAACGGGCATCAGCGAATAATCCGCATCCACTTTTACTTTCTGTTCTTTCGTGCTCAAAATCTTGTCTCCTCTCCTGTTGTTTTCCTCCAAAATACTCTTCCTAAGATACTACCATATCCGGCGGGCGTGCACAACGGTAAATTTTGATGAAAGAGGAGTTAATTTTCTGTGAAAAAAGAAGCCCCTTCCCGGGCGCGGCATCTTTGATGCAAAAAACGGGAAACAGCCGGAAAAAACCGCCCTGAGGACGGTTCTTTCCAATTATCGGCAAACTGCGATATGCTGTTTATTCATTCTTCTTTTTTCTTAAGAGGATTGGGGGAATTTACTGTAAGAATCCGCGCGATCCTTGCCGTCTTATTCGTCCAGTTATGTTTTTTGGAGGAATTAAAATGAATGCTGTCGCCAGGGTACATGATATATTTCCGGTCTTCCAGATACAGGGTAATTGTGCCTTCCAGGACAAAAAGGAATTCCTCCCCTTTATGAGAATACATCTCCGGAACTTCCTCCTCCCCTGCCGGCGGAAGAAGCGTATAAAGACGCGGAAGCAAAGCATAATCCGTATGGGGCTGCTTTAAAATATACTGATACATCTGAGCGCTCGCCTGGCTCGGGATCAGCTCCATACCATGCATAACCGGATCCTCCGGTTCTTCTGTCGGAACCTTATCCTCGGTCTCCACAAATAATTCCGACAGCGGTACGCCAAGAACATTCGCTATCGTCTCCAACGAATCAATGGCAATGGAGGATATCCCTCTCTCAAATTGAGACAAAAAACCCACAGACAATCCGCAGGCTTCACTCAGCTGCTTGATTGTCATTTCCTTTCCGATGCGTAATATCTTGACTTTTTGTAGCCGCTCAAAATTTCTGTCAAAAATTCTCAAAATTCTTGTCAAAAATTTTCGGGAAATATTTCCGGAATTTTTCTTTTACTCTTTTGCCAATTTTAATGAGAAAAATAGCAATTTACAGGAGCTGCGGGAGGGTATGATGAAAATAGCAACCAAAACAGTTAGTGTCACAACAGGTAATAGTGGCAGTACCTACCAAAACGAAATTGACTTAAATGATATGGGGTTAGATATCAATAAAATTGTTGCTTGCTATTTTGAGCCTTCAAATGCTGGTATTGGACTCACTGGTACTGGTGGAGGACAATGTACTTTAGCCAAAAATTATAATACGGCTACAGGAAAATTAATAATCAGTATTGGTAGCACTACGTACTGCAGAGCAATGACATGGACTGGTACTGTTATTGCTGTAACTGCTTAAGCCCCATTACGATATTATGATATTATTGAGCTTTCCCCATCCTTGTCCATTTTTCGACACCACAGAGAAATTTATAGTAATCAGTTCATACTGACTTACATCAATATCGCCTATCTCTGTAGTATCCACCCGATTACTGCCGCCAGTTTGATGCTTTTTGGAAAATAGCGTTGTTCCATCAGCATCAATGCTGATATTGGCATCATCGTACCAGGACTGCATTGTATCAACATGTAATATGTTTTTTTCGGATACGTCAAGGGTAATTACATTACCCGCATAATTATTAAGACCTGGTAACAATTGAATCATTGATATGATTGCAGGCGCGCTAAAAGGGTGCACTGTATCAGCACCGTCCTTCCATCCAGGTCGGCCATCGGCAGTGTGACCGAAACGATTGCCATCTAAATTGCTATTTTCCTCATTATATAAGAGAAGGAAAAGGCATTCAACATACCTGTCAAACGCCTTTTCCCTGTCCTTTGCTCTTTCGGTTCCCATGCTCTTCAATGATTAGATTATCACCTGTTTTCTTTTTTGTATTAGGGATATATTCAATCAAATCAGTGATATCGCACTCTAATGCCTCACATATTCGATCTAGATGTTCTACATTCAACCGTTCTGCAACCTCATTATAGATATCTGATATTGTAGTAGGTCGTATGCCTGTTATCTGGGCCAAATACGCTTGAGTCCATCTTCGTTCACCTAAGAGCTTTGATAAATGAATTCTTATCATACTATTATGCCCCGTGTGATATCCTATCACTTTAGGGGAAAAAATAACGTATTTTGATATTTTATAACCAATATAGTTATTAATAATTTTTTATGATAAGCTCATTATACTTTTCACTTCTGCATTTTGTCTTAAGGTTATTCTGACGTTCTACTGATATTATATTATAATTGTGATACAAGTCACGAATCTGATTACAGTCATTATAAGAAAGTATAAACTTGCCTTTGATGTTTCCCAACACATTCTTTAATCTACTATGGTCTTCTATATTGAACCTATCTGGATAATACTTCTCTGCCTCAAAATAAGGTGGATCCGCATAAAATAGGGCATTATCTCTATCATAGACTTTAATAAGTCTCTCAAAATCAATATTTTCAATAACTGTCTTTCTAAGCCTTATAGATACTTGAGTTAAAAAATCCGTAGCTTTCAGTAAATCTTTATTCTTTAAGCCAAATGATTTACAATCAGCACCAAAACTATTTTTAATTAGCAGGAAGTAATCAGCAGCTCTTTGTATATCAGTTTCACCCTGAAATGCTATCTTTTCTCTCTTTTCATAAAATTGTTCACGACTGATTAAATTCCATTCTATTTCTTTCTGTAATGCCTCAGGATGATATTTTACGCACCTGTAAAGATTTATCAAATTACTGTTAACATCGTTGAATACTTCCATCGGTGCATGACTGTCTCTTGCAAATAAGAGCCATCCAGCGCCTCCAAACACTTCTATATAACGACCTATATCGTTTTTTTGCGGAAATTCATTTAATATAGCCTTTCGTAATAATTTTTTTCCGCCAATCCATGAAATAAAGCTATTCATTCTTTTCTCCTTACTTATTATTGGGCATAATAGTAAAGATTTTGCGTATAACAAAAAAGCCTGATACAAACCAGGCTTGTCTACCGCCTGTTATCTGTATCTTTTAGTTATCACATATACCTTTTATGAGAATTTCTTACATTATCGCGGGCTACAGTACAATATATCATAGTTGTATCTAACTTTTCATGGCCCAGATATTCTTTAACTTCTTCTATAGGCATTCCCGCCCTTAACAAATCTGTGGCTGAGGTTCTTCTAAATCTATGTGGATGCACATTCTCCACATTAGCCCGCAAGCCTACTTTTCTAAGAATTTCCTCAATTCCACTCACAGTTAATCTCTTGTGTGGAAATCTGCAACTAACAAATAAAGCTTCATTATCATCATCTCTACTTTGTAAATATTCCTTCAGATGTACAAAGGCTTTCGCATTGAGATAAACTTCTCTTTCTTTGCTGCCCTTTCCAAAAACTACAATATCACGACCAATAAAATTAATTTCACTACGATTTAATCCTGTCAATTCTGAAACCCTTATCGCAGTGCTATATAATAACTCTACGATTGCAAGATCCCTTTCTAATTGGCAATTTTTTCGAATCTGTTCCAACTCTTCACCAGTAAAAGGCTTTTTTATTTTCTTCTCTGCTTTGATTGGTTCTAATCCTACTGCAGGGTTTATGGTTATGTATTTCTTTTTCTGAAGCCACCCAAAAAAACTTCTATAGACTAATCTCATATGATCGAGGTATCCATTTGAAACCCCTCTAAGCCTTTTATATACTATTAAATAGCAGAACAAATCGTCATCGGTTATATCTTTTATATCTTTATTTAGATAGGATAATAGCATTTGCAAATGGATTTTATATTGTCCAATTGTCCCCTCTGACTTTCCCTCTGTTGCCTTTCTTACAAGAAATTCTTGTAACCAACGCATCCAGCTCTCATTAATAGCTTTCAGCTCAGTAGAAGCTTTTTGAATAACATAATCATGCAATTTCAAATAAAGTGTTTCTTTAAGTATTGCAAGACTGCCTTCCTCTAATACTAATGACATTTCATTTAGTATTTCAGTAATTAATTTTTCTTTCATCTTACTATCCTCCTGTTGTATAGTAAAGACATTATACAACAGGAGGAAGCTACCGTTATTCAGTTTTCATGATTTCTTCTTTTTCCTGTTCTGTAATCCAATTTTTCTTAACAGCATTTGTTAAATAGGATTCCTGTTTTGTCTTTTGGTAGATTCTTTCCAGGGTTTCAAACATAATTTTCACCTCCTCCTTAAGCTAATGCATCCATAGTAAGGATTTCTGCTGTTTCCTCAACTGAAGAAATTCTATCATCCTGTTTACGCTGGGACACTACCCATTCCGGCTCCTGCTCCATGCAAACCACGATGACATCCTCAACCACGTCATTAATTTCATCTGTTACGACATTCTTACGCTTAGTAATTTCCTTAAGAATACTGTAATTTTTGTGCACTGCTGTTTTATTTCCCTGCGGATCTGCCTGGAAAATTTTTTCAAGGTTAGAAGCATTGGAGAACTTAGTCTCAAGCTCTGCAAAATTTCCACTATAGAAGGCAATGCACAACCTTCCCTGTGATGCATTGATAGTATCATACTCTAAGCATGTACCATCAATAAAAATAAGTTTGTCTTTTTCCATTATTTTTCTCCTTTTCATATAAATTTGCCTTTCGGCTAGTTAACAGTTACTAAGATAAATAGCAATTTAAACGGGTATCAGTTTCGGGTAAATAACGGAATACCAGAGTATAAGGCAGGTGCGGATGCAGCGTGGGTCCCATTTAGTAGCGTAACCTATATCGCTAATCTTAAAGGCAAATATGGAACAGGCAATAATTCTTTTATTATAGCTGTGCCAGAAGAAATACAAGGCTACAAACTTGCTCTTTATGGATTTACGAATTTATGCGTTACAGGAGGATTACACGTTGCAGCGATTAATGCCGATAATACTGGCGTGCAGGCTGGATCTCAATATGGAACTGCAATTTCCGGTACTTTTGGTGGTTATTATATTAAATCTGGCACACCCTATATCATTAAAGAGCATTCCTTAATAAAAACTTCAACAGTCGAACTTTCAAACAGCGTACCTGGTTATCGCCTTATTGGTGGAGTGTTACATTTCTCTGGGTACTCTTCCAGTCAAACCGGAAGCAATGCAAGCGCAAGAGGGAATTTAGAAATGGACAATACAAATGACATAATTACGGCGGACGTTTCATTCCAGTATTCCACGGTCACAGCAACGGCAAAACTCATATATATACCAGGTTAAAGCCCGCATTAACTGGAAAAATATGGTCTCCCTCATTTGTTGGATTATGTACTCCGGGCAACTATCCACATAACCCGATATTTTCCATCGAGGTTGGCTATTGCACCAGCTCCATTTACGGCGCTTGCAGAAAGCGTTGTTTTATTACCATCAAGATTTGTGCTCATTCGCGGGAACATGCGTACATTATCACAAATAAACATAACAGCATAGTTTGTGTCCGGGAAGCCGGCATTATGAGTAAGGGTGGTATTTCCCCCTGAAAAGGTTAGCTCCGTAATGCCTGCCTTTACGGTCGGAAGGCCAGCTAAATTGCTATTTATCTGATCAAATTTTTGTTGGATAACAGGTCCCTGCCTGGCATCCATACCATACCCAGCTGCTGTCGTAGTCAGATTATTTGCAAGCCCAGAAAATGCACTGGTCCCTAAATCTGCAAAGAATTTACAAATTTTTCCCCATGCAGTCCTGAAACTATCACCAGATGCAATATTTGTTCTGGATCCTGCTTTCGTAAATTCTGTTTGTGAATCCGGATTAGCCATAGGCCGATACGAATTCCCCTCATCATCCTGTAAATCAATATTAAAAATTGACATATTATGTACCTCCCATATTACATTTTTTTCATGAAAATTTTAACATCGGACGCATTTGCATAATCTGTCCCAAACTTAACATTGTCTCCATCCTTACCTGCCGGTCCTGTTGCACCAGTTGCCCCTCTGGCTCCCGTATCACCTTTATCACCTTTCGCTCCTGTAGCACCAGTTGCTCCTTTAAGACAGATTTCAAACACCCACTTTGCTACAGATGCAGCTCCCGGTGTTGTACACTTATACACATTGCCTGTAGATGTGTTAAAATAATGATCTTCTACAAGTGCATCTGTGATTCCGCTCGCGTTAAAAATAGTTCCTGTTGTGCTTGTCCCAGTAATCGCTGTACCACTGTACCATTTGCTTCCCCGCGTTCCAGTAGCTCCTTTGGCTCCGGTATCTCCTTTAGCTCCAGCAGAACCAGGCTCTCCTTTTTCACCTTTTGCCCCTGTTGCCCCTGTTGCACCTTTGATGTTTCCTTTTTTACTCCATGTCCCGCTGGCCTTCTGATAAATGTCACTGTTGGAGGTGTTCAAATACCAATCTCCATCCACTCCCTGTGTTGTCGGAGCTACTGTACCATTTAACCATTTAGATCCATCCGCTCCTTTAGCTCCGGTATCTCCTTTAGGCCCTATTGCGCCGGTTGCCCCTTTCGCACCGGTGTCACCCTTATCACCCTTTAATAATCCTACATCGAGTAACTCCTGAAATGTTTTCCCATTCTCAAAGGTTACACAATCAGCACTAGTGAGTACGTCAACATCCTGTATTACCTCGTCCGTTTCTGCATTCAAAAGCTGTACTCTTACTTTACTTAATGCCATTTTAATTTCCCCTTTCAATTATCTTTATCCCCATATTCGGGCTTATTTTTATACTGTCATTCTCAGGTTCACTGGAACCATTAATTATGAAATAAAAGGTTTTTTCCTGCCTTTGAGCTACGGGTATATTTTCACTGGTTACTATAATATTCACCTTATTGTCCAGTGCATGATACAGTTCACTTTTCGCAGCCTCAAGTTCGGATTTTGTAGCTGTTATCACATTAGGATCGATAACCAGCTCCACAACCCCTTCGTTGACCAACACAATTTCCATCGACAGGCTCATTTCATTAACGATTCCATCCCTGATTAGCACCTTGGGAGTAGCCGGAGTATTACACAAGGCTACCATATGTCCATCCGCATCAAATACCCCCATCTCGCGTACCGTAAAGCCACCCACATCCCCAGGAATAACAGCAGCAATCACAATAATATTGGGGGAATCCGGACTGATTACGCAGGAATTAATATCACCGCGCCATAGTTCATTCTTCAGTGCCGTCTGGGAAGCGTCCGGTTTGTAGTACTCTCCTCTCCCATCTCCCACCGCAATCTCTGTTATATTTACCTTTTTCCCTTCCGCTATTGCCTTGGTCATCAGCTGTTCACCGATATCGGTTACAATGCTGTAATACATCTTTTCTTCCATATTATCATTATCCTCCTGCCTGAACCTGCAGCTGTGTTGCCATATACAATGCAGATACTGTCTGCAGCTCTCCTGTTGCACCTATGCTATCCGGAATATATGCCTGCACTTTTATGCAGCTGCATATTCCCCCAACAGCTATCACCTTTTCACTGACGCTTGTTTTATACGTAAAGCGGATATGGGGAAGGGTACTCGCCTGCTTAACTTTCATAACTTCCGTAAGAATACAGTCATAGTCGAGCAGCAGCCCCTCTTCTTCAGATACCATGATGTCAATTATGATTTCAGCCCATCTTGATGGTTCTGTTTTCCACAGCGGTTCAATGGCAGCCTGGAATCCCAGGGATGCAATAGCAAGCAGGATTCCCTGTTCACTGCCCGCAAGTTCCGCAATGATTGCCTTCATCTGTAGCCGGCGCCGGAATCTTTCAACAGACTCCTGACGCATCCGGAACATATCACGGTCCTGGCCGCTCAATTCAAGCAGCGCTGTGTCCTGCGTAGAAATAAACTTTTGTCGGCGGAACTTAAATATGTCCTGTTTCATGCCATCAAATATCCGGCCTATTACTGCAAAGAATAGATAAAATTGATTTCGCGGCTTGTCTTTTTTCAATGGCGCATTCAAGAGGTAAAACAGGTAGTCCCCAAACTTCTGAAACATATTACTCCTCTCTTTCCACCGTTATTTCCACTCTTCCTAAAAGGATAACCTGGTCTTTATCCAGTACTACATCGTCAGTAGGAGCAGTAAATTTGACATTTTTAATGATTTCAATTCCCTTTTTAAGGGCATAAGATAGGTCAAACAAAATTATTTCATTCAGGTTGCGGTTGCGGCTTATTTTAAAGTAATCTATCACTATTGCATTGACACGTTCCACGATGCCTTCATCTGATGCCAGCCTGGGAAGGGTAATGATTAATGAAAGATCCTGTGGCACTGTTATCGCGCTTTTTACCAGCAGATTGTCATACTCTCCTTTTATCTTGTCTGCAGCTGCACGTACATCCTCCAGCAGACTTTCTGTAGCCTGGCCAGCTGTAGATGTTACGATAATATCTATCGTCCCCTGCCCCCTTGGATGCAGATCGTCTACACGCACATGCAATACGCCTTTGACAGCCTCACAGACATTTTTATATTTGAGTGCGATCGGCCTGCTGGAAAGTTCCGCCCAGGAATTAATAATTCTTTCCCGGAAGGCTTCTTCTTCCTCTTCATCAGCCCCTTCACTGGTAATCCAATCCTGCTCATTCGTAATCCTGTCTATTCCCTCCAGATGGATCATGCACTTATTGATCTGCCCCTCCGGAAGATTATAGATGCTGCCTGCCTTTTCAGCAGTTACCGGAATAGATATGCTCATATCTTCGGCCAGCATTTCCACAGCCTTAGAAGAGAAAAAACGCAGTTCCTCATGGTTAATGTCCTTGTTGGTCTTAAAAATGGTATTGATGGGAATCACCAGCGTTTTAGCTTCCACTTCGTTGTCCCGATAAATCGTAACATTACCACAAGTATTCTTCGCTGCCTTCCGACTCTTTGAAAAATCCTCCCCAAGAAGGTCCAGCCATTTTCCTGGGGCATGGCGTACATACAGATAAGAAAGTAATTTTCTTAGTAGCTTAGTCAATTCTACCCTGGCCTGGAGAACAATCATTAAAAGGGTGTTAAAGATACCGCCGGTTTGAAAATTTGTAATTACGAATCCTTCTTCTTTTAGTTCACTTACTGTTTTTGCTTTTAATTCTGTAAGATCCTGAACCGGAAAAATCTCGTCAAGAATTTTATCATCTATCATTCCTGCTTCACCTCCACCCTGATCCTATCAAAGGATGTTGTCATACTATATCCCTGGTCATTTCCTTTGAAGTAAAACCTTACCTGAACAGTAAACGTATTGTCTGTATACTTTATTTGCGTCTTAATGCTTGTTGCATCTATATACTCCCTCCTGCTAAGCTTTTTCCGTATCCGTGTATCAATTGCTGTCCGGATTAATTCCGAATCATCTCCCTGCAGGTAATCATACAGTGACCAGCCATACTCCCTGTCGTAAAACAGATCTCCTTCCTGCGTAAGTGATTCCAG
>OBZG01000525.1_pt1 | contig 26740 bp, 29 predicted proteins | sample 1550701 | NCBI WGS metagenome assembly OBZG01 (sample SAMEA2580229, study PRJEB22360) | human gut metagenome | biome: human gut; feature: human-associated habitat; material: faeces | place: Denmark | collected 2008/2010
GGCGTCTGTATAGCGGCTTTCCCGGCGCCACCCAGCGCCTTACGCAGCCGCTTGGAGCCACGCGCCAGGTCACCGGAATCGATGCGGGCAGATTTGACCCGGCGGTTGGGGTCGTTGGGATATTTTTCAATCAGGTAATCGTCCAATTTGATCAGGTTGGGCAGGCCGCTCTCCATAATATTATAGGTGTCCAGCAGCAAACTGACCGAATCCGGATAGGTATCCGCAAACGCCTTGAACGCATCAAATTCTGTGGGGAAAAACTCAATAAAGCTATGGGCCACCGTGCCCACTGCCTTGACCTCCGAGCCAAACTTCATCTCGGCCAGGCAGTTGGCCGTGCCGACACAGCCACCCAGCACCGCTGCATAGGCGCCATCATTGCCTGCACTTTCGCCCTGGGCCCGGCGGGTACCAAACTCCATAACACTGCGGGGGGTGTGGGTATTCAGCCCGACCACACGGGTAGCTTTGGTGGCGATCAGGCTATGGAAGTTCATGGTCTGCAGCAGATAGGTCTCGATCAGGATCGCACCGACCAGGTCGCACTCGATCCGCACCATCTGCACATGGGGATAGCAGACCGTGCCCTCCGGCAGGGCATACATATCCCCTTTCCAACGGTATGTGCGCAGATACTCGCAGAACTCCTCGCTCATGCCTTTTGTACGCAGCCACCAGATATCCTGCTCGTTGAAATGGTAGTTCATCAAAAAGCGGGTCAGTTTGCGCTGGCCTGCACTGATGGAATACCCCAGATCATCCGGGTTCTTGCGGAAGAACATATCGAACACCAGGGTCGTATCCTTAAATCCATGCAAAAACAGGCAGTTGGCCATTGTGAACTCGTAAAAGTCCACCACCATTGCGGGGTTATCATAATCCTCATCCGGAATGTAGGGAACAACTTTGATCTCGTCCATGAACGCATCCTCATTTCTTCTTGCGTTGCGGCCCTGCGGCCGACCTGTCTTGACAGTATGCCTGCGTTTGTACCATGATAGCATTATTTGTAAAGGGACGCAAGGGTTTTTGCAAAATTCTGCAATAGAAAAAGCCGCCGCAGGGCGCAAATAGAGACCCTGCGGCGGCCAGACGGAAGCACAGCCGTGCTTCCCTATCAAAAATTATCTCAGCCGTTCATGATGCTGGGGGTAGCGTTCTTCAGCACAACGTCATGGCTGCCACCCTCAACGATAGAGGTAGAGGACACCACCGTCAGCTTTGCCTTCTGCTGCAGCTCAGGGATGGACAGTGCGCCGCAGTTGCACATGGTGCTCTTGACCTTGTACAGGGTGGTCTGCACACCATCGGCCAGGGGGCCGGCATACGGCACATAGCTATCCACGCCTTCCTCAAAGTTCAGCTTGGAAGCGCCGCCCAGGTCATACCGCTGCCAGTTGCGGGCACGGTTGGAGCCTTCGCCCCAGTACTCCTTCATATACTGGCCATTGATACGCACCTTGTTGGTGGGGCTCTCGTCAAAACGAGCAAAGTAGCGGCCCAGCATCACAAAGTCTGCGCCCATTGCCAGAGCCAGAGTAATATGATAGTCGTGAACGATGCCGCCGTCCGAGCAGATGGGCACATAGATGCCGGTCTCCTTATAATACTCGTCCCGAGCCTTTGCCACCTCGATGACCGCAGTAGCCTGGCCGCGGCCAATGCCCTTGGTCTCACGGGTGATGCAGATGGAACCGCCGCCGATGCCGATCTTCACGAAATCAGCGCCAGCCTCAGCCAGGAAGCGGAAGCCCTCGGCATCCACCACGTTGCCTGCGCCCACCTTTACGGTGTCGCCGTAATGCTCGCGGATCCATGCAATGGTGCGGCTCTGCCACTCAGAGAAGCCCTCGGAGGAGTCGATGCACAGCACATCCACGCCAGCCTCCACCAGAGCAGGCACACGCTGGGCATAGTCACGGGTGTTGATGCCGGCGCCCACAACGTAGCTCTTGTTGGCATCCAGCAGCTCGTTTGCATTTTCCTTGTGGGAATTGTAGTCCTTACGGAAGACGATATACTGCAGGTTGCCCTCATCGTCCACCAGGGGCAGGGTGTTGATCTTGTTGTCCCAGATGATATTGTTGCAGTCGTGCAGAGAGGTATTGACCGGAGCGGTGACCAGCTTCTCCAGCGGGGTCATGAAGGTAGTGACCAGAGCGTCGTCCGGAGTGTGGTTGATCCGGTAATCACGAGAGGCCACAATGCCCAGCAGCTTGCCGTGGGGGGTGCCGTCTGCAGTGATAGCAATGGTGGAGTGGCCGGTGCGGGCCTTCAGATCCAGCACATCGTGCAGGGTGGCAGTGGGGGCCAGGTTGGAGTCGGACACCACATAGCCGGCCTTGTAGGTCTTGACACGATGGACCATAGCGGCCTCATCCTCAATGCTCTGAGAGCCGTAAACAAAGGAAACACCGCCCTGACGAGCCAGTGCAATGGCCAGCTTATCGCCGGAGACCGACTGCATGATGGCGCTGATCATGGGGATGTTCATCTCCAGGGGGCACTCTTCCTGACCCTTGCGATACTTAACAAGGGGGGTCTTGAGGCTGACCGCCGTGGGGACGTTCTCGGCAGAGGAGTAGCCGGGAACCAGCAGGTATTCGCCAAAAGTGCGGGAGGGTTCTTCATAAAAATATGCCATAGTCAAAGCTCCTTTTTTCTTTTTCTTCAAACAGCAGCCAGGGTTAACGACACTTTTTGTCCGTTTGTGTATGATTGCCTATACTATACCACAATCGACGGATAAATACAAAAGGTTCCGTGTCCAAAGTTTCCAAATACAGCCCGATGAAAACCATGCATTTTGTATAGAAAGCCCCTTAAAGTCGGACTTTGTCCCCCGGCCTGGCAGATGCAAAAAAGCCCGTCCTGAAAAGGACGGGCTTTTTTGCACACGAAGCTGAGATGCCGCCTGTGCGGCGCCGGTCAGCAGCTGAGAAGGAGGTCAGCCGGAGGAGGACGACCATAGCGCCCAGCATCTCAATGAACAAGAAGAAAAAGATTTCACAGCGGAACGCATCCTTGCTGTAACTATATTGTAACTCTTTTGATATCAATTTGCAATAGGCATTTGCAAATTTTTTTGAACTTTTTCAAATTTCCGCCTGCAAGGGCTGGTCAATCCTCCAGCGGGCCTGTTTCCAGGTAGCATTCAAATGCGCTTTGCCCTTCATGACGGCCCAGCACATACCACCCCTCACCAGAGGGCGCCACAAACACCTCCATGCTCTGCCCCATCAGCAGCTGGCGGTGATATTTCAGGCAAGCAAAACGGACGGCTTCCTGCTGCAGTACCGCAAGCGGCAGCGCATCGCAGGCAATGTCCAGATAACAGGCGTTATTCAGATGGCCATTCTGATCGCACAGAGAGTAATCTGCCCGCCAGACCCCGGCACTGGTCAAAGGCTCTGCCTTATGGACGTGCAGCGGAAGCTCCGCCTCCACCTGCTGGTTCCAATAATGCTCCGGAGCCTGCCAACCCGGCTGACGCAGGATATGCTGGCTCTCTGTATCCACCAGGATCCACCGGGCATCCACCAGGGCTGCCAGCTGGCCGTCCTCCCCCCGCAGCTCGGTAATACGCTTGAGAGATCCCCGGCGGCTCTGCTCCGCAAAGGTGGTCAGGGTCATCTGCTCCCCCCGGCGGGGCACCCGCACAAACCGGAGCGCCTGTTTCCCCAACAGGAACACCGCTTTTTGCTGGGCAAAAAACACATCGTCCATGCCATAGGCACAGGCGTGATCGGTAGAGATCTGCTCAATGCAGCGCAGCAGCGCACTGGGTTTCATCCGACGGCGGAAATCCACCGCTGCATTCTGGATCTGGACCGGCTGACTGAACGAATATTTCTCCATGAATGGGTCACCTTTTTCTTTATAGGAATCTTTACAGGCACACCTGCCATTTTAGCTTACATCATTTGGGCGGAATTTGTCAAACACAAAAGATAGCCTTTCTATAAAAACAGACCAGCAGTCTGCGCCTGCCGGTCTGTCAAAATGCAATGCCCTATCCCCTGCCCCAAGCTGCAATGGTATCCAGCACAGAGAGATCCACCCGGTAGATCGAATCGTCCCCTGCGAGGGACAGATAGCATCCATCCGCCCCCAGCGCATAACAAAACACAAGGTCTCGCTCCGGTGTGCGGACCTTGAGCTGAACATCCGGTGTATCCAGCCCATATTCCGCAGGTTCGGCGCCGGTATACTGGCCTGCAGCATAGCTGGTCACAGCGGACAGCAGCCCCTGTACACGGTCTGGTTCCAACGTCTGCTGTCCGTCCAACTGCCATACGGCGGCATAGCCCCCCGGGAGACCCTGCTGGATACCCCACGCGGGGCCATAGCCGCCCGCCGGGTCTGGCGTCTGGAGTTTTTGCAGCCGGTATCTTCTGCCATCGGACAAGGTGCAATCCAGCATCTCGATCTCCGAAGCAGTGATCCCTGCCGGCGAAAAGGGTTCAAAAAGCTGCTCCTTTGTTTTTGTAAAGGGAGCTGCCCGCCGAGCCGGAACAAGGCAAAGTGCCGCCTGCCCTTCCACTTGCAGGTAGATCTGATCCGTGATGGTGTTTTGGGCACCAAACGCAAAGGCAAGGGTCTCCCTCTCTGTGGTGATGACCCGCAGGCGCACCAAGGGTTCTGCCAGCCCATAATCCTGCCCTGAAACGGGCTCCAGTCTTCGCTGTGGTTCCAGCCCCATCAGGGCAGTGAGCATCGCATTGCAGGCAGATGCATCCAGATGATAGGCCGGATCTTCCGCCAGCGTCCAGCTGCCCGCCTCATACTCCAGCGTCAGTGTCTGCCCCTGATAGGTATATTGGAGACAGCGCAGCGTCTGTGGCGTAACAGGACACACGGAGCCTTCGTCCTTTTCTGAACGGGCAGAGAGACCGGTCAGCTCCCACAGCCCCACAGCGGCCAACAGCACACCAGCCAGCAGCACCAGCAAGGTCTTTTTGCGGCCCTCCATAGGCGTTTACCTTCTGCGGCGCAGCACCAGCACTGCACCGCCCGCTATCAATATAGCTGCCGGCAATACCAGCACGAACAGGATACCAAGCCCTGCGGTCAATCGCCCATCGATTTGAATCGACGCTGCTTCCAATGCCTTGGAGGGGATCAGCACCCCGCTGGTCTGTCCCGCCAGAGAGGAGGCACAGCCCTGCAAAAAAGCGGCGTTGCCGGGGGCGGTCTGATAGACAGCTTCGTCATCCATTCCCCCGCAGCCGATCCAGATCACCTCCGCACCGGTATCCTGCTGGCAGGCATATGCGGCCAGCGCGAAGGGGCCGTCTGCGTCCCCTTCCTCCCGATCGGTAGTCGTCATCTGGTAGCCCGCCGCTTTGCTGTATGCAGCGTCCGAAGTCAGCAAAAGAGCCTCCGAGATCACATCCTCACGGGGGTCCAGCCGAATGCCCTGCGCCAGCTCCAATAGCACCGGGCGGCTGGTATCCAGACCATCCAGAGCCGTAGTTTCCATCGCAGAGGCATAGTCTGGCAGCAGCGAACAGGGATAGCCATAGAGTGCATGATCCGCCTGTCCCTCTGCTATGATACCATCCACCCGAGATAGACCGAATTGCGCCAATAGTTCGTCCAGATTCGGGGTCTGGTAATACTCTCCGGTAAGCACCAGCAGCTTGCCGCCCTGGGCGAGGTACTCTTTCATCCGGCCCACTTCGTTTACCTTTTGGCCTGCACCGGCCAGATCGCTCTGCGGAACATTCAGGATCAGCAGGTCACAGTCCTCCGGCACCGTCCCAGACAGCAGGCTCAGCGTATCCAGGGCAAAGCCCTGTTTTTCCAGCGTAATGCTCAATGTTTCGGTCAGGGGCTTTTCTCCATGGCCCGTAAGGACATAGGCATGGCGCTGCTCTCCGCTGGTCAGCCGGTAGAGCGCCGCCGTCAGGTCGTTTTCTCCGTCAAACCGCAGGCTATATCCGCCGGTCGTGGCATAATCTGAATAGTCGTATTCATACAGCTCGGCTGCATCCAGCACCAGGCTGTCCTCTCCGGAAACCAGGATCAAACTTCCGGCAGAGGCATTTTCCGCCCCATACTGCGCAGCAAAAGTCGGGTACAGCGCCGGGTCTTTCAGCTGCCAGGTGATCTGTGGATTTTCCGCTGCACAGCGGTTCAGATAGGAGCGGATCAGGGTATCCTCGCTGCCAGTTTCGCAGAGATAATAAACCGTGACTTCCTGCGGGATCTCCCGGATCACCTGGAGGGACTCCGGGCTGAGCGAATAAAGCCCTGCCTCGGACAAGTCCAGCTGCGTATACGTTTCAGGGATCGCCCGCACCACCAAATTGATCAGCACCGCCAGGGCAAGTGCAGCAGCCCAGACCGCAGCTGTCCACGCCCCTTTTTGAGCAGAGGTCGTTTTTTTCATATACAGACGCCTCCTCTCTCAGTTCCAGCGGCGCCGGTCCAGCACCTGCACCGTAAAGAACAAGAACAACGCCGACACGGTGAGATAATACACCACAGACGGCACCGAAAACACGCCATTGACAAAACTTTCAAAAGGCACGAACAGACACAGTGCCTCCAGCACAGCGCTGAATGCCTCGATCAGCCAGGCACTGCGGAACAAAAACAGTGCAGACAGCCCCAAACAGAGCACAGCAAAACTGATGCAGCCTGCCAGCAGACTTTTGCTCCGCAGACCTACCCCCAAGCTGAACAGTGCCGCCAGCCCCGCAAAGACGACCAATGCTGCTGCGCTGCCTGCGCTGAACATGGAGCGAAGCCCCGGCATCAGGTAGGCCAGCAGCAGAACGCCAAAGCAGCCGACCGCTGCAATGATCTGATTTTCGGTCAGGCTGGAACAGAACTCCCCTACCGCCAACGCCGCACAGCCCAAAAGAAAATAACACAGCAGCGCAGCCAGATTGGATGCCAGGGACGCACTGGAACCGCCCAGTGCCCGCAGGACCAGAATCATGCCCGCATCCGCCAGACAAGGCAGCGCAAAGACGGCACACATGGCCAGATATTTGCCCAGCACGATCTCCCACAGAGACACCGGACTGGTGAGCAGAAGCTGATCTGTGCGGCTGTGACGTTCCTCCGCCAGGCTGCGCATAGCCAGCACCGGCGCATATACCAACAGCACAAACAGCGAATTGTACAAAGTATAATACCCAAAGTCCGGCAGACCGTACCCCAGGTTCAGCGCCAGAAAATACAGCCCGATAGCCCCCAGCAAAAATGCTGTAAGCACATAGCCGATCATGCCATGAAAATAGCTGCCTATCTCCCGCTTGAAGATCGTGGTCATTCTTCCTCCTCCATTCCAGTTGTTTTCGGCGGTGTGCCGGTCAGCTGCAAAAACACTTCTTCCAGGCTTTTATGCTGGGCAGACAGCTCCAGCACTGGGCAGCCAGCCTGTGCCAATGCCCGGGATACCTGTGCCCGGTGGTCGCCGTCTCCGCTGCAATGCACCAGGCAGCAGCTTTCGCCCTGCTGCTGTGAAAGAAGTTCCACCTGCTCCACCCCAGGCAGCGCCGCCAATGCCGCTTCCACCTCCGCACCTGTGCCCTGGGCTGTAACGCGCAGAGTGACCCCCGCAGACAGACGATCACTGAGTTGATCCGGTGTGCCGGATGCCACCAGATGCCCCCCTGAGAGGATCAGCACCTGACTGCACACAGCCTGCACCTCGCTGAGGATATGGCTGGAAAGCAGCACTGTGTGGTGACCAGCCAGCTCCCGGATCAGACGACGGATCTCGGTGACCTGCGCAGGGTCCAGACCAACGGTGGGTTCGTCCAGGATGATAAGCTGCGGTTTGCCCAGCAGAGCCTGTGCGATCCCCACACGCTGCCGGTACCCTTTAGAAAGATTCCGGATCAGCCGCGGCAGTACGGATTCCACGCCGGTACGGCGGGCTGTGCGAAGGATCTGAGCAGCCCGATCTGCCTGCGGAACATGTTTCAAGCGCGCTGCAAAGTCCAAATACTCCTGGACTGTCATCTCCGGATAAAGGGGCGGTTGTTCCGGCAGATAGCCGATACAGTTCTTGGCCCGAACATCCGGCAGCGGATACCCCGCCACCTGTACACTGCCGCTGGTAGGCGCCAGATAACCTGTCAGGATATTCATAATCGTGGATTTGCCTGCGCCATTGGGGCCCAGCAGACCGCAGATCTGTCCCTGCTCCACCTGAAAGGACACATCCTCCACGGCCAGGCGGCTGCCATAGCGTTTTGTGAGGTGAGACACTTGGATCATGAGGCACACTCCTTTTATATAAATAGGGTCCCTGCCCGGCCTTGGCGATACCCAGGCACAAAGCGGATCATTTTACCGTGCGAACACCAAATCAGTGTAGTGAACAGATGTGTTCAAATTATGGCAGAGAGATGGATTTTTTCTTTCTGTGAGGCGGAGAGAAAAGCAAAAAAGCGCCGCTTCCCGAAGGAAACGGCGCTTGTACAGCTAAGCCACAGATTACTTGCGGCCAAAGCGCTTGTTGAAGCGCTCAACGCGTCCGCCGGTGTCAACCAGCTTCTGCTTGCCCGTGTAGAACGGGTGGCACTTGGAGCAAACTTCGATGTGGATCTCAGGCTTGGTCGAGCGGGTCTGGATCACATTGCCGCACGCACAGGTGATGGTGCAGTCAACGTAGTTCGGGTGGATGCCCTGTTTCATTTCTTTTCACCTCAATTCTGGTTCTGACTTCTTGGGGCCATATTCTCATGTATGTGCCCATCACAACCTTCAATATCGGCTACCCCGTCGAGCGGCCTTGGAAACGATTGCCTTAATATTATAGCACAGATTTGAGAAATTGCAAGGGCTGTTTTTACTTTTCCAGCAAACTTTTTTCATCCAATGCGCTGGCGCTTATCCAGGCGCATCTTGTCAGCGATCATCGCTATAAACTCCGAATTCGTGGGTTTTCCCCGCAGGTTATGGATGGTGTAACCAAAATAGCTGTTCAGGGTGTCCACATCTCCCCTATCCCAGGCCACCTCTATTGCGTGGCGGATCGCCCGCTCCACCCGGCTTGCGGTGGTGGCATTGCGCTTGGCGATTTCCGGGTAGAGGCGTTTGGTCACCGCATTGATATAATCCGGCTCATTCATCGTAAGCAGGATCGCGTCCCGCAGGAACTGGTAGCCTTTGATGTGGGCTGGCACCCCGATCTGATGCAAGATCTCGGTCACGGTCAGCTCATCGCTGTCCACACTGGTGTGCAGCATCCGTTTATCCTGCCCCAGAGCAGCTTTCAGCACCCGGCTGGCAAGCACAGTTTCATCAAATGGTTTGACAAAATAGTAGGCAAACCCTTCATCCAGCAGCTCCTGCACCATCTCCTCGCTTTGGAAGGCACCGGTGACAAAAAATGCGGTATGACGCTCCCCCGCTGCATTATACCGCTGCTTTACCGCCAACGCATCCAAACCCGGCATGAAAGCATCCAGCAGCGCCACCTGCGGCCGAAGCGACAGCATTTTTTGCAGCACCTTGGTGCCGTCTTTTTCCACGACCGTCACCTCGACCCCTTTTTGCTCCAGCGCCTCCCGGCAGGCTGCTGTGACCTGTGCCCCTGTATCCGACATCAAAAATCTTACTTTGTCCATCGAAGTATCCTCCAATCTGTGCAGTTCCTGTAACACATTGGATTTTACCATATTTTACCACCATATTCAATGGGGATTTTTACCGAATTTTAACAAAAAACGCAGTACATTCTCACCAGAAGCACATTTACCTTACCTTCTGGGCTTGTTCCAGCATTGTTTGCGCAAAGATCCCATAGCCGCGCGTGGGGTCATTGACCAGCACATGGGTCACGGCCCCCACCAAGCGACCATTTTGCACCAGGGGACTGCCGCTCATCCCCTGCACGATCCCGCCGGTGGCGGAGAGCAGTTCTGGGTCCACTACCCGCACCACCATGTTCCGGCAGGAATCCGCATCACTAACCTTTTCGATCACGACCCGGTAGGGCCGAGCCGTCTCCCCTGAGATCGTGGCCCACAATTCCGCTTCTCCGGGCAGGACTTCCTGTGCAAAAGCCACCTCCATTTCCGTTCCGGAAAAAGCTGTACGCGTGATCCCGTAGATCCCATTGGAGCCATTGATGCGGATCGTACCAATCGCATGGGCGCTCAGAAAGCGGCCTTTCAGTTCCCCGGGGCTGCCTGCTGTGCCCGCTGTACAGCCCACGATCTGACAGGGCACGATCTCACCGCTGCGCAGGGCGATGCTTTCCCCTGTATCGCTGTCACTGATCGGGTGTCCCAAGCCCGCAAACACGCCAGCTTTCCGGTCGGCAAAGGTCAGCGTGCCCACTCCAGCGGAGGAATCCCGCACCCACATCCCCGCCCGCCATTGCTGGGCAGAAGGGTCCCATGCTGGGATCAGCTGTGTCTTGCGCTGCTGATCCCCCCTTACATACACTACCTCCACCGGCTGCCCCTGCGAATGTTCCAACGCAGCTTTTACGGCATCGTTGTTTTCGGTAGCAACTGCATCCATCCGGATGACTCGATCCCCCAAGCGCAAGCCCGCCGTTTTTGCTGGGTTCGCTGCACCGCTGTTGGTATGGATATCCGTAAAGCCTACCACCAACGCCCCTTCTGAGAACATTTTTACCCCGAAGGGCGTCCCGCAGACCGTAATGCGGCTGCGCTGTGCTACCACTGTGCGCACGGTTTTGATCGGCAGCCATCCGCCCAAAGCCAGCGTAGTCTGATAGCTGCCCACCGCCCGGGTGCTGGCCACAGCTTGTCCACCTCGGCTGCCCAACGGAGACGCCCAACTGTGCCGGGGCAGCTCCAGCTCCTGCCCTGGCTCCAAATATAGTTGGTCCGGCAAAACAGCGTACAGTGCCCCCAGAGTCAAAAGCGCTGCTACTGCCAGATACGCCATCGCCATCTGTCCCCAGCGCCGCCATCTGTGCCTGCTGGTCCCGACCTTGCTTTTCTCCATGATCACGCCATCCTTTATCTCTACATTGTCCTGCATAGTATGCACCATAAAGAGGAGGAATATGTTTTGTCTGGACGCAAAGACGACCGTCTTTGAGATGGGCGGACCTTATTTGAAAGAGGGGGCGTGCCGCACTCTGCCCGGCGGGGTTTCTTTTGAATAGCGGCATCTCCGCAGCCTTGACAATCCCAAGGAAAATTGATAAACTAAAGGACAGTTCATGCGGGAGTGGCGGAATGGCAGACGCGCTGGTTTTAGGCACCAGTTCCGAAAGAGTGAGGGTTCGACCCCCTTCTCCCGCACTCTAAGTGTACGGTACGAACTCTTGGCTCCAATGTAACCATTCAAATGGTCGGGAGCGTGTTCGTTTTGCTTTGCGAGATTCCAAATGTTACCCTGACATGAAAAAGCGCCCACGTTACCATCATCGGTAGTGTGGGCGCTTTTCTGTCTTAATTTACCGAAAATCGGAAAAAACTCCCGAAATATGAAGTTTTCCGCCAAAATGCAGACAAGCCCGGTACATATCGGCTAAAACTTCGATAAAAGGAGACAAAAGGCTATGATTAGAATTTTGCTGTCTACCCGCCTCGGCGAAAGGCGGATGACACAGAGCGAACTTGCACGTGCAACAGGGATTCGCAGTCAGACTGTCAATGAGTTGTACCACGATTTTGCGGAGCGTGTAAATCTGGACGACCTCGACCTCATTTGCGAGGCCCTTGACTGCGAACTGGATGACCTCATCGTGAGAGAACCCAACATCGAGCGCAGGGTCAAAGAGGTGCGCCATATCCCCCAGACTGTGAGCAAGTCTCGCAAGAAGTAACCCCATCTCCTGCCCGGATGCACGTTATGCGTCCGGGCTTTTTTCGTTGTCTTGGAGGAAAATCTGTTGCCCGTCCGGCATGACAATCGCCAGCTTACAGCCGCACAACTCGGCAGCCTTGATGACATCACTGGCATACCAGCTGTTTTTTCTGATTTTGTTGTTCATCGCCTGCCTGCTGCTCATGCCAAGGACTTCTGCCAAGTCGGTTTGCTTCTTGCCTGCCATTGCCAGCAGCCCTTTGATGGCGTCCGAAATATTCATCTGTTACAGCACTTCCTTTCTTGGAAGAAGAGTACACCAAAAGGTATTACTTGTCAATACAGAAATTTCAAAAGAAAGCCAAAAAAGTTTCTTTTGAGCATTGACAAGTAAATCGAAAAGATGTATAACAAGAGTGTCGAGAGGAGGTGATAAAAATGGACGACAACAAAAAAGCTCTGAAAGAGCTGCTGGAAATCTTGGTCGAACATCCCGATCTTGCAGAGCGGATAACGATCACGATCAAACCCAACAGAATCATTCAGAGCAACGAGACCCCCACGGATAACAAGTAATCCGTAAGAGCAAGGGCGGCGGTCAGGGCCGCCGCCCTTGCTTCTTTGATTATAACCAAACAACGAGTGAAAATCAAGGAGAACATTATGAACAGACAGCGCAGAAAAGCACTTCAAGATATTATTGACCAGCTGGAAACCCTGCGGATACAGCTGGAAACCCTTCTGGCTGAGGAGGAGGATTATCGGGATAACTTCCCGGAAAACCTCCAGAATAGTGAACGGTACGAGCGTACCGAGGCAATCTGTGAAAACCTGTCGGATGCTGTGGATGAAATGGAGCAGGCTGCAAGCGACATTGAAGACGCAATCGAGTAAACCTGTACCTATGGCGCATCGAGGTTCCCGGCGGGTGCGATTGGCCTGCAAAGATTATCACCCAGATACGAACAGTCAACCCCTTTGGGGTTGTTGTCCGCCGTGAAAACAAAAAGGCCGCCAACCGCTCCAACGGTTAACAGCATACAGGTGAAAAAGATTCCAAAACACTTTTTCACCTGTGATTTTGCCAGCTTAGACCGGTAAAGTCAAGCGGACACCCTGGCAGGATCGCACCGCCCTACGCAGAAAATTTTTCGTTGCCGACCAAATATCTTGCGGCTCAAACACTTGACAAAGTCAAGTTATCGGCATATACTTGACTTTGTCAAGTATATGCCCCTTTCAAGCGATATTGGTTATAGGAGAAGATCATGGTACCAGGCTTTGCATATTTTGTTTCTGTTCTGCGAAAAGATTTTGTCACGGAGTGCAGCCGTAAATTGGCGCAAGACCACATAACACTTAGCCTTTTATATCCGATCTTATATATAGGGAAACACCCCTCGTGTTCTCCCAAAGAGCTGACCCAGGCACTGAATATGGACTGGGGTTTCACGCAGCGTTCCCTGGACAAACTGGCCTCCGAACATCTGATCAGCCGGCAACGGGACGAGAAAAACCGCCGCTGTTATCATCTGGAGCTGACCGATGAGGGAGGTCGTCTGTATCATAAAAGCTACGATCTGATCCGCGCATGGAACGAACAGAAGCTCTCTGTTCTGACCCCCGACGAACAAGCGCAGCTGACAACACTTCTGGAAAAAATAGTACAAGCAGAAGGAGAAACCAGTCATGTTTGAAACGATCTTAAGCCCGGTTGAACTGGGGACCTTGAAACTGAAAAACCGCATTATCTTTGCACCGACTTCTATGGGACTGCAGGGCGAGGAATACTATCAAAAGATCGAGCAGATCGCATCCGGCGGATGTGCCATGATCATCATTGGCGACGTTCCGGTACTGCCCACCCGGTTTGGACAGAGCCTTTACAGCAAAAAGGGATTTGCCCACTATCAGAAGCTGACGGAGATCGCACACAAGCACGATTGCCGGATCTGTGCACAGCTCCACCAGACCGACACCAACATAAAGGGCATGATCAAATACATCCCCGGTGTTCTCAGCAAAAAGATCACGCCGCAGCAGCTGCGTCCGCTGCTCAACGAGCAGGTGTCACCTTACATCACCAACATGCCCGTTAAAAAGATCAAAAAGATCACCAACGCCTTTGGCGAGGCTGCTGTGCTGGCTCAAAAGGCCGGGTTTGACATGGTACAAGTACATGGTGACCGGATGTGCGGAAGTTTCAGTTCTACGGTCTTCAACCACCGCACAGATGAATATGGCGGATGCATTGAAAATCGACTGCGCTTTGCAACAGAAGCCGTTTCTGCGATCCGCAGCAAGCTGCCGGACTACCCCATCGACTACAAATTGGCGGTCCGCCAGGAAGAACCCCACTATGGCAATGCTGGCGTGCTAACGGATGAACTGGCGGTATGTGTTCCGCTTTTAGAAAAAGCCGGTGTGACCAGCTTCCATGTGGCATTGGCAAACCACTCTGACCTGCAGGATACGATCCCCAGTGCAAAGCACCCCTATTTTGCGGAGGAAGGCTGCTTTTTGAAATTCTGCGACCTGGTGCGTCAATATACATCGCTGCCGGTCTGCGGCGTAGGCGGCCTTGCGCATCCGGAGTTTGTGGAACAGCAACTGAAGGATGGCCGCATCCAGTGTGCAGCCATGAGCCGTCAGCTGGTGGCTGATCCGCAATGGGTCAACAAGATCGCCGCCGGCAACGCCGAAAAGATCCATATCTGCGTCCGCTGCAATAAGCGCTGCCTGGGCGGGATGATGGAGCACAAAGGCGTACACTGTATTTACGAAGGGAAAGACTAACCTCTCCCCTCTCCGGAGCAAACCTTAAAGCCTTCTGAACCAATGGGCGGAACTCCCCCACCCGGTTTGGAAGGCTTTTTATTCTTTGCGGCGGTCCCCGCCTGCGTGCTCTCCTTTTTCCTCTTTATAAAATACCTTGCCGGGCGCATGGCTCTGCTTTGCTGTGAAATGTGGTCAAATTTTTTTCAGAAATCCTCTTGACAAAGTCCTTTGGAGCCAGTATACTGAACACAGTTCATTTTGAGGGAGGCAGTAAGCGTGAATACCATCGTGACGTCCAAAGAAGCGATCCTGCGCACCAGCCGTCAGTTGATCCAACAGCAGGGCTGGAATGCAGTGAATATCCGCGCCGTGGCAAAAGCCTGTGACATCTCGGTGGGCTCCATCTACAACTACTTTGGCTCCAAATCGGAGCTGGTGGCCGCTACGGTGGAGAGCGTTTGGTGTGATATCTTTCATTTCCCGGAAAACGGCGGCGCCTTCAGCAGCTTTCCCAGCTGTGTAGAATGGGCCTTTGCCCGGATGCGGGAGGGAGAGGAAAAATACCCCGGCTTTTTCACGCTACATTCCATGAGTTTTGTGGGTGCAGACCGCTCCGACGGACAGCAGCGCATGGCGCAGTCCTGGCGGCACATCCGGCAGGGACTGGAATATGTACTGCGCAGTGACCCCCAGGTGAGACCGGATGTCTTTGATTCGGATTTCACCCCGGAAAAGTTTGTGGAGATCATCTTTTCCCTGATCCTATCCGCTCTGTTACAGCACAACTACGACTGCTCTGGTATTTTGGGCATGATCCGAAGGGTGCTGTATTGACCCCGGTACGCCGGGGTTTTTCCGAGCGCAAAATGAACACTGTTCACCAAAGCCGCCAAACAGGCGGTGCATCCTCCAAAAAATAATTGAATCAAAGAAAGGGACCTCTGACATGCAAGCATTGGTAGAAACCGTATTTGACGCCGTATATCTGATCTCTGTGATCGCTATCGGCATCACCATGATCGCAAAGAGCCATGGCCAGAAGCAGTATAAACTGTTCGGCATTATGGCTGTCGTACTGGGCGCAGGCGACTCCTTCCACCTGGTTCCCCGTGCGCTGGCACTGTGCACCACCGGCCTGGAGAACTTTACCGTTGCGCTGGGCACCGGCAAGTTCATTACCTCCATCACCATGACCATCTTCTATATCCTGCTGTACTACGTCTGGCGGGTGCGCTACCAGGTGCAGGGTCAGAAGAACCTGACCATTGCCGTTTACCTGCTGTCGGCTGCACGCATCGCTCTGTGCCTGTTCCCCCAGAACGCATGGCTCAGCGCCGAGGCTCCTCTGAGCTGGGGCATCTACCGCAACATCCCCTTTGCTCTGCTGGGCCTGCTGATCATCGTGCTGTTCTACCGCAGCGCCAAGGAGCATGAGGACAAGGCTTTCCGCTGGATGTGGCTGACCATCGTGCTGAGCTTTGGCTTCTACATCCCGGTGGTGCTGTGGGCTGATACCATCCCCATGATCGGTATGCTGATGATCCCCAAGACCTGCGCTTACGTCTGGACTGTGCTGATCGGCTACTCTGCCATGAAGAAGGAGAACGCATAATGAAAAAGCTGCTGAATACTTCCTTCGGCTACATGATCGCCGGCCTGGCTGCCGGTGTGTTCTACCGCGAGTTCACCAAATTTACCGGTTTTGTGGGCAAGACCACCCTGGGTGTGCTGCATCCGCATCTGCTGATGCTGGGCATGGGGATGTTCCTGGTCTTGGCTCTGGCCGCTCGTCAGGCCCCAGCTCTACTGGAAAACCGCAGCTGGAAGCGGTTTTATCTGCTGTATAACCTGGCCCTGCCCAGCACCGCTGTGATGCTGCTGGTGCGCGGCGTGACCCAGGTGCTGGCCCAGACCCAGGCTCTGGTATTGAGCCGCGGTATGGATGCCGCCATCTCCGGCATTGCGGGCCTGGCCCACATCCTGATGGCAGTGGCGCTGTTCTTCCTGTTCTCTGCACTGAAGAGCGTTTTTGCTGCTGAGATCCCCGCTGCGAAAAACTGATCTCCCCTGCCCTCCGGGCAGCAAAAAAGCCGTGCTTCTAAAGAAGCACGGCTTTTCTTTTTCTTCTGTTCAGAGCAGCAGCACCAAGGTGCCTGCCACCACCAAAGTCAGCCCGGCTGCGGCCCGGGGCGAGAGTTTTTCGCCAAATACCAGACGAGAAAATACCACTGTGACCAGGATGCTAAGCTTATCAATGGGGACCACCACGCTGGCCGGCCCCTGCTGCAAGGCACGGTAATAGCACAGCCAGGATCCGCCGGTGGCTAAACCCGACAGACACAGCACGCCCAATTCTCCCCGGGGGATCTGGCGCACCTGGCTGCTTTTTCCCGTTACAAATACCATGACCCAGGCCATGACCAGCACCACGCAAGTCCGCACTGCTGTGCCAAGGTTGGAGTCCACCCCGGCAATGCCCACCTTGCCCAAAATGGCCGTCAGACTGGCAAATACCGCCGAACCGACCGCATACGGCAGCCAAAGGCGATGTTCTGGCTCTGTGCGGGCAGGATCCCGCTTATCGATCATCCACAGTGTGCCCACTGCCAGCAGCAGCGCACCCAGCGCTTTTGCCGGACTGACAGGCTCCCGCAGCAAAAGCCACCCCAGCAGAATGGTAAGTACCGTACTGGATTTATCAATGGGAACCACCTTGTTGATATCCCCCAGCTGCAGCGCCTTGAAATAGCAGAGCCAGGATGCACCTGTTGCAAGGCCGGAAAGGAGCAGGAATAGCAATGTCCTGCCCTGCAAATGGAACAGCTGCCCCCCTGTTCCGGTAAGCAGCACCATTGCCCAGGAAAACACCAGCACCACACAGGTACGCACTGCTGTTGCTACTGTGGAATCGGTGCGCCGTATCCCGCACTTAGCCAGAATGGCCGTAATGCCCGCAAAAAAAGCAGAACCAAATGCATAGATAAGCCACATACGCTGTTCCTCTCAAATGCAAAAAGACCGCCTGTCCTCAGACAAGCGGTCTTTTTCTGGTGCGAGGGAGGGGATTTGAACCCCCATGGTTACCCACACGCACCTCAAACGTGCGCGTCTGCCAGTTCCGCCACCCTCGCATATGTTAGTCGTGCGGACTGCCTGATTATAATACCACACTTTGGGGGTATTGTCAAGCAGTTCTATGGAAACCGTCCCCCTTCTTTTTTCAAGGAAAAGATTCTGGGACTGTTCCCATTTTCATAGAACAGCAGGCACTGCATATGCTGGTAAAAGAAAAGGAGGCGCATGGGATGTCATTTACAGTGAAAAACCGGGCTGGGCGGAGGATATTGGTCGCCCTGCTGGCGGCGGCAGGTTTTGCAGCAGGTATATGGACGGGGGTGGCCGGAACACATCCGGCAGCAGACTGCCACCGACTAACATGGGGGGGGGCCGGAACCACCCCCGCCCCCAGCCTGCCACCAGCAGGATCTCTCCCCTGTTCCGGATACGGTGTTTGCCCAGCAGGAGACAGCGCTCTCCACTCCGCCGGAAAAATGGGTCTGTCTGACCTTTGACGATGGGCCCAGCAAAACCACCCCTGCTGTATTGGATGCGCTGAAAAACGCTGGTGTGCCCGCCACATTTTTTGTGGTAGCCACCGGGTACAACGACAAATATCTCCCGCTTGTAAGCCAGGCCCAGGCAGCCGGGCACCAGATCGCACTGCACTCCGCCAGCCATGAATACGACCAGATCTACCGCAGCCCGGAAAGCTACTGGAAGGACCTGGAGCTGCTGCGCCAGCGCCTGTCCCCTTATCTGGATGCATCCGATCTGCGGTATCTGCGTTTTCCCGGCGGAAGCACCAACACCGTCAGCCGTCGTTACGGCGGCAAAGGGGTAATGCAGCAGCTCAAGCAGCAGGCGGTACAAAAAGGATACCGGTATGTAGACTGGAATGTCTGTGCTGAGGACGCCGTAGGCGGAAAACCCAGTGCAGAGACGATCTTTCGGAATGTGATCCGGGAAGCACAGGGGCAGGAACAGTGCATCGTACTGATGCACGACTCTGCCACCACCCGCACCACAGCCGAGGCTCTGCCGGATATCATCCAGTGGTTCAAGGACCAGGGATACACCTTCTGCACCGTAGAGCAGGTACTGCCTCTGCCAGAAGGTTAAGACTTGTTTTTCCCCTGTTTGCCATTCTCGTTATAATAGAGAAAATAGTCCCGGACGGTCATCGCCACCAGCACCACCGCCAGGCTGCCCAGCATGATCCACCCATCCGGGGTCTTCATCAGCTCCGGACGCCCCAGGAACAGCAGCAATAAAATGCCCAGTGCCGCTGCACCCGGCAGCAGCATCCGGTGGGCTGCCTGCAAAAGTCTGGCTCTGCGGGTAGGGATCGGCGGGTCCAGAAGCTGGGGCTGGTTTGCGGTGCAGCGGATGATCGCGGTAGGGATACGCCCGCCATAATAGCAGGCTGCTTTGTATTCCAACCCATCCAGCAGAAACCGAGGGGTCATCCCCTCTTGCAGCATCTCCAGCGTCAGGCCATTTTCCGCCGCATATGCTTCCAGCGCCGTAGTAAACTCCTGCGGGTTCTGTACAGAAGTATCCGGAATAAAGGAAAAAGTCTTTTCGTGTTCGGCCAGAGCCACTGCCTGCCAATCTTCCAGCCAGCCGGTAAAAAATCCGCCCTGCCGGTCCGGAGTCTGCATCCGGGCCAGGCACTGATCCACGTCCAGTGCCGCCAGGCTCTGGCTGTTTTTTTGCAGCTGGCTGCAGAACTGGATGGCCCCCGCCAGCTGCTGGGCCCGCTGCTCCAGCAGGATCTGCTGGGTCTGGGCTGCATCGGGCAGAGCCAGTTCCCCCTGCAAGACCTGACGGATCTGCGGCAGGGGCATTTCCAGCATACGCAGCATACGGATCAGTTTCAGGTCGTGTACGTCTTTGGCAGAGTAATCTCGGTAGCCATTGCCCCGCCGGGCCGGAACCACCAGACCCTCTGTTTCATAAAACCGAATATTCTGACTGGATACGCCGCTTTGTTCAGCTGCTTGCTTGATATTCATATAGGTCACCTCCGTTGGATGTATCAGGGAGGGGTGTTTTTGCCCCCCTGCTACACCCTATATACACCATGAAGTAACTTGAAGGTCAAGCTTTTTTTGAAAAAACCCCGGCAGAAGCCTCAAAAAAAGAGGTCCCGCCGGGGTTTTTATGCAGTTTCAGTGCTTAATGCAGCTTACTGAGCCTGGTTGAACACGACAAATGCGCGGTATGCCATGTACAGGTCCGTCTTGTGGATGACCTCAAAGGGAGAGTGCATGGACAGCACAGGCACACCAATATCCAGCACGGGGATGCCGCGGTTTGCCACATACTTTGCAATGGTGCCGCCGCCGCCCAGATCCAGACGGCCCATCTCGCCCAGCTGCCAAGCAACATTGTGCTCGTCCAGCAGACGGGTGATGCTGCCCACCAGCTCAGCGGATGCATCGCTGGCAGCGCCCTTGCCGCGGCTGCCGGTGTACTTGACGATGCCCACGCCGCGGCCGGCATAGGTGCCGTTCATCGGCTCAAATGCGCTGGACCAGCTGGGATCGTAAGCTGCGGTAACGTCCGCAGACAGGCAGACGCTGTTGTGGAAGGCAATGATGTCGTCCTGACCAGCTGCACGGCAGAGCTGCTGCATGAAGTGGAACACATACATGCTGTTCATGCCAGTGATACCGTCGGAGCCGATCTCCTCCTTATCCGTCAGAACGCAGACGGTGGTGTAAGCGGGGTTCTTGGTCTCGATCTCAGCCAGCAGAGCGGGGTATGCATTCACCCGGTCATCGTGGCCGTAGCCGCCGACCATGGAACGGTCAAAACCGATATCCCGTGCCTTGAATGCGGGCACGATCTCGATCTCTGCACGGACAAAGTCCTTTTCCGTGATGCCGTACTTCTCGTTCAGCAGGATCATGGTGTTCAGCTTGACAGCGTCCTTCACTTCCTCATCCTGCACAGCCTCAGAACCGATGAGCAGGTTCAGCTCCTCTGCACGGATGCCGTCCGGCAGCTTGCGGTCGTTCTGCTCTGCGGACAGGTGGGGCAGCAGGTCGGTGATGCAGAACACCGGATCGCTGTCCTCCTCGCCGATGCAGACGTTGACGGTGGTGCCGTCTGCCCGGGTGAACACGCCGTGGATCGCCAGGGGGATGGTAGCCCACTGATACTTGCGCACGCCGCCATAGTAGTGGGTCTTAAAGTAGCTCAGGTGGTCAGACTCATACAGCGGAGTGGGGCGCAGATCCAGCCGGGGGCAATCGGTGTGAGCGATCAGCAGGCGGAAACCGTCCTCAAAAGAGCGGGTGCCGATGGTGGCAGCCACGATTGCCTTGTTGTCCTGCACAAAATAGATCTTGTCGCCTGCGGCATAGGTCTTTTTGGGGTCGAACAGCTGGTAACCAGCAGCCAGCAGCTGCTTCTCGCTCTCTGCGGCAGCCTCACGCTCGGTCTTAGCAGCGTCCAGGTACTTCTTGTAGCCCTCTGCAAAGGCAGATGCCTTCTCACGCACGTCCACGTCCTTATCGGCGGCATAGGCGGGCTTGTAGAACAGCTTTTCTGCCAGCTGCTGGGCCTGGGTCTTTTCCTTCATGGTTACATTTCCCTTTCTTCATATAATTTTATCATCACCGGGGCGGGGCCAAAAGAGGTTCTGCCCCGGTTTTGGCAAGTAGGATTCACCCTGCGTACAGCTGGGTATATGCCTGGTAGCAGGCAGTGATCTTATAAACATAGTGGTTCATCTGGTTATAGGGAAACCCCTGCAGCGTAACGCCGTCCGCCGAATGTTCTGCTTTTTCCAGCAGTGTATCCACCGTACCCCAGCCGCTGTGGTACGCAGCTGCGGCAGTGGGAACATCCCCTCCATACCGAACCAAGCAAAGGTGCAGATAATAGCAGCCAAAGCGGATGCTGACTTCCGGCTCGTACAACGAGTCAAAGGTCAAAGGCTCCTCGGATGCGATCTTTCCCCGGAGCCAGTCAAAGGTCCCCTCGGTCATCTGCATCAATCCCCTTGCCCCCACACTGGACTGGGCACTGGGATCAAACCCGCTCTCTGTACGGATAAAACTGTACACCAAAAGCGGGTCCAGCTCATAAACATCGGCCCAATGCTCTACCTCTGCCTGATAGCGGCGGGGATAAAGCAGGCTTTTCCCCCAGCGGAGCAAAAACGGTGCGGCAAACGCCAGCACACATAACGTCAGCACCAGGGCTGTGAATTTCTTTCTTTTTTTCAAGGCAGGCTCCCGGTGCCCCCTTCCTCCGCTGCTTCAGCCAGCAATGCACTGCATAGCTGCCGGGCAGCTGCGATCAGTGCTGCGCAGTCCGCATCATTGCGCAGGATATAATCCGCCTGGGCCGTAAGCTCTGCTTCCGGCGTTTGGGCGTTCAAGCGGCGGGCTGCCATTTCCGGCGAGATGCCGTCCCGGGCAGCGATCCGGGCAACGCTTGTTTCAAACGGGGCCGTTACCACCGCCAGGCGATCACATTCGGCCTGGGCAGCAGTGCCCACGATCACAGCACCATCCAGCACAAACAGCTTACAGCCCGCCGCCTGTGCCTCTTGTTTTGCCTGGCGGATGCGGCGGATGATCTCCGGATGGGTCAGTGCATCCAGATCCGCTTTGCCTTCCGGGGTAGCAAACGCCCGGTCTGCCAGGGCACGGCGGTCCAGCCGTCCCGCCTCGTCCACCAGGTCCTGTCCAAAGCGCTGTGCCAGCTGCGGCAGCAGCGGCGAACCCGGCGCCAGGATCTCCCGGGATATCTGATCCGCATCCGCCAGCGGGACACCCTGCCGGGCAAAGACCTGCGTGGCAGTAGATTTGCCGCAGCCGCTGCGGCCCGTAATGCCCAGAGTGATCATAACTGCACCACCCGGAAAGCGGCTGCCCGTACCAGCCGGTTATACACTGCCATGGACAGGCCGTCCCGGCCGGGGCAGCGGGCATATACCACCCCGTCGCCCTGCTCATCCAGAGCGCGGAGGCTGCGGAACAGGTGCTTTGCCTGATCTGCTCCGTCCCCTTCACGGCCATATTCCACACAGGGAACGCCCAGCTGCGACGCTTCCCCGGTAAAGCACAGACAGCTGGGGTTCTGGTCGGCATGGGCCTGGACATAGGCCCGGAACTGTTCAAAGCTGCCGTCCAGGATCGTAATATCCGCTTTAGGGGCATAATGCTTATACTTCATGCCCGGACTGCGCACCACAGCGCCCTCCGGCAGTTTTTCCAGGATCGCAGCGGAGACCTCCACTTCCTCTCCCAAGGCACGCTCCAGATCTTCCAGCGTGATATGGCCGGGGCGGAACAAGGTGGGCTTCGGTCCCACCACCGAAACCACTGTGGACTCCACGCCCACAGCGCACTCGCCGCCATCCAGGATCAGGGGCAGGCGGCCATCCATATCCGCCAGCACGTCCTGTGCATTGGTGGGGCTGGGCCGTCCGGAGAGGTTAGCCGAGGGGGCGGCAAAGGCACAGCCGCTGCGGCGGATCACCTCCCGGGCAACGGGATGGCTGGGCATCCGGATGCCCACCGTATCCAGCCCGGCGCAGCACTCATCCGCCACCTCCGGCCCCCGGGGCATGATAATGGTCAGCGGCCCGGGGCAAAACGCAGAGATCAGCAGCTGCGCCCGCTCCGGGACCTCAGCCACCAAACCGGGCAGCATCTCCGGCCCGGCAACATGGACGATCAAGGGGTTATCCTGCGGGCGGCCTTTGGCCTCAAAGATCTTGCGCACGGCTGCCCCCTGACGGGCATCGGCCGCAATGCCGTACACAGTCTCGGTAGGCAGGGCAAAGATCTCGCCCCGGCGCAAAAGCTGCGCCGCCTGGTCAATACCTGCCTCATCGGCAGGGCGAAGGACGGTTTTTATATTCATACGTTTCCACGCTCTTTTCTTGTGCAAAGTTGTTTTGCTTTACAGCGTTTCGTGTGTTATTTCATCGGTTTCAAGCGTTCATTTGTTCCAGCCTCTTTGCCTGCTCCGTAGCGCAGAGCTGGTCGATCAGATCGTCCAGAGCGCCATCCATCACCTTATCCAGGTTGTGGATGGTCATGCCGATGCGGTGGTCTGTGCAGCGGTCCTGGGGGAAATTATAGGTGCGGATCTTCTCACTGCGGTCCCCCGTACCCACCTGCCCCTGACGGTTGGCGTTCAGCTCCTGCTGCTGTTGACGCTGTTTTTGTGCCAGCAAACGGCTGCGCAGGATCTCCATAGCTTTATCTTTATTTTGGAACTGACTGCGCTCATTCTGGCACTCCACCACCATGCCGGTGGGCAGGTGGGTGATGCGGATGGCGGAGGAGGTCTTATTGATATGCTGTCCTCCGGCACCGGAAGACCGGAAGGTGTCGATGCGCAGGTCCTTGGGCAGGATCTCGATCTCCACGTCCTCTGCCTGGGGCATCACGGCCACCGTGGCGGTGGATGTATGGATGCGGCCCTGGGTCTCGGTCTCCGGCACACGCTGCACCCGGTGGACCCCGCTTTCAAACTTGAGCCGATGGTAAACGCCCCGGCCATTGACCTCCAAAATGGCTTCCCGCACGCCGCCCAGCTCTGTCTCGCTGAGGGTCAAGGTTTCCATCTGCCAGCCGCGAGCCTGCGCATACATGGTGTACATACGCACAAGGCTGTGGGCAAACAGGGCGGCTTCTTCTCCGCCTGCGCCGCTGCGCACCTCCAGGATCACGCTTTTTTCGTCGTTTTGATCCTTGGGCAGCAGCAATAATTTAAGATTATTTTCCAGTTCTTCCACATCTCGTGCTTTTTCGCTCAGTTCTTGTTGTACCATCTGTTTGAAGTCCGGCTCCAGGGTCTCCCCTTCCAGCAGGGCTTTTGCCTGTGCCAGATGGTCCTGCGCTGTCTGCCAGGCACGGCAGGCCTGCACGACAGGTTCTGCGTCGTGGTATTCCTGCATCAATCGGCGAAAAAGCATCGGGTCGGCAGCCGTTTGCGGCTGGTTGAGCCGGGTGGTCAATTCCTCAAAGCGGCGGCAGACCGCCTCCAGCTGAGGGTACAGCTGCTGCATCATAGGGCAAGCACTCCTTTTTTCTGCTGGGGACGAAAGGCGCTGCTTAAAAACAGCCCAAACGGCCCCGGGGTCTTGGGCAAACGCCAAGCGCCCTAGACCTGCCCCGGCTTTACCACCTTTTTGATGTTTTTTTCGATCTTTGCACGGGGCAGCATTACTTCCCGCCCGCAGCCTGTGCAGCGGATGCGGAAATCCATCCCCACGCGCAGCACCTCAAAACTGGCCGCACCGCAGGGGTGCTTTTTCCGGGTATAGATCGTATCCCCTACCGAGATATCCATAGTCTTTCCCTCCCTGCGCACAAAGGGTGCGCACATGATTATAGTATAAACCAAACTCGTTCAAAATGCAAATATCCGCTGCGCCCCGCATATGCTTGTACTGACCCGGCAGTACAGCTCTTGCCCGGGCAGGCTAAAACCAACAGAAAGAGGAATGAAAGATGATGCAAACTTTCCGTACCGAGTCCAACTATCGCAGTGCCGCTCGTCTGACCGCACCGGAGCTTCGTGCTGCACAGCAGCGGGGCGAGATCCTGCAAAGCACCGCACTGGCCTTTGACACCCAGCGCCAGCTTTGGTTTGAGCTGGGGGGTGTGCGGGGTATGATGCCCTTTGCAGAGAGCGCTGACGGCGCCGAACGGGGTGCTGTGCGGGAGATCGCCGTGGTGACCCGTGTGGGACGGCCCACCTGCTTTGTGATCCAGGATCTTTCCACGGACGGAGAGGGACACCCCTGCTATCTGCTCTCGCGGGCCGAAGCCCAGCGCCAGTGCAAGGCAAATTATCTGGATCAGCTGTCCCCCGGCGATATCCTGCCCTGCACCGTGACCCATATTGAATCCTTTGGCGCTTTTTGCGACGTGGGCTGCGGCATCAGCGCTCTGCTGCCCATCGACTGCCTGTCGGTGAGCCGCATCTCTTCTCCGGCCGATCGGGTGCGGGTGGGGCAGCAGATCCTCTGCGCCATTAAAAACCGGGACCCGCAGGGCCGCTTTGTGCTGTCCATCCGGGAGCTGCTGGGCACCTGGGCGGAGAATGCAGCCCAGTTCCATGTAGGAGAGACCGTGGTAGGCATCGTGCGCAGCGTAGAGGAATACGGCACCTTTGTGGAGCTGGCCCCCAACCTGGCAGGTCTGGCCGAAAGCTGCCCCACCCTGCGGCCGGGCCAGGTGGTAAGCGTCTACATCAAAAACATCCTGCCCGAAAAAATGAAGGTAAAGCTGGTGATCGTGAACCACAGCCTGGAGCAGGAGCATCGGTTCCCGCTGCGTTACTTTATCACCCAGGGGCACCTGGACCGGTGGGTCTACTCCACGCCGGAATGTTCCAAGCTGGTTGAGACAGATTTTACCTGTGCGGCTTGCAATCCGGCCTGAAACCTTTTATACTAGAGATACAGCAAACAATAAAGGGATGTGAGGGACTATGGCCGCCAACGATGCTTTTACCGCAGGGGTTCGCCCCGGCGGGCTGACCAACAGCACAGAGATCCGGCTGCTGCTGTGTTATCTGGTAAAAAACGCCGGGCCGATCTCCCGGCAGGAGATCGAGACCGCCCTGGTGGAGGAAGCTCTGGTCAATTATTTTGAGATCGGCTCCTGCTTAGACGACATCTGCAAACAAAAGCTGGTGACTGAGTCCGCCGGGTGCTATTCCATTACAGAAAAAGGCCGCCGGGTGGCACAGGAGCTGGCCTATGACCTGCCCCGCAGTGTGCGGGAGCGGGCTGCAGCCGCTGTGCTGCGCAGCCAGACCTGGGAGCGCAAGGCCGCCGAGTACGATGCCCATATCACCGAGAAAGCGGACGGCCACTGCACTGTGCGCTGCACGGTCAAAGGCTTAGACCAGGAGCTTTTCTGTTTGGATCTTGGTGCGCCGGACCGTCTTTCTGCGGAAATGATCAAGAAACAGTTTATCCTGAAAGGCAACGAGATCTATCAGCTTTTGATCAATAAGCTCACCGAGGAGCAGCCCTGACCGCCTCTGCCGGCGGCGCTGCTGTCCTGCTTTGGTGCAGCCGCTATAAAAAACGGACTTCTGGCATTGGCTGCCTCCGAATAAGAAATCATTGCCCGCCGACTGACGATTTTGTGCAATT
>OBZG01000558.1_pt1 | contig 25237 bp, 19 predicted proteins | sample 1550701 | NCBI WGS metagenome assembly OBZG01 (sample SAMEA2580229, study PRJEB22360) | human gut metagenome | biome: human gut; feature: human-associated habitat; material: faeces | place: Denmark | collected 2008/2010
GCAAAAATATAAGAATGAAAAAAGGGCGACAAGATAGAATCGCGGAGACGCTTACTATCAAGAATATCCAAAGCATGAGCGGTTGATTTGCCAGAAAATTCCACAACGTATTGCTGGCACTTTTCCAGTAATTATCAGAAGTGCCTTGAGAAACGGGCTCATAGTCGCTTCCATAAAGCACCAATGTTACAGCCCGGACTCCCTCTGTTATTCCTCTGTCAAAGTCGTTTTTTCTAAACCACGGAACCATTTCATTCTGTTGAATGCGAAAGCATAAAGCGTCGGGAAGTACTCCTTCCAAACCGTATCCGGTTGCGAAAGTGACTTTACGTTGATCGAGCACTAAAAGAATCAGTAATCCATTGTCGTCCGCTTTCTTTCCGATGCCCCAGTGTTCAAAAAGCTTGTGGGCAAACTCTGCCGGAATATCTTCACCGATAGAAGGGAGTGCAACAACTGTCACTTCAATACTCAATGAATCTTCTAACTGTGACAACATATTATTTATTTCCCACACATAACTTTCATCCAATATCTGATTCGGATTGCTGACCCAATTGGAAGAGCTTTCATTACGCGGATTGGGGACATCTGTTACTTTATAAATATCTACTGTTTGTTCGTGCTCTAAAGCCAATGCAAAAGCATGACTACCAAAGGTATAACAGAAAACAAGAAGTAATATCCGGACTATTCCCCTGAAACTTTTTTGTGTTTTATCTTTCATTATTGTGTTATTAACTGATTGTTCTTAGAGTAGAAAATAACTATCATAACTCTCATTCTTTTTGCTAATATAGTTATTATCTGATGAATAAGAATGATAGATGTTTCTGAAATTTTGTATCTATCATACTTTCTTCATGAAATATGGGTATCTATCATACTTATTCTTTTAATTATAAGTGGTTTATAAAAATGAATGAGAGTATGATACTAGTTTTTTACTCATAGAGAAGATGTTTTTTTCTAATCTCTTTGTAATCCTGTAACTCCTTTTGCCAACTATTCCGGATAGCCTCTTCCGATTCTCCTTTGAGGATAGCCTTGCGTACGCTGTCAGTTCCCATCAGCAAATCAAACCATCGGGCACGGGAGAAGAAGGCTGCGCTTTCACCGGATAAGCGATAAAAGTTCAAGAAGTAGCGGAGTGTAAATCCGTTCACATCGGTTACATTCCGGAGGTCTTCCCCATAGCAGGTGATACCTTTGTGCATCGGTTTTTTGTCAAAACCGGGTAAGGAGCGGGGAGTAAAAGTGAAACTTCCGTATTTCTTATTAGGTGCGCCTAATACTTGGAAAGGAAAAGTTGTTCCCCGTCCCACGCTGACGCGGGTAGCTTCAAAAGGACAGAGTGAAGCATACAATCGGATAGACTGATCGTTCGGGAGGTTGGGCGACGGTTTGATGGGGAGTGAATAAGGCTCTCCATGTTTCCACCCGGTCATTGGAATTACCTTTAATGAACAAGGATTTTTCTTGTTGGCAATCCATCCTTCCCCGTTTATCATCTGTGCCAGTTCGCCGATAGTACATCCGTGAAGTACAGGAATGGGAAGCATGCCGACAAAGCTCCGGTAAGCAGGTTTGAGTATCGGACCATCCACATAGTCGCACGGATTGGGGCGATCCAGTACAATCATTTCTTTCTTGTTCTCTGCACAAGCATCCATCACATAATACATCGTGCTTATATAGGTATAAAAGCGTGCCCCTACATCCTGAATGTCGAATAAGATCACGTCAACATCTTTTAGTTGGGTGGCAGACGGCTTTTTGTTATCACCATAAAGCGATACGATAGGAATACCGGTGCGGGAATCTTTTCCGTCTTTCACCGTTTCACCTGCATCCGCGTTACCGCGGAAACCATGTTCGGGGGCAAATGCTTTGACTACCCGGACGTCTCTCCTTAATAAGGTATCGAGAAGATGAACCCGCTTTGCTCCCACGACAGAAGTGTGGTTGACTACCATTCCGATGCGTTTTCCTTTCAGCAACGGCATATATTGATCCATTTGTTCTGCTCCCGTGACAATTTGACTGCTTACACGCATTGGTGACAACATAATGAATAGAAATATAAGAATGAAGGAAGCTCGAGTTTGCATATCGGTAATTTTTTTTGTAATATTGCACAAAAATATTAATTTCTCATCAAGAGAGCAAAAAATAAAGCACATGAATCCATACGAAATCATTGATAAATATTATCCGGAAAATACGCAGCAGAGACAAATCTTAGTAATTCATAGTCTGGCGGTGTCCGGAAAGGCAATGAAAATGCTGGATGCTCATCCCGAATTGCGTTTAAACCGGAGTTTTGTGAAAGAAGCTGCTCTGTTGCATGATATTGGAATTTTTCAGACCGATGCTCCCACCATTCAGTGCTTTGGCACTCATCCTTATATCGCCCACGGATATTTGGGAGCTGAAATCTTGCGGGCGGAAGGTTTCCCCCAACACGCATTGGTGTGCGAACGCCATACGGGAGCCGGACTCTCGTTGGAAGATATCATTGCCCAGCAGCTCCCCGTTCCTCATCGTGAGATGCTGCCCATTACCCTGGAAGAGCAATTGATTTGCTTTGCGGATAAATTCTTTTCTAAAACCCATCTGGATGAAGAGAAAACTGTGGAAAAAGCGCGGCAAAGTATTGCAAAATATGGTGAAGAAGGCCTAAGCCGCTTTGATAGATGGTGTTCTCTCTTTTTATAGCACTAAAAAATAATTAAATAACGAAGATTCTAACTCATATTTGGTGAAGATTGTGTACTTTTGCCACTTCAAGCGTAAACTATTAGTTAATGGCGCCATTGAAAGCAAAAATACTTATATCATTCATACTGCTGATTGTCTTACTGATGCTTCCCGATGAGGCTACGTCTCAGCGTCGAAGAAGAGGAATGATTGCCTCCAATACCGCACAAACGGATTCCCTTCAGGGAAATGATTCGTTGAAAGCAGATACGGTAACGGTACGCATTGATTCCATCGCACCGGTAAAGAAGAAACAACCACTCGATGCACCGGTTGTTTATGAATCCAACGACTCCACTGTCTTTACTTTGGGAGGAGCTGCTACACTTTATGGTAGCGGAAAAGTTAATTATCAGAACATCGAACTCGCTGCGGAAGTTATTTCGATGAATCTGGATAGTAGTACTGTGCATGCTTACGGTATCAAGGATACTACCGGAGTGGAAAAAGGTAAACCGGTATTTAAAGAAGGAGATACCTCTTATGATACGGAAACCATCCGATATAATTTCAAAACCAAAAAAGCGGGAATTACCGATATCGTCACCCAGCAGGGAGAAGGATATGTGACTGGAAGCAAGGCGAAGAAAGGAGCTAATGATGAAATTTTCATGGAGCATGGGCGTTATACAACCTGCGATCATCATGACCATCCTCACTTCTATATGCAGCTGACGAGAGCTAAAGTGCGTCCTAAAAAGAATGTGGTGACAGGACCTGCCTATCTGGTTGTGGAAGATGTGCCTTTGCCGTTGGCCGTACCGTTCTTTTTCTTCCCGTTCTCCAGCAGTTATTCTTCCGGTTTCATTATGCCGACTTATATGGATGACTCCAGTCGTGGTTTCGGTCTGGCAGAAGGAGGATATTACTTTGCCATCAGTGATATTATGGACTTGAAGATGACGGGTGATATCTTCACGAAAGGGTCATGGAGATTATCCGGATTGACAAACTATAATAAACGCTATAAATATTCCGGTACGCTGCAAGCGGACTATCAGGTTACCAAAACGGGAGATAAAGGTATGCCGGACTATACAGTTGCTAAGGACTTTAAGGTAGTATGGAACCATCGCCAGGATGCTAAAGCCAGTCCGAACAGTACATTCTCCGCTAGTGTAAACTTCTCAACCAGTAGTTATGAACGTTCCAATATCAACAACCTTTATAATTCGCAGTTGTTGACTCAAAATACCAAAACATCAAGTATCAGTTATTCTCGTAGTTTCCCTGATATCGGTCTGACTTTATCCGGAACCACCAATATCGCACAGACGATGCGTGACTCTTCTATTGCGGTCACTTTGCCTGACTTGAATATCACATTAAGCCGTCTGTTCCCGTTCAAACGTAAGAAGGCGGCGGGAGCTGAACGCTGGTACGAAAAGATTTCCATTAGCTATACGGGACGTTTGACAAACAGTATCCGTACAAAAGACGACCGTCTGTTTAAAGCCGGACTAAGCGAATGGGAAAATGCGATGAATCATAACATTCCCATCAGTGCTACTTTTACGTTATTCAAATATTTGCAGGTTTCTCCTTCGGTCAATTATACGGAACGTTGGTATACTCGTAAGATCAATCAGCAATATAATGAGGTCGATCATAAGTTGGAGGCATTGCCGGGTGATACGTTAAACGGTTTTTACCGGGTATCCAATTATTCGGCAAGTTTGAGCTTGAGTACGAAATTGTATGGTATGTACAAACCTCTTTTTGCTAAAAAGAAAGAGATACAGATTCGTCACGTATTCACACCGCAGGTAAGTCTTAGCGGTGCTCCGGGATTCAGCAAGTATTGGGAAGAATATACCGATTATAATGGCAATACGCAATATTATTCTCCTTTCACCGGTCAACCTTATGGCGTACCTTCGCGGGAAGGATCGGGAACGGTCAGCTTCTCTATTTCTAATAACTTAGAGATGAAATATTACGATGCAAAGAAAGATACGCTTAAAAAGGTTAGTCTGATTGATGAATTGGGAGCAAGTATGTCTTATAATATGGCTGCCAAAGAGAGGCCTTGGAGTGATTTAAGCATGAACCTACGTTTGAAACTGACTAAGAATTATACGTTCAACATGAATGCATCGTTCGCTACGTATGCTTATACATTCGATAAAAGTGGTAATGTAGTAACTAGTAACCGTACAGAATGGTCGTATGGTCGTTTTGGACGTTTCCAGGGATATGGTTCTTCTTTCAACTATACCTTTAATAATGACACATGGAAGAAATGGTTCGGTCCGAAAGAGGAGGATGAAAAAGGGAAAGATAAGAATAAGTCGGAGGATAGCGACGATGAGGAATCCGATGGAACGGAAGGAGACGGTACTACGCCTAAGAAAGTAGAGAAAGCACAGGCTGACCCGGATGGTTATCAGGTATTTAAGATGCCTTGGTCATTGAGTCTTAGCTATTCGTTTAATATCCGTGAAGATAGAACGAAGCCTATCAACCGTTATTCCATGCGATATCCTTATACTTATACGCATAATATCAATGCAAACGGAAATATAAAGATTTCTAATAACTGGTCGCTCTCATTCAACTCGGGTTATGATTTTCAAGCAAAAGAGATTACCCAGACTTCTTGTACAATATCCCGTGACTTGCACTGTTTCAACTTGTCCGCCAGTCTTTCTCCTTTCGGACGTTGGAAGTATTACAATGTTACAATCCGTGCGAATGCAAGTATTCTGCAAGACTTGAAGTATGAGCAGAGAAGTCAGACGCAAAGTAACATTCAGTGGTATTAAAGGGGAAACGATAATGAATGTTTAGCGATAACGTAAAGAGTAAGCGATAGAGCATAAAATAAAAACAATGAGCGGTGAACAAGATATGCATTTATATTGCATTAGTTGTTCACCGCTCATTGTTTTTATTTCACTGTTATCTATTACCATGCGATTTCTGTTTCTCCATGTGCTTTTAGATAATCGTTTGTACGGCTGAAATGTTTGTTTCCGAAGAAGCCGTTGTAAGCAGAAAGAGGAGAGGGATGGGCGGAAGTGAGTACCAAGTGTTTGTTGCGGTCGATAAACGCTCCTTTCTTTTGAGCGTATGATCCCCACAGGATAAATACCAGGTTTTCTTTTTCTTCTGCCAGGGCACGGATTGCAGCATCAGTAAATGTTTCCCAGCCACGGTTCTGGTGTGAACCAGCTTGGTGAGCACGTACGGTCAGCGTAGCGTTGAGCAACAATACTCCCTGTTCTGCCCAGCGAGTCAGATTTCCCGTAGCAGGGGCATCTGTGCCGATGTCGGCCTTGATTTCTTTGAATATATTCACTAATGAAGGGGGAAAAGGCACTCCGTCGTTTACAGAGAAACAGAGACCATGCGCTTGTCCCGGTCCATGGTAAGGATCTTGTCCTATAATTACAACTTTCACTTTGTCGAAAGGACAAAGGTTGAAAGCATTGAAGATCAGTTTTCCCGGAGGGAAGATCTGATACTGGCTATATTCGCTTTTGACGAAATCGGTCAGTGTGCGAAAGTAGTCTTTTTCGAATTCGGGTTCTAAATGTGCTTTCCAGCTTTCTTCAATTTGTACATTCATAGTTTGTTATATAAGGTGTATTTCAAGTTCTTCACATTCCTTGCGCATATCTTCGGGCCAGATGCTGGCTTGTATTTCTCCGATGTGAGCTTTGCGAAGGTAGAACATACACAAGCGGGATTGTCCGATACCTCCTCCGATAGACAGGGGAAGGGTGTCATTCATCAATCGCTTGTGGAAATAAAGTTCCAGTCTTTTTTCTTCTTTTTCTTCTTTTAACTGACGTTGCAAGGCTTCTTTGTCTACACGGATTCCCATCGATGATAATTCGATGGAGCGTTGCAGTACATTATCCCACAATAGGAGGTCGCCGTTTAGTCCGGGCAGGTCGTTCAGTCCTTTGGTAGTGTAGTCGTCATAGTCCGGTGCACGTCCGTCGTGCTTCTTGCCATCACCAAGTTGACAGCCTATTCCTATGATAAACACAGCTCCATATTTCTGACAGATGGCATGTTCGCGACATTTAGGTTCCAGGTTCGGATAAAGCTGGCGCAATTCCTCTGAATGAATGAAATGTAGCTTTTGCGGCAGGCAAGGTTTGATTTGCGGATACATTTCATATACCATATATTCTGTACGGATCATAGCCGCATAAATACGGTTGACGATTTCCTTTAGGAAGTTCACAGTCCGGTCTTCATTGGTGATAACACGTTCCCAGTCCCACTGGTCTACGTAGAGAGAATGCAGATTGCCCAGTTCTTCGTCTGACCGAATAGCATTCATATCCGTATAAATACCATATCCCGGTTCGATGTGATAGTCAGCTAAGGTCAACCTTTTCCATTTAGCCAATGAATGAACCACTTCGGCTTGCGCATCGCCCAGATCTTTGATTGGGAAAGAAACAGGTCGTTCTATTCCATTCAAATCATCATTGATACCCATTCCTTTCAATACGAAAAGAGGGGCAGTCACACGTCTAAGGCGTAGTTCGGATGACAAGTTTAATTGGAAGAACTCTTTTATTTGCTTGATTCCCAGCTCGGTCTGTTTGAGGTCGAGTAGCGGCTTATAGTTCTTAGGTTTTATCAAGTAACTCATAGGTTTGTTAAATGTTAATTGTCGGCAAAGATAGGAATAAAATTGATATATGTAATGGATATTCTCTAAAAGATTGTCAATTTGATAAAGTAAATGCTCTAAAGCATTTCAAAATAACAGTCTTCTAATATAGGGAAGTACCTTAAGAACTATAAAAAAAGGAGAATCATTAGGAAGATGAGAAGATTTTTTATACTTTTGTCCTCGCATTTAGAAAGAATGGCCCCGTAGCTTAGTGAATAGAGCGTCAGATTCCGGTTCTGAAGGTCGTGCGTTTGAATCGCACCGGGGTCACAGAAAAATCCCTTGATAATCAGTTGATTATTGAGGGATTTCTGTTTTCTTATACCTTGGATAACTAAAACTAAATGCAGGATTTAGCCCTTGTAATTGATTTTTGTTGGTCTATTGTTGTTCCCAAGAAACCAATGTTATATGTTGACTATCAAAGTGAAATCTTTCTTTTATCTCGTAAGAGGTTCTATTATTAGTCTTTCTTTGTATAAGAATTACAAACTAATCGTCTATTTGGGTCATCTGGAAAATCCGGATTAGTTATTTGATTATAAAATTCCCAGTCTCTTTCAAGTCTTTGGGCTACATCTATGTTGGCTGTATAGCAGATGTATTTTTTATTTGCTACATCCAGAATGCCATAGGTAAGAATATCCTTTTCCTTTCCCTCCTTATTTATATATGTACTCTTGACCAATAATATCTTATATTTTCCGTCTTCCCGAGTACAGTATTCTTTATTGTTCTCAAGAGTATATGTGCCGGAGACATCTGTAAAATCATTGGAGGCCATTTCTACGATAATCTGTTTGGGCTCTCCTGTTTCCGGAGTGTCTGTCGAGTCATTGTTGCATGCGGATAGCAAGATGGCGGATAAGAATAATAGTTTAAGTAATTTCATCTTTATATTTTATTTGTTTTTGATCCTTTTTTTAGTCTAGTATATTATTTATAGTGCAAATGTACAGTTTTTGTGTGATATAAAAGCGGTAATGAGTAAAATAAATGTGTTTCATATTCTTGATATTTAGATTCATAATCCTTAGATAGTCAGTCATGTATTTTGCTTTGCATTTTCTCAAACCTAGTTAGTTATTATTGTATGTAGTTGCATAATTTAGCCTAAATAGAATGAAAAAGTTGATTTAAATAAAAGGATTCTCGTGAGAAATGCTAACTTTGTAGATATGAAAAAGTAAGGAATGATATTCTGTAGTAGTATGTTCATAGCTTTCCAGATGTAGACATTTGACGATAAATTATATTAATCCCAATAAATATAAATAAGAATGGAAGAAGCTAGAAAAAAGAAATGGGCTAGTGTGGCGCTGATTATCGGAGCTATTGGTTTTATCATTATTATGATTTACTTTACAGTTATTTCAAGTCTCAACATGTAAAACAGATCATTATGGCGTTGAAAAATTAAAGCTTGGACATTTCGTTTGAATCTGTCCAAGCTTGTTTTTTATGGTTCCGGATGATTGACCGGCAATATGGTAACGCTTTCTCTTTAGCTTCTTGAAACCTGAAGTCCCTTATCAGAAAGAGTCATTTCTACAAAACGAGCACGAGGATTGGGGGCTTGTTCCGTCAGTATCCGTCGGATTTGTCCGGCTGCTTGCGGGTCTTTGGCTACCATATATAAATAGCCTCCGCCACCTGCACCGGGGAGTTTGTATCCCAGGGTGTAATCCTTGATTTTTTCGATAATGGCTGCTACTGCCGGTGGATTGGTTCCGCAGTCTAATGCCTGGTTCTGTATCCAGGTTTTGCCGACCAAACGACCGAAACTCTCGAAATTACTTCGTAAAATGGCTTCACTCATATCCATTGCATGAGCTTTCATTTCGGCCAGCAAGCTTAGATGCGGACCGGAATTGAGGAACATGGAACTGACGATCTCTGCCAAAATACTTTTAGCAGTACGAGTAATTCCCGTATAATATAACAGATGACAGTCGCGGTAATCAGGATGAACAAAGAGCTGATCGGGTAACCAGCGTACTAATGGATTCTGTTCGAAACCAGTTTCGGATTGAAGCAACTTAATACCGGAAAAGACACCGCCATATTGATCTTGCCAACCTCCTCCAGTGGTCAGGAGCTGTTCTAATACTAATGTGTAACTACATATATCATTTTTATCCCAAGCCAATCCGCAGAAATCATTGATTGCTCCGAGCACGGTAGATGCCAGTATGGAACTGGTTCCCAAGCCAGAGCCCGCAGGAATAGCAGCCAGCAGAGTAATTTCGATTCCTGAACCGAAATCTTCCAGCTGTTTAGCTAAAGAAGGATAAGATTCCGTAGAGAATGCCGGTGCAAAGCCCGCCAATGTAAGGGCGGCTTTCGGAATAGAGAATGGAGAACCTACCTTTTTATAATCTTGCAGTTCCTCGTAATTCCTTATCACTTCCATTGCACCCATGTCGATAGAGCGAAGAGTGATGTGATATTCCTTGCATGGTTTCACATATACTTGTAGCGGTGGTTGACCGTTTAGTTCGATAGCAAGATTTACAACACTTCCCCCTGAATAAAGAGAGTAGGGAGGTGTGTCCGTCCATCCTCCGGCCACATCGATACGCACAGGACTGCGTCCCCATACGATTTGATCGGAATAAACGTTGAGTATGGGATGGCTCTTTCGTTCGCTCATTACCCCCAATAAACCGTCGCGAAGCAGTTGAAAGGCTGCCTGTTCCTCTTTGGCACAATCCTTGTCTTCACGTAGTTTCATGATACGTGCACGAAGCATCCGGTTGTGTATCCGTAACATGGGGGCAGCATCTTCTTTCAAGACGTCAGGCATGTCCAGATTGAAACGTACAAATTCATTTGCGGCATCCAGCAAATCGAGTTGATAGAATACGCTCTTCTCATAATTGGCCGCCAATCCTTTCCAGTTCTCCTTACGGAAAGCATTGCGCTGTTCGTAAAGACGCTTGAGGTTGGCGCTTGCGGATATTTCGTCTGCAGAAACTTTTTCTGCTTTCAACCAAAGTTTTTTCCCTTCTTCCAGTTGTGGCTCCGAGGTCATCCAGCGTACTAATATGCCTAAATCTTCAACAGAAGCCACTTTGGGGAAGATGGATGCCGATTGTAAATCATCTGTACGCCCTTTTATATCCTCCCAGGTAATTCCTCTATCTTCCATCCAACGGGTAAAAGGAACATTAAGGTAAGTAGTCGTTATTTTGTCCAACGCTCCTTTGAATACATCATCCAATCCATACGGACGCGCAACAAACTCATTCTCACCGATAGGAATAATGTCGATGCAAACCCCATCCGGCAAATTTATGCTCCACTGGTTTTCAGGAACTCCTGTAATAATCTGGCGGGAACCTAATTTCCATTCTTTTCCCACTTGGCTATTCTCAATCCATAAATTGGCGTTGTCGGCAGAAAGAGAAACTTGTGTGATGGAATTCTGTATAAAGATAGCCGGATTTGGCTTTACTTTCCGGTGCATGATTCTTCTTTGGTCCCGTACCTTGTCCTGTATGGCTAAAGTAGAAGAAATCAGTTCGTGACTTGTGCCGTAATGGTAGAATTCTCCACCTGGCAACGGCAATATAGCTACGGATAACTGATTGATTTCTTCATCTTTCGTTTTAGGATGCTCTCCCAAAGCCAAACCATAGTCCGAGTATAAGTCATAATAAGTAATATCCTTCGTACCTTCTTTCAATGACCGTTTCATCAATACTTCTATGGCGCGGTCACTCAAAATCCAGATGCCGATATCCATCAGGAAAAGATGAGTTTTCGACAATCCTTCCAACTCTTCCAAAGAAGGTTTCTGCAACATGAAATCGAGCACCTCCGGTTTTTTCCGGTCGGAAACAAACACGCCATGATGAGTTGCCAATGAAGGATTCACCCACAGCCCGTAGCATACTACATCTGCGTTCGGAATATCCTGAAGCGGTTTTTCCGAACGGATATATACGTCTCCGCTAGCAATCAGCGTATTCAGACCGGCCGGAGCCTGATTCATAATCCTTTCATAGAGCGGGAGCTGCAATGATAACAGATTCTGTCCCAGCTTTTGTCCTCTTTCCCAACTGAAGATCGGGATAGGAGTTAATATTTTGCCGGAAGGGCCGTAGCTGGGTAGCCGACGGCTTTGTCCGCCTGCATGGAGCAATATTTTTTTTTCGTGTCCTATCCAGTTGCTGAAAGACTCTTGTGGAGCGAATGCCTGATGGCAAGCTTGCAATAACCATGTGGTTCCGCCGCCGGAGCCTAGTTTGCTCCCTATGGGGTCTGATGTACAAAACCAATCGGTATGGTTAACTTCTTCCAGTTCGTGGAAGCAATGGATCAAATTGGGTGGTAAAGATAATAACTTTTGCATAGTAGAATCTGCGTTGGCTTAGATAGAATCTAAGCGAATTAAACTCCCGTAAAAATACTATTTATATTCCTGCTTTTCAATATTTTTCTTCTGTTTTGAAGAATAAATTTTCTTTTCAGCTTTTAGATGTCATTTTCAGTCATCATGTCCCAGGTGTCATTAAGTGCCTGCATGGATGGAAATAATAAATCAGCCCCGGCATCCAGCAACACTTGCCCGTTCAAAGGACCCGTATTGACTGCTATGGTGAAAATACCCGCGTTGTGTCCGGCTTCCACTCCTAACGGAGCGTTTTCTACTACAACCGCTTCATCCGCTTTGATCCCTCCTTTTTTCAAAGCCATCAAATACGGCTCGGGATTGGGTTTGCCATATTTTACATCGAACGCTGTAACCATCAGTTCTTTGTGAAACATTCCCGGATAGTGGTGTTCCAGCCGTTCGAGCAGGGATAACTGACCGGAGCCGGTGACCACCATCGGAATCAGCCCGTCCTTCTTCACTTTTTGCAGTAACTCCCATGCACCGGGCATAGGCTTTGCTTCGGGATATGAATTGAACAAAACACTTTTCTCCTGATAGATACTTTCTATCTCCTCCTGTGTGGCTTCTCTACCCAATTCACGTTGAAAAACAATATTGATTGTAGAGGCTCCTGTCCGTCCTTCATGCATATATGCTTCTTCGCGACTAAGAGTGAGCCCATGAGATTTCATTACTTTATGCCAGGCTTCCGAATGATAAGGCATAGAGTCAAAGAGTACGCCGTCCATGTCAAACAGGACGGCTTTCAGTTTCTTTTTCATACTTTGTACGTTGCGGAATCTTTTTAAGATGATATTTTATTTTTTATGAGCATTTTCTTCAGATCAGACACGGGAATAACTACATCGTATTGTTTCCCGGAATCCTTGCCGATATATCTGTAGGTAATATTTTTATTGTTCTCCACGCAGGTTTTTATGAATATCTGGGTGGCAGGATCGGTCTGACTTGCCAGCGTTGACACAATACCCTCTTTCACTTCAGCTGCGTTTTCTTCAATCTGGCTGATAGGACACAACTCTTCGTCCACACTGCATATATAAACAACCGATTCACCTATGATTTCGATTTTTTCGACAACGACTTCTTCACTGGCCTGCATTGGAAATTGCAGATTCGCCATTTTCAGTTGCGCTTCAAGCTTTGTCTGTCCGCTTTGTGCCGGGTCGGCATTTGTATTGATAACCTCTTTCAATTCTTCGGCAGTAAGTTCGCAAACCGCTTGTTCGCCCGACTTATTCCCTACAAATATCATGTGTAATCCGGAATTACACTTAGCCATCAACTTCAGCATTTCCTTTACATCAGCAGCCGGATTCTGAAACATCATTTTGATAGATGATTTCATGCTTTCCGGATTATCTTTCAAAATCTTAATATTGGTAATTTCCTCGTTCATGTTGAGAGTGTACACTACGTTATCCCCGTCGTAGATGATACTGGTAATATTGCCGACTTCTCCCATGTCCAGCGGACACTGTTTGTTGGCTATCCCGATTACAGTTTTGAGTTTGGCTTCCTGACAGCCGGTCATGACTATCATTAGCAATGATACGCTACATAGTAGCATGAGTCCACTGGACTTCTTTAATAAATTTCCTGCCATTCTATTTGTTTTTTAAGTTTGATTCGCTTCATCTACAACTGTATACGAGGCAAAGATAACGATAAAAAATGAGAGATAAGTTAGAAAGGGAAGATAGTTGCAAATGATGCTCCCAAGCGATTAACTACATAATTATTTGCTGTTTAGAAGAATATGTGTATTTTTGTAACGTTATAAACTCGACGATAGCATGAAAAAGAGAGTATTATTGTTGCTACCATTGTTTTTAGGCGCCTGCTCTGATAGTGGGGAAAGTCCTGTTATCAAGATAGAAAAGCTTTATGCGAAGATCGAATCGGACGGTGAAAATACCAGTTCCGATGAAAAAGACTATGCGAATCAGAGGGATGAACTGCCGGCCTTGAAGGTGGGAGACGAAGTGAAAGCGTTTCTGCTTTTGGATGGAAATGGAGCAGAGCTGAAAACCTTTAAACTTCAGAATGACGATGAAGTGGATACTAAACTCTTTTATGAGAAAACAGAAGTATCTACAGAGGGAAATCTGACAGATGTGGAAAAAGGACAGCTTCGTTTTAAGGATGGGGTGTCAAAAGCCAAAATTATGGTGATTGCGACCATTAAACAGGTAGATAAGAACGGTGATGTGAAATTAGAGTTCTATCTTTCTTCCAAAGCCGAATGTGAAGGAGCACAGGAAGAAATCGGTTTGAAGACGAAAGTGGAAGATGAGAAGTAGAAGTGGTGAGCAGTAAACGGTACAACGGGTAATAAGCGGTACAATCGGAAACTGCAATCAATTGAATATAATAATGAACGGTGAACAAATCCATGTATATAGCATAGTTGTTCACCGTTCATTGTTTATAGTTTACCGTTTATAAAACGTTCTTGATTTATAGTTTTGCACGGATTGCTTTGGATTCCTCTTCATAACCCGGTTTGTCCAGCAAGGCAAACATATTCTTTTTGTATGCTTCCACACCCGGTTGGTTGAATGGGTTCACGCCCAGCAAATAACCGCTGATACCACAAGCCTTTTCGAAGAAATAGAGCAGACCACCAATGTTGTATTCGCTCAATTCCGGAAGTACGATGCGCATATTAGGTACGCCACCGTCTACGTGAGCCAGCTGCGTTCCCAGTTCGGCCATCTTGTTCACTTCGTCCACACGTTTGCCGGCTAAGAAGTTCAAGCCATCCAGATTTGCTTCGTCAGAAGGAACTTCCAGTTTGTGGTTAACCTTCTCTACTGAAATCACAGTTTCGAAGATAGAACGTTCGCCTTCCTGAATCCATTGACCCATAGAATGAAGGTCTGTAGAGAAATCTACCGATGCAGGGAAGATACCCTTATTATCTTTTCCTTCCGATTCTCCGTAAAGCTGTTTCCACCATTCGCTTACATAGTGCAGTTTCGGGCAGAAGTTAACGAGGATTTCGATCTTCTTGCCATTTCTGTACAACTCATTGCGGGTAGCAGCATAAATAGCAGCCGGGTTTTCAGCAAATGCAACGTCCGATCCGCATACTTTTTCCATATCGGCAGCACCGGCAACCAGTTTGTCAATATCGAATCCGGCTACTGCGATAGGCAGCAAACCAACCGGAGTCAGTACAGAGAAACGTCCGCCTACGTTGTCAGGGATGATAAATGTTTTATATCCTTCTTTGTCGGCTGTAACACGGGCAGCACCTTTTTTAGCGTCCGTCACTGCAACGATTACTTTCTTTGCAGTTTCCTTGCCGCGCTGATCTTCGCATTGCTTTTTCAGCAAACGGAAAGCAAGAGCTGTTTCAGTGGTAGTTCCTGATTTAGAAATATTGATGACGCCGAATTTCTTATCTTTCAGATATTCAGTCAGTTCGTACAGATAATCTTCGCTGATATTGTGTCCTGCATAGATCATGACAGGAGCCGTTTTCTTTTCCTGCAACCAAGTGAAGCTGTTAGACAAAGCTTCGATTACGGCACGGGCACCCAGATAGCTGCCACCGATACCGGCAACGATTACTACTTCACAGTTATCTCTTAACACTTTTGCTGTAGCGTTCAGGTCGGCCAAGTGTTCTTTAGTGATAGAAGAAGGCAAATGCAACCATCCTAAAAAGTCATTACCTTTGCCTGTACCTTTTTCAAGCATTTCCTGTGCGGCTTTTACTTCAGCTTCGTAAGCAAAAACCTTTTCTTTGGAGATAAATCCAAATGTCTTTTCAATGTTTAAACTAATCATATCGTTCTTGTTTAAAGATTATCTAAAAGAGTCAGTCAGCAATTTAATCTCGATCATTGGTGAGATACGTTCGTATAGGATGTTATACACAGCGTCCAGTATCGGCATATTGACATGATGATGCTTATTGATTTCTTTGATACATTTCGTACCATAGTAACCCTCTGCAATCATTTCCATTTCAATTTGCGCACTCTTCACGGAATACCCTTTGCCTATCATCGTTCCGAAAGTACGGTTACGACTAAAGTTGGAGTAGCCGGTCACCAATAAATCCCCCAGATAAACAGATTCATCCACGTTTCTGTTCAACGGATGCACCGTGTTCAGGAAACGATTCATTTCCTGAATGGCGTTAGAGATCAATACAGCCTGGAAGTTGTCGCCATATTTCAGTCCGCTACAGATACCGGCAGCAATGGCATACACGTTTTTGAGTACCGAACTGTATTCGATACCCGCCACGTCATCACTGACAGATGTTTTGATAAAACTGCTTCCCAGACGGCGTGCGAAGATACGTGCCTTGTCTTTATCAGGGCAGGCGATAGTCAGGTAGGAGAGTCGCTCCAAAGCTACTTCTTCTGCGTGGCAGGGACCTGCAAGGACTGCTATGTTTTCTGGTGGCACACCATATTCTTTTGTGAAGTATTCCGATACAATAACGTTGTCATCGGGTACGATTCCTTTGATAGCGGTGATGATAAACTTATCTTTTATCTTGGTTTTCAACTTTTTCAGATGCGCCTTCAGATAAGGAGAGGGAGTGACGAAGATCAGTGTATCCGATTCTTTCACAACATCGTTGATGTTGGAACTGAAAGTGATGCGTCTCGTATCAAATTTCACTCCTGTCAGATAAGCCGGATTGTGCCCTAATCGTTTAAAATCGGCAATGCGGTCGTCTCGCCGCATGTACCAATTGATAGAGTCCTCTTGGGCCAGACACATCTTTGCGATGGCTGTAGCCCAACTTCCTCCGCCCATTATCGCTATCTTGCCGGGTAATTTCATTTGTATGGATTTGGATGAAGAACTTATTAAATTTTCTGTATCCACTCAGTTACGTCGTTTACCGACGGATTGGTCAGTTCTAATTTATATTTCTTGTTAATGCCGCAGATGTCCTGGTGCAGCTTCTGCGGATTGACATCTTTCATGTCGGCAACTGTGTTGTAACCGGCTTTTTGAATCACCGGAACCCAGTCTTCTGCGATTCCCAATTCCATGTATTTGGCAGCAGCGTCTTTTTTCACTACTTTTTCCGGGCGCATTTGCGGGAAGAACAATACTTCCTGAATGGTAGTCTGTCCGGTCATTAACATCACCAGACGGTCGATACCGATACCGATACCCGATGTAGGAGGCATACCGTATTGTAAAGCGCGCAGGAAGTCCTGATCGATAATCATCGCTTCGTCGTCTCCCTTGTCGGCCAAACGCATTTGTTCTTTGAAACGTTCTTCCTGATCCAGCGGATCGTTCAATTCCGAGTAGGCATTAGCCAGCTCTTTACCGTTCACCATCAGCTCGAAACGTTCGGTCAGTCCCGGTTTAGAGCGGTGCATCTTGGTCAGCGGAGACATTTCAACCGGATAATCGGTGATGAAAGTCGGCTGGATATATGTACCTTCGCAGAATTCTCCGAAAATTTCATCAATCAGCTTGCCTTTACCCATCGTCTCGTCGATTTCTTCCATCTTCAGTTCTTTGCAGACTTGGCGGATTTCCTCTTCGCTCTTGCCGTTCAGGTCATATCCTGTCTTTTCTTTGATAGCGTCCAGAATAGGCAGACGGCGGTAAGGAGCTTTGAAGTTGATGGTTTTTCCGTCAACCACTGTTTCTGTGCTACCGTTTACTGCGATACAAATACGTTCCAATAACTTTTCGGTGAAATTCATCATCCAGTTGTAATCCTTATATTGTACGTAGAGTTCCATACAAGTGAACTCCGGGTTATGGGTTTTGTCCATACCCTCGTTACGGAAGTTCTTACCTATTTCATATACACCTTCAAAACCACCTACGATCAGTCGCTTCAGATAAAGTTCTGTTGCGATACGCAGGTAAAGATCCATGTCCAGTGAGTTATGGTGAGTGATGAACGGGCGTGCGCTTGCTCCACCGGCAATAGATTGCAGGATGGGAGTTTCCACTTCCGTGTAACCGGCTTCGTCCAAAGCATTGCGCAAAGTTTTCACTACAGTGGCGCGTTTCAGGAATGTTTCTTTGATACCGTCGTTCACTACCAGGTCTACATAGCGTTGGCGATAACGGAGTTCGGGATCTTCAAAAGAGTCGTAAGCTACTCCGTCTTTGTACTTAACGATTGGTAACGGTTTAATAGACTTTGCCAATACAGTCAGTTTCTTTGCATGGATGCTAATTTCACCCATTTGTGTGCGGAACACGAAACCTTCGATACCGATAAAGTCACCTAAGTCGAGCAGGCGTTTGAATACAGAGTTGTACAGTTCCTTGTCTTCTCCCGGGCAGATATCATCGCGGGTGATGTACACCTGGATGCGACCTTTAGAGTCTTGCAATTCAATGAAAGATGCTTTACCCATCACGCGGCGGCTCATGATACGGCCGGCTACGGAAACTTGCCGTGGCTCTTCGTCGTCTTTAAATTCAGCTTTAATATCTGTAGAGAAAGCATTGGTTACATACTCTGCTGCAGGGTATGGATCAATACCCATCGCACGAAGCTCATTCAGGCTGTTGCGTCGAATGATTTCCTGTTCACTTAGTTCTAATATATTCATTTCGTTACGTATTAACTCAATTTTGGAGGCAAAAATACGAAACTTTTCTCATATATCCTGTAATCCGTCTCTTTTTTGTATCTTTGCCGCCTCAAACTAATAGGTATGACAGGACAAAAGACACCCACTGCGTTGGGTACGGAAAAGATTGGAAAGCTTTTAATGCAGTATGCCATTCCGGCAATTATCGCCATGACGGCGTCTTCTCTTTATAATATGGTAGATAGTATTTTCATTGGTCATGGAGTAGGGGCGATGGCTATCTCCGGGTTGGCATTAACCTTTCCGCTAATGAATCTTGCCGCGGCTTTCGGCTCTTTGGTGGGGGTAGGTGCAGCTACATTGATTTCTGTGAAGTTGGGCCAGAAAGATTATGATACCGCACAGCGGGTTTTGGGAAATGTGTTTGTATTAAACCTTATTATAGGTATCTCTTTTACGCTGGTTGTTCTGCCTTTTCTTGATCCGATACTTTATTTTTTCGGCGGAAGTGATGAGACTGTCAAATATGCCCGCGAATTTATGCAGGTTATTCTGCTGGGAAATGTGGTAACTCATTTATATTTGGGGCTGAATGCAGTGCTTCGTGCCTCGGGACATCCGCAGAAAGCGATGGTGGCAACCATCACGACCGTGTTAATCAATGTATTACTTGCACCTTTGTTTATTTTTGTATTCGACTGGGGAATTCGCGGGGCGGCCACAGCTACGGTTTGTGCGCAGTTGATCGCCTTGGTCTGGCAGCTTCATCTGTTCTGTCGCAAAGACGAACTGATACGATTGAAAAAAGGTATTTTCCGTTTGAAACGGAAGATCGTGTTGGATTCATTGGCTATCGGTATGTCTCCCTTCCTGATGAATATGGCGTCTTGCTTTATTGTGATTCTGATTAATCAGGGATTAAAAGAGCATGGAGGTGATTTGGCGATCGGTGCATTCGGTATTGTTAATCGTATTGTTTTTGTCTTTATTATGATTGTATTGGGACTGAACCAGGGGATGCAGCCCATTGCGGGATATAATTTTGGTGCGAAGCTCTATCCTCGTGTGACGGAAGTACTAAAAGTAACCATTTATTGTGCAACTGTAGTGACAACGATTGGTTTCCTGATAGGTATGTTCATTCCGGAAATCGTATCTTCCATTTTTACTTCGGACGCAGAATTAATCAGTATTGCGTCTAAGGGATTTCGTGTAGTGGTGTTCTTCTATCCGATTGTAGGTTTTCAGATGGTAGCTTCCAACTTCTTCCAGAGTATCGGAATGGCAAGTAAAGCCATTTTCTTGTCGCTGACCCGACAGATGTTATTCTTAGTGCCCTGTTTATTGATTCTACCTCATTATTATGGACAAATGGGTGTTTGGGCCAGTATGCCTGTGGCAGATTTGGCGGCTAGTCTTATATCCGGAGGTATGTTGTGGTGGCAGTTCCGGCAGTTTAAGAAAGTTACTGTTTGATAAGTTTGTTCCGATATTCTTTAGGAGATATGCCGACATACTGCTTGAAATATTTCCCGAAGAATGATTGTGTGGGGAAGTTGAGCTTGGTCGCTATTTCCTTAATACTTAAATCGGTATTATCGAGCAGATATTTGGCTTCTGTAATGACATTCTGTATAATCCACTGCAAAGCACTGCTCCCTGATTTCTCCTTGATGACAGAAGAAAAATATCGGGCGGACAAGCATTGCTTGTCTGCATAAAAAGTAACATCACGTTCCTGACGATAATATCGATAAAGGGTAATCATGAAATTTTGGAAGATCTTATCCTTTTTGTCCTGTGGTAGTGGTGTTTGCGGTTCGTTGTTGAAATAGATGTTTAATAACTCATAGCATATCACTTGTCCCCAGGATTTGATTAATTCAGAAATTAAATGTTGTTTCTGTCGGGAACTGTTACAGATATTCTCCCTGTTAATTCGTTTTTCTACAGATTTGAGCAAGTTCTCTACAAATGTATATTGCTCTTCGGAAAGCGACAGGCAGGGATTTTCCCGCAAATAAAGCAAATTTTCCGAGTTAGCTACTTTGTTTACTATTGGTATGACATAATCCAGGTCGACCTCTATCATGATTCCTTCGAGGTCAGCGCTCCTTTGGCGTATTTGTAGAAGATTGGCAGCTGTATATATAAAAAGATTCCTTTTATTAATCTGGTATGGTCTACCTCCCAACAGGATTTCCGCCTGTCCTTTTTGGCAGAGGAAAAGTCCGCATTGGTTGAATTCGGAAATAATGCATCCTTCTTTCATGGAAGTATCTTCCGGAGATATTATAACATACTTGAATGGCATCAGTGGTTCCATATTCCTTTTCGTTGAAATGAATTTCTTTACAAAGTAATAAACAAATAAATACAAATAGCAAACTATTTCGGCTTTTTATCTTAGGTAACGTACAAATAGAACAATGTTTCGTCTAAATCAACCTTTCTCCTCATGTTTGCTTGGGATACTTTTGTGGCAACTAACTAATAAGTGAAAATATGAGACGATTAGACTTCTTATTAACAGGATTTTTAGCAGTTCTGTTGACTTCGTGTGGGCAACGTGTACAAAACACAGACAGTAAGCCGGCAGTGAAGATTGATACCGTACTTTCTGCCGACAGACAAATAGCTTTGCAGTTTCCGGGACGGGTGAAAGCGGCACAGGACATAAGTCTGTCTTTCCGGGTGAGTGGTACTATTCAGTATATGCATGTAAATGACGGTGCCTATGTGCGTAAAGGGCAATTACTGGCAGAATTAGATCCGACAGACTATCAGATTCAGCTGGATGCGGCAGAAGCAGAATATCAAAGTGTGAAAGCGGAGGCGGAACGGGTGATGGCACTTTATAAGGAAAATGTGACAACACCGGATGCTAACGATAAGGCCGTGTACGGATTGAGACAGATTACCGCCAAATATAACCATGCTAAAGACCAGTTGGCATACACCCGTTTGTATGCTCCTTTTAGCGGATATGTGCAGAAACGTCTTTTTGATTCCCATGAGACGGTAGCTGCCGGTATGCCCGTCGTTTCCATCATCAGTGAGGGAAGCCCGGAGGTGGAGATTAATCTTCCGGCAGTGGAATATATTCGTCGACAGCAGTTTACCCGCTACTATTGTACATTCGATATTTATCCTCATCAAAGATATGCTTTGGAACTGATTAGTGTCACCCCTAAGGCAAATGCCAATCAGTTGTACACCATGCGGCTTCAACTGAAAAAAGAAGATAAACAGGCAGTTCCATCGCCCGGCATGAATACAATGGTAACTATCGAATGTAGTGAAGGAGATGTGCGTAACCTGTCGGTTCCCGGTGGAGCGATTCTTCGTGAGAACGGGCGTACGAGTATCTTTCTTTATGATGCTTCCAGTCACGCTATTCGCCGTTGTGATGTGACCGTCACCCGTCTGCTTAGCGACGGCAGATGCCTGATTACTTCAGACGGAGCGAATCCCGGTGACTTGGTTGTCGCTTCGGGGGTGCATCATGTAAAAGAGGGAGAACAGGTGGAACCGCTTCTTCCGGCTGCTGAAACCAATGTGGGAGGACTGCTATGATTGATATTAGTAAATGGGCATTTGAGAACAAGAAGTTAATCTACTTCCTGATTGCCGTACTGATTGTAGGAGGAGCTTATTCCAGTTATGAAATGAGTAAACTGGAAGACCCAGAAATAACGGTAAAGCTCGCTATGGTAGTCACTACCTATCCCGGTGCGTCTGCACATCAGGTAGAGTTGGAAGTGACGGATGTGCTGGAGAAAAATATCCGCTCCATGGGGAATATAGATAATGTGGAAAGTTATTCCTACAATGATCTCTCTTTGATTCAGGTAGAACTGAAAACGACTGTCAAAGAGACGGATGTAGAGCAATGCTGGGACCTGCTGCGTCGTAAAGTGGCGAACGCACAGGCAGAACTTCCTGAAGATGCCAGCCCTTCTATTGTAAAAGATGATTTTGGAAATGTTTACGGAATGTTTTTCGCTTTGACGGGTGACGGACTTTCCGACAGGGAACTATCTGATTATTCAGAACTGGTGAAACGTGAAGTCAGCGAACTGGATGGGGTGGAGCGCGTTGACTTATACGGTAAACGTCCCGAATGTATTAACATCTCTCTCCTGCAAGACCGGATGGCCAACTTGGGTGTGAAACCCGCCGAAGTGCTAGCCACATTGAACGGACAGAACCAAACTACTTATACTGGTTATTATGATAATGGCGATAATCGTATCCGGGTGACAGTCAGTGATAAGTTTAAGACGGTGGAGGACATCGGTCGTATGCTGATTCAGGGACATGATGCCGATCAGTTGCGGTTGAGTGACATTGCCCGTATTGAGAAAGATTATGAAGACCCTACCCGCAACGAATTGTTTTATGACCGCCAGCGTGCGATAGGAATCATGGTGGCTGCTTCTCCGGATGCCGACATTATTAAAGTGGGGCATCGAGTGGAAAAGAAACTGGAGCAACTAAAGGCTGAACGCCTTCCGGCAGGAGTAGAGTGTCATAAGGTTTTCTATCAGCCGGAACGCGTAGGCACTTCGTTGGGGACGTTCATTCTTAATCTGATAGAATCCGTGATTATCGTAGTCGTTATCCTGATGATCGCTATGGGGTTCAAGAGCGGGGTGATTATCGGTATCAGCCTGGTAGTGACGGTATTCGGTTCCTTCCTGTTCCTTTATTTTATGGATGGTACGATGCAGCGTGTTTCATTGGCCTCGTTCGTGCTTGCGATGGGGATGCTGGTGGATAACGCAATTGTTATCATTGACGGTATTTTGGTAGATTTGAAAGCCGGGAAGAGTCGGATGGAGGCAATGACTGCCATCGGACGACAGACAGCGATGCCTTTGCTGGGAGCTACTCTGATTGCCATCATCGCTTTTCTTCCTATCTTTATGTCGCCTGATACGGCAGGCGTTTATACGCGCGATTTGTTTATCGTACTCGCTGTTTCCCTATTGCTTAGTTGGGTGCTGGCTTTGGTGCACGTCCCGTTGATGGCTGACCGGATTTTGCATCCGGAAATCTCTGCGGCAACTACTGCTGCCGGAAAACGTGTGTATGAAGGAAAGATTTATGCTGTGCTCCGTTCATTATTGAAATTCAGTCTGGCACATCGTTGGAGTTTTGTGTTTACAATGATTGCTTTGGTATTGCTTTCGGCTTTCAGTTATCGGTTTATGAAGCAGGGCTTTTTCCCGGATATGGTCTACGATCAGCTTTATATGGAATACAAATTGCCGGAAGGGACTAACTCCACTCGTGTAGCACGTGACTTGGAAGAAATCGAAGTTTACCTGAAAAAGCGTCCGGAAGTTACACACGTCACTACTTCTATCGGTGGTACACCTGCCCGTTATAACTTGGTGCGTAACGTAGCCAATCCTTCCTTATCTTACGGTGAACTGATTATCGACTTCACCTCACCGGATGATTTGGTGGATAACATGGCGGAAATTCAACAATATCTTTCACAACATTATCCGGATGCTTACGTAAAGATGAACCGCTACAATCTGATGTTCAAAAAATATCCTATTGAAGCGCAATTTACCGGTCCTGATCCTGCTGTTTTGCATCAGTTGGCAGACAGTGCCCGCAAGATTATGGAGAATTGCCCGGATGTTTACCTGATTACCACGGACTGGGAACCGCAAATTCCGGTACTGACTATTGAATATGACCAGCCTGCGGCACGTGCTATCGGATTGAGCCGTAATGATGTAAGCCTATCTCTACTGACCGCTACCAGCGGCATCCCTATCGGGTCTTTCTACGAAGGTATTCACAAAGATAATATCTACTTGCGTTGCCTGGACGAACACGGAAATCCGATTGAAAACCTGGACAATACGCAGATATTCTCGTCTCTTCCTTCTCTGAACGGTTTGCTGACACAGGAAATGATGATGAAACTGAAGACAGGAACACTATCAAAAGAAGAACTGGTGGAAACGTTGATGGGAACAACTCCGTTAAAACAAATCAGTAAGCGGATTGATGTGAAGTGGGAAGATCCGGTGGTTCCCCGTTATAACGGGCAGCGTAGCCAACGGGTGCAATGTTCTCCTGTTCCGGGGGTAGAAACGGAGAAGGCGCGGCAATCCATTGCCACGCAGATTGAACAGATTCCGCTGCCTGACGGATATCGGCTTCAATGGCAAGGCGAGAGGAACGCTAGCACAAAGTCTATGCAATATCTGTTCAAGAATTTCCCGTTTGCTATCATTCTGATGATATCCATTCTAATCATGCTGTTCAAAGATTACCGGAAACCGGTTATCATCTTCTGTACTATTCCGCTGGTATTTGTCGGTGTTGTTGCTGTAATGCTCCTTACCGGGAAGACATTCAACTTTGTGGCTATCGTCGGTACATTGGGATTGATCGGCATGATTATTAAGAATGGTATTGTATTGATGGATGAGATCACTTTGCAGATTAATCAGGGAGTAGAACCTGTGACGGCATTGATAGATAGTTCTCAAAGTCGTCTCCGTCCCGTGATGATGGCTTCGCTGACTACGATTTTGGGAATGATTCCATTGTTGCCGGATGCCATGTTCGGTTCGTTGGCGGCTTCTATTATGGGTGGGTTGCTGTTCGGCACGTTGATAACGTTGCTTTTTATCCCGATTTTGTACGCATTATTCTTTCATATAAAAAAGACAGACAAATGAAAAAAGAAATTCTTGTAGCCATTAGTGTAGCGGGTGTATTGTTCGGCCTGTCGGTTTCTCTTGCCGCGCAAGAAAAACTAAGTCTGGCGCAATGCCGTGAAATGGCACTGAAATATAATAAGGATATGGCTGGCGCCCAAAAAAAAACAGAAGCAACCCCCCTTGTATAAAGAGG
>OBZG01000603.1_pt1 | contig 23412 bp, 25 predicted proteins | sample 1550701 | NCBI WGS metagenome assembly OBZG01 (sample SAMEA2580229, study PRJEB22360) | human gut metagenome | biome: human gut; feature: human-associated habitat; material: faeces | place: Denmark | collected 2008/2010
CCAGCGGTTGTCCTGGCGGTATCTCTGAAGCTCATCCCCTACCAGGCCGCCCAGTGCCAGGATGTCGTCATATTCCTCCGGGGTGATGGTGATGGGGGCCTCTGGCTGGGGGTTATGTTTGATTACTTCCATAGCTTGTCCTTTCTTCTCTATATAGCTCTGATCTGACCATATTTGCTGCATTGCTTAGACTGTGCTGTTGCTACTTTGGGAAGATCCCTTTCTCTGCTTTCAGCTTTCGTTTGTTCTCGTATATTTTCTGCCTCCTGCTCCATAGATTCCGCCCACTTCTTTAAATACTCTGGGAGCATATCTTGGTTGATCAAAATACATCTTCCGTTTCTGCTAGAAGGGATGATCCCTTCATTCACAAGATTCCTAAAACGCCATTTTGTAATTTGAGTTTCTGGATCCTGTGCTTTAAGCCATGCATAACATTCGTTAATTCCTCGCATTCTAGGAATACAACACATATTCTCACCTCCCTTCCTCAGTTTTTGCCTGCTCCTTCTAAAAACTCCATTATGCTCATCTGCTCATATTTTGGAACCTTCACAAAATCAGCTGGAAGCTGGATTCCATACTGTTCGCAAACCATCTTTACCATTTCAGCGGATTTATATGGAGCAATACCCTGCTTATCCATACGGTTTGAAAGAACTTTGAGCAGATTCGCCACCTCTCCCGGATGCTCCGTTGGAGGAATCTGTTTTTTCGGATTCTCCATTTCGTGGAATCGGTTGATGTACCTTGCAGTAAATTCCGTTCCCCTCTGTCCAGTCATCTTGTGGGCAATGAACTCACAGCCTTTCTTTGTGACAAGAAAACAGGGAAGTGTCTTGTTCTGCTCTGTAACATATGTGGATTCATTGAAAAAATCGGAGAATCCAATTTTGGCTTCTCCTAACTGAGATATGTAATTGCGAATATCCCGAAGTAACTTAGAATGTTCTTTTCCGCACCACTCAGCAGCTTCCATTGATGTGATGGTGGTTCTCATTAAATCATGCATTTTGTGTATCCTCCTTCCTAAGTCTTAAGCTACATTGTCTTTTCTTCCCCTCTGCCTTATACTGTATTCACAGGTGCTGCAACACCAAGTACAGCGAAAGGGGGAATATCATGGAATTAACTAAAGATGCTGACAAAATGATTTGTTTCATCTATAAGACATTTTTGCAATTACGCAAAAGCGGTTTACCAAAATCCGAAGCCCGTCAATTTGAAGAGGATTATTTTTCAACTAATAAATCCTTTTCTTCTTGGCATCCTGACGATTGTGACGAAACTATCGTAGAACTAGGACGTGCTGGTTTAATCAAACTTTACGTTGTCGGAAATTTTGAATTAACCGATCTCGGTATTATTTATATGGAAAACCGTTTTAAAAATGGGCTTACAGAACTAACCGACTTTATCACCAAATTTATACCGTAGCCTTAGTGGTCGTTGTACCCTCATACAGCTCATCTTTAGTGATGTACAACGACCATCTTCCATTTTTAAAGGTTAATTCCAATACTGATACTGATCCCATTGGAATATCGTTTAAGCGAAACTCCTTCTTTTTCAGATCGATATGAATGCTACGAAATTCTTTTTTCTCCACCTCTCTCGCCTCCCTTCCTTAGTCTCCCTCATTAGTTCCTCGTCCTTATACTATTCCCAAATCAATCTGCGAGTTTGCCTCGCTGATCAGCTCTTCCAAATAAGTAGGCACCTCATAGCAGTCAATCAGCTCATGGGCATCTGCTATGTACCTCCGTTTTAGCGCTTTATATGACTGGGGCCGGCCACTATCATCATAAATCCCGAACTCTCTCTTAACCTGATCGTAAATATCCCGGTACACCTTGGAACGGATTTCTGTATCCTTATAAGCTTCTGACTGCTTTCCGCCTAATACAGACACGCCTTTGCGCTTAACATGACTGGACAGCTCGTCCGCTTCGGAACCATACAGAGGAATATCATATTCCAGCTTATCCATACGCTGCTCCATCTTAACCTGCTTCTGATCGATCATCAGAATGGCTTTCATTTCAGTGGACATATTAGGCATTTCATATGTACCAGTCTTACGCAGCGCTGGAAGAACCTCATCAGTTACCCAATCGGTAAAGGCTTCTGCATTTGGTTTGCGGCTTTTAAAAACCAACTTATACACACCGCTCTCGGTAAGGAAATTCTCACCTGCGTTGTTCAATTTTCGGAAGTTGGTTAAACCGACATCCGAATTTTTTACCTTTACAACCTGCTTTTTATTCATCTTGCTCATGTGATCCTTCACGGTTCCAGGTGCCATCTCAAGACATTCCCCTACATGATACGGATTAAAAAGTACGGCTCCATTCAGTTCAAACACTTCTACTTCATGACCCTCAAAAATCATTAATTCGTGCATTTCGTGTGTCCTCCTCTCCTAAATTTTAAACCAAGCTTGTCTTTCCTTCTCCTCTGTCCTATACTGTACTCACAGGCGTGCCAGCGCCGAGTACAAAAGAAAGGACATTATTATGAACACTAATCACCAATCTTTCATAGCCGCAATATCTGCATTTCAAAGTTCTTTAGAAAAGATGAATGCAGATTTGACCGCCGCCTACTCTCCCATTATTCAATCTACTTCACAAATACAAAGTATACTTGCTTCTGCCATGTATCCACAGGCAATCTTAACCACTCAAATGCAAGATATGCTGGATACTTTGTTGGCACCTATTCATGAAATGCAGTGTTCTATGAGTACGTCAATTACAAAAGAAATTGCTAATTCTCTAGCCGCTAACAACTCTGTTATCCAAGATTTGGCAAAAGATATTCAAAACAACCTTGTTGATTTTAGTTCCCATATTTCAACTGTCTTTTCTTCGATATTGGAAAATATTTCGTTTCAGCAAGAATATGTGGAAGTACCTGAATACCTATACTCTTTTGTTGCCCATGAGAATGAAAATCCACAAGAAATTCCTCTTACCGTTGAGACCCCGCTTCCAAAGCGACGCATAACGCTGGAATTCTTTTTAAGTTGTATATTACCAAATATAATTGCTTTATTCGGCGTGTGGCTGACCATCTACTATCACAACATAGATGCATCTTCTCAAAATACCGCCGCACAAGCTGAAGCCGCTATGTTCGAAAGTTACACTGAATCGTTGAATCGCCTTAATGACTCTGTGTCTGCACTCAACGATTATTTAGTATCTCAGTCAAAGTTGTCTCCAGATTCATGTTCAACTGTTGCAACAAGTTCAAATGCTGTTCCTGTAGCAGCTGAATCTGATTCCGCAACTGCTGGTGAATCCGAAAATCTTGATATGCCCCAACAGCCTGATTAATTGATATAACCGCTATTGCTATCCAGACCATAGTGATATGCGGTTTATTTTTTTCTTCTACCTCTCTCACCTCCCTTCCCTAGCCTCCTTTAACAGTTCTTCGATTGAAACCTCTAAATACTCAGCAACTTTCTGGACTTTGCGAATACCAGGATCACTTTCATTCCATTTTCTAATGCCTCCGTTTGGAAACCCCAAATCTTTTTCCAGTCTCCACACCGTAATTCCACGCTTGTCGCAGAGAGCTTTTACGTTATCAAATAACACTCCTTCACCTCCTGTTTTTGTGCTACAATAATGATATGTGCCGTGAATCGCCTCTTGAAAGGAGGTGATAGTATAAAGAGAATCGTCTATTCCGCCCGCTTAGCGGATCAGTGGCGTAAACTCGGATATAAGACAGTCACAATGTCTTATATCGGGTGCTTCGGGGAAATGCCGATGGCTTACCACTTAGAAAAGAAGCTATAATACGCTTTTGCTACTATCAACCATGCTCCAACACGGCACATATAAAAGAGAAAATTTTCGACTATCATATTGACATTTAAGAGAAAATAATCTATTATAAAAATAACCACTAGATAATATTCTCATACAGTCTTTTAAATTGGCGTTTATTAACTGTGTTAATATGTTTACGAGATTTTTTTCTCTTTACATCCCTTACTATACGAGAATATTTTCTTTTTGTCAATACTTTTTCGAGATTTTTTTCTCGTGATTTGAAAGGGGAATACTATGTCTTTAAAAGATAGAATAAAATCGCTTGCAAATGAGCGAGGAATCAGTCTCCCAACCCTAGAGGCAGAGTTGGGTTTTGGAAATAGTACTATTGTAAAATGGGATAAATCTACTCCAAATGCAGATAAATTAAATGCTGTTGCAAAATACTTCGATGTTTCCATGGATTATCTAATGAATGGAATTGATGAGGATGGACTTACAACAAAAGATAATAAAGACATTGCCAGGGATCTTGATAATATCATGGAAAAACTTTCTACCGGCGAATCTGGCCCGGCAAGTTATAATGGAGAAGAGCTTGATCCAGAAGCAGCCGAATTATTTAGAGATGAGTTAGAAATTGCACTTCGACGTCTTAAAATTATAAATAAGGAGAAATATACTCCCAAAAAATATAAAAAGTAGGTGATACTCTTGGGGGAAATAGAACGCATAAAACGATTAGTTGCTTATTGTAAGCGATTATATAATACATCAGATCCTTTTGAAATCGCTGACCGTTTGGGAATACTATATCAAATCGGAAACTGCACGCATGAAGGATGTTATATGTTTCTCAAAAATCATAGATATATCTTCTTGAGTAATCGCCTAAATAACTCCGATCTAAAACTTGTAATGGCTCATGAATTAGGTCATGCATTATTAGATCGAAAAGCAAACTGCTATTTTATTCGTAACAAAACTCTGTTGCTTAACTCAAAGTTAGAGCGACGAGCAAATTTATTTGCAGCTTATCTTTTGATTGATGATGAAATCCTGGTAGAATATAAGGGTTATACCAAGGAACAATTTTGTAATTGTACTGGATACCCAAAAGAACTAATTGAATTACGTTTAAGGTAGGTGATATTTTGAATGTTGCAACAAATGGATATCATTACGAATATGAATGCGCAAAACTTTTAAGAAAACATGGATTTTCTAAAGTTTCGGTTACAAAATCAAGTGGCGATCAGGGCGTAGACATTATTGCTTATGCAAACGGGAAGAAATATGCAATTCAATGCAAATTTTATTCTTCACCAGTTGGTAACAGCGCTATTCAAGAAGTATATGCTGGCGCAAAATTTTATAACTGTGATATAGCTGCCGTAATAACTAATTCAACTTTTACCCCTGCGGCAGTAGAATTAGCCAATGCTACTGGTGTGTTACTTTGGGCGAATGATAACATACCTATTCAAATCCCTTTGCACCATAGTCTCATGAGAACCATAGGGGTGCTAACCACCATATTTGGTGTTCTATGTGCGTGGGGTGCCTTCTCTTTTGATGGAATCAAATATAGCGCCCTTCAACAGTTTGAATCTATTCTTATTATATTTACCGGCATAACTGCTTTGCTAAATTTAAAAAAACAAATAGCTTGGTTACTAACTCTTGGTGGATATTTATTGTTGTTTTTACTTTCGTTCATAATTAGCTGGTTATGTTCAAAAACATTTAGCATCACTAGCTTTATTTTCCTTTTTCTCGCTATTGTTACCTATAACAATATTTTACAGTTACAAAAACAACATCTCCACTAATACATCGATTTTTATAACGCAAAAACCGCCCGGTGCTACCAACACCGAACGGCTTTTAGATAAATTCTGTACAGGCCCGGAGGCCAAATACAATATAGATTAACCACCTACATTGTACCATACCTCCGTGCACCTGTACAGGTGTATTTTTTTTACCCATTTTTAAGGAGGAATGATATATGGCATCAATCAGGAAACGCGGAAACAGTTACCAAATCACCGTAAGCAATGGATATGATATAACCGGGAAAAAGATACTGGAAACCGCCACATGGACTCCCGATCCAGGGATGAAAAAGCGGGAACTGGAACTGGCTCTAAATGCATTTGCTGTGGATTTTGAGCGCGAAGTAAAATCCGGTAAAAACGTAAAGGGCGGCCGAATGACCCTACAGGAGATCTCCAGACCCTACTTGAAGGACATGGCTCCCCCAACTCTAGCCCGAACGACTTATGCCGATTACAAAAAACGTCTTGAAATGCGGATCCTGCCAGCTATGGGACATATCCAGATAGAAAATATCCATCAAAAGGATATCAATAGTTACAGGAAGATGCTGGAAGAAAATTATATAAGCCCCATCACCAAAAAGCCCTTATCACCGGCATCCATCAAAAAAGACTGCCTTGTAATCAGCGCACTTCTCAGTTATGCAGTATCTGAGGGGTTGCTTGATATGAATATGCTGATCTACTCCGGCAAGGTATCAGGCCGCCGGCAGCCTCGTAAAGAAACAAAGCCAAGGTATTTCACCCTCGAAGAGCTGACCCGCTTCATAGACGCCCTGGAGCGCCCTATAGACGTTGTACACCGTGAACATGAATCCCGGCAAAATGGAAATGTACGCACTGTCAAAGCCTACACTCAGACGATACACGTAAAACTCAAGTGGAAACTGTATTTCTATATTGCTCTCTTCATTGGAGATCGGAGAGGCGAAAACATATCCCTCACCTGGGAGGATATCAATATGGATACCAACGAAATCAACATTGATAAGTCCACAGACTATGTAGATGGTAGCATGGAGCTTAAAGACACCAAAACACATAATGAACGTCAGAATACAGTCCCCGCCTATGTAATTAGTCTGGCAAAAGCATGGAAAGCTGAGCAGATGCAGCAGTGTCTGAAAGCAGGTGAAAACTGGAAAGGATACCACGGAAAGGATTACAATAAGAATTTTGTCTTTACCCAGGCAAGTGGGAAACAGATGCATATCTGCAGTCCAGCCGGAGAATATCAGAGGATCATCCGAATGTATAACCAATATGTGGCCGAAACACCCGAACAGCGTATTCCAGAAAACGTACCACCCCATGGGCTCCGTCACTCTGCTGCTGCAATCCTGATCGCCAACAATATGGATGCTCGGACTGTTGCCGGAATACTTGGTCACGCAGATCCCTCTACTACTCTAAATATCTATTCTTATTTCTTCAAAAACAAAGGCACAGAAGCCTCTTCTATCATGGAACAGCAGTTACTATCCCACGTAGTAGTCAAATAGTAGTCATTCTATCCGGCAGAAAGTATGTTCTTTTTATGGCAAAATAAAAACCCCTTGATTTTACAAGGGGTTTTCACAGCCACTGGCCGGACTCGAACCGGCGACCCACGCATTACGAATGCGTTGCGCTACCAACTGCGCTACAGTGGCAATCCTTAAGATGAAAAACGGCTGCTGCAGTGCAACAGCCATCTCATCAATGACCTGACCGGGAATCGAACCCGGGTTTACGCCGTGAGAGGGCGTCGTCTTGACCGCTTGACCATCAGGCCTTTAGAAAAATCGAGGCGACGTGATTCGAACACGCGGCCTCTGCGTCCCGAACGCAGCGCTCTACCAAACTGAGCCACGCCTCGATTACAGACGATAGTATAATATAATTTTCAAAAAATGTCAACTATAAATTTTCAAAATTTTTTAAAAAATTATAACTATTCAGCCATGTCACTTTCTTGTTTTCAAAATGACTGGCCAGGAAACTGTTTTTTTGCCTCTGGCATATAAAAGCAGCCCGCCCAGGCTTTTGGTGGGCGAACTGCTTTTAATATGTTATATTACTGCCCTATCCCAAATACCCTTCAATAAAGATAAACAGTACGATCAGCGGAAGAATATAGCTTACATATACTCTCGCCCAGGCCGGGAATGGAAGGCCGTCTCCTTCGTTTGCTTCCTTTAAGAAGTTTTTAAAGCCCCATCCGTAACGGCTGGTGCAAAACAGCAGATACAGCACGCTTCCGATGGGCAGCAGATTATTGCTTAAAATAAAGTCCTCCAGATCCTGGATCGTAGTTCCAGGCCCTAATGGCTGAAAACCGCTCCATACATTAAAACCAAGCACACAGGGCATGGACAGAAGAATAATTGCAATAATATTCCAGAAAACCGCCTTTTTTACGGAACAGCCGGTTAAGTCTGTCGCAAAGGAAATGATATTCTGAAATACGGCGATGACCGTAGACAGAGCAGCAAAGGCCATAAATATAAAAAACAGTGCTCCCCACAGCCGTCCCCCTGCCATATGGTTAAATACATTGGGAAGCGTAATGAAGATAAGGGAGGGGCCGGAGGCAGGCTCGATCTCATAGGCAAAGCAGGCCGGGAAGATGATCAGGCCTGACATAAATGCCACCATGGTATCTAAAAGCGCAATGCTGATCGCCTCTCCGGTCAGCCTCTTTTCTCTGCCGATATAGCTTCCAAAGATCGCCAGAGCGCCGATTCCAATGCTCAGCGTAAAGAAGGACTGGCCCATGGCTGCAAACACAGCTTCCCCCAGGCCTGCTTCTCTCATTTTTCCAAAATCGGGCTTCAAATAAAATTCAAGTCCCGGAGCGCCGCCCTCTAAAAATACGGAGTGAACGGCCAGCACCAGCAAAAGGACAAAAAGCAGAAGCATCATTCCCTTTGTAATGCGCTCTACACCGGCTACCAGTCCCTGTGCACAGATCGCAAAGCATATCAGCACTATGATAACCATAAAGAAGGTCATTACTGCAGGATTAGCCAGCATATTGTCAAACTCCCTGGCTGTTGCCTCTGCATCCAGCCCCGTAAAATCACCCTTAAGCATCTTTAAGAAGTAAAGAACCATCCAGCCGGCTACTGTGGTGTAGAACATCATCAGCATATAGTTTCCTGCCATGGCAATATACTTTGTCAGATGCCATTTGCTGCCCTTTGGCTCCAGTACATCGAAGGAAAGAGCCGCGCTTTTTTTACTGGCCCGGCCTACGGAAAATTCCATCACCACGATGGGAAGGCCAAGAACCAGAAGAAATGCAAGGTAGATCAGTACAAAAGCTGCTCCCCCGTATTTCCCCACAATATAGGGAAAACGCCATACATTGCCCAGACCGATTGCGCATCCTGCTGAGATCAGGATAAAGCCCAGTCTGGAGGAAAATTTTTCACGTTCCATTTTCTTTTCATATCTCCCATTTCATATTTTTTCCGGCTTTGTTAAAAGCCTGATTGGCTGTCGCCTCTTTTATAAGTCAAACAGCGACAGCTGATTGGACTGAGGCAGATCCTTTAAAAGCCCCAGATCCGCCATCAGAGCACAGATGGTTCCGTTCACACGGGTACGGCTGGAAAAATCCTCCACTGAAAGGAAGGGTCCATCCTTTACCGCGTCTACCACGGCATCTGCCGCCTTTTCTCCCAGACCGTCGATACTGCTTAATGACGGCATCAGCCTGCCGTCGATAATCTGGAAGCTTCTTGCCTTTGCCCGATAGATATCTAATGGCATAAATTCAAACCCTCTGGCATACATTTCCTGGACAATCCTCATGTCGCGCAGCGTATCCTGCTCCTTTTTAGACAGGGTATCCGCCCGTTTTTTGTAGTCCGCCAGATAATACTCCAGCTTGTCCCGGCCCTGACACATGATCTCATAAGAGAAAGCGCTGGCACGAATACTGAAAAAGGCGGCATAATAAGCCAGCGGATAAAAGATCTTGCAGTAAGCAATCCGCCACGCCATCATAACGTAAGCGGCCGCATGGGCCTTGGGGAACATATATTTAATTTTTTTACAGGACCAGATATACCAGTCCGGTACTCCATGAGCCGTCATCTCCGCTTCCCACTCCGGCTTTAAGCCCTTGCCCTTTCGCACGCTTTCCATGATAGTGAAGGAAAGCCCCTGTTCCATTCCTCTGGCGATCAGATAAACCATGATATCATCACGGGTACAGATAGCGGTCTGAATGGTTGCCTTTCCCTCCTGGATCAATGTCTGGGCGTTTCCCAGCCATACATCAGTGCCATGGGCCAGGCCGGCGATCCGCACCAGATCGGAGAAATATTTCGGCTTGGTATCTAAGAGCATCTGCATGGCAAAATCTGTACCAAACTCCGGGACGCCCAAGGCTCCCAGAGGACAGCCGCCGATATCATCCGGCGTAATCCCCAGGGCAGAGGTATCCTGAAACAGGCTCATGACCTCCGGGCTGTCTAAAGGGATATCCTTTACGGGATCCAGACCGATCAGATCCTGCAGCATACGGATCATGGTAGGATCATCGTGTCCCAGAATATCCAGCTTTAACAGGTTGTGGTCAATGGAATGATAGTCAAAGTGGGTGGTCACGGTGGAGGTGGTCATATCGTTAGCCGGGTGCTGCACCGGAGTAAAGGAATAGATTTCTTCTCCCAGAGGAAGCACGATGATTCCGCCGGGGTGCTGTCCCGTGGTACGGCGCACACCTACACAGCCCTGGACGATGCGGTTGATCTCACAATTGCGCTTTCTCGTCCCCCGTTCCTCATAGTATTTTTTTACATAGCCGAAGGCAGTTTTATCTGCCAGCGTACCGATGGTGCCTGCGCGGAAGGTCTGGCCCTTTCCGAAGATAACCTCCGTATAATCGTGAGCCTTGCTCTGATACTCACCAGAGAAGTTCAAATCGATGTCCGGCTCCTTGTCGCCCTTAAATCCAAGGAAGGTTTCAAAAGGAATGTCAAATCCGTCCTTTTCCAGAGGGGTTCCGCAGACAGGGCAGGCTTTATCAGGCATATCGCAGCCCGCCATTCCGGAAAATCCCTTTACCTCCTCAGAGTCAAAGTCATAGTAACGGCACTTTGGACAATGGTAATGAGGGCTTAAGGGGTTTACTTCTGTGATACCGGACATAGTAGCTACAAAGGACGAACCCACAGAGCCTCTGGACCCTACTAGATAGCCGTCCTCGTTTGACTTCCAAACCAGTTTCTGGGCAATGATGTACATAACGGCAAAGCCATTGGTGATGATGGAGTGAAGCTCTCTCTCCAGCCGGTCCACTACGATCTTGGGAAGATTCTCACCGTACATCTCATGAGCCCTGTCATAACAGATCTTTGTCAGTGTCTTATCTGAATCCGGGATTACCGGAGGACACTTGTCCGGCCGTACCGGTGCGATTTTTTCACACATTTCTGAAATTTTCCTGGTATTTGTCACTACTACTTCGTACGATTTATCCGGCCCAAGATAAGCAAATTCCTCCAGCATCTCCTCCGTAGTCCGAAGGTATAGGGGCGCCTGGTCATCCGAATCCTTAAAGCCCTGTCCTGCCATAATGATCCTTCGGTAAACCTCATCCTGCGGATCCAGAAAATGGACATCGCAGGTAGCACAGACCAGTTTTCCGAACTGAGTTCCCAGATCTACGATTTTTTTGTTGATCTCAATGAGATCCTCCTTTGTCTTTACGGTACTCTTTTCATCACGCAGCATGAAAGCGTTGTTTCCCAAAGGCTGAATCTCCAGATAGTCGTAGAAATTTACCAGTCTTGAGATCTCCGCATCCGGCGCGCCTCTTAAAAGCGCCTGATACAGCTCTCCCGCCTCGCAGGCGGATCCTATGATAAGTCCCTCCCTGTGAGCGTTTAAGATGCTTTTGGGAATCCTGGGACGCCTGGAAAAATAATCCAGATGAGACCAGCTCACTAAACGGTAGAGATTCACGCGGCCAATATCATTTTTTGCCAGAATGATCACATGGCTGGTAGGCAGCTTCATAATCGTCTGCGCATCCATGGCGCTAAGACCGTTCAGCTGGTCTAAATCCTCAATATCACGGCCCCGAAGCATTTTTATAAAAGCTGTGAAAATCTCTGCCGTAGCTCCTGCGTCGTCTACCGCCCGGTGATGATTCTGCAGGGAAATGTTTAAGGCCTTGGCTACGGTATCCAGTTTAAAACGGTTCAGGTTCGGCAAAAGAAGTCTTGCCAGCGATACTGTATCCAGCACCGTCGGTTCAAAAGCCAGGCCCAGTTCTTCGGCATTGTGGCTGATAAAACTGACATCAAAGCCCGCATTGTGGGCCACCAGGGCAGAATCGCCCACAAATTCCAGAAACTGAGGCAGAACCACATCAATCTTTGGAGATGGAAGTACCATGGCGTCATTGATGCCCGTAAGCTTTTCGATGTCAAAGGGAATAGGCACATCAGGATTTACGAAACTGGAAAAACGGTCTGTGATTACACCATCCACTACCTTTACTGCACCGATCTCAATGATCCGGTTTTTTAAGGGGCTAAAGCCCGTGGTCTCAATATCGAAAACAACGTAGGAATCTTTAAAGCTCTGTCCCCTGGAATGTTCCACCAGCTGCTTGGTGTCGTCTACCAGATAGCCCTCCACTCCGTATATGACCTTGAAGCTGTCACCTTTATCCAGCGCATGGTTGGCATCCGGGAAGGCCTGGACACAGCCATGGTCCGTGACTGCAATGGAGGACATCCCCCATTTTTTTGCCCGTTTGATGATGTCCTTTACCTCGGAAACGCCGTCCATATCGCTCATTTTGGTATGACAGTGGAGTTCCACACGCTTTTCAATACTGCTGTCTATGCGTTTGCTGGTAAAGTCCTCTCCCTTTTTAATACCTACAATAGAGCCTAAGGTCAGTTCTCCGTCAAATTTGTCAATCGTAGTCACGCCCTTTATCTTAAGGAACATTCCCTTCTGGATAACGGCCTTTACCTCTTCAAATATTTCGGGGCGGATAAACATTTTAGCTGTGATGGTATCTGTAAAGTCTGTAATATCAAAGGTCAGGATAAACTTGCCGCTTCGCAGTTCTCTGTTTTCACAGGTCAGCACCTGGCCCCTAAGAGTCACTTCTCCGATCTCCCCGTCAATTGTTTCGATATCCAGGAAATCATCATCAAAATCCCGGCCATAGAGTACGTCTGGATTGTTGGAGCGCTTGACAGAAAACTTCTTATCCTCTCCAAAACCATTGTCCTTATTATGTCCCCAGCCCTTGCGGCCCTTGTTTAACTGAGGGCGTCCTCCGCCCTTCTGCCCGGCATTTGCGCCGTTTCCTGCCCCGGACTCCCCTGCTTTGCCAGCATCCATGCCAGAAGAAACTGCCAAAACAGCCGTATCCTCCCCACCGATATCACCGGAAGCGGCCTGAGCCATAAGCATATCCCAGGGAGCGCTGTCCTCTGGCTTACCCATGAAGGCTTCCTTTTGCCCGGAAGTCTGTTTTAACAGTTCCTGGCCTTCCAGACCTTCTGATGAAAAGCCGCCCATTGCTGCCAGTTCTTCCTTATGGTTCTTCCAGTAAATAGCCTGCGCTTCCCGTTCGATCTTCTGCTCCAGCTGTTTTCTGCGCTCACCTCCCAGGGAGGGCACAAAAGCAAACTGCACCTCTACCGGGAGGCCGCACCGCTCTGTAAAAACCTTTTCCAATACCCTCTTGAGCTCACCCGTGCGATCCCTGTTTACCATGGTATCCTCCACCGTCAGGGTCATCAGGTTCTCTTTTTCAAAAGCCACCTGCGCTTTGCGGAACATGGTATACTCGATGATACTGTAATGTTTCAGTTCCAAAAGCAGGCTGTCCTTATACATTTTCAGAAGCTTTTCAGGCGTATACTGCCCGGAAAGACGGTATTTTTCCTGAATCTTCACAGTTACCTGTTTGTCCGGAAACAGTTGATTTTTGATTCCTTTTTCCAGGTCGTAGATATTCTGTTTGTGTATGAGCCGCGGACTTTTCACATAGACGCGAATAGAGCTTCTATCTCTGGTGGAGGTGACCTTTTCCACCTCCGTCAGAGCTAAAAGCTCCTTAAGCGGCTCTGCGATATTTAAAGAAGGAAAAACCTCCAGAAAATTCTTTGCCATATAGATTACTTCTTTCTTTCTTCTGCCATGGCGGCAAGCTCTGCCTCCAGCGCTCCGAGCAGCTGATCCTCTGGTACCTTGCGGATGATCTTCCCCTTTTTGATCAGCAGCCCTTCTCCGATTCCTCCGGCGATGCCAATATCGGCTTCCTTTGCTTCACCGGGGCCGTTTACAACACAGCCCATAACAGCCACCTTTAATCCATCCAGGCCTTCCAGGCCGGACACCACCGTCTCGACCTGATTTGCAAGACCAATCAGGTCGATTCTAGTACGGCCGCAGGTGGGACAGGAAACAACCTCCACGCCGCCGGCGCGAAGGCCCAGGGTTTTTAAGATCCTTTTTGCAGACTTGACCTCCTCCGCCGGGTCCCCGGTCAGAGATACCCGGATGGTATCTCCAATGCCCTGATACAGGATAATCCCAAGGCCTACTGCAGATTTGATATTGCCGGACAGGAGTGTTCCTGATTCTGTGATACCCACATGAAGAGGATAATCTGCCTTTTGGGCAATGAGTTCATGCGCGCGGATGCACATCAGCACATCCGAAGATTTTATACTGATTACCAGATTGCCGTAATCCATATCTTCGATCATTTTCACCTTGTCGAGAGCGCTCTCTACGATCCCCTCTGCCGTCACCCCGCCATATTTGGCGATCAGGCCCTTTTCAAGAGAACCGCTGTTTACGCCAACCCGGATCGGGATCCCCCGTTCTTTTGCAGCATTTACCACCGCTTTTACCCGGTCGATGCTTCCAATGTTTCCGGGATTAATACGTATTTTATCAGCACCGTTTTCCATAGCCGCAATAGCCAGCCGGTAGTCGAAATGGATATCCGCCACCAGCGGGATATGAATTTCCTTCTTGATCTGTGAGATGGCCGACGCCGCTTCCATCGTAGGCACCGCCACCCGGATTATCTCGCAGCCTGCCTCCTCCAGACGGCGGATCTGTGCGATCGTAGACGCTGTATCCTCTGTTTTTGTATTGCACATGGATTGGATCAGCACCGGATTTCCACCGCCGATGACCCTGTTTCCGATTGCGATCACCCGTGTATCGTATCTCGTCATCTTACATTCTCCTTGTTTCCAGTCAGAACAGTTTCCTCATGTCGTTAAATAATATAATTACCATTAAAGCCAGCAAAAACACCATACCTGCCGTATGGATCATGGCCTCCTTTTCACGGTCAATGGGCTTTTTGCGAAGGGCCTCTATAATAAGGAAAAACAGCCGTCCGCCGTCCAGCGCCGGAAAAGGAAGCAGATTCATCACTCCAAGGTTGGCGCTGAGCAGGATTCCAAAATTGATTAACGTCAGAACAACCGCCTTTTTTCCGCCTGCTGCTGAGGCTTCGGAAACGCTCTGGTCAATCGTGGATACAATGCCAACGGGACCGCTGATATCATCCACGGACACCGCGCCGTGAAACATCATATAAAAAGAATCAAATACGTAGCGGATCCAGAACTGCACCTCATAAACCGCCTGTTTTGCAGTCTCAAAAAGATTGGCCGGCTGCCTGATCCCGTAGGCAAACTCTACTCCAATCATCTTCCGTCCGTTTTCGGCTGAAACCGGCGTAACAACTGCCTTATAGGTTCTGGCGGTTCCATCCTCCAGCGTCCGCTTCCAGGTCAGGTTCAGTTCCTTTCCTGGATAGGTCAGCGTATAAGTTGTAAAATCACGGAAACTGTGTATCGACCGCCCATTGACCTTTGTGATCACATCTCCCGCCTGGATCCCGGCCTGCTCTGCCGGAAGGCCTGCCTGAACCGCCTGGACCCGGGGAATATCATAGGAGCCGGTGGCCCCAACCATGATCATGGCAAGACAGAAAGCAAGGATAAAATTAAACAACGGTCCTCCTGCAACAACCGCAATCCTGGCCCATACAGATTTGTTCCCAAAGGCGCGCTCATCCTCCGCCTCTTCATCCTCTCCCAGCATGGCGCAGGAACCTCCAAAAGGAAATGCCTTAACAGAATAGCGGGTGCCTCCTTTTTCAAAGCTTAAAAGCCTTGGGCCCATTCCCAGGGAAAATTCCACTACTCCGATGCCGCCCCACTTGGCAAAAAGAAAATGCCCCAGTTCATGGATCAGAATAATAATACCAAGGATCAGGATTGATAATATGATATTCATCTGCCTTTATGATTTCCTTTCTATAATTTAATATTTTACTATCTTTGGATGGGTGTGTTCACCGGCAGATGATGCCGCCTCTTACGACAGCTCCCATTTTCCCCTGATAAAGTCATAGGTTTCCTGCTCGGCTTCCAGAATCTGATCCACATCCGGCGCATTTACCATATGGTGGCTCTCCATGGCTGCCTGGATCATATCTGTAATCGTCAGATAGGATATCTTTTTTTGCAGGAACAGTTCTACCGCCCGCTCATTGGCCGCATTGAATACCGTAGGAAGGGAACCGCCCGCTCTTGCGGCGTTATAGGCCAGCTTAAGTCCGGGGAAGGTTTCCATATCCGGCACATCGAATGTAATTTCCCTGAGCTTTGTAAAATCCAGCCGGTCTCCCGGAAGGAACCGCCGTTTCGGATAATACAGGGCATACTGGATTGGAAGCTTCATGTCCGGCGTTCCCAGCTGCGCCATCACAGCTCCGTCCTCATACTCGATCATGGAATGAATCACACTGGCCGGCTGGATGACCACCTGGATCTGATCCATCTCCACGTCAAAAAGCCAGCGGGCCTCCATTACCTCCAGCCCCTTATTTACCAGGGTGGAGGAATCAATTGTGATCTTCTTTCCCATTGCCCAGTTTGGATGCTTTAAGGCATCCTCCGCCTGGACATGAAGCAGCTGCTCTCGGGTACGCCCCCGGAAGGGGCCTCCTGAAGCAGTGAGGAGTATCTTGTGGATTTTGTTCCCGCCGGCGCCCTGAATACACTGGAAGATAGCCGAATGCTCCGAATCCACCGGCAGGATTTTCACGCCCATTTTCCGTGCCAAAGGCATGATGATATGGCCGGCCGTTACCAGTGTTTCCTTATTTGCTAGAGCAATATCCTTTCCCGCCTCCATGGCTGCAATAGTGGGACGGATACCTATCATGCCGACGATTGCAGTAACTACGATCTGTGCCTCCGGTTCCGTAGCCGCCTCTATCAGGCCTTCCAGCCCGCTTACGACTTTCACCTCCAGGTCTGCAATGCGGACTTTTAATTCAGCCGCCGCCTTTTCATCCCACAGACAGGCTGTCTTAGGGTGAAATTCACGTACCTGCTTTTCTAACAGTTCCACATTGGAGCCTGCTGCCAGGGCGGTGATCTCAATATCCTGATTGTACCTTACGATTTCCAACGTCTGGGTACCTATGGAACCGGTGGAACCCAGAACCGAGATCTTCTTTCTCATAACTTATATTCTCCTCAATCAACGAAAATACACATTTTCACGAATACATTCATCCCAAAAAGGTGAGAGCAAAGAAAATAGCCGGCGCCGTAAAGATCATACTGTCAAACCGGTCTAAGATCCCGCCGTGACCTGGTATGAGGTGGCCGTAATCCTTGATATCATGGTTGCGCTTGATGGCTGAGGCCGCCAGATCACCGATCTGAGAGATTACAGCTGCAATCGCACAGGCTGCGGTGCACACCAGTTTCGGATCGGAAATCCCTCTCATCTGTCCCCCAAACACAGAGGCAAACAGGAAGCCTAAAAGAGCCGCCCCAACCGTACCGCCCACAGCGCCCTCTATGGATTTTTTGGGGCTTAACACCGGAGCCAGTCTGTGCTTTCCTAAAAGCATCCCGCTGCAGTAGGCGCAGGTGTCGCATCCCCAGGAGCTGAGAAAAATCAGCCAGACCGCATAGGCCCCGTCCTGCATCTCCCTGGTCTGATACAGAAAGGACAGCATCACCGGCACATAACACACGCCAAAAAAGGCCCCTGTAATCTCCTCTGTCTTATACTTTGGAAATGTGAACACATAAAGGGACATCATCGCCATCAGCGAAAGAATGATCATCAGCGTCAGATGCTGCTGCCCCTCCCACCACAGGATGCCGTAATAGGAAAGAGCCGTTATATAACCGACCACGCCCACCGAACGCGTTTCGATCTTTAAGACTCGGTACAGTTCAAAGAGGCCGATCAATGAGATCAGGGCTGTCACCGCAAATAAAAGCAGACCTCCCTGACCTACAAAGAACACCGCTAACAGTACCAGTATGATTCCGCTTATCAGTCGTGTGGTAAACATGGACTTCTCCTTTTCTACTTTACTCCGCCGAACCGCCTGTCCCTTTTATTATACTGAAGGATCGCCTTTTCCAGCTCTTCCTGATCAAAATCAGGCCACAGGCAGTCGGTTACGTAGAGCTCGGTATAGGCCAGCTGCCATAAAAGATAATTGGACAGACGCAGTTCTCCGCTGGTGCGGATCAGAAGATCCGGATCCGGGATATCGGCTGTATCCAGATAGGCGGCGAAGCCCTCTTCTGTCAGCTGCTTCGGATCTGCCTTGCCTGCTGCAGCATCTGCGGCAAATTTAGCGGCTGCCCGACGGATCTCATCTCTTCCTCCATAATTGACCGCGATCACAAAGGTCAGACCGGTATTATCCTTTGTCTCATCTTCCAGCCGGTTGATACCGGCAATTATATCCTTAGCAAATCGGGTTCTGTCCCCAATCATCTTAACACGGACATTGTTGGCGGAGGCTATTTTCAAAAGGCGTACCATATAGTAGCGGAACAGCTGCATCAGGGCGCCTACCTCCTCAGAAGAACGTTTCCAGTTCTCCGTAGAAAATCCGTATACTGTCAGATAACGGATCCCCAGCCTGGCGGCAATCTCCACCGTTTTTTCTACGGTGACGCAGCCTTCCTTATGTCCCAGAGTACGGGGAAGCCCCCTCTTTTTTGCCCAGCGCCCGTTTCCGTCCAGAATCAGAGCCACATGAGCCGGTATTGCCACATTCGTATCTAAAGCCATATCCCTTCCGCCTTTCTTCTGTACACTCTCAAAAAGAGGCAGGAGTCGCTCCTGCCCCCATATATAGGAAGTATCCCGATCCAGCCGCTTAAACGGTCATGATCTCCTTTGTCTTATCTTCCACCAGACGGTCTACCTTCTCGATCATCTTATCTGTCAGCTTCTGCATCTTCTCTGTGGTCTCAGTCAGCTCGTCCTCAGAGATATCGCCTGCCTTCTCAGCTTTCTTAAACGCATCGTTGGCATCCCGCCGGATATTGCGGATGGCTACCTTGGCGTTATCGCCCTTCTTCTTTACATCCTTTGCAACTTCCTTTCTGCGGTCCTCTGTCATCTCAGGGAAGATCAGGCGGATGCAGCTTCCGTCATTGGTGGGGTTGATGCCAAGCTCCGAAGTCAGAATGGCCTTCTCAATCGCCTTTAACAGGCTCTTCTCCCACGGCTGGATCACGATCATGCGCGCCTCAGGAACGGAGATATTTCCTACCTGCTGAAGAGGGGTGGGCGTACCGTAGTAATCTACCTTGATTTTGTCTAAAACATGGGGATTGGCACGGCCTGCGCGGATAGTGCCGTAATCGGATATCAGTACATCCAGTGTCTTATTCATCTTTTCCTCATAAAACTTTAAATCTTCCATATGTCCTCCTGTAACACAGGCCGTAAACGCCTGTTTAATTTTATGAAAATAACAATATCCTGATCTTTAAAACAGCCGGCTACGCCGTAACGATTGTGCCGTTAATCCGTCCCTGCATCGCGTTTGCAATACCGTCAGGCTCATTTAAACTGAATACTGCCATAGGCATCCTGTGCTCCATACACATAATGGAGGCAGTCAGATCCACAACGGCCAGCTGTCTGTCGATTACCTCCTGGATGGAAATGGTATCGTACTTCTTAGCCGCAGGATTGATCTTCGGATCACTGTCGTATACGCCGTCGATGGCCTTTGCCAGAAGAATACAGTCTGCATCCATCTCAATCGCCCGAAGGGCAATGCCCGTATCAGTTGAGAAATAGGGATGGCCCGTGCCGCCGGCAAAGAATACCACCGTGCCGCGCTGGAAATACCTGTTGGCGCTATCCTTTGAAAACAGCTTTGTCATGGAGCCGCATTCAAACGGAGTCAATATCTGCGTATTCATCCCTGCATTTCTGAAGATCTCGGATACATAGATACAGTTCATAATGGTAGCCAGCATACCGATCTGATCCGCCTTTGTGCGGTCAATGGCCTCGCTGGTGCGTCCTCTCCAGAAGTTGCCTCCTCCGATGACGATTCCTACCTGAACCCCCGCATCCACAGACAGCTTTACCTGTCTGGCCACCTCTTTTACCGTGTCCTCATCAAAACCCGTCTTTTTCGGTCCGGCCAGAGCCTCGCCGCTTAATTTTAAAAATACTCGGTTCATTTTCATGAATGGATCTCTCCTTATGTTCACTTATCATCCACCAGCCGGGAAATGGCGGCAGATGATATTCTGAGAACAGTATAGCATACTCCGGTCAATTTGCAAAGAAAAAGGAAACAACTTTTCTATTTTTCAGCATTTTTAATTTAAAATTGAGGTTTTTCCCCTATTGTATTATAATAGAAACGATTGGTGTACCAGGAAGCTTTCCAAAATACACACTACACTCAGGGAGGTCCATGTATGGAATGGTTTAAAAAGAACAAAAAAGAGACGGAACACGTCCGGGAAACAGTAAAGGGGCTGAATGATCGTTCCTTTCAGATTCCAGCCAAAGGCGTGGTGATGAAGGTCTATCTGGAAAACTTCAAAAATCTCAATAAATCTTTCGGATACGATTACTGTGAGGCGCTTCTTGCTCAGATTACAGATTATTTAAACGGTGTATCCGGCAGCAGGGTATTCCGCTATATCGGCGTGGAATTTATGATCGTGCTGGAAGGTGCAGGGGAAGGTGCGGCCTGCGATCTGGCTGCTAAAATCTTAGAACGGTTTGAGAGTGTATGGACTGTCGGCGAGTCAGACTGCGTCTGCTCCGCTCAGATCGGCATCTGCTCCTGCCCCACCTATGCTGAGGATATGGCTTTCGTATCCGATTAAAAAAATCTGGATGCGGCCGTAGCTGCCGCCGAAGAATGCGGCCCCAACCAGTATGCTGTCTTTGACTCCAAACTTCATGGACAGGCTCTGCGCCGTCAGGCCATTGCCCGCTATCTTCAGACTGCTCTGGAAAAAAAGGAGATCGAGGTCCGCTACCGCCCCACCTACAGCCTGAAGTCCGGGCGTTTTACCAGAGCCGACTCTTATATGCGCATTTTCATCCAAGGGATCGGCCTCATTGGCGCAGGGGAATTTATGCCGATCGCTGAGGATTCCGGGCAGATTCGGGCAATCGGCTATTATGCCCTGGAGGATGCAGGCCGTTTTATTGCCCGCCTTCTTAAAGCCCAAAGGGAGTTTGAGTCTATTTGTATCCCCGTTTCTCCCATTCTTCTGATCCAGGAAGATTTTGTTGACCAGGTGGAGAACGTGATCGCCCGATATGAAATCCCGGCAGGGAAACTGGCTTTAGAGCTGGATGATACGGCACTCTCTTCGGTCTATTTAAATGTAAATATCACCATGCAGCAGCTGGCAGATCTTGGGGTGGAACTGGTACTTAACCACTTTGGTTCCGGCTGCGCTCCCGTTACAGGCATACTGGATCTGCCCGTAAACACGGTGAAATTAGAGCGTATGTTTGTATGGGAATTAGAGACGAATCCTGCTTCTGCCGCCATCGCCGGGGGACTGATCCAAATCGCCAAGGATCTGAATATCCATATCATCGCAGAAGGCGTAGAAACAGAAAACCAGCTAAACGCCCTAAACAGCTATGGCTGCGAATATCAGCAGGGTTTTTACTATGCTCCCACAATGGACAAGGAGACACTGGTGAAGGTACTGGGCCATACCCTGGAAGAATCACGGATCACCGTCGAAGAAGAAAAGCGGAAAATGGCGCGTTAAGAGAGGACGGGAGGATTATGAACGAGAGAGAAGAAATTATCCAGTTGTGGTTTGAAATGTGGCTGAAACAGCAGGATCTGGGAATAGATCATATTTTTACAGAGGATGTCATTTACACAGAAAGCTGGAGTCCGCAATACCGCAGTCGGGAAGCCGTAAAGCACTGGTTTGAGGAATGGAATACCCGGGGCAGAGTGGCTGTCTGGGATATTAAACAATTTTTTCACAAGGAAAATCAGACGGTTGCAGAATGGTATTTTAAGAATGAAATGGCTTCGGGAAAAACGGAAGAATTTGACGGTATTTCTCTGGTAGAATGGACAGCTGAAAATCAGATAAAGTCATTAAAGGAATTTGGCTGCAATCGCAGCAATTACAATCCTTATGAATCTGGCGATACCCCCCGGTTCAGAGATCAACAGACAAATTGGTTTTGAATGGACGGGAACCTGAAAGTCTCCTCCCAGCGGGAGGTTTTCAGGTTCCTGCTCTTAATTTTGCCAGGATCTGATGGGCGTCTGCTGTTTCCATGACACCACACAGATCGTAGATCTTTCCCGCAAGTTCCGGATCATCTCCCGTATTTTTAACCACCCAGGCCCTGGAAACGTCGGCCTGATAAAGACGCAGGATCTTTGCTGTCAGGAAAAGGATCTCCTTGTCCTTCTTCTCCTGTATATGTCGTTTCTGCTGGCGCTCGTACCGGCTTCTTTTCAGCTTTTCCCGTTTCGCAATGGCATCTTCCGGTGTGCCGTAGCCTTTTTCCAGCCAGATGGTTTCCAGCGTATAGGCCCCGTCCTCTATGGTGATCACAGCCATTGAAAGCGGCAGCGTGCCACGCTTGTAGCCGCAGCTTCCGGGATTCAGCCAAAGCCGTCCGTTTATCTCCTGCTGCTGATACATATGGGAATGGCCGAAAATTACCACCTGAACGTCTCCCAGACTGCCCGGAATATTCGTTCTTTCATGGGCCATAATGAATTTCACGCCGCCGATTTCAAAGCGCTTAATTCCCGGAAGGCCTCCAGACCATCCCCTGTCATTGTTTCCTCTTACCGCAAAAAGAGGCTGGCCTACCTCCAGCTTATGATAGAGCATCTGTGTATCAAAATCTCCGGCGTGTATAATCACGTCGCAGGTCTCCAGGATCCTCTCCACCTCCGGCCTCAAAACGCCGTGTGTATCCGCTATAACAGCTGCCCGTATCGGTTCCCGTCCCATTGATTGCCCTCCTAAATATTAACCCCACTGCCCTGTTTTCAGGGAAATATCCGGTTATTTTCATCCGGTTTACTGTTTTTTTCTGCACAGCAGCGGTCAGAGGTGCCTATCTTTTCCTTCACTGCCGGCAGCGATTTATAATTATAAGGAATAATTTATGTTTTTTCAATAGAATCTGCGGGGAATTTGCAGACCCTATAAGCGCGTGCACCCTTTGGACAAAAACCGGTATTTTCTGACGATTTTGTGAACTTTATTGTACGAAGCCATTTGATGTGCTACAATGCAGTTATTATACTTTGAAAAATACCAAAAGGAGAACCTTTGACCATGAAAAAATACAACCGACTTCTTCCTGCCCTTGGAGCTGCCCTGCTTTTCACTCTTGGCTCTGCTTTCTCTGCCCAGGCCGCCGATATCGGCTGGGGGGGGGGGGGCGGGGGCTGGCGGTGTTAAAAAGGAATACTT
>OBZG01000608.1_pt1 | contig 23173 bp, 32 predicted proteins | sample 1550701 | NCBI WGS metagenome assembly OBZG01 (sample SAMEA2580229, study PRJEB22360) | human gut metagenome | biome: human gut; feature: human-associated habitat; material: faeces | place: Denmark | collected 2008/2010
TCATCATAAAATAAAAACGGCCTGGTGATCATTATCAGCCAGTCAGGAGAGACAGCGGACAGCTTGGCGGCCCTTCGCGAGGCAAAGGAAAAAGGCGTGCGTACTCTGGCTGTTGTAAATGTAGTAGGCTCCTCCATTGCGCGAGAAGCAGACCATGTGTTTTACACCCTGGCAGGACCGGAAATTTCAGTTGCCACAACAAAGGCCTACAGCACACAGCTTATGGCATCCTATATTCTGGCAATTCAGTTTGCCTTTGCAAAAAAACATATTACAGAAGAACAGTACAAAGATTATATCCAGGAGCTTGAAACAATTCCCGGAAAAATAAAAAGAATACTGGAAGACAAAGAACGGCTTCAGTGGTTTGCCGCAAAACAGGTAAATGCCAGGGATGTTTTCTTTATTGGAAGAGGCATTGATTATGCGGTCAGTCTTGAGGGAAGTCTGAAAATGAAAGAAATCAGTTATATTCATTCAGAGGCATATCCGGCAGGAGAACTGAAGCATGGAACCATCTCCCTGATTGAGAACGGAATACTGGTGATCGGTGTACTGACCCAGCCGGAGCTTTTTGAAAAAACAGTCAGCAATATGGTGGAGTGCAAAAGCCGCGGAGCATATCTGATGGGACTGACAGGATTTGGAAACTATAATATAGAAGATACTGTGGATTTTACAGTCTATATACCGGGAACAGACCCGCATTTTACAGCCTCACTTGCTGTGGTACCCCTGCAGCTGCTCGGGTATTATGTCAGTGTGGCCAGAGGACTGGATGTAGATAAGCCGAGGAATCTGGCGAAAAGTGTAACGGTGGAATAAAAAATAGGGGATTAAGGTATTTTTGCCAATTGATACCAGAGTATCAAAAAAGAACGTGGAAAACGCCTAATGTCATTTAGATAAGGACATTAGGCGTTTTCCACGTTCTTTTTTATGTATATTGTAAATGATGAATAACCCGTCAACTTTCTGCTACATCCAAAATCTGGGATAATAGTGTGTAAAGTGTAAAAAGTGTGTTTCACACTTTTCACCAAAAAAACACTACAGGGGGTATTGATCATGAACATCAAGTTAGTTACCCGACAAATTTGATCGCACGAATGGGCTGCAATTATAAAAGATTGTAAAGCCAGTGGGCAAAAAGTTGATATTTATTGTAAACAGCACGGGCTATCCAGAGATGCTTACTATTATTGGCTGCGTAAAGTAAAAGAAGCAGCTTTAAAACAGGCTGGCTTTGTAGAACTTCCAGTGCTGAAACCAGAACAGCCGCCATCAAAAACAGTGGAAAAAGGATCTTCTGCATTTGAAATTCAAATGATTATTAAAAGTAAGCGCTTAAGCTTACATAATGGCTATCCGGAAAGTCTCAGTATAAATGCACATTTAATCAGAAAAAATATTGAAGAAAGAGAATCCGAGATGAAAATATATTTTTTACTGAAGAGCAGAAATTCCGGATATAATATTAAGGATAACGCAGAACTATATCGACTGTATGTCTATGGTGTGAGAATTGATTTATAAAAAACCGGAAGTACATAATAGAAAAATGCTTGTGATTGGACTATTGACAAGGGATGCAGATGCGCAATATAATAGAAGTAACGAAAATGAACAATTGTTGTAAAAAATTGTGACAAAGGAGGGAAAAGAATGCTGTACGAATACTTAGAAGAGAATTATAAACCGAATGAACCGATATTTGTTTCTGATGTCCAGCTTCCAGTATCAGCTGTTAATCTCCGAAAAATGTTTAAAGAGTTGTGTGATTCCGGTAAAATTAATCGCTTTGATAAGGGTGTTTATTATATTCCCAGGCAGAGTCGGTTAAAGGGTGGTGTACCATTAGGGGCAGATGTGGTTGCAAGAGCAAAATATATTTATAGAAATGGTAGAGTGGAAGGTTATTATTCCGGCTATACATTTGCAAATCAATTGGGGATTACGACACAAGTTCCATATGTGGTTGAGATTGTATCTAACAATGCCAGTTCCCGTTTTAGGGAAATTGACATGAAAGGAAGAAAAATTGTATTGCGAAAGCCACGAATTATTATTACAGAAAAAAACTATCGTACTTTACAGCTGTTAGATTTGTTGAGCAATATCACGCAATACGCAGATGAGGATATGGAGGATTCGTATTCGAGAGTAAAAACTTATATTCAAAACGAGGGAATCAGCCGAGAAGAAGTAGATCAATATATTAAAAAGTATCCGGAACGTATTTATAAAAATATGTACGAAATGAGGGTTTTTGATGTTTTTGCATGAGGATAAGGAATTATTTAAAGATGTTATTGAAGCAACAGCAGAATCACAAAGTCAGCCGATAGCAATTGTAGAAAAAGATTATTATGTAACTATGATTTTAAAACTGCTGTCAGAGGAAGTACCGGACTGCGTTTTTAAGGGTGGAATTTGACAGAGGAATATAAAGAGCTGGTATCAGAAATTCGCTTACACCGGGCAAAACTTTCAATTTGTCCGTCTGCTCAGGAAGGAGTAGTGATTTCTGAAATTCTTGAGAAAATAATTAAAGATGAAGTTTACCGTTCTGACTATGAAGCAATCACTATCTATTTTCAGCATCATACGGTTGGATATAAAGAAGCAATTTCTGCAATAAGGACAATCATTGCTTCTGATGTGTTCTGATTTATAAATAAGATTACTTTTTCAGCTATAAAGCGTGTGGTAGCATTGTTTGGAAAAGGAGTCTTTGTTATGGATCAGGATTATATCATCCGCCTGACCGCAAAACGGAAGCTCCTGTACCGAAAAGGTAGCGTTGTAACTTATATAAAAGTCATAAGGGGTGAAAGTCCCTAATAGTGGGAAGGATACAGCTAATGACAAGGGTGTCCATCGTGAGGTGGAATCTGAAGGAAGTCGGATGGCAAATTTCTGGTCTGACGAATAGAAATCACATGAGGCTATAGTTAAGGATAAGGTTGCGAAACAAACTAAAGTCCAATAACTACTCGGAATTAACTGTAGTAGATGTGGCAGATAGATGGAGAGAAAGTGATATGTGGTACCAAAGGAGGTCTCGTCAGCGGATGAAAACAGAGTATGAAATCCGTCAGTAATAACGAGCAGATATGAAAGGGCTTCTCAAAACAACGGATGAATGGGCAAGGCGTAGGATTCGGGCTGTCTATTGAAAACAATGGAAGAAAATAAAGACAAAGTATCGAATGCTGAAAGCATTAGGAATGGAACATTGGAAAGCAAAAGAACTTGCCTGTAGCAGAAAAGGTTATTGGAGAATGGCGAAAGTTTTGAATCAAATCTTTTCTAATCAAATAATAGCCAAGTTAGGATGTCCATCCATGCTTGACTATTATTTACCTCCTCGATTGTATTTATTTGACTACAACCAGCTCATATTCATCTGTGCCAAGGCCGATCTTTTTGGCATGTTCAATGCAGGTTCTCCAGTCTGTGGTGGGAAACATGGCTCCGAAGTGGTCGTGACCTTCGTGGTCTGCTTCAGAAAGGCAGGTATTGGAGATCACCGGCTGGGCATTTACTGCATCTGCGCATGCAATGTCAAGAGCCACCGGGTCAAAGGAGGCAAAGAATCCCACATCCGGAACAATGGCTGCGTCGTTTTCGGCGTGGCAGTCACAGTAAGGAGATACGTCGATCACCAGGTTAATGTAAAAAGCAGGGCGTCCGTCAACAACAGCCTTTGTGTATTCTGCGATTTTGCAGTTCAGGATATCATTGGATTCGTCAGAGGCTGCAACGATGGCATCTTTTGGACAGACACCGATACATCTTCCGCAGCCTACGCATTTGTTGTGGTCGATGGAAGCTTTTTTGTCTTTAAACTGAGGCGCATCATGAGCGCAGATCTTTTCGCAGCGGTGCCAGCCGATGCACAGCTCTTCCTCTACATGAGGCTTTCCGGCGCTGTGCATTTCCATTTTTCCGGCCCGGGAGCCGCAGCCCATTCCGATGTTTTTCAGGGTTCCGCCAAAGCCGGTAGCCTCGTGACCTTTAAAGTGGGCCAGAGAGATAAACACATCCGCATCCATGATCGCACGTCCGATTTTTGCCTCTTTTACATATTCTCCGCCTTCTACAGGGATATATACTTCGTCCGTGCCTTTCAGACCATCTCCGATAATGATATGGCAGCCGGTGGAAAGTGGCGAAAAGCCGTTTACATAAGCACTTTCTATATGATCCAGAGCATTTTTGCGTCCGCCTACATAAAGGGTGTTGCAGTCTGTAAGAAACGGCTTTCCGCCAAGCTCTTTTACAGTATCCGCAACTACTTTTGCATAATTGGGGCGGAGAAATGCCAGATTGCCGGGCTCTCCGAAGTGCATTTTAATGGCAGTATATTTTCCGTCAAAATCAATGTTTTCGATACCGGCCTTTTTGATCAGGCGTTTCAGTTTGTCCAGAAGTCCGTTGTCAAATCCGGTTCTCATGCTGGTATAGTATACTTTTGATTTTTCCATAAAGAATCCTCCTTAAATAAATCTTTCTAATGTAAAGAATACTCTATACAAATAAAAATGGCAAGAACATATTTTTGCAGAACACCATTATCGGAGGCGCTTTGAAATGACGGAAGCTATAAGAGAAAATCCGTCATACTGACTGAGACAGGAGGATTTTTCTGGTATTTTTACGCTTGCGTCAGAAAGGGAGCTGGGGTATATTTATAAAAAAGAAATGCAGAAAAATAAATACAGTGAAAGTATTGGAGGGATACATAAATGCTGGAAGAGTATAACAAGGCGTATAAGCTTGGAAAAAAAGATTATCAGGCCAGAATGATGAAGGGAGAAAAGCCTACGTTAGAGGTGCTGGACGATATTCTGCCTGCCCGGGGATCCTGTTCAGAAGTTTCTCTGGGACTGGTTCAGATTCCCATGGAGCAGATTGTGGGAACAAAAACAGAATCCAGAAGCAATGCCTTTGCAGGGAATTTTATGCCCATTCTGCGTGAAAATACAGAATTTGCCTATAAGTGGGCAGTTCTTGGAGCAAGTCATGTAAACGAAGGGATTCGTGACCCGATCAAGGCCTATGAATACATGAATAAATTTTATGTGGAGGAAGGAAATAAAAGGGTCAGTGTTCTGAAGTACTATGACGCTGTTTCTGTTCCGGGTGTTGTTACCCGTATCCTTCCGCCGAAAACAGAAGAAAAGGAAAATAAGATTTATTATGAGTTTGTGGATTTTTACGAGCTTTCCAAAGTAAACTACATATGGTTTACAAAGGAGGGAAGCTTTGCCAGACTGCAGAGCCTGATTGGAAAAGGGCCGAAAGAGGTCTGGGATGATGACGATAAACTGAATTTCAGCTCTGTTTATTCCAGATTTGCACTGGAATTTCAGGCAGCAGGAGGGAAAAAACTTTCGATTACAGCGGGAGATGCCTTTCTTGCTTTTATTACTGTTTATGGTTATCAGGCAGTATGCCAGAAAACAGTTGCAGAACTGAAAAAGCTTGTCAATAAAAGCTGGGAGGAATTTAAGCTTCTGGAGCATGACAACGAGATCGATCTGAAGATGGATCCCAACAGGGAAAAGAAGCCTTTGCTCAGCAGACTTCTCACAGGCTCCACCAAGCTGAAGATTGCCTTTATCTATGCGAAAACTCCCGGTTCCTCCGCATGGACCTATGCTCATGAACTGGGGCGTCTTCATCTGGAACAGACATTTCCGGATGAAGTTACTACCATGTGCTATGAAAACATCGTTCCGGAGCTTGCGGAAAAAGCTATTGCAGACGCCATTGCAAAGGGCTGCAATATGATCTTTACCACAACTCCCGCCTTTGTTCAGGCAAGTGTCCAGGCAGCGATTGCAAATCCTGATATCAGGATACTGAACTGTTCTCTGAATACATCACACCGGTATATCCGGACTTATTATGCGAGAATGCACGAGGCAAAATTCCTGATGGGCGCAATTGCAGGGGCAATGTCCGAAAACGGCAGACTTGCCTACATCGCGGACTATCCTATTTTTGGAACTATTGCAAATATCAATGCCTTTGCGCTGGGTGCTGCCATGGTGAATCCAAGGGCAAAGGTATATCTGGAGTGGTCAACCTTAAAGGATGATGATCTTGGTCAGGTCATGGAGAGAATCCGGGAAAAGGAGGTTTCTGTGGTATCAGGACGTGATATGGTGATTCCGGAAGATGCGTCCAGATACTTTGGGCTGTACCGTATGGAAAACGGAATGCCGCATAACCTTGCCATGCCTTTGTGGCACTGGGGTAAATTTTATGAGGAGCTGATCCGCACTGTTATGAACGGAACCTGGAAATATGACGACAGCAGCTCAGAAAAGAAAGCCATTAACTACTGGTGGGGAATGTCCTCCAACGTTGTAGATGTGATCTGTTCTCATACACTTCCGACAGGAACCCAGCACCTTGTGGAGCTTCTGAAAGAGACTATCAGCCGCGGAGAATTTAATCCGTTTTCCGGCGTGCTTTATTCACAGAATGGTGTGATTCGGGATGATCCTCAGGGAAGTCTGTCTCCGGAAGAGATCATTACCATGGACTGGCTGGCAGATAATGTAATTGGTTCCATTCCGAAAAGCTGGCAGCTTACGGAGCAGGCAAAGCCTGTCACATTGCAGCAGGGCGTGGAGAAGGGACAGTAATATGAAAATACTTGCGATCGCAGATGAAGAATCAAAGTACCTGTGGGATTTTTTTGAGAAAAGTAAACTGGAGGGGATTGATCTTATTATTTCATGCGGAGATCTGGACCCACGATATCTGTCATTTCTTGCAACCTTTACTTCCGCGCCTGTCCTTTATGTTCATGGGAATCATGACGATAAATATGAAAGGATTCCGCCGGACGGGTGTATCTGCATTGATGATACCATTTATGTGCATGAGGGGGTCAGGATCCTGGGGCTGGGCGGCTCCATGCGGTATAAACCCGGGATTTATCAGTTTACGGAAAGAGAGATGCGACGAAGAATCTTTAAGCTGTTTCCAAAGCTTTTGTGGAGGAGAGGGTTTGACATTCTGGTTACTCATGCTCCGGCATATCAGCTGAACGATGGAAGAGATCTGCCGCATCAGGGATTTAAGGCGTTTTTGAAGCTGATGGAAAAGTACCGTCCTAAATATTTCCTTCACGGGCATGTGCATATGTCGTATGGAAGAAAGCATAAGCGCTACGATAAGTACCAGGACACTCATGTGATCAATGCCTATGAGAGATTTGTATTTGACTTTGACGCAGAACATCCCGGAGACTGGGTGTAGGGAACAAAAGTTTGTAAAGAAAAAATTTTGACATGTTTTTTTGAAAAATGCCGTGTTTATACGGTGTCTGGGAATTAAAAATAGGATTTTATACAGATTTCGATAGGGACAAAGAAAAGGGTTTTGGGAGCAGAATTTTGTGCGATTGCTGAGAAAATAATTCCTTCTGTCCAAATCGAAGATAACTGGAAAAATTGATTGCCTGCTAAAGGAAAAGTGTGCTATACTGGCATTATGGAAAGTCAGAGCACATAAAAGGCGGCCTGCCCTCCATTTCGGAGGGGCTAACCCTCCAGACCAAAGAGGAAAGGAGGGCGATGCCAATGTATATTACATATTCGGATTTAATCCAGATAGATATCTTGTTGGTTGCCCTTGCCAGTCTCATTTACGAGATCTTCAAGGGAAGAAAATAGCCGCCCACTACCGCAAATAGTGAACGGCTGACCTTGTAAAAAGGTAAGTTGCTGATTGTTTAAGGGTAGGCCGTGTGTTCTGGCTTTCCCTTTTTTTATTATCAATATAGCACATCTGGAAGCAGGATACAAGCAGAAAACGAAGAAAACCGCTCTGACAAAATAAAGACGGTTCTTCATTCCTTTAGATTTGTGCTGATCTTCCGGAAAATTGCATATACAAATGCTGGAGTAAAACCTCTATATTTATTTACTTTTGGTATCAGACATTTTTACACCTTCGACCAGATATAGAAAAGCGGATTATGGATTTACAATGGGAATTGCATCCCCGAAAAGCAAAACATCCTAGTAGTCTGTGACAAATTAAAAATTTAAGAAGAAATAAGACAGTGTAAGCCGAAAACAGGAAAAATAGAAATTCTTTGATTTTACAGCAGATAAGCAAAGACGAAATAACACAAACATAAGTTTGTAAAGAAAAAATACTTGACAGCGGCAGCCATATAGGGTATGATACACAAGGTGATTATCAGATGGAGAAGTTTGTAGAGCAGACATTATTATATGATTTTTACGGGGAGCTTCTTACAGAGCGCCAGCAGCAGGTATATGAAAGCGTGGTACTGGAAGATTTTTCCCTCAGTGAAGTAGCGGAGGAGCTTGGGATCAGCCGTCAGGGCGTTCACGACATGATCCGGCGCTGCAATCATACTCTGGAAGAGTATGAAAAGAAACTGCATCTGGTAGAAAAATTTCTCTGTATTAAGAAGCAGGTTCAGAGAATCAGCCAGATTGCAGAGAAGTATCAGGACCGGGAGATTACAGAAATTTCCAAAGAGATATTAGAGGAGTTATAAAGCATGGCGTTTGAGAGCTTGACAGAAAAATTACAAAATGTATTTAAAAAGCTTAGAGGAAAAGGACGTCTTACAGAGGAAGATGTTAAGATCGCTCTGAAAGAGGTCAAAATGGCTCTTCTGGAGGCTGATGTAAACTTTCGGGTTGTAAAGCAGTTCACCAAAGCTGTTCAGGAGCGCGCGGTGGGACAGGACGTAATGAACGGACTGAATCCAGGACAGATGGTTATCAAGATCGTAAATGAAGAGCTTGTGAATCTGATGGGAAGCGAGACAACAGAGCTGCCGATCAAACCGGGCAATGACATTACGGTTCTTATGATGGCAGGTCTTCAGGGTGCAGGTAAGACAACAACAGTTGCCAAGCTTGCTGGCAAGCTGAAATCAAAGGGCAAGCGTCCACTTCTGGTTGCCTGTGATGTTTACAGACCGGCTGCGATTACTCAGCTTCAGGTCAATGGTGAAAAACAGGGCGTGGAAGTATTTTCCATGGGAGATAAACAGAACCCTGTAAATATTGCAAAGGCAGCAGTGGAGCATGCAAAAGCAAATCAGCAGAATGTTGTGCTTCTGGATACTGCAGGACGTCTTCATGTAGATGAGGATATGATGCAGGAGCTTGCTGATATCAAGGCGAATGTACAGGTGGATGCCACTCTTCTGATCGTAGATGCAATGACCGGTCAGGATGCTGTAAATGTGGCAAAGACCTTTACAGATAAAGTAGGAATTGACGGAGTGATCCTTACCAAGATGGACGGTGACACCAGAGGCGGTGCGGCGCTTTCCATTAAGGCAGTAACAGGAAAGCCGATCCTCTATGTGGGTATGGGCGAAAAGCTTTCTGATCTGGAACAGTTTTATCCGGAGAGAATGGCTTCCAGAATCCTTGGAATGGGCGATGTTATGAGTCTCATCGAAAAGGCCGAGGCTGCCATTGATCAGGAACAGGCTGCTGAGATGCAGAAAAAGCTCAAAAAAATGGATTTTGACTTTAACGACTATCTCACCAGTATGGAACAGATGAAAAAAATGGGAGGAATCGGCAGTATCCTGAATATGCTTCCGGGAGTGGGCAGCAAGATGAAGGATATTGAAGGGATGGTAGATGAAAGCGCGCTGGAGCGCACCAAGTCGATCATTCTTTCCATGACGCCTCAGGAGCGGACAAATCCGGCAATCCTGAATGTATCCCGCAAAAACCGTATTGCCAGAGGCGCGGGGGTGGATATAGCGGAGGTCAACCGTCTTGTAAAGCAGTTTGAGCAGAGCAAGAAAATGATGAAACAGATGCCCGGAATGATGGGCGGTAAAATGGGTAAAAGAGGCGGCTTTAAGCTTCCCTTTTAATATAAATTAACAAAAAAAGAAAAGAGATAAATGGAGGAAAACAAAAATGGCAGTAAAAATCAGATTAAGAAGAATGGGACAGAAGAAGGCACCTTTTTATAGAATCGTAGTTGCAGATTCCCGTTGCAAACGTGATGGAAAATGCATCGCAGAGATCGGTACTTATGATCCGAACCTTGAGCCAAGCGCATACAAAGTAGATGAGGAAGCTGCTAAGAAATGGCTTGCAGCAGGTGCTCAGCCTACAGAAGTTGTTGCTAAGATCCTGAAAGCAGCCGGAATTGAGAAATAAGAAATACCGGAGAGGGTATTTTTTCCTATTACTGTAGAAGTCCTGCAGAATGCAGTGCAGGGAGGTATGTAATGAAAAAACTGGTAGAAGTAATTGCAAAATCTCTTGTAGATCATCCGGACGAGGTGGTTGTCACCGAAAACGAAAAGGAAGATGCAGTTATTATTGAACTGAAGGTGGGACCGGCTGACATGGGCAAGGTCATCGGAAGACAGGGACGTATTGCCAAAGCGATCCGTACCGTAGTGAAGGCCGCTTCTTCAAAGAGCAGCAAAAAAGTGATTGTGGATATCCTGCAGTAAACAGGGCTTTCGCAATATCATAAGTAAGAAACAGGAGCTGTGGAAACATAGCTCCTTCTTTAACTACAGGGAGTTTTATTTATGGAAGATTTACTGAAGGTTGGTGTGATCACCACTACTCACGGCGTCAGGGGTGAGGTAAAGGTATACCCCACAACAGATGAGCCGGAACGTTTTCTGGAGCTTGATTATGTGCTTCTGGATACCGGAAGAGAGCTTCGAAAGCTTGAGATTAAAAATGTAAAGTTTTTTAAAAATCTTGTAATTCTGAAATTTAAGGGTGTCGATAACATTAACGACATTGAAAAATATAAAGGCCGTGATCTCTGGATCCCACGGAAAGAGGGACAGGAGCTGGAAGAGGATGAATATTATATTGCGGATCTTCTGGGAATGTCAGTTGTCCTGGAGGACGGACAGGAATTCGGCACATTAAAAGATGTAATGGAAACAGGCGCCAATGATGTTTATATTATTGATTCTGCGGAACATGGAGAGGTTCTTCTGCCGGCCATTAAGGAATGTATTCTGGATGTGGATCTGGAGAAGAATGTTATGACCATACATTTGATGAAAGGGCTGATATAATGAATTTTCATGTACTGACGCTTTTTCCGGACATGATCCGGGACGGGATGAATACCAGTATTATCGGCCGGGCCATGGCAGGCGGTTTTCTGGATATCGAAGCAGTTAATATCCGGGACTATGCATTTAATAAGCATCAGAAGGTTGACGATTATCCTTATGGAGGCGGCGCCGGAATGCTGATGCAGGCAGAGCCTGTGTATCTTGCCTATGAATCTGTTGAAAAAAAGATCGGGTATCAGCCAAGGGTTATTTATCTGACCCCTCAGGGAAAGGTTTTTAACCAGGAAATGGCAAAGGATTTTGCAGAAGAAAAGGATCTTGTTTTTCTCTGCGGTCATTACGAGGGAATTGACGAGAGGGTTCTTGAGGAGATTGTCACGGATTATGTTTCTATCGGAGATTATGTGCTTACCGGAGGCGAGCTTCCGGCCATGGTGATGATGGATTCTATTTCCCGTATGGTTCCGGGGGTTCTTACCAATCAGGAATCCGGTGAAACGGAATCCTTTTCCGGCAGTCTTCTGGAATATCCTCAGTACAGCAGACCGGAAACCTGGCATGAGAAAAAAGTGCCTCCTGTTCTTCTTTCCGGACATCATGCCAATGTAGAGGCCTGGAGAAGAGAGCAGTCCATTTACCGTACTGCCAGATGGCGTCCGGATCTTCTGAAAAAGGCAGATCTTTCAAATAAGGAATGGAATCAGATCCGCCAGTGGAGAAAGCAATGGAAGGAAGAAAGCCAGAAGGCAGAAGATAAGGAGTAGTATTATGAAAACATCAGATTTTTATTATGATCTTCCACAGGAGCTGATCGCGCAGGATCCTCTGGAGGACAGAAGCTCTTCCAGACTTCTTCATCTTTCCATGAAGGACGGAAGCGTGGAGCACCGTCATTTTACGGATATTCTGGATTATCTGAAAGAGGGAGACTGCCTGGTTGTCAATGACACCCGGGTAATTCCGGCCCGGCTTTATGGCCACAAGGAAGAAACCGGAGCGCTTATAGAGATTCTTCTTCTGAAACGGAAGGAAAATGATATCTGGGAATGTCTGGTAAAACCGGGCAAAAAAGCCCGTCCTGGCGCAAAGCTCGTTTTTGGAGACGGGATCCTGAAAGGCGAGATCATTGATGTAGTGGAGGAAGGAAACCGCCTGATCCAGTTCCAGTATGAAGGCATTTTTGAGGAGATTCTGGATCAGCTGGGAGAAATGCCCCTGCCTCCGTACATTACCCACAAATTAGAGGACAAAAACCGTTATCAGACAGTTTATGCAAAAAATGACGGTTCTGCGGCAGCTCCTACAGCCGGGCTCCATTTTACTCAGGAGCTTCTTCAGAAGGTGCAGGAAAAGGGGGTAAAAATTGCTCATGTGACCCTTCATGTGGGGCTTGGAACCTTCCGTCCGGTAAAAGTAGACGATGTGGAAAATCACCACATGCACTCGGAATTTTATGTGGTGGAAGAGGATCAGGCAAAGCTGATCAATGACACAAAGAAACAGGGAGGCCGTGTGATCTCCGTAGGAACCACAAGCTGCCGTACCCTGGAATCCGCTACAGATGAAGACGGTGTTCTCCACCCGGGAAGCGGCTGGACAGAAATCTTTATTTATCCGGGTTATCAGTTTAAAATGATCGATGGGCTGATTACCAATTTTCACCTGCCGGAGTCTACGCTGATGATGCTGGTTTCTGCTCTTGCAGGAAAAGACCGGATCATGGCTGCCTATGAGGAGGCAGTAAAAGAGCGGTACCGTTTCTTCAGCTTTGGGGATGCCATGTTTATAGAATAATACCTAAATCGTACATTTGTAACCATAGAAGAACAGAAAACCGGAGGTTTTATGCCTCCGGCTTTTCTGCGTCTTTGTAGTAAAAAGTATGTGCAAGCCCGTTGCGGAAAATGATTTCTTTCACATTACTGCCTTCCATGACGATAGAATCAATAATTTCATGGAAGAAGTTTTTGAGTATTTCAGGGTCCATATCCATAGCCAGTTTCTTAAAGTAGATATAGTTTTTGCCAGCCAGTTCTTTATTCATGATGAAGTAGCTGGCTCTTTTTATGAAATTTTCGTCTGAAATTGTTTCGATTCCATGTCCACGGTCTATCATGCCAAGATTCTCATTTATTTCTTTCAAGTAGTCATCAAGAGCTTGTTTGCGGATTATAAAGTCTTTTTCGCTTATAGGGTTATCTGAATACAGGTAAAGATTCATAAGACGGTCTAAAGCACGTTCGGTTTTTCTCTTTTCTGCACGTAGGCGTTTTAGCTCCGGGTCTATGGTGACAGCTTTCTTCGGCTTCCGGAACTGTTTCCCATCTAGCGGGGTAGTAGATAGCATGTGGAAGTAACTCTCTAGCCCATCTCTTCCTATGTGATCGACATTTTGAAATGTGCCACCGAGCAAGAGGGAGAGTTGTAAGTCTTCTGAATTATGTATTGACGAAAAGTTATCTTTAGCATGCATCATGTTCAGTACATAGTTGATTACAAATTCACCGATAACAGGATCAGATACGGATTTTGTGTTGCATGTCTTTTTCTTCCGTAGGTTCGGGCATGCATACTTAGAAGGTCGGTATCCAGAAGCCTGCGTTCTGGAAGGAGTAGAAACATATTGAGAGCCACAGGTTCCACAGTATAGTAAACCGCCAAAAATGTGAGTGTTCTGTGAAGTATGTTGCTGTCCTGGTAGCCGTTTTGACCTAGAGTTTGCCTGGAGAATCCGGTTTACATTCTGGAACTGTTCGTCTGAGATAATTCTTGGGTGATGGTCTGGAACCTCTATCCATTCAGAAGGGTCCTTTTCAACTTTAAGTCCCGGGTCCTTATAGTGGTTATATCTGTACTTTCCAGTGTAGAAAGGATTAGTCAATATGATGAATGTACTAACCGGAGACCAGTCATTGCCCGCTCTGGAAGAATAACCATCTTCGTTAAGCGCCCGGGACACCATAATTAGTGAACGATGCTCTGAGTATAAATCATATATTTTATGCACGAGCTTAGCTTCTTCCTGATTGATAGAGAAGGATTTTGAATCTTTATCATAGTCATATCCGTATGGTACACGTCCTCCATTCCATAAACCGTTTTGTGCCCTGGAAAGCATAGTGGCGGTAACACGTTCTGAAGTCATGTTGCGTTCCAGCTCTGCAAAGACCAGAATAATTTTAAGCATTGCTTCTCCGATTGCTGTGCTGGTGTCGAACTGTTCATTTTTGCTCACAAAGGTAACGCCCAGATCTTTTAGTTCTTGATACATTGACGCAAAGTCAAGAAGATTCCTAGAGATACGGTCAATTTTCCAGCACAGAAGATGGGTAAATTCTCTGGCTCGTATTCTGCGCATCATGTTCTGAAATTCCGGACGATCAGTGTTTTTTCCGGAATAGCCAGCATCTTCAAAGATAACATAGTCCTCAATACCGAACATGAGCTGTGCATATGTTATCAAGTCCTGTCGCTGCATTGGGAGAGAATCCTTATCTATCTGGTAGTTGGTAGATACACGCACATAAAGAGCAGCCTTTTTATGATGTTTATTCGGAATATTTTTGTTAATGTTCATTATTACACCTCAAAATAGAAAAAGCCCCTTTATGGGGCAATTTCAGTTTATACGGGCAGCATATTTGTTAAGAACTGCCCAAACTACTTTCTGGTCATCGAAGGAAGCTAGTTGATAGCAAGCAATTAAGCGCTCTAGCTCCTTCACAAAGTCGTCTTTTTCGTTGCAATTCCTGCAACCATTGTTTTCAGTTCCCATAAATGTTACCTCCTGTTCTTGCGGACGTATTCAAAGTAAGCATAAGATATTATGCCTGCTTCTTGTCGATGTATTTGTCCGGTATAACCATATGTGTTCGCAGGAAGTCTTTACACATAGATTGTCTATCTTCTGGAATGCGGTGAATGATGTTTAGCCAGTCTTCGTCTTCGAGGCTGATAGGTTTTGATTCAGCTTCTTTGCCAGTAAGAAGATAATCAGTAGAAACATGGAAAAACTTCGCTATTGGTGCGATTAGGTCTGCGGAAGGACTTCCTTTTCGTATTTTCCAACCGTTCACAGTTGCTTTGGAAACATTGATGGCATCTGCCAATTCCTTCTGTTGAAGCTCGTATTTGTCCAGCAAAAAGAATACACGTTCTCCGATAGTCATAAAAAATTACCTCCAAAAGTATGCAAATGATTACTATTTGCTTGACAAGTAAGCTATTGTTGATTATGATTAGTTTGTACAACACAAATCAACACACAAATCATTGCAATTTACATCATGCTTTGTAATCAAAGCAGTAAAAAATCAAGGAGATATGCCAGTATCTCCAGTCAGTGTTTGTCAGTACACTCTTGTTTATTTTACAGCAGATTATCAGCGATGTAAAGCAAAATTCTTAGGAAGGAGGAAGACATGAGCCGTAAGTTATCGCCATGGTGCAAAAAAGTTAAAAAGAAGCTCATCGACCTCGACATGACAACCACGGAACTTGCAGAAGTCATCGGTTTATCCAGAGGACATGTTTCCGCAGTTGTTAACGGAAGGTCATATTCTGCTAATACTGTAAAACTTATCAGCGATTACTTGAATGTTCCGTATGATTGTGGCTGTACTTTATAGGTTATGAGCTTATTTTAAGCCATAAGGAGGAAAGAAACAATGGATAGAGATTGTAGAAAACTGGATGAAAACCCATACCGTGATTGTAGAAAGCAAGCAGCAATCTACAACGATGCTCTAAACAGCATGGAAAGAGCTGCTGAATTACTTGGAGTTTCAGTAAGTACACTGAGCAATTACGAACTGGGAGTCACAGTACCTCCGGTAGATATTATCATCGTGATGGCTGACCTGTATCGTGCTCCACAACTGAAGACTATGTATTGCAAGAACGAATGCTTAATCGGAAGATGCATGCCAATAGCTGTAGATGCCGGAAGTATTGAAAATATAGTTATCCGTATTATCAAGCAGTTTAAAGAAAGCAGGATAGAGGGTCTGAAAGATAAGCTCATCGGAATTGCAGAAGACGGGAAAGTCAGCGAAGAGGAAACAAAAAAACTCAACGAGATATGCCAGGAACTAGATGAAATGGTAAAAACAGTATGGGAATTGAAGCTAGTCCAGGAAAGGGAGTGTTGCTGTGGAAATAGCAGAAAGAATTGAGAAGCGAATGAAACAGTATGGATTCAATACGCTGGAAGAAATGGTCCAAGCCATTGATCAGCAGGAACCGATAGATATTGGCATATTTGTATTACCAGTAAGAGGAAGTGAAAGATATGAGGAAAAAAGCGTTAAGTTGGCTTAATTATGTATCAATCGGAATTGCTGCACAGAGCTTTCTGATTGCACATATGTGCAATATTAGAGGTTCTGTTGAAATTGGAGGAGAATATTTAATACTGCCAGCAATGGTAATGGCCAGAATTGCGCTTGAAGATATTTTCGGAGAAAAAGATTATGGAAAAGGAAGTAGTAAAACAGACGGTAGAATGCATCAAAAACAAAGGCGTTGATATCAGTAATGAGGAGGTTGAGGAAGTAAGAGGATACTGTTTGAGAAAGATGCAAGTCGTAGGGAAATCAGAGGAATATTTTGAAATTCTGTTTCCAGATGTTCTGAGAGAATATTTGTTTCGAAGGACTTTGAATGCGATTAGTTTATTGAACATGATGGAGGTAAAAAATGTGTAGCGTATGTTTACAGAATCCATGTGATAGTAGATGCCCGAATGCTCCAGAACCAGATCCGATATATGAATGTGATAAGTGTGGATGTGGGATTTTCCAGGGTGAAAAATTCTTTGATGGGCCAGATGGTTATATTTGTAAAAAGTGCATAGATGAGATGACAGCAGAAGAAATACTGGAAATGATTGGAGAAAATTTTAGAACAGCAGAAAAGGAGGAATGGTAATATGGCAGGAACAGAAGTATCAGTAATGAGGGAGTTGAAAGGAATCCTTGCAACAGATAATGTAAAAAATCGGTTTAATGAAGTTTTGGGAAAGAAAGCGCCACAGTTTATGACATCCATTATCAATGTGGTAAGTCAAAATAATCAGCTGAAACAGTGTAGTGCAAATTCTATTATGAGTTCGGCATTAGTAGCAGCAAGCTATGATTTACCGATTGACGGAAATCTTGGATTTAGTGCATTAGTTCCATACAAGATGAAAGATGTAGGGTATCAGGCACAGTTTCAGATTATGTATAAAGGATTTATCCAGCTTGCAATCAGAAGTGGATACTACAGGAGAATGAATTATTCAGTTGTATATGCAGATGAGCTGGTTTCTTACAATCCAGTATATGGCGATATTGAATTTGCTAAAGACTTCAGTAATCTGGTGGATAGAAAGAGCGGAGATAGAAGCAAGATTGTAGGATATTTTGCGTGGTTCGAATTGAATACCGGGTATCGGCAGGAATTGTATATGACGGTGGAAGACGTGGAGAATCATGCAGCTAAGTATTCGCAAGCGTATAGATATGATAAGAACTACCACAAGAAGAACAGTAAGTGGACAACGGACTTTGATGCGATGGCATTGAAGACGGTGATTAAATTATTACTCAGTAAGTGGGGAATTTTGTCTGTGGAAATGCAGAGAGCGCTTGAGGATGACCAGAAGGTGTTTGATGAAAATGGTAATGCAGAATATACAGATAATCCTTCTGGCCCAGAACAAGACATTGATGAACCTATAGATGTATTTTCAGAAGAGGTCCAGAACGAAGAGGAAGAGGCAACTCAGGAAGGAAATTAAGAATATGAATGAAATGAGTGCAAAGTTTCAGCTTACAGCAGGAAATTATTATTCTGATGAAGCAAATGAAATATATCTTTCTGTATCACAATTCAAAGATTTCGTAGGGACATATGGAAGAACCGGATGTGAGGAAATGGCACTTGCCAAGATTAAAGGGGAATACCGGACAGAGCCAACCAATGCAATGATGATTGGAAGCTATGTGGATTCTTACTATGAAGGGACACTTGATGAATTTAGAGCAAAGAATCCTCAGATTTTCAGAAAAGATGGAAAGTTGATGTCTGGATTCCAAAAAGCAGAAGACATCATTGCAAGAACAGAACGTGATGAGCTTTTCCAGAAGTATATGTCTGGACAGAAACAGGTAATCATGACGGCTGAACTGTTTGGCGTTCCGTGGAAAATCAAGATGGACTCTTATCTGGAAGGAAAAGCGATTGTAGATTTGAAAGTCATGGCAACGCTCACAAAGCTGAATTGGGTTCCAGATATAGGGTATTTGGATTTTGTAAGATACTGGGGATATGATCTGCAAGGAGCAATATACCAAGAAGTAGTGTATCAGAATACCGGAAAGAGGCTACCATTTTTTATTGCTGGAGCTTCAAAGGAAGAAGATATTGACATTGAAGTAATCCATGTGAATGACCACTATCTCAAAGAAGCACTGTCAATCGTTGAACATAACATTGAACGTATAAAACGTCTGAAAAATGGAGAAGAAAATCCAGACAGATGTAATACATGTGGATGGTGTAGGCAGACGAAAGTTCTAAAAAAACCGATAAGTATCATGGACCTTACTGCTTCAATTTAGGAGGTGCATGATTTGGCGTGGATTAGTGTAGAGCAGACATTGATAGGAAAAAAATTAAGAGTCTTAGCGAAAGATGTGGGATGTTCGCAGAATGAGGCAATAGGGATTCTGATAAATCTGTGGCTGTGGGGAATGGATAATGCCAGCATGGATGGGCTTATGGATGGAGCTAATATTGAAGATATTTCCTTAGCGCTAAAACCGTGTTTGTCGGAGAAATTAGATCCGGAAAAAGTTGTAAACAAGCTCATTGATAATGGATGGATAGATTGCAGTGGAGAAGAATTGTTTATCCATGACTGGGAAGAGTACAGATATTACTATAACAAATATGTCAGCGAAAAGAAACAGCATTCAAAGCGGCAGAGAGAATATGTGGCAAGAAAACGAGCTGCGGAGAAGGCTGCTACTCAGCCGAAGGAACAGATAGAACAGCAAGAAGAGATAGTAGTCCCAAAAGAAAAGCAAGTTAAAAAGTCCCCATATACTTCATCATTTGAAGAATTGTGGAGCGTATATCCGAGAAAAAAAGATAAAGGTAACGCTTACAAGAAATATAAAGCAAGACTCAATGACGGCTGGTCTGAAGAAGAACTGCTGGCAGCTGTTGTTGGATATGCAGCGGAATGCAAGAAGAACAGGACAGATGAAAAATACATCAAACATGCAAGTACGTTTTTCAGTGAAACCACGCCGTTTGTAGATTATCTGAAGAAGAAAGAAGAAGCAATCAAAGTAGAGAGAACAGACGGAACCAACCCGTTCCGATAAGTAAGGAGGTGGACACAGATGGACTTAACAGGAATACTGCCTTTGGATAACCCAGGTATTCCGGACGAAGGAGATTTTATTGGAGAAGACGGGATGTTGTATTGCGGAAAGTGCAAACACAGGAAACAGCTTCAGGTGTCTTTTGGTAATGAAACTCATGTAGTCAGATGTATGTGCAAGTGCGAGTCAAAAAAATTAGAAGATAGAAAGAAACAAGATGAATATGAAGAACAGATGCGCAGAATCAGTAGATTGAAAGAAGCCTCCATGATGGACAAGAAGTACCGGGAAGATTCTTTTGATAAGTATGAAGTAAGGGAAGAAAACCAAACGGTTTTCGACGTGGCAAAAAAATATGCTGAAAAATTCCCTGAAATGTACAGAAAGAATCAAGGCCTGCTTCTGTACGGACCTGTAGGAACCGGGAAAAGCTTCACAGCAGCATGCATTGGAAACTATCTTCTCAATAATGCCAAGTCTGTAATCATGACTTCGTTTGTAAAGATTCTTCAAGATATATGGGAGAACACCAAAGAAGCTGAGTATATAACAATTCTGAACAGCGTATCGTTGCTTATTATTGATGACCTCGGAACGGAGAGAGAAACTGATTATGCGTTGGAGAAAGTATATAACATCATAGACAGCAGAGTAAGAGCAAATAAACCTATGATTATTACATCTAATCTGGAATTAAATGACATGATGAATTGCGATGACATACGAAAGAAGAGGATATATGATCGGATTCTTGAGTGTTGCTACCCGGTATATGTAGGAGGAAAGTCATTCCGGATGATGAAGGCTGCTCAGAGATTTGATGAAATGAAATGTTTTTTGGAGGAGTAGTATATGGACAAGAGGAATGTATCTCAGAAGATTGCAGAACTCAGAGTGCAAAGAGGTTTTACCCAAAGAGAGTTGGGTGACAAGATTAAAAAGAGCGAAACAACGATTCAGAACTATGAAGCAGGGAAAATTGATATTCCGTTATCTTCCTTGCTTGATATTGCAGAAGTGCTGGAAGTAGAACCAGCAGTTTTGGTTGGAGCAGAAGAAGATAATTTTGGAGCAGAAGTTACAATCAGAGTTTACCGTGAAGAGGATAGAAGGGCATTGATTGCAATCTTGGGTATGAACGGTTATACAACTAGACAGATTAAGGTTGCCAGGGAAGGTAAGAAGAGCAGTTGGTATTGCGTACAGGCCAAGATTGAAGAAGGAAATTTAACAAGTCAGTAGGAGGCAAGTATGGAAGTAAAGTTTACGATATTGGGAGAACCAAAAGGGAAAGGGCGGCCAAGATTTTGTAGGAACACTGGGCATGCAATTACTCCGAAAGATACTGTGAACTATGAAACGCTGGTACATATGGAATATGTTGCTCAGTGCGAAGAGTTTAGATTTCCGGATGATGCAATGCTTGATATGAGAATAAGGGCATATTACAGCATACCAAAAAGTGCATCGAAGAAAAAAAGAGCAGCAATGATTATAGGAGAAATAAGACCTACAAAAAAACCGGACATGGATAATGTAGTGAAGATTATTGCTGATAGCTTAAATCAAGTGGCATATAGAGATGATACACAGATTGTGGATTGCCAATGCCGGAAATTCTATTCGGATAATCCGAGAGTAGAAGTAATGATAAAAACTGTGGAGCCAAAATAGCAGGAAAGGAGATTAGATTAAAATGAACAATTACGAAGAGATGAAAATTGAAGGTGATGTATTTGCTACAGCAAGAGAAAATTTCGATTTACTAATGCAGAGATTGTTTGCAAGTATGGAGAAGAATAACTCAGATGAAGGTAGCATCACTCTGAAAGTAGATATTCAGATGAAGCAGGATTGGGTTCCAGATGGAATCGGTGGATCTACAGAAGTAAATAAACCTGTGATTAAGCACAAAGTCACAATCGCTGTTCCGGTTAAAGATTCTATGGACAGCAAAAAAGATACTGGTATGAATTTGGTTTGGGATGAAGAATTAAACCGATATGTCCTTAGGTATATCAACGAAGGCGGCCAGATGAGTTTATTCGACCCGGACTATGAACAGAATGTGAATGAAAAAGAAACCGAGATGGAAGAAGGAACAATGTTACCAGGACCCTCTAACGAGCTTCCGGATCATGGAGAAGTAATTGATGCTGACTACACGGAAGTTGATATTGATGAAAATAGCGAAAATCAGCAAGGTATAACGGAAGGCGAAGAAATTACTGTGGAAGAAGATGAAGAAGCACATGGAGGCTATGAGGAGTTCTCAGATAGTGCTGACGAGTGTGACTATGAATATGATGATGCTGGGGAGGAATGGTAATGGCACAAAGGAATGGGAGAAAAGATTTTTCAATGTGTCAGAAATGTGGAGCAAGAATCTTATGGATAAAAATGAAATCCGGAAAGAAAATGCCTGTGAATCCTGAGTTCGTGAATTTCCGAAAAGGAAGTGGTAAAGATAGAATAGTCCTGCCAAATGGAGAAGTAGTAGCAGGGAAGATTGTAACTGACCCAAGAGAAGCGGATGGATATGGTTATGTATCTCACTTTGCTACCTGTGAATATGCTCAGAGATTCCGAAGAAAATAAAAAAACAGCCTCCCGATAAAATCCGAGAAGCCGAAGACCTATAACGATTATAAGAAAGGATTTAGGATTTGTCAACATCGGGAGGAGGAAATACATATGCAGGAAGAATCCGGGAAAATGACTGCACAAGAGTATTTAGAACAGGTAGAGCAGAAGATTATAGTTGTCAAGAACATCAATTCTGGCATAAACAATTTAAGAGAGGTTTTGTTTTCAATAGGAGGGACTGATTCTGGAGAAAGAGTTCAGACATCAAGAGAGAATGACAAATTCGGGAGTATTTTTGCCAGGATTGATGAAAAAGAAAGGATTATGGATGAAAAAAGTAAAGAGTTGATAGAATTTACTGCTAAGGTAGAAAACGAAATTTGTAGTATGGAAAATCCGCAATATATGGAGCTATTACATAAGAAGTATGTTTTATTAGAGCCTTTGAAACAGATAGCAGCAGAGATGAACTTCACATACAGATATGTGGCAAAGATACACAGAAATGCACTTAGGGAATTTGAAAAACAGTTCTTGAGAATTGGAAGTTCCTAAAAGTTCCTACAGGAGTGCATAGAATTCCTATCCGGGTGTACAGAGTTCACTTGCAGTTCCTGTTTTTATGAGTTAAAGTGTAGGCTGTGAGAAGTCGAAAGACAGATCACTCAGTCTTACCGGAGGCTGAAACGTACTCATATTTCATTCTTGATGAAGGCAGTCTGGAAAATCAGGCTGCCGAATGAAAATAGAGTACGGTGCATATGGAAAGTAAATATTTGTCATATTTGCAAAATCCTTTCTTGGAGGGGGCTGGCACTTAGCTGGCTCCTGAAAAATAAAGTTTGACTGCTGACGAATCTGCTTGCTACGATTACGTCAGAATAAAGCATTACAAAACGGAGGGTTAGTCAATGGCAAAAGAAAGAACAATGGAATTATTAGAAAAAATGGTAGATGCAGTCGCTGATGAATTTGATTTAGATGTAGCTGTTGATTTTATGAAAAGGGCAGGGTTTACAAAAGAAGAAATGGAAGAAATTGGATATAACCTAGAGTAAAAGAGCCGGAGGGAATATACACCTCCGGTTCTTTTTAGAAATCCGAATCGTCAGAATTTTTC
>OBZG01000622.1_pt1 | contig 22609 bp, 20 predicted proteins | sample 1550701 | NCBI WGS metagenome assembly OBZG01 (sample SAMEA2580229, study PRJEB22360) | human gut metagenome | biome: human gut; feature: human-associated habitat; material: faeces | place: Denmark | collected 2008/2010
TGGTTTTGTACATCAAATATGATAAAATAATAGATGTAATAATTAATATATCTATTATTAATAAAAAAAGGAGGTGAGCCTATGGAAGATATGAATTTTATTATTATTACTATTACTACCACCATTGCGAATGTACTTTCTAATTACATCTCTAAACTATTGGGTATTTTTTAATATCTAACTGTAAAAGCACCTGGGAATAGCGGCCCAGGTGCTTTTTTTAATGTTGTCTTTGATTTGTACCATCAGTTGCTTCTTGATAGTCAGATACCCATTGATCAATAAATGCTTGCTGCTGCGCTACATCAGATAGCGTTGTTTTAGCTATCAGATTACCAGCAGGGATTAGTACTGCATTTACATAATCAATATGGTTAGTCTGACATATTGAAGAAATATTAGCGTAGTAAGAAAGACGATCTGCCTTGTTGTTAGTGTTTGTATAAATAGCACCCATCATAAATGTAAGCTGCTTAATAAGATCTGCTTGTTTAGATACAGGAACAGCAGCATACTGCTTCATAGTTTCTAATAATAAATGGATCTTATCTAATTGGTTTGTCATATTATATACTCCTATGTAAAAATATGTTTTTTTATATTTTATAACATAAAAAAGCATATAAACAAATATTTTGATGTAAAAATATTACTTACTTTTCTTGCCAGATCCCCATTCTTTATAATCACATTTTGGGTAGTTAGAACAGCCTTTAAACTGCCATTTTTTACCGTCTTTTTCGCCTTTGCGTGTGATTAATATACCTTCACCACATTTAGGGCATTTAGGCCCTTTTGGCTGCGGCTTATTTTTACCTTCAATGTATTTACATTCTGGGTAATTAGTACAAGCCCTAAATTCAAACGTTGTATCACCTTTAGTAGCTTTTCTGGTAACGATAAAGCCAGTTTTACATTCGGGACAAATTGTATAGTCTGGTGTTCCGTTCTTTTTAACGTTACACATAAAGTTACATTCTGGATCGCTGCACTTGTAAAAATCACGATCTAATTTTTTAGAGTGTAATTTATGTAAGTACCCTTCATGACATTTAGGGCAAGGATGATCACGATTAAATAATGCTTCTTTAGCGTACTTTCTTACATCTGTATTGTTAATAACAGAGGATACAAAGTCTTTTGTATCAGAAATAATATCCTTGATAGATAATGAACCATTTTCTATAGCAGATAATTTTTCTTCCATATCGGCCGTAAATGTTGGCTCTAACAATACGATTGGAAGGGCTGTAACCAGGTTAGCCCCTGTTGATGTAACATGAATGGCTTTCCCTTTTTTGTACAATAGAGGGTTTTTAGGATCTAATAGATCAGAAATAATAGTGGCTCTAGTTGCTGGTGTGCCTATACCTTTAACGCTTTTTAGCGTTTGTAGTTGGCTTTCACTCGCATTATAAGCGTATTTATCAATGTGATTCATAGCGCTTAATAATGTACCTTCTGTAAATGGTTTAGGCGGTTTTGTTACATGGTCAGTAACAAACACATCTTTTAGGGTAAATGTATCGCCTTGTTCTATAGGGAAGGGGATAGGTTCTTCTGCATAGATTTCTTCTGGTGGTAGAAGATCAATATACAAAATCTTATACCCTTCATCTCGTACCTGCGTTTCAGATAGCTTCATTATATATGCTGTATTAGCTACTTCAATAGTAGCTTCAAGTTTTTCTTTTACAAGTGGCTTTGTATAATGCGCTGCCAGGTAGCGTTTGGCCACTTCTAGGTATACAGTTTGCTCATCTGTTGAAAATGTTTCTAATACCTCTTTAGTTAGTTCTTTTATAGTTGGGATAATAGCGTGATGGGCGGTTACTTTTTCTGTATTGTATATAGGCTTTTTATCTGTTGTGAATACAGATTCATCAGAAACAGCAACGGTTACACGTTCATTAGATAAAAGATTGTGAATAATACCTGCAGCCTGTTCTTTTTGGCTGTCTGGTAAATATTTACAGTCTGATCTTGGGTAGGTAATATACCCTTTTTCATATAAAGATTGTGCTGCAGCTAACGTATTAGAAGGGCTGATTGCATGGCGTTTATTAAGTTCTACCTGTAGTGTATCTAAAGAGAATAGAGAGGTAACAAAATGATTTGTTATTTCTCTCTCTAATTCAGATACCGTAGCTTCTTTACCTTCGATTTCAGATTTAATGCGATCAGCTAATTCTTTTTCAAAAATATCATCATGTTCCAAGGTAATTTTGGTTTTTCCGTTTATATAGGCGTCTACTGTGTAATAGGTAGTAGGTACAAACTGCTCAATAGACATATCACGATCATATACTAGCTTCAATACAGGCGCTTTAACACGGCCTACAGGTAATGTACCTGCATTACCAGAATGTTGGCCTATACGGGTAAAGAATCTGGTTAAATTGATACCAATTAACCAATCTATGGACGCTCTTGATTCTGCAGCAGCTGTCATTGTTTGAAAATCTGAATTATCTTGTATCGATGAAAAAGCGTTTTGTACGCTTGTTTCATCTAGTGCATTAAGTAAGATACGCTTTACTGTACCAGTAAATCCTTCTTGCTTTAATATTTCATCAACGATTAAACAGCCTTCACGGTCTGGATCGCCTAAATGGTATACAGTAGTAGCTGCTTTAATTTGTTTTTGTAAATGCTTGTATAACGCTTTAGTAGTCGCTCGTGTACATTTCTTTAATTCTTCTGGATAGATGGGAAGTAATGTTTCATCCCAGCTTGCGTATTTTGGATCGTATTCTTTAGGATCCAGTAGTCGGAGCAAGTGGCCAGCGCACCAGGCAATACAATTACCGTTAGAATCAAAGAAAAAAGGGGAATCTGTTTCCTTGTTAGTGGCAGTTGATGTAAAGTTAGCACCAGAATTATTAAGATAATCCTTAATAATTCTTGCTACACTAGGCTTTTCTGTAATGTATAAATTCATGTATTACACCTCATTTTTTATATAAGAATACATTTGAATTTGTTTTTTTCTGTGTAGTAGGTTGTGTATGTGCTGCTGGATGATACACTACTACACGTTTTTTTACGCCTTGTTTTGGTTTAGATGGTCTAGTAGCAGGTGGGGGAGTAGGTAAAGCCCCTTCTGTTGCTAGATTATCTCTATAACCGCTCATTACAGATGATACATAGTCTTGTGTTTCTTCATATGGCGGTATTCCACCATATTGATTTACAGCGCCTTGTCCAGCGTTATAAGCTGCTAGTGCTAGTTTTACATTTCCGCCGTTAGAATCTAACATTTGGCGTAAATAGCGGGCAGATCCATCTATATTTTGTTCTGGGTCATATGGATCTACACCTAATTCTGCGGCTGTGTCTGGCATAAGTTGGCCATAACCAACGGCCCCTGCAGGAGATACCGCATTTTGATTAAAGCTGCTTTCCTGTCCGATTAAACTAGTTAATAACACAGGATCCACATTGTACTTTAACGCTGCGTGGCGAATCATATTATTAAGTGGGCCATTGGCCTGCGTACTAGCTATACCAGAAATAGCTAGTGCGCCAGTTAATACAGTAATTACAAGTTTAGATTTCAATTCCATCTTCAATATTCCTCTCTCTCCATTTAGGCTTATCTTTTGTAAATTTAATATGTGCTGTTAAAGCATGATCATTAGCAGTAGCCCTGTTACTTAAATTATGTAAACGCTTTAATAAGCCGCCAATTCTTGATTGTGGGGTACCACGATTCAAGAATTGTTTCACCATACCAGCAGCCTGGTTATTAGTGTTTCTATTACTGTTTCCATAGTGATATAGCTTATTCTTTAACGTATCAAGATGTTTATAATCAGTTTCTAACTGATTAATCTGTTGTGATACAGATTGATTCCGCTGTTGAATCGATTCATATTCCCTCATAGCTTGTTGCTGGATGGTTGGCGTATTCAATTTAGAATACGTGGATTGTAACCAGGCTTCCACTTTTTGCATTTCTTTTGTATACGCTGCCGATTCTGCAGAATAACGGTTCATATCAGATGTGTTACCAGCAAAACGGGCCTTTTCTTGCTCTTTAAAGGCAAGGGATTGTTTTTGTTTTAAGCTGCGTAACACTTCAATATTACGTTTATATTCGCCTTTAGTTATGCGATTCATTACAGAATTAAGTGTAGATTGATATGTAACATTTTTATTGCTGTATTTAGTGTATTCTTGGCGAAGTGGGCGCAATTCGGTTAGAATATCTGCCTTCCGCTGCTTAATGGCTTCAAACATATCATGCTTAGTAATGGTACCTACTTTGTCTATAGGTGCTGATGTATCGATCGTTTGAATTTTCTTAGTAATGTTAGTTTGTAATTTTTCTAAACGATCTACTTTGCGGGCCGTCGTTTCAACAGATCGTACAGCTTTCATAGAATCTATTTTGTTAGTGAAAGATTCTAAACGGTTCTGCAGTTTATGTAATCTGTTTATATCGTTTGGATGTAAGCTGTAGGAGCGTAAAACAGCTTCCTTATACTTAGGTGTCTTATCGAATCTTGTAACTTCCTTATACGCTTTATAAAGCGATTTATCACTACTGGTTAATACCTCTAAATTGCGATCAATTCGTTGTACGCTGCGTTTCATAGTATCTAATTCAACAACAGCTTGTTTTTGAATTTTAGGTAATAGGTATTCTTTCTTTTGAGATAACCAGCGTTCTGTCTGTTTCATATCAGATAGAACCGAAGGATCTTTAAATTTATTGTATTTAGCTGTTAAGCTGCGTAAGCGCTCAATCTGTTTACGATATTCACCTTTTGTAATGCGATTCATAATTGAATTGCACGTACTATCAAAGGTTGCCTTATTAAATACATAACGCTGTTTATACAAGTTATGTATTAAGGCTTCTTTACTAATATTAGTTTGTAAACGTTGTGTACGAACTGGAACCGATGTTATACGGCTAGGCTTAATGGTAATATGCCGTTTATTACGTAATAAACGTGCTTTATAAATTCGTTTCGTAGCTTGTTGTTTTTTATAGCGTTTAATTAATTCAGATTGTGTAAGTACTCTTGAATTAATTTGTGCTATTTCTGCTTCTATGCGTTTAGAGCGTTCTTCCAATCGTTTAATACGATCATGGATAGAATCCCCATCTGCAGCAGTAGTGCCTACTTTACGATTAAAGGATTTTGCTTCTTGTAACTTAGTAGAAAGCGTAGATTGTAACGCTTCCGCTTTTTCTACTGTTTTTAGATCCTCTTTAGATAAAAAGCGTTCACGGGCGATACGCTTTTTTAAATCCATGTACTGATGGCATAACAAATACGATTTAACAGAATCATCATTTGTTATATCAATTAAAAACTGTGCTTCATCAAATTTATTTTCAAATAGATACTGTTTGAAAGATCTGATGGTTTGTGCATTTTTATATACAGTACTTGGATTCATTTTCTTTTGTGCTGGTCGATCTAATTCGGCAGCACGTATAAAATCCTTGTTCGCTAATGCTTCTGCTCGTTGTACTTCTAATTTTTCGCAAGAAACACGTTCTGTCATTCCACGCTTACGGTATTCTTCATTAATGATAGATTCCCAATTTTTGCGTAATTCAATTAATTTTTCTTTAGGTTTAAACTCTCTGGATTTTAGATAGCCACCTGTTTTAGTTCCATCTTTTTTTACAGAAGAACGCTTAAAGTAAGAAATGCGATCTGGTTCTTCTCTTGTTACATCGATTTTACGCTCAGAGAACATAATATGTGCATGGATATTACGTTCTCCATCTGTTAGTGTGGCTTCTTTATCATGGATTGCCATTGTATATGGATATCCTTCAAAATGAGTTTTCATATATTGCCGCATAATAGCAATATTTTCTTCATAAGAAAGCTCATTAGGAAGTGCCATTGTAATTTGTTTAAATGGTATTTTTTCTTTACTCAAATCTGCTTCATTCCAAAATGTTGCAGATTTCATATCGTAGCCGCCATCCGTTTTACCAGAAGCCCAGGATGGCATATTAGAAGATTCTTTGTAAATAAGATCTTCTTTTATTTCACCACTGGCAGAATATTGATACTTGCCAGTGCGTGTTATGTATTCAAATTTTGCTAACGAATGGCCAGCGTTACCGATGGCCATTTCATAGTAAAATGTAGCCATGAAATTGGTACTCCTTATTGCAACCGTAGGTTGCCTGTTTAAGCCAGATTTTATCTGGCTTAAACCTCATTCTTTTCATTTTGAAAAAACGAAAAGGGTAAATGAGCATTGGCATGATTTTAGAAGTCAGCTTCGCTGCCTTATTTTTCTGATGTAGAGAATCAGTAATAGGTGTGAAGCTGACTTTTTTATTTTGGTTGGCTGTACAGTTGATTTTTAACAATTAGATTCAAATTAAAACTATTCTACAATCATTATATACAAAATTTCGCAAAAAGTCTATTTACAAAATCAGAAACTTTATATATAATTTAGCTAAAATTAACGTTAAATAGGAGAACGGTATGAATGACAACAAAACAGTAAAAGAGAGATACGAAGCAGAACCCAAAACATTTGCCTTGATTTACCTTGATATTATCAAAGAACGTAACCGATGGAGAGGGATAACAGCCTTTTTAGCAGCTACATCTTTATTATTAACAATCGGTATTGTATACGCAGCCTTTAGTGTGAAATACATCCCTTATATTGTATCTGTATCAGATAGTGGGGAGTTTAAAGGCGTAGGGGTACTTAATGAGATAAAATATGAACCAAAAGAAGGAGAAATTAAATATTTCCTTAAAAAGTTTATAAGTAATTATGCTTCTTTGCCGATTGACCCAGTCATTCTACAAAATAACTTAACAGAATTATCTTATTTTGTAGATGGCCAAGCGACTGAAAAGTTACAATCTGAAAAATTAGATAAAAAAGTTGAAGATATTGGTAAAAAAGCAATTAGCGTTGAAATCATATCTATTAACAAACAATCTGGTAGCGATAATGTATATATCGCACGTTGGCGTACAAAGACATTTGATAATGTAACTAGAAAACAAATTGAGAAAACATATACAGGTAACTTCTCAATTACTGTGAATCCGTCTGCATTAACAAATGAACAAGATATTGTGAATAATCCATTAGGTTTATTTGTTACTGATTTTTCTGTCAGTGAAGAAAATAAATAATTTGTTGTGTTAGGAGATTTAGAAAGGGTATTACAACAATGAAAATGAAATCTAAAGCATTAGCATTAGCGGCTGTAATTTCAATTATGACAACAGGCTTTGCCTTCGCAGAAGATGGTACTGTATGGGATCCAGATAACATTACAGGAATTCGCCATAGTTATATGTATAGCGATAATCAACAAATCGAATTAGTACTAAAACCATTAGTACTAACAGATATTAAATTACGTGAAGGCGAATCTGTAGAAAGTATCTCTGCAGGTGATACTAGCCGTTGGCAAGTTGAAGTGGTAGACGTTGCAGGTACCCCTCATGTGTACGTTAAACCAACTACAACAAATATTAGAACAAATATGATCATTACAACGAATGAACGTAGTTATCGTTACTTATTAACAACTGGTGATCACCCAGAATATTATGTGGATTATATTTATCCAGATACTACCCCAGATAGCGTAAAAGGCGTTAAAGCAGGATGGGAACGTGAAGAACAACGTATAAACGCCATTATGAAAGCGGAAGAAAATGCTAAAACAGCATTAACTGGTTATAAGATCAAACAAAATCATAATGTTTATGAGTTTGAACAACCGCAATTTATGTTTGATGATGGAACAAAAACATATATCAAAATAAATAAGGAAAATAAAAATAATTTACCTACGATTTATTACTATGATGAACGGATTCCAAAGGACAAATTACAACTTGTGAACTACCGTATCAAAGGTAATTACTTTGAAATTGACCGTGTAGCACAAGCCTGGAAAATCGTATATCAACAGGATGCCTATTTAGTAGTAGAACGCCCTGTGAAAGCTAAAAAATCAAAAAATAGAGTCTTGAATGAAGGTAATTTATATCAAGAAATGGCTGCTGCGTATGACAGCAAAATCAATACACCTCGCAAAATCCAATTATCTGCAGAACGCCCTAATTTCACATCTGCTGAAATGCAAAAAATCAATGCTATTGATCAAGCAGTAGATAAAGCCGTTAATGCTAAATTAGAGGATAAAGAAGTAATTGTAGATACATCAACAGCAGCACCAACGAATACACAATCACAAGAAGTAGATTTACAATCCGCTTTATCTGATATTCGTAATCAACGTGCGCAAGCTACTTTATAATAGGGGGCTAGTATGAGCGAAAAACAACAAAACAAAGAGGAATTGAATCAAGAAAATTTAGAAAATGAAGAGATTCAAAACGAAGAACAACAAAACGATTTTACAGAGAAAAAATCGTTAGGTTCCAGAAAAGGTATGATTGCCTTACTCTTTATTTTAATCGTGTTAATGCTATATGGTTTTTTACACTCTGCCTTTAAAAGTGATAAGAAAGATGATGTAAACGAACCACAAACTAAAGTAGTAAAAGATATTAAATCAGAAACGAATAAGGCCGATTATGGCGAACAAAATAAACGTTTACAAAAAGAACACGAAGAAAATCAAGAAGTACAATATCAAAAAGTACAAACGCCTACAGTTGATCCTGTAGCAGCAGAAGAAGCAAAAGCAGCAGCTACAGCAGCTGCTAACGCTGCAAAAGAAGCACAAGCTGCCGCTGCTAAAGCAGCTGCAGCAGAAGAAGCGGCTGCTTCCTCTGCTATCAAGTTTAATATCAATAGTAATAGCAGCAACAACGATAAACCAGCTAATCAAGGTAAAAGCGGTTATATTCAAGTGATTCAATAGGGGGTAGCACCGTGTATAAACAACTTAAACGTGCTGCAGCAGCAGCTTTTGTAGCAACAGCGATTATAGCGCCTAGCACAGTACCTTTTACAGTAGCAAATGCAGCTTCTGCAAAATATGTTCAATCTGATAATGTACTGCAAGCTGGATCCGTGATTCCAGCAACGCTACTTACACAAGTAACTAGCGATAACCTAAATGCTGATGTAGTAGCGATTGTTAGACAGAATGTCTATGATTCCGTAACAGGAAATAACATTTTGATTCCTGCAGGTACTAAATTAATCGGCCATCCAGAAGGGTATTCTGGTACCAGAATTAATCTTAGTTTTTACCGCATGATTTTACCAGATGGTACATCGATTGCTCTGCCAGATCAAAGCGCTGTTACAGGTACAGGCTTTGCAGGCGTTAAAGATAAACATTCTGGCCATAGCTGGCAAAAATTCAAAGGTGCATTGTCTGGCGCTTTATTGTCTGGTGCCTTAATCGGTGTAACTAGCAAAAATACAGATAATGCTGGCGATCGTTCATATGGTCAAGAAGCTATGACGGGCGCTGCTACAGATTTAATCCAAAATATCACAAGTTCAACTAAAAATCGTGATGAAATTAAATCCACCACAACTATTAGAATTGGCTATCAATTCAATATCTTGTTAAATGCAGATGTAGTCATTCAACCTTGGGAAGAATAATCTATGAAGAACAAACTGCTATTCTATGGTATAGGCCTATGTATAGGCCTATACATAGCTGCTGCTATGTTCCCTAGTCGATTAGCAGATATTAATGTAGCCATCCCCGATGGCTACATTCTTTCTATATTCGGCTCAAAATTATATAACGTGCCTATGTATCTATCCATCATGATGGATTTAATAAATGATACGGATTTAGATAAAGCTACTCGATTATTTTTCTTAAAAAGTATTGCACCTTGTATAGTAACGATCGTCTTATTAGCTGTTGTTATGTTCTGGGAGTATATCAACCCTAAACCTAATACACATGGTACGGCTGAATGGGCTGATACAAACTATTTAGAGCAACTATATTTATTTAAAGATTCTCCTATTTCCCCGATTATCGGTGTATCAGAACCAGAATTTTTAACTACCATCTATAAATGGATTTGTAATTTTGATGAATATAGGGCATTAGGACAAAAACCACCTAAAGAAAAGGTGGAGCGGTTACATAAATTTGTAACCTTAATGCGCCAGCTTAATATCAGACGGTTAATGCGTGGGAAAACAGATACACACTATGCTGTAATAGCCCCTACTGGCGCTGGTAAAGGTGTAGGTATCGTTAATGCTACGTTATTAGGTGGCTGGCGTGAATCCTGCCTAGTAACGGATTTAAAAGGCGAATTATGGGATATAACCTCTAAATATAGACAAGATGTATTAGGCCAAATGGTAATGAAATTTAACCCTACAGTGCTACATCATCAAAACGTACGCTGGAACCCTATTTCAGAGATTCGATGGGGTACAGAGCATGAAATGAAGGATGTATCAAATTTAGCAGAAGTATTAGTACCTAGGGGTAAAGGTGATCCATTCTGGGTAAACTCTGCTAAACGCCTATTATCTGCCGTTATTATTTATTTAAAATATCATGATATGAAACATCCTCGTCCCGTAGAGAAAGAAGGCGATTCTCCATATCATGAAACAAGTCTAAAAGATGTATTAACATTCTTTGCGGGTATGGTAGTAGAAGATCCTAATAATATAAAGGAAAGTGAGAAAAAACGAATTAAATCGTTCCAAGAATCACTATCTTATATTATTGAACATGAAAAAATGCTGCCTATATCGATACCAATAAAAAATAGTGATGGTACCTATGAAATGCACCATATAGGGCCAGATGAGATAGATTTTATCTCTCCTAGAGTGAGTGCTAATAGTTTATATCCTCATATTCATCCAACCGTATTAACTACATTCCTAGAATATAAGGATTTGGCGTATAATACCTTCTCTGGTATTGTAACGTCCATTACAACGCCATTAGCACCATATGCAGAGCCTATTTTAGCGCATAATACATCGACTTGTGATTTTCATGTTACGGATTTAATTCGATCAGACAAAGCGGCCACATTATACATTGTCTTACCGTTAGAAGATCAAACACGGGTAGCCCCGTTATTTAATCTTCTAGTCGATATGATGATGAAAAAGGCCACAGCCGATGGAAACAATGCTAACAAGCATAAAATTCTATTACTCCTCGATGAGTGTGCTAACTTTGGTAAGATTGAATCGTTACAAACCATGATTACCGCTGTTCGTTCTTATGGTATTCAGTTAATGATGATCTTCCAGGGCAGAAGCGATATAGAACGGGTATATGGTAAAGAAAATTCTATTTTAAATAACTGTTCGTATCACATTTATTTAAAACCACAAGAAATTGCAGATTTGAAATTTTTATCAGAAAGGATCGGTAAAACTACTGTAGAAAATATACAAGATACGAAACGGGGTTTATCCTTCTTTACTGATTCCAAAACATCCATTAATACGGGCCGTGATTTAGTAACACCTACAGAAGTAGGATTACTAAATAGGCAAATTACCCTTATTAATGGTAAAAAACCGATAAAAACACCATATCATTTATATTTCTATGATCCTATGTTTTTAGAGAGAGAAGGAGCAGCAGCTACATCTTCTAAAATTCCAGATCCATTTACGCTATGTATGCAACAATATATGGAAGAATACGGGGATTTATTAATAGAAGAAGCAAAGCCAGAACCGATTGCAATCCATACCCTATTAGATGATGAAGCATTAAGTAAAGTTAAATCCTATGCTTTAACGTTAAGAGAAGAAGGGGAGCCAATGAATGAAGATGGCGCAGCCCTTGTGTATAAGGTATATGGGATTTCAAAGGTGGATTTAGCTACCTTTACAAGCCTTCTCTTACCACTCATAGAACAATGGTATAGTGAGGAAGATTCCGCTAATTCAGAAGAAGATGAAACATCTGATTCAGATTCTGATGTAACGGATCATAGCGATATGCTAGAATCTTTGATTTTAGATAACCCAGATTTTTTAGACGCAGAATTTAATGATCCTACATCTGATATGGAATATATGGATTTAGGACGATAAGACCAGGAGGTAACGCATGGCAAGACCACAAACAATGGCTAGTTTAGAAGCAAAAGAGGAATTAACACTCAAACAAATTCAAGAATTAGAAGAAAAATTACGTGCTAAAAAAGCGCAACTTAAAAAGGTACAAACACAAACTTTAACCGCTTCTAATAAGAAATTTAAAGAGTATGGCCTTGATTTAAAAAATGCTGCACTAGCGGTAGGTATTGCGGAAACGATTGCAACATTAATTCAAGAAGGTACTACTTCCATAGAAGAAATAGAAGCTATGGGATCTACTGTTTTACAAAAAGAAAGAGAAGCAGCTGCTATCAATACAGCTACTTCTGCAGAAGAACATGAGTAGAAGCTATGTAAAAACCTTTTTAGGCCCAGATATACTGCCTTATTTTGATGATGATGATACGGTTGAAATTTATACCAATAGAAACAGCCTATGGATTGATTCCTTTAGTAAAGGCCGATTAGATACAGGAATCAAAATCGATGATCAAACCATAGAAGGTGTAATTACCGCTGTTGCTGGTGAAGTAAAAATAACGATTAAAAATCGGATTGCTGCGAACTATGAACCGTTAAATTGCCGTTTTCAAGGCCAGTTTAGTAAACGCATAACCGATCATCCATCCTTTACATTCCGTAAACGTGCAAAAAAACTAATTACACTTGATATGTATTTAGAACAAAACAGAATTACACAAACACAATATGATTTTCTCATACAAGCAATGGCCGAACGAAGAAATATTGTAATTGCAGGCGGTACATCTAGTGGTAAAACTACCTTTGCACAAGCTATTTTGCAAGAAATAGCGATTCGCCATCCTAAAGATCGTATCGGCCTATTAGAAGATACGCCAGAAATTAAAGTACAATTTAATGATTTCTTTGATTTCCATACATCAGAAGGCGATCATAACAACCCAGCATATACAATGGAAGATGCCTTGTTCGATTCCTTGCGTATGACTCCCGATCGGTTAGTAGTTGGTGAAGTGCGGGATTCCGCAGCATATACCGTTATGGATGCCTGGAATACGGGCCATAATGGTGGTATTTTAACCATTCATGCGAATAGTCCTAAATTAGCCCTACGAAGAATCCACGATCTAATTCGTATGAAATATGAGAAGGGAGAATTTAAGTCTATGATAGGTGATTCTGTAGATATTGTTGTTCACATGGCAAAAGTGGGCGATATATCAAGAAAAGTACATTCCATCATATCGGTTAAAGGATATGATGAAATAAAACAAGATTACATTACAGTAAATGAGTGCGTAGAAGGGTAAGAACCCCCTACCGCCAGCCCCCAGTCTTGGGGGCGTTGGTCAAATTCGCCATGCACCGATTATCGATACCGCTTTGCTTGTATCGAAATCGTTACATAGTGAATTTCTAAAGTATTCAGCGTACAGGAGAGGTATATACGATGAAACACATTGAAAACTATATAGTAAATAAAACTACAGCTGCATTTGTTGCATTAATGGCCATGTCTAATACAGCACTCGCTGCTGGTGGTGGATTAGGTAACTGGACATTAGCAACAAAATTAAAAGAATTAGGGGATTGGTTCATTTCTGATGTAGCGTTACCGATTGGTGTGTTAGTAGTTATTGGTCTTGGTATTGCTATTATGAAAGGTAATGCAGGTCAATTTACAGGACAAGCTATAAAGGTAGTAGCAGGCCTTACATTAATTGTAGCTGCTGCTTCTATTGCAGCTTGGATCATCGGTAAATAATATGAGAAATGAAAATTTAGAAGCTAGAATGCACCGATCATTAACTAAACCTATGACTTGGGGCGGGCTTCCACGGAACGTATTTTTATTATTTGTTGTAATATCCATTCTAATTTTTATTTTGTTACGTAATACCATTGGTGTTGCCATTATTATTAACGGTATTGTATGGTTTGGCTGCAAATATGCAACAACAAAAGATCCACAATTTTTTGATATTCTCTGGAATCATATAAAAAAAGATAAAGGGATGTATAAAGCTGAATAAACTGAGAGAGGAGTTTGTGTTCTATGGAACTACACAAGCAAAAAAAAGAATCGAATGTATGGATTAAGGACTATGTACCCTGGTTCCATATTGATGAAAATAACATCATATTTAATACAAACGGTAGTTTTCAGATTACATTTTCCTTCTCTGGTATGGATTTTACGAACGCCACAATCAATGATATAGATATGTTCATAGGTGGCCTTAATAACGCTATTAAAGGCCTTCCAGAAGGCTATACCGTATATTTTGAATTACAACGTAATGTAATTCATAAATTTCAGCCGTCCAAATTCAAATCTAGTCTATTATCTTATATTGAATCCAAACGGGAAGAATACTTTAACAAGCAGAATTTCTACGAATCAAAAACGTATTTAACATTACTCTATAAACCATCTACTGATATGTTTGAGCAAATGTTAAAAATGCTAGATCAGTTTGATACGAAAGGGCTTAAAGATATTAAGTCTATGTTTGGTAACGGAGATAGTGAATTTGACGAAAAGCGTACTAAAGCTCTGCAGCAGCAGTTATATATGTATGCTTCTGATTTACAAAAAACAGCTTCTCTATTTATGCAAATGTTATCTATGTATATGGATGATATTAAGCTATTAAATAAAGAAGAAACATTAACCTACCTACATTCACAAGTAAGCCCATATACTCAAAAAATCTCTGGTAATTACGATGATTTTTTAAGCTATTATCTTTGTGATAGCAGCTTTATCGGCGGTGCGGTTCCCTCTCTTGGTGATTATTACTTAGGTATTGTATCAATTATTGATTTTCCTAAATTCACATCCCCATTTATTATGGCTTCATTACATAACTTAAAAAGTGAGTTTAGATACGTAACACGATTTATTACATTAACTAGGGAAGAATCCATTAAACACTTAAAATCTCAAGAAAAAAAATTCGTACAACAGGCCAAAGGTCTAGGTACGATGGTTCTTGATAAATTAAGAGGAACTGAAAGCTATGATATTGATACACAAAGTATCAAGGATGCTAGTGATACCGTTACTTTCTATGAAAATATAGCTTCTGACAATGTGTCTGCAGGGTACTTTACAGGTTCTGTAGTGCTATACAACAAAAATAAACAAACGCTGGAAGAGGATATAGAAAAGGTACTGACATTAATTCATAAACCAGGGTTTATTGCCCGTAAAGAGTATACAAATATTGAAAATGCGTTTTACTCCTCTATTACAGGCTGCTATCAATACAATATCAGATCCTATCTGATGAAAAGTAGTAACTTTATTCATTGTAGCCCTTTATACACTAAATGGATGGGCGATAAAGAAAACGAATTCTTTAAAGAAAAAGGCTATCAATGTACTACCGCATTATATCAAGGGGTTAGTGCTGGTAATGTACCGTTTTACCTCAATCTACATCAAAAAGATATTGGCCATACATTAATCATCGGGCCTAATGGCTCGGGTAAATCTGTATTATTGAACACCATTGAAGCGAATTATTTTAAATACGATAATGCAAAAATATTTGTATTTGATAAGGCAGCTTCTTGTAAAGTGTTATGTAAAGCGATCGGCGGTAATTTCTATAATCTATTAGTTGATACAGATTCCCTTAACTTCCAGCCACTCGCTAACATTGGTTTTGATGGTAACAGATGGAATACAGAAATGCAGTGGGCGTATAACTGGTTATGTGATTTCTTCCAAAAAGATGGCGATAAAATCTCTGAAACACAAAAAACCATCATCAGTGATGCCTTAGAACGTGTTGCCTTATTGCCAAAAGAACAACGAACCATTTCAGCTTTGCAAGTTTTAATGAATGATTATGACTTAAAAGAACGATTAACAATCATGACTGAAAAAGGCGTATATGGCAACTTATTCGACAATACAGAGGATAAGTTCGGTACAGGTAACTTCCAGGTATTTGAAATGGAAGAATTAATGGCCAATAAGCAAATTATGGCCACTACACTTAGTTATATGTTCCATAAAATCACCATGCAGCTTACAGGCGAATATCCAGCATTAATCGTACTTGATGAATCCTGGTTATTCTTAGATAATCCAATCTTTAAAGAACAAATTAGATCGTTCCTTAAAGATTTACGTAAAAAAAATGCAGCCGTTGTGATGGCTACACAAAATTTAACGGATTTAAAAGAAGATATGATTAACGTTATCGTAGAAAACGTGCATACCCGTATCTTCTTACCTAACAATGCTGCTACTGCTAAAACTGTAAAACCACTCTATGAAAACTTTGGATTAAATGATGTAGAAATTGATACAATCAGAAGCCTGCAGCCTAAACGGGATTATTTCTATTCTTGCCCTACAGGGCGGGCCATCTTCCGCTTAGATCTGCAACCCATAGAAATTGCTTTCTATGGCGCCACTTCTAAAGATGATCAGCTTAAAGTAGAACAATTAAAGCACTTATCTACATCAGATTTCATTGAAACCTGGATTGAATATAAAGAACGGATTTTTAATAAGCCTTTAATGTAGAAAGGAATTAGCCACCTATGAAAGCACCAGATGGTATAGCGTTAATGAATCGATTAAAAGATCTATTACAAACATCTAAAAAAGCAAAAATAACGGCAGCAGTTGTAACATTCATGATGGTTACTACCTCTGCAAGTGCCTTATATTCTGTACGTGATGTAGCTGTATATAGAAAATTAATCCAACAAATTAATCAATATAAACAGATGATTGAACAAAATAAAGATCTATTAATGATGAAAGGCCTAGAAATTCTAGGCCTAGATAAAAAAATCATTAAACCAATCAATGATGAAGTCGATAAAGCGAACGAAAAACTAAATAAAAAGTTCGATAAATTAAATTCCTTATTGAATGGTAAAAAAGATGGCAAGGAAGTAACAGCAGAAGAAGCCATCAAAACTGAATTTATTGATTTGTCAGATAAAGATGTTGAGGATATAAGCCCAGATTTAGTAGGTAAAGCGATTGAATCTAATAATCATAAATTAGAAGTGCTAAATAAAGAAATCATTGATCAAATGACTACCATTCAAGAAGCACAAGTGCAGCAACAAGCCAGAATGAAAAAATTAATGCAATTAGCCGAACAAAATAAAGGCCTTAAAGGTAGTATTGATATTAATAATGAAATTAAACAGGAACAGTTATTAGCACAACAATATAGTAACCAAATTGACGCTTTAACCGCTAAAAAACAATCATTAAATCAAACAGTAGAGAGAATTAATGAAAGAAATGCAGATAAATTAACAGAAAAAGCATTTCTTGAATTAGATAGCGCACAAAATAAAGCAAAAGCATTTGTTGACTCAAAACAATAGAACAGAAAGGAGTCATATATGATTTTTTACGCTTCCGCAGCTTCCGTAGAAGCTGCAAATGAAGCCCAAAATACTGCCGTATCTATGACAAGTCAAGGTTTTTTAGATAATTTTGCACTTACGATTATCGAAAAATGCTCACAAGCAACAGATCACCTATTACCATATGTATTAGGTCTTATGTCTGTTATCCTTATGTGGAATATCATTACAAATTGGGATTTATATTGGGGTAAACAAGATTATAGTAAATTAATTCCATTAGTAGTTACAGCTACATTTTTTGTAGCTGCAGCAAGTTCTTGGCAATGGATATTAAATCTAATTTTTCAATTTGGTAGTGAAATAGGTACCACAGCAAGTAATAATACAACTTATACATTAAGTGGTCATTTTGTAGAATCAGTAACACCATCAACGATTGTTAATGAAGGAGTTTATAATGCTATCTTAGTATTAAAAGGTAGTTTACTAGGTAGTAATCCAGAGAATATAGCTAAAGGCGCTTCTGCAGCGGTAAAAGCTAAAGCAATTACTTTGTCACTGAAATCTGCTGCTTCCGTATTAAAAGGCGGTATAACAGGTCATGTTGTTTTCAGTATCATTCATGCAATCATTACACTTCTATTATTTGGATTCATAGCTATATCCTATCTATATACTATCCTTGAATTTTTTATTATCGGTACTATCTCAATGGTTTTATTACCATTTGGTTTATTAGATAGAACCAAAGCGATTGTCGATAAGATTCTTAACTTTTTCTTTATATCCGCAATTCGTATAGGAATATTTGTTTTTTTAATCACAATTATTAATCCCGTACTAAAAGAAACATTTGAAACAGCTAATTTTGTAGATAGTATTTTAGGAATTGATGTATTGTCAGCAATGCTGTCTTTATTTGCTCTAGCCTTCTTAGCCTTTAAAACACCATCTTTTGCTGCAGCACTATTTAATGGTGCAGTCAATAGCCCACCAAGCTTAACAGGAATTGGTACACAAGCTATTCAGATGGCGCTTATGGTAAAAACATTAGCAGCTAGTAAAGCTGCCGCCGCTGCTAATGGAACAAGACAAGGTACAGAAGAAACGGTAAAAGATGGAGTAAAAGGAGCTACAGGTACTGAATCTAATGCTATCAATACATCCCGTAAGGATGCCATTACAGATGTAGAAGGATCTTCTTCTAATAAATCGGGAACCACTCAATCTACTACTAATACTACAGAAACTAAAAATCATAGTGGAGAAGAGACATCTACGGCTACAACTGATCAAACAAAACAAAGTGCTATTAGTGATTCTTCTAACTCAACAGATACAAGTAGTAAAGAATCATCGTCAGTAACTACTAGTGAAGATACTCTATCTAGTGAAGATCCAAATTACGCCAAAAGAGAAGTAAGTAACTATTTAGACCAAAGTGAAGGATCTACTAAAGAAAATGAATTTGTAGATACAGATTCAAGTTCAAATTCTTTTAATAGTAACTCTAATAGCCATACAAATGGCCCTATCACTAGAGATATGGTAAATAGAGAGATAGAGAAAACAAAAAATGAAGATTCTGCTACTTCTACAGAAACTTCATCCAATAAAGCGTTACACACCATTAAGGAATTTAAAACGCATAATTTAAAATCAAATGAAGATGAGGAGTAACTATACTATGAACAAAATAACTAAACTTATAGTAATCATAATGTCTATTATCGCTACTTCTATGGTATTTAGCGGATGTGGCAATATAACTGCAGAAGATTTAACAGGTGAATATATTTTAGTTGATCATGGAAAAGAAACAAAAGAAGATGGTAAGAAATATTATTTAATGATTAAAGAAAAAGACACATTCTTTGAAAATAAACCTGCTATAGAAATTAGATTTACTAAGCAACGATACAATCAACAATTAGATAAATATTATTATACAAATTCTGATTTTTATGTAGATGCTAAAACATTAAAGGAATTTGATAGACAATTTAGACAATTTACATTGAATGAAGATAAAACCATCGTTATTGATGATATACAATACAAAAAAATATCTAATAATAACGTAAATTTATCTGATACTAATTATACTGATAATGATATTTATAAAAAGCTTAAACAAGATGATATAAATGTACAAAGGGAAGTAGTTTATTACTAATCAGTAGAAAGGACAATAAATGAAGATCATATACAAAATTTTGTCCGTTCTAATATTGATTATTCCACTCTTTTTTTCTAATGCTTTCGCAGAAAATTTACCGCATAGTTCCCCAGGTTGGTTTGGTGGCCCCACTAGCTCTCCTTTTGGTTATCGTGTGGATCCTGTAACAGGAGCAGTAGGTGCTTTTCATGAAGGTATTGATATAGCGGTTCCTCTTAATACAAAAGCACCAGCTGCAGCGGATGGAACTGTTACTTTTGCTGGATGGGCTGGAGGCTATGGTAATTATGTAGAAGTAACAATGCCAAATGGATACGTATATGCGTATGGTCATTTAAATGCTATTTTTGTAAATGTAGGTGATAATGTAAAAAAAGGAGACGTAATCGCATTATCTGGATCAACAGGCAAATCTACTGGCCCACATATGCATATAGAATTAGTAATTAATGGTGAGCATAAGGATCCATATGCCTTTTATACAGGTGCAGGATGGACTCTGGAAGGTGCTGTACCCTATGAAGAAGGTAATCCAGAAAATGGAAAAAACTATCAAGATGAAGTGATAGATTTTCAATCCTATTTTGAGTTATCCTTTGAAGCTGCTGATACATTTGCTAAAATTTTAGTTGCCATTACAAAAGCAATCAATTTAATTCAAAGTCATATCATAGCTTTACTATTATCCCTAATTACACTCGATTTAATTATCAGATATACTTATTCTATCTTTACAAACAATAAGGAAAGTTTTCTTCAAAGTCTAACTGAACGATTATTTACATATTCAATTATATTAGCTTTTATTGTTTCATGGGCTACTATTGCAGAATTAATAAAAAACTTTGCATTTGAAGTAGCCGATACAGCCTATGTAGGTAGCTATAATAATGAATATCTTATTGCAGATCCATCTATTTTATTTAAACAAGTTGGTCATTTATACAAAAACTATATTAACAATAGTGTCATGGGAATAATAACATTTGCTTCGCCAACGATCCAATCTGTGTTGATGAGTATACCAGGCATAAGTTTTGTATTTGAACTATACTATTTATTAATTCTATGTCTTTTAACATTAACATTACTATTCGCTGCTTATATTGTTTGTTACATTTCATGGACTATAGTGTTCTTTTACTTAACCATATTCTGTTGTTTAATTGGTTTACCATTTTCAGCCTTTAAGATTACAGAAAAAAAACCTGCCATGATGTATAAATCACTTGGTTTACAATGCTTACATTTAGCTATAATTTCTATCGTTTTTAATATGATGTATACGTATTTTACAAGTTTAGATCAAAATGATATAGGTATTGGAGCCTTAATACTTTGTATGGTCAATATGGGTTGCCTAGCGTTTGTATTCCCATCTATTACAAGTAAAATTAACGGTGCATTTGCTGGAGAATAAAGGTATATGATGAAATTAACATACAAACAACTTATAAAACTATCACTCTGTACCGCTCTTGCTATAAGTATCATAACTATACCTACTAATTCAGAAGCCCGTTTTAGAGGTGGTAGCGTAGAAGATCATAGTGTAATTAGAACACTAGAAAATGAACTAGAATACATTAAAAATCTTGTGAATATCAAAGCAGATATTACAGCTATGCAGCGTGAATTATCACAAGCATTAGATATACGATCTTTTATTGATGGTTTAAAGCAAGATTTTGTATCTAAAATCAACGCTACCTATCGCCAAGGTATATTTGCTTATGATAATCCTGTAGAAGCCATAGAGGAGCAAATAGGGAATTATAAAGCTGTATTTACACGTGAAGCACTAGCTAAAAGTGAAGAATATAATCAAAAATTAGCAGAAAAAACAGACTTATCTGTATTAGATCGTATTACACAGCTACTGAACCATAGTACAACGATTGTAAATAATGCAATCAAAGTAACAGGTACAGTTAATGATACAGGCACTATGGGGGCTTCACAAAAAGAAACAATTTTAGAAGCTACAGAAGCTGAACAAAAAATTGATAGTACATCTATCAAGATTAATAAAACTACATCTGATTTAGTCAATGAAAATACTAAAAGCGAAAGTCAACGTGGAATACAAAAAGCCGTACCGTATTTTTCTGATCCAGAAGATTCAGATGTTAAGAAAAAACGAAATGAAGAGTTAGAAAAAATGGGTATTCATAACCATAAATTACCGTCCTTTAGTAATGACTAAAACCTTATTTTATGGTATAATGATACAGTATCAAAGGTGATGTTCCTTTCTGGGCGGCATTGGGCTTCGGGCAGGAAACGCAAAACGGAAAACAGGGCTAACGGCTCCACCCCTTAACCCTGTTTTGGTTTACTTGCGTGTTAACAACAAAATAAGCATTAACAAGACAATTAATTCTGTTGTAGTCATTATCATCACCACCTTTACATTAAATAGCTCACTCCAATGCAACAAAAAATAGGTACCTTGTCAGTCCTTTATGGATTGTACAGGGTACCTATTTTTTGTTACTATTTTTGCCTTATAAAAGGTGGTGATGATAATGACGGAACACGTACGCAAGAAAACGAAAACAAAGAATAATCTTAGTATGATATAGCCCTGTTTTGTGTTTTGCGTTGGGGGCAAGCACAGAAAGGAACATCTTATCATATAATAATGTGGCCACCTGGCGTGGCCTTTATCATCCTTTTTCAATAGAAAAAGAGAAGCATTATAGCTTCTCTTCTTCTGCAGTATTAAGTTATATTTTATTTCTCATATGGTGCATAAATTATGTTATATAATTCTGTCAAATCCTCTAATAATGGATTATTAGGTATGTTTCCAAGTCCTTGAAATATAAATACCCCTTTCATATATTCAATAAATTGTAATTTATCGTATTCTTCTTTATAAGATCTATATCTAGCTGCAAAACTATGGGCTTCTAATAACATTCCATCAAATCGTAACTTAAAATAATCCTGCTGAATTGGTGAAATAGTTCTTATAAAATCTTCATGTACAAAAATAGTTAGCATAATTTTTACCTCTTTCTCTAAATTCATAAGGCCCTTTGCCTTATCTCTATACTTATTATACCACCCAATGAGTGGTAATGCAAT
>OBZG01000623.1_pt1 | contig 22590 bp, 36 predicted proteins | sample 1550701 | NCBI WGS metagenome assembly OBZG01 (sample SAMEA2580229, study PRJEB22360) | human gut metagenome | biome: human gut; feature: human-associated habitat; material: faeces | place: Denmark | collected 2008/2010
CAGGCTTATTCAGCACGCAACCGCCATCAGCCCTCCCCCGGCACCATTGCGGCATAGTCCGCGTCCCGGCCGGTCTGCCGGGAGATCAGGGAGGAAATCAGCGCCACATGGTCGGTCTCGTCCTTGTTGATCTCCAGCAGTACCCCCAGATCCTCCCGCGGTGCCAGGGCCATACAGGCCAGATACAGCCGCGTGGCCTCGATCTCCTCGGCCAGCGCCCTTTGCAGCAGTTCCAGATAGGTCATGCCGTCACCTCACTTTGCAAATAAAAAAGGAGCCGGCAGGATTTCTCCTGTCAGCTCCATTCAGCTCTTCCCGCCCACCATTCAGGGCGTGGGAACAATATTCAGTTTCTTGCGGGATACCGTCTGCACCTTGATGGTTCCATCCTTGTCCAGCAGCAACTCCACCCGCAGTCCACGCTTGAGCGCGGCCTCAATGGCCCGTATCACTTGCTCTGTCATTTTCCTTCACTCCAAAATTCCCTGTTCCCTTAGCTGCCGCATGGATTCCCGGTACTTCCTATCCATCTCCTGTTCGGTCGCTTTCCGCTCAATCTCATCATCTGTGATACCATAAACCGTCGCCCAATCTTCGGGAGAATCCCCAATATCGGCATCATAGGCTCCCGGCTCATAGACCTCCACAATTGTGGCGATCCGGCCATCCTTAAGTAAAACAGATTCATATTGCTGATATTTTGCCATTTATATCTTCTCCATATGAGCTGTTACAAAGTGGGTTGTTCCATCCGGTCTGACATTCCAGGCAAGCAGTACATTCGCAGGGCTTCCTTTACGTCCATACAGGACAACCAACTGTTCATAACGCCTTCCATGAACATCCTCCCGTTTGAGTACAGAGGGATACCTTGTTGCTGCATCCAGAATTTCTTCCCGCATCTTTTCCCAGTTGTCTTTATTATAGCCTAAGCGGGACGAAAATGCATCCCCCTTTGGATACCCGTCTCTGCTTTCCGGGTTAAAAAAATACCCTGTAAATTTGGCGTCTGCGGCGCTGGCTTTGTCTGCTCCGGGAAGTGCCCGCTCTGGATGCTCCAAAAGCCCGGCCCTCCTGCGGTAATCCAATCGCCACAGACGGTACCGCTCTCCGTCCTCCCGCTTCTGATGCAGGAAGGTCTCAAATCTCCCGGGCACCCGGTTCCCCAGCGTCACCCGGTAGCGCTCCCACTGGCGGTAATCCGCCAGCCATTGGGCCCGGGCCCGCTCTTTTTTGCGGTAAGCCGCAATCTGGCTCTCCGACCGCGGGTCTCGGCTGAACGGGTTCTTGCGGGGGTTGGAGAAATCCTTTATTTTTTGGATCTCCTCATCTGTCCGGCCCGCCGCCGTCCAGGGCAGCAGCACATGGAGGCAGTTGGGGTGGATGTTGAGCCAGGTGTTGGCCAGTGTGTCCGGCCCCGCCGGGTCTACCTTCCCGAACGCCGCCGCCAGGGGTGGGAAGTCCGGGTCTGTGCCGCTACGGGAGTATACCCGGCCCTCGTAGGGCGCGCACAGCGCACAGGTGGTGCCGTGGCTGGATATCATGTATAGGTCGTGCTCCGGGTCCGCGGTGAGCACCGCCAGCACCTCCGCCTGCCGGGAGGTGGTGCGGGAGACCATCGTGCAGTAAGTATGCAGGCTCCAGTCCCGGCCCGCCTTGTCAGTAAAGGCCCGGACGCCCTCCCGCCGGAGCGCCTGCACAAAGGCGGGCACTGAGGCGTTCACGCCGCGTCCTGCGGCCTGTTGCGCCGCCACCTGTTCCAGCCCCACCCGGCGGTATACATCCGGCTCCACACGGCCAATCAGGGCGGATTGCAGGGTAGCCATCACAGTCATGGAGGCGTCGGTAATCTCCCCCATCAAGTTTGCCGCCAGCCGGTCCACAATGGCATGCTGCTCACCCGTGAGCACGGCCGCGTTGGCGTAGCCTGCGGCGTGCTTGGCCGCCGTCTCCGGCACCTCCAGGGCCTTCCGGGCCTCTGGCACCCGGACATAGAACTGCTTTTCAATCATCTTTGGGACGTATTCCCAGCAGTCTGATTCCATCTGCCGGAGGATGGCCTGCACCCGCTCCAGGGCGGCCACAGCGTGGTAATCCACCAGGCCCTGGGAGCGAAGCCGCCCAATCTCGTTGATGATGGCGGTCTCCGCTCTTAGATAGATGGAGACGAGCGTTTCCAGCTCTTTCTCATTCGGCGCCCGATTCAGCGTTGGCATAGAGTATCACCAGAACTTAGAAAGGACTGTTCCCGCAATCTCACCAGCCGGCCCAAGAAATTCCGTCACTCGCTTCATGGTGGAGTTTTCTTCCAGGTATTCAATGCCCGCAGGAGTGATTTTTAGGCCGCTGGTTTCCTTGAACTGAACAGGGCTCCCAATTCTCCGGACTTCTGCAATCCCCTCGATGTATCCATCTGCCAGCAGATGGGCCAGCATGTAGGTGAAGTATTCCTCGTGGACTGGGAAGTCCTTTGTGTTGGGGGCCAGCAGATTCCAGTCAGGGGCTATATTCTGTTTCAGGCATTTATACAGATAACGCAGGAATTTATTGACTAACACAAAGTAATCGTCTTTCGCCATGCTTATTCCCTCTCGTTGTCTTCCCAAATATCTTCCTGCCCTGGCGGGCAGTCGCCAGTATTATCAGAAAAATAATGATACAGCTCTTGTGTGGTAGCATTCGGATTTCTTTTTATATATTGCATCATTAAATCTTCCACGCCAAATGCTTCTATCGCTTCAACAAACCACTCTAAATCTTCTTCCAAAAAAGATTCAATTCTTGATTCCTCTTCATGGACAAAGGGCCGCAGGGCCGCTATTAACTGATAATGTCCATTCTCCCCCATAATACAAGCGTCACTCCTTCCAGGACTTTTTAACGATCACACTTCCGCTACCATCCGCCTCAAGCCAATACCGCTTGCCCTTATAGCTGACTTGACCTTGTTGTCCCGTTTTGGCTCCCGGATATTTGGTATTGAACTCACCCCGCAGAATACCGAAGGTCTTGGCTGAGACGGTTTTCCCCCGCTTGTTCGCCCTCTTTGACGGCGCGTACTTTGTTTTCCCAATTTTACTATTTCCGCCGCCGCTTGTCCATCTCCCTTTTTTATCCCTTGGCTGGCTGGGCGAATAATCCCATGTCAGCGCGTCCTGCGCGGCCCCCTCAAAAGGGGCGGATATCTCCCCTCCGTACCCCAGCCCTGCCAATGGATCCCGCAGGGCGGTCACATCCTGGTAGGTTTTCCCGGTGTTGGCCGCGATCTCCTCTTCGGAAATACTGTCAAACATCCCGGTCTCGTCCGCCAGCTTCTTGAGCTCCCTCTGAGCCGTGTCCGCCCGGAACAGGCCCGCCTGAAAGGTATCCCGGATGGCCTGGGCCTTTTTCAGCGCGATCTCCGCCACCTCGGCCGCCGTGGGAGTCCACAGGGGCGGGAAAGTGATGTCCAGCCCGTCGGGTACCGCCCCCCAGGCTGACATGGCCAGGACCGGCAGCAGCTTTTCCAGAATGGGCCGAAGCTTGGCCTCCCGCAGCGTGTCCACGTAGTCATAGTAGTTCCGAAGGTCGCTCTCCCCGGTGGCGTTCATCCCCGCCGGGGAGCGTCCGAACAGCTTGGTCACCGGAATCCGGGACGCGCCGGACAGGTCGAGGCACATGGAGTCGTAGACCTCCTGGAGCCCGGTGAAGGTGTACTGGGTATTCTTAATCTGGTCACCCCGGTTGACCAACTGCATGCCGAAATTGGACTTCATCACGCTTTGGGCCTGCATCACATTCCAGAACCGCCTCTGCTGCTCCCCGGACGTAACGGAAAAGAGCTGGTCCAGGTTCTGCACCTCCATGGTGTCCACGTTGGCCCGGAAGGTGAGCGCGGCCATGTTGGCGGCCACGTTGTCATGCTTAACCACATCATTGTATAGGGCCTCCACCTCGGACTCTCCCCAGTACAGCTCCGCCACCCGCTCCAGGAAGGGCAGGTCGCGGCCGGTGAACCGCACCAGCCTTGAGTGGTGCACCTTCGCCACCGTGTTCCCCCTGGCGTCGGTGATGGAGTAATAGGCGGGCACCGGCTCTCCGCCCTCGAATACCAGCTCCATACCGGGTACCACGCCCTGCCAGCGGTCGAGTATGTAAAGCCCTTGGAAGGTACCGGGGTAAATGCTCTCCAGCTCCAGTGGCTGGCCCAGCATCCCCTCCTGTCCGCGGATCATGATAAGTCCGGCGGCGCCTCCGTACAGCCTGCCCCACCGCAGTCCCTCGTTGACCCGCTCCCGGAGCGCCGTCACGCGCTGAACGCGATCCAGTTCCTTCAGGTGCTCCGGCCCCACCGCTCCGGCGGGAGCGAACCACTTCTTTGTCATGTCGTCCGGGATGATGCCCACCACGTTCTGTACTACCCAGTTGTCCCGGTAGAGGGAGTTGAGCAGGGCGTAGTTGTCCGTCATCCGGGTCAGCGGATACTCTGTGGCCTCCAGCGGCGACTGGGAGCCATAGCCCAGCCGGAACAGCGGGTTGGAAAATGCGTCTTGTACGCTCACCGCCTCGGTATTTGGTTGTGCGCCCCTGGGGCGGCTTTTATTGCGTCTGGACACTTACTCGAACCTCCAGTCCGGCAGTGAATTGATGTAATAGCGCAGGGCGTCCGGCCCGTGGTCCCGCTCCTTCAGGGGCTTCTCATCCCCCCGCTGGCCCGCCTTCTCGTCCCACAAATAGGTGCCCAGTTCGTCCAGCAGGCCGGCACAGGCTTCACTGACCAGAATTTTTCTGCGGTGAAACAGGCTTCCGGTCTTGCGTATGCCGTCCAGCACCTCATTTTCCGCAGGGATGACATACACCCCCCGCCGCCTCAGTTCCTCGATAAACGAGGCCGCCGAGGGATCTACGATCACCGCGCACCATTCCCTGCCCAGAAAGTCCAGAAGGTCGTCGGCATACTCCTGGTCGGTCTTCTGCCGGCGCTCCTTCCGGCTGTCCCAGCGGTACTCCCTGTCCACCCGGATCACTCCATCGTGGTCATAGATGTCCAGAAACACCGTAGGGTTGGCGGTACCGTAGTCACAGGCCACGGTTCTCTGGGAAACCCATTCCAGATCCACCGGGCGTTCCTGCGTCCGGTAGACATTCTCTGTCTGGTCAAACATGTCGTAGATAAGCCCCTCCGACATGACCCACAGGCCCAGAATGTACCGCTGGTAGAACACCCCGGCATAATACATGCTCCGGTATCTGGCCCGGGTGGCCTCGTCCAGCGCCGGGTTGTCCTCCATGGTGAAGTGCAGATGGAGGGCCTTGTGCTCCTCCGCCTTTAGAATCCACTCCTGCCGGAACCAGTGCTGCGGCCCCTCCGGGTTGCAGTTGAACCATAGCTTTGCCCCTGTCACGGAGCACCGGGCCATGGCCTGTTTCACAAAAGAGCGGGGCATCAGGGCCACCTCGTCCAGCAAAACCCCCGCCAGGGTGATACCCTGAATCAGCGTGTAGGAGCTCTCGTCCTTGCCGCCGAACAGGTAGAAGCGGTTCTCCCGCACCCCACGCCGGGCCGTAATTACATGGCCGGAGCGGCTGTAGGAAATGGTGAAGTTCTGCCGCAAATACTGCACCGCCAGAAGCGGCGTCACAATGTTGCGCTCCACCGCTCCTACCGACTTCCCACAGAGTGCAAACGCGCAGCCGTTGAAACGTCCCATTGCCCACAGGAAGAAGGACAACGACATGACTGAGGTTTTTCCCGACCGCACCGCGCCGTCACAGATAAGCGCATCATAGTCCCGGTATGGGAAACGCAGAATCTCCCTCTGCTTTTCAGAGAAGCCCATTTCCCATCTCCTCCTTCAGCGACGCGGTGATCGGATCGTCGTCCATGTCCTGCATACCGCCGGCGCCCGCCGCCCCCTGCTCTCCCAACAAGTCAAACAGCACCTTTGCCGCCTTCGCGTCGCCCTTGGCCGCCTTTAGGGTCAGGCCCGCAATCACCGCCATCTGGTTATCCACATCCTCCGGTTCTACGCCGTCACGGGCCAGCTTGTTCCATGCCCGCTTGTCCGCCACCGGGAGAGAGAGGTACAGGTCTGCCGCTTCTCTCAGGCTACGCTTTCGCCGCCGTGACGCGCCGGATGCACGGCCGCCTTCACGCCCGAGTTCTCTCGCTTCGCTCTGGCTTCGCTGATCCATCGGTATAAGATTCTGTTCATTCGGCATGTCACCACCTCTCGGTCGTTTTTTGGTGCCACCGCCTACCTCGTACAGTAAGCAGCAGCGTAGGGGCCCGATATTACCCGCCTCGGTGCCGGGCGGTAGAAAAGGAGGCGCAGAGGCATACACCTCCATGCCTCCATCCTACATCAGGTGTTTGGCTTTTGTGGTTATTCTTTTAGTCCAGTAACCCGCGTTTCTGCGCTACCAGCATCAGGAATGACCGTTGCCACCGCTTCGCGGTCTCGTACCCGCATGGCACCTCTAGCGCCGCTCCCTGAAGTGTGTGGGTCTTGCGGAAAAACACCATGCCGATCACGGCAAGACGGCTTTGCCCCTCTGGCATCTGCCCCGTCTGTGCTATCGCAGATGTAACCGCCGCGGCTTCGGCTTCTGTTGTGTAGTCAGGGTACCGCCTAAGGATCTCCCGGACATAGCCCCACCACGGATATTTGGGTCTACTCATGCTCGGCCTCCCACTGTTTCTTCATGTCTTCGTATAACTCTTCCATCTTTCGATTCCACCCCTTGAGCTTCCACAGGACAAGCAGGCCAAGCGCCATCCACTCCACAGCGGCTATAATTGTCAGAATATCAGCCATCCTGCTCCCTCCGTAGTGCGGCTTCCTCGCGGGTGAGGAACACGGTTTTGCCAATTTCATTCAATGGGAAAGCACAGGTTTGAGTATGGCACAGGATGTCTCCACCTTTTAACAGAGAAACATACTGAATTGTCGTTCTTTGAATGAGGCTTGGCTTTGTCTGGAAAATGTTTAAGTATTTTGCTTGCGCCCAAACTTCTTTCCCGATCATCCTGTCCGCCTGGGCCAGTTCACGGAGTCTCGTCTCCGAAATCCCGCAAAAATCCATCTTATCCCGCCTTTCTTTGATGGGGCTTTTCTTCGATTGCCCGTTCGACACTCCATCCAGATTTTAGCCTACTATAAATTATCCCGCGACTATACCCAAGTGCTTCTTCCCAGCCACGAACGGTTTTTGTCTCTCCGTTATAAGTGATATAGTGGCAACACCTGGTATTGTTTCCTTGCTCTTTTGGTGTCGCCCAACGACAATTTTCCGGCTCATAATTCCCGTCGTTATTTATCCTATCAAGCGTTAGATTATCCTGATAGCCATTAGATAAAGCCCAATCCCTAAACGGGATAAACTCCTCCCATTCTGCGCAGACGCTTATCCCACGGCCACCATATAGTTCATACGCCTTATTGGTTTCTGTTTCGCACCTTGCCTTCATATTGCTCCAAATTCTATAAATTCGGCTATGGCTCATTCCGTGCTTGTATTTCGTTTTAGACCGGACCTCTTTTTGGTAGCAACCGCAACTTTTCACTTGCCCACTCGTGAGGTTGTTCGTTGTCACAACTGCCTCGCCGCCACAATCGCAAACACATTTCCACCGTTGCTTGTGCCCTTTTGCCGTTCCATATAATTCAGTAACTGTTAGCCTCCCGAATTTTTGTCCTACCAAATTTGGTTTCTTTCCCATGCTCACCCCTCCTCCGGGCCGCGCCATTGCCAACGGTCATAGTTATTAGAACAGCCGCCGTCTGGATTTATACAATCATAATCTGGTGTACAGCCATTAAAAGATACTGTATAGTATACACAGGTATCACATTCATGCGGAATACTCTCTATCGCCGCATCCCTCTCCCGCTTTACTTGCTCCAGCTCGGCCCGCAGCTTCTCGTTTTCGGCTTGGAGCGTGGAGAGGGCGCTCTGAACTTTTTCCAACACGGTTCTCATGTTCTGTATTGTGTAGTCGTCCCAGCTGGTTATCCAGCTCAGGAACAGGGCCTCTCTCTCCGTCAACTCTACACCCCAGAAAATGTCCTCAAATTCCGCTGGGATTTTCATTTATGATTCTCCCCCTTTTCTGGTGTCCCATCAAAGGCCGTCCAGTATTGGCCGTACAGATCCATCGCAAACGGCTTGATGTGCTTGCAGTATAGGTACCCGTCCTTTACCCCCTCTGCAATCTCCAGGCCGCCCCATTGGAGCTGTGCTATCCCTGCTCCCTCAATGTAGATTGCGGTCTCCTGGGTGATGGATTCCAACTCTGCACGGGTATATTGGTGTCTCATGGCGATACCTCCGGCGGGCGTTGGTACTCCCACTCCCATTTCCCGTCTTCTGCGCACCCCGCGCATATCAGCACCTCCAAATTCGCAATCGCTTGGCAATTTTCCCTTGCATTGATCTGTTCCATGCAGACGTATATCCCCGGCACCTCAGCCCAAAACTTTTCCACAATCTCGCTGGAAACCTGGGCGTCATCCCTCCAGAACCCCACAGCGGTCATGCAGTCCTTCAGAAGCTTTTGGAGGTTGTCCGTGTCCGGCCTGGTGGTCCGGTACTCACCGTCTTCATGCTGCCCACGGGGGAAGCACCACTTCACCAGCAGCCGCACCGCGCCGGCCAGGGGCTCCACGGGCCTGTGTCCAGCCAGGTGCGCTGTCAGCTTCGACCGTGCCGCCCGTACCTCCGGCGGCTCGTAGGGTACCGGCTTGCCCTTGCCCCCCCGCCATTTCTTTTCCTGGTGCGTCACCGTGGGTGGCTTCATCGGCATAAAAAATTCTATTCTCATGGCTTTACCTCGTTAAAGTATTGCAGATCACAAAACTACTTTGCCAACGGTCAGGGGAAGGAGTCGTCGTGCGTGAGCTTTCGCACGACTACTTCCCCCGTTGACCGTCAGGGAAACGTGTTTTCTTACCCCCCTTTAGGGGGGTACTTTTTCTTCCCTAGGGAAAAAAACAGGTTTTTTCGTTTTTTCCCCTCACAGGGAAAGAAGGGAAATCCCCGTTTTTTTCTCAAGGGAAACAGAGGGAAATGTCCGTTTTTTTTCTCACGGGGAAAGGAAAAATTCTCGTTATTTTCCCTTACTTCCTGCCGACTTCCCCCTCGTCAATCCAAAAGCCGCCATGCTCTTTCAACCGGTTCCTGACTGTCTTGTCCGTCACGCCCATGTACTCGGCCAGAGCGCTCACTGTGACCTTCCCGTCTATGCCGCAGGCTTCAAAGGCGAGTGCAATAGAGTCTTTTCGCTCCTTGGCTTTGGCCTCTTTCGGTTTCCGTTTCTGCATAGCCCTTTGCCACCCCGGCACCTCCCCCTCCGGGTCGATGTCGGCCAGGACGCCGCTGTCATCGCCGCGGTGAATGGGGTAATCGAACCAGAGGTTGACCGGGGGAAACTTGGGAAACTCCCGCAGGGTTCCCTCAATGCGCCACGCTGTCAGGCTTTCAGCGGCCTGTCTTGCAGCGTCCGCGGCCTTTGCCGCGCCTTCATATTGCCGGTCGCTTAAAAGGCTCCTGGCCGCCTCCAGCGCCCCCTTCTCGGTGCAAAGGTCATCCTGGGACGCCTCCTCCAGCTTACCCGCCCGCTGGAGGGTGGCAGCAACGGCGTGGCCGACCGCTTTGTTGACCTCCTGCTTGCGGAGCTCTTCGCTGACCGGCAGTTCAATCAGATCCAGAAGGGCGTCGGGGTCACGGGCGAACACCCCGGAGCCGCTGGCCCGGTCCATGGAACGCTTGCCTCCCTGGCTGCCCTTGGAATGGTGGTGGCAGTAGATCACGGCGCAGCCCAGCTCAGTACACACCTTGTCGAACTGGTTGCAGAAGTTCGCCATCTGGTCGGCGCTGTTCTCGTCGCCGGTGATGACCTTATAGATGGGGTCAATGACAATGGCAATGTAATCCTTTTTCTTCGCCCGGCGGATCAGCTTTGGCGCCAGCTTGTCCATTGGCACAGAGCGGCCCCGGAGGTTCCAGACATCAATCTTGTCCAGGTTCTGGGGCGTGCGCCCCAGGGCCGCATACACATCCTTGAAGCGGTGGAGGCAGGAGGGCCGGTCCAGTTCCAGGTTGACGTAGAGCACCCGCCCCTGGGTACAGGAGAAGCCCAGCCACGGACCTCCCTCGGCGATGGCGCAGCACAGCTCAATGAGGGAGTAGCTTTTGCCGGCCTTGCTCGGCCCGGCCAGGAGCATTTTGTGGCCCTGCCGGAGGACGCCGGCAATCAGGGGCGGCGCCAGCTCGGGCAGGTTGTCCCAAACTGCTGCCATGCTCTCAGGGTCTGGCATATCATCGGTGACGCTGTCCATCCAGTCCCGCCACTCGCTCCAGGATGCTTTCCCGATGTTGGAGGCCAAAAGGAACTGCTTTTTGCCCCTTCGCATAACGCCGGGGAGCCGGGACAGCCGGGAGGGGTTGCGGTTCTGTCGGTCTACCTTCAGGCCGTTCTTCTCACACACCGCATAGAGGTAGTCCACGCGGGAGCGGTATTCCTCAAAGGAGCCGGCCTCAATCCGCACAATAGCATGAAGGCTCTTGCCACCGGAGGAGACCAGGGCAGCCACCGGCAACTCCAGCTCCCGGATCATGGCGTGCTGCTCCTCCAGGTTCATCTCGTCAGACTCTACCAGGGCATAGCGAAAAGCGGTCACATTCTCGTTTTTTACGCCCTTGCCATCCAGAGGGTTAAAGCGAATCCACGCTCCCACGTCAGGGTCACTGTCGCCCAACACTGCCCCGATGTCGTCTTTGCAGGTGCGCAGGGCGTCAATCAGCTGGCCGGCGGTCCGGTCATAGTTTCCCCTGGATGGCACCTGCCGTCCGTCTTCCCCTTTGAAGGTCTCAGTCACGTATCCAACGTATTCAGACGGGTCGAAGAGGACTGTCAGGTAAGTAATGAGGTCTTTCGCTGGGTGCCAGTCTGTGGGCTCCTGGACCTCTTTGCCCTCCAGCCATGCGCGGTCCACGATGGTGCCGCCGCCGTCCCTGGTGTTGATGGTGTCCTCCCAATCCAACATGTGGCCGGGGGCGCTCTCCTGAGTGGGCCGCCAGCCGCGGTCCAGGGCCATCTTGAATACCGTGCCGGCGGCCACAGGTGTACCGCCGGACGCGCCGTGAAAGGTTTCCCACTTCCGCAGGCACTCGCCCGCATGATAGCGCGCCGGGTCGCGGCGGCTCCAATCTTCCCAGAAGGAGGCGGGACACCCCGCCTCCTTCAGCCCCATACCCACAGTCAGCCACTCCTGGTAACTCAGGCCGGCCGGGTCAATATGTTCCAATGCCTCCAGGGGATCCAGCCCCTTGCCGATACTATCCATACTATCCTCCCATGCTCACCGGGACATAGGCCGACGGGGTTACGCCGGCTGGGATCTTCCACCCCTGGGACGCGATGCGGTCAATCATATGGCTGGCCTCTTCAAATCGCCATTGCCCCACATGGCGGAAGCCTCTCTGCTCCAGGCAGCGGATCTGCTTCGGAGTTGTAAGCCCCTCCGAGCGCCGCTTCGCCAGGCGATCCAGGAGCAGGGACGCTTTCCCGGCGCACTCGATTTCGTCCGGACGGATCCCCCACTTTTCCAGGCTCTGCACCTGCTTATCAGACGGCGGGGACATCTCCCATCCAAACGACGGGACATATCCGGCGAGGTCTTCGGCCTGGATACTCATCTCAAATTGCAGGGGATCCACCAGCTTCCGCTTGCGGCTCCTCATCTCCGCCAGCTGCTTCGCAAGGGCCTCTTCCCGCTGGGCCACCACGTCGGACTCGGCCCTCTCCTCGGCCTCCTCAATGTCTACGGGGCAGCCGGCGGCGTCCTCCAGGGCCTCCGTCATCCGCTGTGCGACCTCCGGGCTCTCGCAGATCAGGCTCGCCGGGTGGCACAGCTCATGGCGCTCCGTGTGCCACAGGAAATCCAGCAAGAGCAGGTGGTCCTTCCCCGGGGCTATCCTGGTCCCCCGCCCCACCATCTGGCAGTACAGGGAGCGTATTTTGGTGGGCCGCAGGACAACCACGCAGTCAACGGAAGGGCAGTCCCATCCCTCTGTCAGCAGCATGGAGTTGCAGAGCACGTTATACTTCCCGTCGTTGAAGTCCCGAAGCACTTCCGCACGGTCTTCACTGCTGCCGTTGACCTCGGCGGCCCGGAACCCCTCCTGTTCCAGGATGTCCCGGAACTTTTGAGAAGTCCGCACCAGGGGGAGGAACACCACGGTCTTGCGCTGGGCGCAATAGGTACGCATTTCCCTGGCGATCTGGTGGAGATAGGGGTCGAGCGCGGTGTCCAGGTCGCTGTTTTTAAAGTCCCCTGCCTGAACCCCCACGCCGGTCAGATCCAGTTTCAGCGGAATAGTTACCGCCTTGATGGGGCTCAAATAGCCCTCTTTGATGGCGCGCGGCAGGGAGTATTCATAAGCCAGATGCTCAAAATACTGGCCCAGATTACGCATATCCCCACGGTCGGGGGTTGCGGTTACCCCCAGGACCTTTGCCGCGGGGAAATGCTCTAAGACTCTCTGGTAGCTGTCAGCCAGGACATGGTGGGCTTCATCCACCACTATCACGTTGAAAAAATCGGTGGGGAACTGCTGGAGGCGCTTCTCCCGCATGAGAGTCTGCACGGATCCGACGGTCACCCGGTACCAGCTGTCCAGGCAGGACTTCTCCGCCTTTTCCACCGCGCAGCGCAGCCCTGTGGCGGTCAGCAGCTTGTCTGCCGCCTGTTCCAGCAGTTCGCCCCGGTGCGCCAGGATCAGGCACCGCCCGCCCTGGCGCACCATGTCCTCCACAATCTTGCAGAACACGATTGTCTTCCCGCACCCGGTGGGCAGAACCAGGAGCGTTTTCATGAAGCCGTCAGCCCAATCCTGTTCGACCGCCGTCCTGGCCTCCTGTTGGTATGGCCGGAGTTCCATCAGAACCTACCGGCATCCCAGGAGGCGGCCGCCCCCGCGCCCTGCCCAGGCGCCGGCTGGCTGTCCACCTGCTTTTCCGAGATGTCCGGGGCCTCCTCCGGGTCATAAAATTCTGTGATCTCATTCCCTTCATGTTCCTTGCCGTCGTTGCCCATCCATTTGCGTGTCCCCACATGGCAGGTGCCGATGGCGCCCGGCACAAGGCTCCAGTTCATCCGGATCGCCTCACCGTGGCGGCGCTGGCCAATCGCGGTGAAGAACTGGCACAGCTTCCACTCGAAGCGGCTGAACAGGAACAGGTTCGTTTGGACGGTTCCGCTGTGAGCGCCGTCATTCACTGAGAGCGTCAGGATCGCCTTGTTGCAGGGCGGGATCTTTTCACTGCCGCTATGCCGGCCCCGCTCAAATTTCTCCACACGGAAGCGGTAGTCACCCTCCGGCAAGACCTCAAATGGGGTGCTGTCATTTTGGATTTCGTCATCCCAGCCAAATTCACGGAAAGAAGAATCATATTCGCTCATTTTCTCAAGCTCCTTTTAGATTTGATAAGTAAGGGGAAATGCCGGCTCCGGCACTCCCCCTGCAATGTGAAGTTAAAACGGCAGGGGCGCCCGGTTCTTTTCGATCCATTCGTAGACCTGCCCCCAGGCCCCGATCAGCACCCCTTTGATAAAACCATCGGGATAATCCTCTATGGGCATATCCTCGGGGAAATACCCCTTCGCGGCGACCGCGGCCTTGACCTCATAGTCCAATACACCTCCCTGTTCCATCAAATCCTGTAAGGCTTTCAGGGTTGACGTTTTCGCCTTGAGCTCCTGTGCGTTGTCTGTTTGGGGCGCTGGCTGTTCCGGTGCCGTGGGAGAGGTGTCCGCGGGGTTGGGCGCAGCTTCCGCAGGCGGAGCGGGTACGGGAGCCGGGGCAGTGGTGGGGGCGGAGACAGCGGCCGCGTCAAAATATGGAGCCAATGGATCGAACTCCAAAGGCAGCTCCTCCGGAAGGCCCAGCCGGTTCTTTGCGTCCCAGCAGGGATGATGGGTTGTGAACATGACGCGCCGGCCGCCCTGGGGCTTGAACTTCTTCCCCTTGTCGTCGACCGCTACGGACAAGGTCTTATAGTTGGCGAACAGGAGCAGGTCGGCCCACTCCTTGACCAGGGCGGCCGTCTTCTTTTGCAGCTTCAGCTCCCACCGGTCATACGCGCCCATCTCGTCCGGCTGTTCAAATTTCCGCATCATAGCGTGGGCCGTCAGCACCACGTGGATGCCGTTGTCCACGGCCTCCTCCAGGAGGTTCAGGAGCCGCCCGAACTCCTCGGCCACATAGACGTAGCCCTTGCCGTATCCCATGTCTTCAATCCCGGAGATGCGCTTGCTGTCACAGATACTGGTGATGCACAGCTGCTCCGCCCAGTCCGCCGTATCAATTACCAGTGTGGAGCACAAGCCAGGGTCTGCTTTGATGCAGCGGACCAGCTCCAGGAGCATGGCCCAGCTGGTGGGGCGCTCTGTCCTCTGCACGTCCATGTGCCGGGTGCTTCCCTCCGTGTCGATGAACAGGGACCGGGGGAACTTGGCGGCAAGGGTAGATTTCCCGATCCCTTCCGGGCCGTAAATCACAACCTTCATGGCTCCGCCCAGCTTACCCGGTATAATCTTTAACTGCCTCATTTAGAACTCACCCGCTTTCCATGCCGCGGAGGCCGGGGCAGGCCCCTCCTCCTTCACATATCCATCCTCGATGAGGATGCTGCACGTCCCATCCGTGGAGACTCTCGTGGCAATCCCCTGTAGGCCCTCGGACTCCATCCAGGCCCCGAACTCCCGAAGGGTATCAGGGTCCATCTGTTCCAGCTTGTCCAGGAGGACGAAGCCGCACTGTGGCTTGATGGCCCGCACGATGGCGGCGGATACCTTCAGCTGGTCGCTGCCGCTCATGCAGTCCCAAGGCTTGCCCATGTAGACGAGCTCCCCGTCCTCCACGCTCAGCCCGGGAAGGGGGAGGTTTGCCCCCAGGAGAAGGTCGCGCTTCTTCTGGCGGATGTCCTCAATTTCGGAAGTCAGGGTATCATACTGGTTTTGGTAGTCTCTGGCTTCCTCTTCAGCGCGGGCCTTTTCCTGATTGGCGCGGACCTTGATGTTGATTGCCTCCACATTGCGGATATCGGCCTCCAGCTCCTCCGTAGATTCATCCAGAAGATCCAGAGCATCACGGCGCGCAATTTCACAGTCGCCACAAACGGCTTCATACTTCGCTTGCAGGTCATCCAGCTGCCGGCGCAGGCTGTCTCTCTGAGCCTCCAGCTGCGCGGCCCGCTGCCGCTTCCGCTGGTTCTCGCCGTTCCTGGCAAGGATGTCCTGCTGCCGTTGAATCAGATCATAGGCGGAAACCGGCTCCATTGGGGCCTCCGGGTATCCGGTGATCTCTTTGGCGTGCTTGGCTTTTTGGTCGGCAATCCGGCCAATCGCCAGACGGTCGTTGTAAAGGGAGTTCTCTTTCCGGTCTAACTCTATGAGCTGATCCTCTACACCGATAACTTCCAGCAGGATGCCAGTCTTTTCTTTCGCGCTTGCCTGCATGAATTTAGGCAGATCGAGCGCGAGCTGCTCCACAAATTCATTGAGCAGCTGCTGCCCGGCACGCCGCCCTTCCGTGTCCGTGACCTTTAGGTCGCTGTTCTTCCCCGTGCGCTCCACGACAAGACCGTTGGATAGCTTGACGCAAAGACGGGGCGGAATGGCTGAGCCTTCCCGTACCGCACGGGATGGACGGTGGCGGTCCCCGCCCAACGCCCAGGCGATCGCGTCCAGGACAGAGGTCTTCCCCTGGTTGTTCCGGCCGCCGATCACCGTAAGCCCGTTCTGTGTGGGGGTAATAGCGCATGCCCGGATGCGCTTCACATTCTCCAGCTCCAAGCTGGTGATTTTGACTGGTTCTGTTACAGGATTCATGATGCTTCCTTTCTCAGCAGTTGAACATTGTAGAAACTGGCAGCGGCTTGGAAGCCTCGCAGTGTCAGGGCCCCCATCGTGTAGTCTCCAACACCGTACCCATTAAAGAAAAATCCAGGTCTGCCGGTGTTCATCTTGCGGGCATGCTCTACGGCGTCCCCACCAAACAGCGCCGCGGCCCGGAAATCTGGTACGCAGTTTTCCGTCCCCATCAGTACGGCCTCCTGCTCAAACAGGCCCTTGACCTGCTCCTTGTTCAAAGGGCGGTTCATACTCGCACCCCATTTCTTTCCGCTTTTACGGCCCCCTGCTTCCATGCCTCATTGCACCAATACTGTACGCAAGCATAGAAATGTCTCAGTACGGGCTTTTCCAGCTCTTCCAGCTTGCCTTTTCGGGCGTAAAACTCGACGTGCTCTTTTAATATATCGATTGGTTCCTCGCCCTTCACGCCCGCGTCAAATTCCAAATTGAAAAGTTCGGCATATTCGCCCAGCAGCTCCCGCTGTAAAGCATTAAACTTGCAGCCCGCTCTTTCCTCTTGGTCTGCAATGAAGACCTCCGCCGTAACGGGAAATGCAATCATTTCCGCTCGCCCCCTTCCGACTTCCTGCCAGAAAGACCGGCAACCACGGAATCAAGTGTTTTCCGGGGGCACTTCTGCTGATTTAACAAAGCGGTGAGCCGTGCAAAGTTAGGGTATTTCTCCTCGCTGGTCATGCTCTGACCCTCCTCAGCCCCCAGTCTCACAGCATCACGGCGGCCTTGCTCATAAGCCTGATGTCTCAAAAGCACGATCTTCTCAATACGCCCCTGCACTAAGTCGGAATACTCACCGAGGCTGAATTCGGCGTCAGCGATTGCCTCCGCCAAGTCTTCAGGGTATCCCTTGCCCTACAGCCCATCACGATATGCTCCATTCATCGCGCCCAAGATCGCGCGATACGCATCCTCCACCAAAGCGTCTAGATGCAGTTCTTGCCGCATTTTAGCGACCTCTTTTTCTACATCGATAGGGCATTTCATACTTGCAAAACTCCTTCTAAACTGCTAAAATAGCAGTGGATTGATGGTTACTTCTTTCCACCTTTGACCGTCTGGTGTTGCTGCACCGGCGGTCTTTTTTCTTACGAAAATCCGCAAGCGATTGCGAATTTGCGAGCCCCACGCACAGGGCCGCCGCGGCCACCAGCGCCAGCAGCAGGGGAATACACTCGGCGCAGATACAGGCCGCCAGGACGAGCACAGCGGCCAGGCGCTCCAAAGTGGCCCGCTTCATAAACTCACCACCTTCATGCCTGGCTTGTACTGGAATCTCCGGATTTGAACTACCTCGGCATCCTCAACCGGCTTAATTGCCTGGGCCTCCAGATAGGCATCCACCTCTTCGGCTTTGAAACGAATGCGCCGCCCAACCCGGTATCCGGTAAGCCCGTTCGGCTTCGTGGTCAGCCGATAAATGGTGTAAATACTGACTCCGAAACGTTCGGCCAGATCTTGGGCCGTCAGCATTGGCTTTTGGTTCATAGTGACTCCGCCCTTCTTATCCCATAAAGCCTGTTCTGCAATGCTCATTCCTTCTTGTAGACAACCGCATAGTTCTTCCCGTTGACCGTGATGGGGCTGGGCCTGCCGTTGGCCTCAATCCATGCCCGCACCTTCTCGACCACGCTTTCGGTATACTGGTAATCTACGCCGTCGTGCCCGTTGTTGCAGTAGGGAAGCCGTTCGCGCTCGTCCTCTGAGATATCCAGCGTGGAGATAATCGCACCAATGGCCTGGGCATGGGGCACCTTGCCGCCGGATGCCTTGGAGTAGACGCCCAGCTTTTCGGCAATAGCGCTCTTGTCGTAGGTCTGCTTCATGTCCTGGAATGCCATGCGGGGGAGGTGAATCCCATCCTCGGAATAGAAATCGCTGAGAGCCATTGCCTGATACTCCGGCTTGGTGCCCGCCCGGTCGTAGAGCTTTTGAAGGAAACTCGCCGCCCGGTTCTTGGCGTTGAGCAGCATCGCCGTGGCCCGTTTGTCGGCGGCGGCCAGCTCCTCCGGGGTCTTACCGCTCTTTGCGGTCTTTCCGCCGATAGCGGCCTTCTCGCGCTCCTCCATGATGTTGAAGCGGGTCACGTACATGGCGGTAAACTTCGTCCCCTTCTCGCCGGTGAGCTTGTTGGCGATGAACTCACAGCCCTTCTTGGTGACCAGGAAACAGGGGTACTGTTTTCCGCGATTTTCAAATGTGCTTTCGATAAAGAAATCTGACGGCGCAATTTTGCGCTGCGAGATTTCGTCCGCTTCCTGCATGATTTCGATGTAACCCCGAATATCACGGAGCAGGTCTTTGTGGTTTTTCTCCACCATCTCAGCCACTTCGCGGCTGTCCAGGGTTTCCGCTTCTGCGGGGTTGTAGTTCTTAATGTCGTCCATGATGTTCTCCTTTCCAAATAGTCCAGTTTATTGCCCTTCTGATTTGGTATTCTGACTCTGCATAGAAATGATTTGTGCAAGCGCCTCCTTAAAGCGCCCGGCGGCCCCATTCCAACCGTTGCGCCACCCACTGTCTCGTGCTAAAATCAAATTGGCAAGCCAGATGGGAGGTGAAACTTTGAAAACAGATAAAGAACTTGCTGTGGAGCTTATGGGTAATTATCTTCGGGCCGTTTATTCTCAGGAAAAAATGAAGGCCCTTGACCCAGAAGGCTTTAAGAAAATTTTGAACGCCTGCTATGACGCCGTTAAGTCTCTCCCAACTGAGTAAGCGGGTCTCGCACTTCTTTCAGTCGGTCGGCTATCTCACACATAGCCGCTGACAGCTCCGCCAGATTCTCCGGCTTGCTTTCCGAAACCTCGGCCAGTAGCTCCAACTGCTTGCCGAGGATTTCTTTTACCTTTGTGCTGCCCATCAGGTTCACCCCCTTTCTATCAGTCCTGTTTATTGGACATCGTTCCCTTCATAATTGGAGTGCATCGGTAAATCCAGAATTTCACGGATGGCCTGGACTACCTTTGGCGTGGAGAGCTGTCCGGTCTTAATCTTGTACATATAAGAATCATCAAAGTACAGGCCGGTCTTGCTTCGAACTTCCCCAATCAACCAAGTCTGCGGTTTGTTCAGGTCAATCAGTCGTTTGCCGATGTCCTTGCCGAACGCCGTAAGTTGTGCCATTCCATTCCTCACCTCCCTATATCGTGTTGTTGACAATTACGGAAAGTTGTAATATACTTATCTTGCCACAGATAGTAAATACAGCCGCCCGTACTTCATGTGACTATAATATTACTGTTCACTGTAAAAGTCAAGCATAAAGTACGGTCATCTGTAATTTTGCCTTTTTGCACAAACGGCGGAGGGAATTATGGAAGATTTGTACAAGCATATAGAAAGTCTTGGGAAGGAACACGGCTATAAGAACATGACTGTTCTTTGTAAGGCCGCTGGGGTTCCCCGCTCCACAATGTCGGAATTAAATAACGGGAGAAGCAAAGACCTTTCAAAGCCAAACGCCCAAAAATTTGCAGATATTCTGGGCGTTACTCTGGATGAGGTATATGGAGAAGAAACAAAAAAAGCGCCCACCCCGGAGGGTGAGCGCAAAGTCAGCGACGATGATATTAAATTTGCTTTGTGGGGCACAAGGGAGATAGACGATGATGTCCTCGACCGCGTTAGACAGTTCGCAAAATTTGCCCAAGAAAACGAAAAAAATAAATAATGTAGTTGAACTGTATGAGTACGCCGAACAGCAGGGATATGATGTTTATTGGTACAATTTAGACTGCGATGGGCTTGAAAGTATATCTGTTATGCGAGTATCAGATTGCAAATGCTTTATTGCGATTGACCCCTTTACCCTCTTGTCCGATGCCGACGAGTTAGTAAAAGGGCTCCACGAAATCGGACATTGTGATACAGGGTCGTTCTATAACGAGTATGCCGCCTGCGATATTCGGAAAAAGCATGAGAACCGTGCGGATAAACGAGCCATTGAACTGCGCTTGTCCGCTGATGATCTGGATCAAGCCGTGGCTGATGGACATACAGATCTGTGGGATTTGGCTGAATATTTTGGTGTGACTGAGGACTTCATGCGCAAAGCCGTCTGCTGGTACACGCATGGAAACTTAGCGACAGAATTGTATTTTTAGCTTGTTTTAGGAATAGGATAGGCAAAAAAATACCCCGTCTGTTCAAGACGGGGCACAAGTGATGGTTAGTTTGTATGGGGCTTTCAAATTGGCTGGAGGCAAGGATTCCAGGTCAAGGCATGCAAACAGCTCCAACGCCATTGACAGGTTCCCGCTGTCCCGCTTCCGGCCCTGAATCAGTCGCCCGTCTTGGGCGGTGTACTCGAATGCGATTTCTACCCCTCCGTTTAACGTCTGTGCTCCTGGGCTCAGATCAATGTACTGTTCCATGTCAAGCCTCCCTTACTTTCTGAAAAGGGTTGTTAGTATGCGTTCATTTGATAATTCCTATAGCACATACAAGTATATTATTCCTCTGTTGTTGGATGCTCCAGACTACGAATTAAGGTCTTCCATATATGCCATGTTCCACTGTCTGGATAATTTTATGAATACAATCATGCTTGAATTGGGCCGAATCAATACCTCCAACAGCAAACTAAAAAATATGGCTAATCGAAGAGTCGAGAAATTCGAAGAAAGACTATGGTTTACAACCTTATGGGCGGATTATTATTTTTTCCTCAATACAACTGAACGGACGTACAGGCTGGCAATGAATCTATACGACAAACTGTGTTTACCAGAAAAATCAAAGGAGATCAGAGAAAGCAAGGTCTTTAATGAAGCTCGTCTGATGCGGAACAAGATAGAACATATTTATGAAGGACTATCTAAGCAGGGAGAATATTTTTCGCAACAGTATGGCTCAATGGGTGAAAGCAATGAAATCGAAATTGACGGAATATCTTTTGAAGCAAACGAGACTTCTTTGCAACCATTATACCAAATTTATGAGGATATTTCAAAGATAATCACAGAAAGATACATCACCCCCAACAGAGAGCTTGTAGACCGAATATGGAAGAATGTACTGTAACAACAACGTATATCTAACGCAGAAAAAGGAGGTTTTTCATATGTTAGACGAAAAAGATTTGCAGGCAATCGCACAGTTGATGGAGAAGCAGAAACAGGACATTATGTCTGAGACAAAGGGTTTGCTGGCTCAGCAGAAACAGGACATCATGCACAAGGTTTTATTGGACACGGAGGTCACCACCCGGTTTAACCTTCTGGCCGAGGGGCAGCAGGCCATTATGGACGCCATCACGCCAAAAAGTGAAATCGCCGAACTGAAAAAAGCGCAATAAAAAACCGCCCCCGGTGCTACCAACACCAGGGACGGCTCACATAGAGGGTGATAAGGTTTGACAGGCCCATATCACCCTCTCATATTATCATACTTGTGGGAGGGATTCAAGATGGCAAGACGCCCCGAGTTCTATTTTGATGAAAAAACCGGGTACTATCGTAAACGGGTGAAGCTGCAAAGCGGTACCTACAAAGATGTTCGCGCCAAAAGTAAAGAGGAACTGCGGGCCAAGCTCTACGACCTGGAGACCGCCCAGCGGATGGGTGTCATCCTGGATGATAAAACCACTGTTGCCCAGCTTCTGGCGCAGTGGTATGTAAACCGCAAGGATGGGCTTTCCTACTCTCGCCGACGGGACTACGTGAACGCCATCAACAACCACATCTGCCCCATCATCGGAGGGTATAGGCTAAAGTCCGTCAAGCCAGAGGATTGCCAACGTGTCATGGCGGCCCTTGCCGGCAAGTCAAACTCTCTCCAAACCAAGGTGCTGGGCGTCATGAACATGGGGTTTGACTGCGCGGTGGAAAATGGCTTGATTTTCCGTTCGCCCTGTGCCAAAATAAAGGCGGGTGGTGTCCCCACCGAGGAGAAGGTGCCGCTGACACCCGAGCAATGCGCCGCTCTGGAGGATGCCACAAAGGGCACCCGCGCTTATCTCTTCGTGCTGATCGGCCTTTACACCGGCCTACGGCGAGAGGAGATCTGTGGCCTGCGCTGGAGCGACTTGGATCTCAATGCCGCCGCCCCCCACCTCACCGTAAACAACGCGGTGCGCTTTGACGGTGGAAAGGGTATCTTCCCCTCCCCGCTCAAAACGAAAGCGGCTCACCGTACCATTCCTCTGCCCAGCAAGCTGGCGGACGCTCTTCGCGCTGCAAAGTCCAAGAGTAATAGCGTCTTCGTCGTTCCCGCAAAAAATGGTTCAAATGCTAGTCTCCAGACTGTACGTAATCTCATGGCAATTATCGGGCGGCGCACAGTCAAAGTTTCAGCGGCCACCTCTGAGAAAGAGGCTAAAAAGCGCGGCCCACAAATCCAGCAGACGCTGGACTTCAAGGTGACTCCGCACTTGCTTCGCCATACTTATATCACACGTCTTTGCCAGTCCGGCATGGACATCAAGAAGATACAGTATCTTGCCGGGCACAGCGATATAAAGGTCACGCTTGGCATCTATAGCCACGTAGTCGGAAATACCCCTGATGAATTGATTAGTGCCGTAGAAAGCGCCTTTTCGGGGCAAACTTCGGGGCAAATTCAAAAAGCTCAACAGGAGAAAGTATTAAGTATCAATGAATAGCCGGGTTTTGTTTTTCATGCTTCACACGCAAGGGGTCACAGATTCGAGTTCTGTCGTCTCCACCAGAACAAA
>OBZG01000627.1_pt1 | contig 22369 bp, 19 predicted proteins | sample 1550701 | NCBI WGS metagenome assembly OBZG01 (sample SAMEA2580229, study PRJEB22360) | human gut metagenome | biome: human gut; feature: human-associated habitat; material: faeces | place: Denmark | collected 2008/2010
ACCACGGCAGCTGCGGGTTTTTCCCCCCGCAGGTATGCAGCCATATCCTGATAGGAAGCGGGATCCTGTACGGAAGGAACCTCTACCGGCTGGCCCGGATCTGCGATTCCGATATCGCCGTCCATTTTCATCGTAACCGTCTGTCCCTGATCGGTCACGCTCATATCCAGCTTCATACGCATCTTCACACAGTTTCCTGCGGGATCTACCACATATTCACATTGAATATCGCTTATATCCAGCCCAGAAAGATCCGTCAGTCCGCTCATGCCGGCAGCACTTAAGACGGTCTGAATATATTCATTCATCTTATCGTCCTCGATCACAAAGCCAACCACTTTATTCTCCCCCTCACCCCAGAGGCGGAAGTTCGATAAGAGGTCATCTTCATCAAAAGTCAGGGTGGATACCTTGGTCTGCTCTGTTATCGCACTCACGTCCATGGGCATCTTTATCTTCTGGCCCATGGTATCCACATAATACCATCCGTCCTGATAGTAAGCGGACATGATCACAGGTTCCTGAAGGCCGTCCATGGTAGTACGGGCATACACCATGTATTTCATCTGCTGTGGATCTGTCATATGATTCATCTTCATATTCATCTCCATACGCATATTCATGGAATCTATGCCAGCCTCTTCCAGCATATCGCCTCCAACGGATATCTTAAAATCCGCAAAGGCATTCATATCCGTCAGTGCCTTTTGCTTCTCCTCCACCTGATGGTAAAGAGCTCTGGCATCGTCAGAATTGTCCGCGTATGCAGTCATCGGACACAACAAAGCGGCAGATAAAAGAACAGCAGCAAAACGTTTCATTTTTCTCATAGCGTAACCTCCTTTAAATACGTACAGAAAACACCTCCTGCGTGCTTTCTTACGTCATAATTAACATCCCCTGAAACGATCAATGGTGATATTGCTATTGTAATCCAAATTCGGTCATTTGTCCATGAAAAATGCAAATACATTTCTTACATTTTCATCTGTTTTTCTTAAGATTCCGACTCTTTGCCGCCCACTGACCTATCTGCCAAAATACTGATCCACGCCCGCTGCCAGACCGTCGGCCAGCCGATTTAAAACAGCCTCCGAATGATCCGAGGCCTTATCTCCCAGTTCGATATCCACAGAGGGGATGGTGGAATAGGAGGTCTGAGTCAGATCCATGGCCATGGCTCCTCCGAAAAAAATCTTAACTCCCTGGGCCTTTAAGCCGGCCACCAGGCTCTCGCCCAGCGCCTGGTGCTGCTGCCAATGAGATTTTACAGGCTCCATCCCGCGATAGGAGGCATTATCGGGTACGCTCATATAAAAAGCGCCTTTATCCGTAGCTGTGGAATCCCAATGGAGGGCAATGTGGCAGTCGCTGGCATTGTTGGCAATTACAGTTCTGGCAATGTTGTCCAGCTGAACATCATCGCTCTCCCGGATCATCAGAACATCATAGCCTTTTGCCAGCAGCTTTTCCTTTAAAATCCGTGCCATAGACAGCGTAACTCTGCTTTCCGGCGTACCATCTGAAAATGTCATTCCCCCGGAGACGGCAGCTGCAGCAACGGCTCCCCCCGCCCCCCAGGCGGCGCCTGTAACCTTGGGACTTCCATCAGGATGGCATTGGGTCTTGACAGCCGAACCGCCCTTGGTACCGTGTCCGGCATTGACGCAGACGGTTATATTCTTCCTATCAGCCCTGTCGCTTTTATAAAGAACGGCGCTGCCGGAGGTAATCTTTGCAAACGCTGCGTACTTCCAGCCGGAATCCAGGCCCACAGCACTCTCCTTCTGCCCGGAGGACACCTCTTCAAATTCCGGCAAAGCCGCCTGGGTGCGGTTTGCCGTGTTGACGGTGATCTCTGCCGGGGCGGCAGACGAATATTTTAAGGAATCCTCATTTAGCCCTGTCTCCTGAGCCCTTTCCGTATCCGGCATACCTTCCTGTACGGCCTGGCCGTCACCATCTTTACCGGTCTCTGAATAAGCCTGCTCTCTCAGCTCCTGGCTGGAAGCATAGCCCGAACAGCCCGCAAAAGACATGGCCGCCGCCAGCAGCACAGCCGCGCCGCAAAGCTTACGCCCTCTCATATAATCGTTCCTCCTCCCACAACGTAGCCATCCTCATAAAATACAACCGCCTGTCCCGGAGCAGCAGCCCGGACAGGCTCGTCAAACCGGCACTCTACCAGACCATCCGCTGTTTCCCGAATGGTGCACATAGCCCCGCTGTGATTGTAACGTATCTTTGCTTTTACCCCCATGGTTTTGCCGTGAAGTCCGTCCGCTGCCATCCAGTTTAAGTCTTTGCAGCGTACAATCTCCGTAAAAACATCCTGGCTGTCCCCGATCACCACCTCGTTGGTCTCCGGCCTCAGCGCAGTGACAAACACCGGATGGCCCATGGCCAGATTTAAGCCTTTTCGCTGCCCTACGGTGTAATGGGTGATTCCTTTATGACGGCCGATCACATTCCCCTGCTGATCCACAAAATTGCCCGGACAGCAGACCTCTCCCGTATACTGCTCGATAAAGGAGGCATGGTCATGGTCGGGGATAAAGCAGATTTCCTGGCTGTCGGGCTTTGATGCTACCGGCAGGCCCAGTTTCTGTGCCATCTGCCGGATCTCGTCCTTGTGATAGTTTCCCACCGGCATCAGCGTACGGGACAGCTGCTCCTGGGTCAGGTTATAAAGGGCATACGTCTGATCTTTTGCTGCCGTCACCGAAGTCTGAAGGGCGAAACGCCCGTTTTCCAGTTCTGCAATCCTTGCATAATGGCCTGTGGCAATGCAGTCCGCCCCGATAGCCAGGCTTCTCTGAAGCAGCGACTCCCATTTTACATAACGGTTGCAGGCAATACAGGGATTGGGGGTACGGCCTTCCAGATATTCCCTGGCAAAATAATCCATCACCCTGCGCTTAAACTCCTGCTTGAAATTCATGACATAATAAGGGATACCCAGTTCCATGGCAACCCTGCGGGCATCATCTACTGCGCTTAAACCGCAGCAGCCGCCCTCTGCCTCCTGGACCTCGGTATCCTCATCCTGCCATATCTGCATGGTCACTCCGATCACGTCGTACCCCTGCTCTTTTAACAGCCAGGCAGCCACGGAGGAGTCAACTCCTCCTGACATACCTACTACTACTTTTTTACTCAATAGTCTTCCTCTTCTTCCTCTTCTTCGATATTATCCTTGGGCTTTTCCAGGCCTTCGATGGTAATACCGTTTTTCTGTGCATAATCCCAGAGGGCGGCGTGAATGGCCTCCTCTGCCAACAATGAACAGTGTACCTTAACAGGAGGCAGTCCGTCAAGTGCTTCCATCACCGCTTTGTTTGTAACTTCCATGGCCTCCTGAACCGTCTTGCCTTTTACAAGCTCCGTTGCCATGCTGCTTGTAGCCACAGCGGCGCCGCAGCCGAAGGTTTTGAATTTTACATCACGGATCACCTGGTTCTCATCAATATCAAAATAAATCCGCATGATGTCGCCGCACTTGGGATTTCCCACTGTGCCTACACCACTGGGGTTTTCGATCTCTCCTACATTTCTGGGGTGTTCAAAATGGTCCATTACCTTTTCTGAATACATGGTTCATTCTCCAATCTTTTTCTTAAATATATCCGGCCTCTTACCGGCTGTGTTTTCTCATATAATCCTCGTACAGAGGAGAAAGTCCTCTTAAATATTCTACGATCTCCCTGATCTTTTCCGCTGTAAAATCCATCTCTTCTTTTGTATTTTCCTCGCTTAAGGTCAGGCGCAGGGAACCATGGGCGATCTCATGAGGAAGGCCGATGGCGAGAAGGACATGGGACGGATCCAAAGAGCCTGACGTGCAGGCGGAACCGCTGGAACCGCAGATTCCAGCCATATCCAGCTTAATCAAAAGGGATTCTCCCTCGATGAACTGAAAAGCAAAATTGATGTTATTTGGCAGACGGTCGGTGCGGGAGCCGTTGATCCGTGTAAAGGGAACCTCTTTTAAAACCTTTTCCATAAGGTAATCTCTCAATTCCCCCTCTTTTTCTGTCCGCTCTTTCATGTCTGCCATGGCAAGTTCCACCGCTTTTGCGTATCCTGCAATACCGGGAACATTTTCCGTACCTGCCCGGCGCTTGCGCTCCTGGGCTCCGCCGTGGATGAAGGAACGGATCTTGACGCCCTTGCGGATATAGAGAAAACCGATTCCCTTTGGGCCGTTCAGCTTGTGCCCGCTGGTGCTCATCATATCAATATTGTACTCGTCTACCTGGATGGGGACATGGCCGTATGCCTGTACGGCATCCGTATGGAACAGAATGCCGTGCTCTCTTGCAATAGCACCGATCTCCTTAACCGGTTCGATGGTTCCGATCTCGTTATTTGCAAACATGATGGAAATCAGAATGGTGTCCGGACGAATGGCTTTTTTCAGCTCATCCAGTTTTACCACTCCATTCTCATCCACATCCAGATAAGTAACCTCGTATCCTTTCTTTTCCAGATACTGACAGGTATGAAGTATGGCATGATGCTCGATCTTGCTGGTGATGATATGCTTTCCTTTATCGGCATAAGCCTCCGCCGCAGCAATCAGCGCCCAGTTGTCCGCCTCGCTGCCTCCTGCTGTGAAATAGATCTCATTGCTTTTTGCTCCGATGGAAGAAGCAATAGTCTCTCTTGCTTTCGTCACCGCCTCTTTGCTCTTGGATGAAAATGTATATACTGAGGATGGGTTTCCGTAATATTCAGTAAAATACGGAAGCATTGCCTCTACGACCTCAGGACGGGTCTTTGTGGTAGCTGCATTATCAAGGTAAATCATTTTTTCCATGTGATTGCTCCGCCTTTCAATTTGGTAACTCCAAGTATATCATACTATTCCTACAAATTCAATAGGATTAGTGCGATTTAAAATAAAACAATCATCTTTCTCGTCTAATCTCCCCGTCCCCCACATAAAATACCGTAACAGCACAGGAGCAGTCTGAGGTCATACGGGGCATTTTTCTGTTTGGATGTACCGGTTTTGGCGCCGTATGCTCCTGGACTGGCGCCATTTGCAGATAAGGGAACACACATCCGCAGACGGCGCATCCATTCCATGCAGAAGGAGGCATTTTCCATGCAGCGTTCCGTCAACCGTCTTTCCACTCCCGTCTCTGCCTCCGCACCGGCCTCCAGCCGCTCCATGCTGCGGCCGCACCTCTCCCCGCGCAAAAAAGCCTTTCTCACCAGCACGCTTCTCCTTACCTCCACAGGCCTGATCTGCCGGGTTCTGGGATTTTTTTACCGTATTTACCTGTCGCGGGCCATCGGAGCCGAGGGGTTAGGAATCTATCAGATGGTCCATCCCCTTTTCGGTATCTGCTTTGCGCTCTGCGCCGGTTCCCTTCAAACAGCTCTCAGCCAGTATGTGGCAGCCTGCCAGCCCCAGGGAAAGAAAGCCCTTCTGGCTGCCCTTTCTCTCTCCATGAGCCTCTCCCTCATCCTGGCCTGGGGAATCACCGCTTTGAGCCAGCCCCTGGCCCGCTATGTCCTGTTGGAACCCCGGTGCGCCCCTTATCTGCCTGTGATCGCACTGTCCGTCCCGTTCTGCGCCCTTCATGCCTGTATCAACGGCTATTACTATGGAATGCAGAAAACAAAAGTTCCCGCTCTGTCTCAGGTAGCAGAACAGGCAGTCCGCATGGGAGCCGTCTGGCTGATCGCTGCCGTGTGGGCGGAAAAGGGCCGGCCTGTCACGGCAGAACTTGCCTTCTACGGCCATTTAGTAGGAGAAATGGCCTCCGCGCTCTTTACGCTCATGTGTCTGGGAGCCTTTCCGCCCGCAAAAAAACAGCCGTCTAAAGGAGAACAACCGGCGCACAGCCTCCATCCCTCTTCCCACAGCTCTTCCCATGTCTTTTATTCCCTGCTTTCCCTGGCTGTGCCCCTTATGGGAAACCGACTGGTGCTGAATATTCTGGGAAGCGCTGAGGCAGTCTGGATTCCCAACCGCCTGATGGCTTACGGCCTTACAGACTCCCAGGCCCTGTCCCTGTACGGTGTTCTCACCAGTATGGCAATGCCCTTTATCTTCTTTCCCTCTGCCATAACCAACTCCATGGCCGTACTCCTTCTCCCCTCCGCCGCAGAGGCGCAGGCAAGCGGCAGTACAGAGCGCATTTCCTCCATGCTGGCTGTCTCCATGCGCTACAGCTGCTATATGGGCATCCTGTGCATCGGTATTTTTACACTATTCGGAAACACTCTGGGAACCAGCCTTTTTCATGATCCCCAGGCCGGGGAATTTATCACCATCCTCTGCTGGCTCTGCCCCTTTATGTATCTGGCTACCACTCTGGGAAGCATACAGAACGGCCTTGGACGGACGTCCTCCACCTTTTTTCAGAATATCGCCGCCATGGTTCTCCGCCTTGCTTTCGTCCTCTTTGCCATCCCGCGCTTTGGCATTCTGGGATACCTGTGGGGGCTTCTTGCCAGCGAGCTTGCCCTGGCGCTCATGTGTTTCTTTACCCTAAACCGTCTGGCCCCCGTTCCCTGGAATGTCTTTTCCATGGTAGTAAAGCCGGTTCTGTTCCTTTTTACCGCTATCGGCACAGATCTGGCGCTGTGCGCCCTTCTCCCGCGCCTTTCCTCTCTGCCGCCCTTTTTCAGCGCCGCACTGCAGACCGTTTTTATCAGCCTGGTGTATGGGGGGCTACTGCTTTTATTTCATCAGAGAACGGATGCTCGATAAGATCTGTCCGGTAATATTTCATCGGCTGTAACTGTTCAGGACGGCGAAAGGCATTCAAGAAGATCACCTCGTCCTGAATCTATACCATTGACTTTAAACTGCTTCCATGTTACAATGTCCCTGCTTGTCAGAGGACTTGCAGTCAAAAAGATTGTTGAAGTGGGATAAGACCGTTTAGGGTTTTATCCCACTTTTTTTATAAAGCGGGGTAAAGCTCAGAGGGTTTGCCCCGCTTCCTTTATGGAGGTATTCTTATGAACACTAAAACAAAATCCTTATTTGGTTACATCCTCCCTGCACTGGGCGGCTCGTTTGTAACCTATCTTTACAATGTTGTAGACGGTATTTTTGTAGGGCAGGGCGTAGGCCCGGCTGCCCTGGGTGCTGTCAATATCGGAGTTCCGTTCATCACCTTTGTTGTTGCCGTCGCAGCCATGTTCCCCATGGGCGGAGCAACGATTGTCGCTATCCGAATGGGCCGAGCGGATAAAAACGGCGCAAATCACGCCTTTATGACCGCTTTTTCCCTGACGCTTCTGATCTCCATTATACTTATGACCACAGGAATGGCATTTTCCCGACAGATCGTTGACCTAAGCGGCGCCAAAAAACTGAGTGAGGAAATGAGAAAAATGTCTGCCGAGTATTTGTTTTACTATTCTGCTTTTTCCATTCCCATGCTTATGAGCACCTGTCTTTCTGTTTTTGTGAGAAATGACGGCTCTCCAATGCTTTCCTTTGTGGGAATGTGCACAGGAGCGACATCCAATATCTTCCTGGACTGGCTGTTTATCTTCCCCCTTCATATGGGTGTAACCGGCGCGGCTGTTGCCTCCGGCCTGGGCCAGATTCTTTCAGTCCTTGTGCTGCTTTCCCATTTTATACTGAAAAAGGGGGATCTGCGGATCCGCCCATTTAAAATTGACGTTTCATTGATAATAAAAATCTGCAGGCGCGGTGTGCCCGAAGCAGTTACCCAGCTTGCAACGCCTGTCACCGCGCTCTGCTATAACCTCATGCTGGCCAGCCTGGTGGGCGACATCGGCATATCCACCTTTAGTGTTTTAAGCTTCATTTTTTCCCTTGCCAATGCCATCCTATCCGGCGTGGCCCAGGGCCTGCAGCCCCTTTGGGGACATTGCTGTGGCAAAGGAAATACCAGGGATATGGGATGGTATTTTTACTGCGGACTCCTTATTAACAGTATCCTGTCCGTTTTGATTTACGGAGTGCTGTTCTTTTTTGACAGGGCCGTAATCCGTATTTTTAGCAGCAGCGCAGACCTTGTACAGGCCGCTTCCGCAGCTTTACCGCTGTTTAGCCTGTCCTTCATCCCCATGGCGCTGAACCTTATCTATACGGCCTTCCTGTTCTCTACCAAAAGAACCGAAGCGGCAAACATCGTTGCAATCAGCAGAGGGATTGTGATAAAAGCCTTGGCCATTTTCTGTATTCCTGTGGTTTTTGGAAGCGGCTCTATCTGGATCGCGCCATTTGCCGCAGAAATCGTGACTCTTGCGCTCGCTGTCAGACTGTGTAGAGAAAATGGGAAAAAGGATCAGATATTCAAAAAATAACAAAACTTAAGTCCTGCTTTGGCAGCCTGGCCGGATACCATAAGAGCACGCCTATTGCACCACAATCAAAAAGACGGACAAAAGCAATGGCTTTTTACCCGTCTTTTTTACTGCATATCATGTATGCATTTATACCCGGTCAAAGACCTCCTGCAAAAACGCCACATCCTCATGGAAACGCTCTCTGTCAGAGTTTTCCAGCAGCATGGGAATATACGGTTTCTTTTCCTTAATGAGCTTCATAAACGGCTCATAATTAAAAAGTCCCTCTCCTACGTGCTTGAAAATCTGGTTTTCGCCGTCAAAGACGAAATCCTTCATATGAAGGGCGCTGATCCGGTCTCCATAATACTCAAAGGCCTGCCCGATCACCCTGGCCTGGGCTTCGGGTGCTGTCTCATTGGGATGGATCAGATTCACGCCGTCTAAGATTACCTCTACATTAGGGGAATCTATATCATCCAAAAACCGTTTCATCCGGGCAGGGCTGCAGAGCGTGTGGTCAAATACCCCTTCCACCCCTACGATCACTCCCAGCTTTTCAGCCGCAGCCACGATTTCTCTCATGCTCTTTAACAGCAGCTGATATCCATCCTCAGAATAAGTCTCCGGGGTTACACGAAAATCTGAAGATAAACGTCCTGTCTCAGTGCCTACCATATCCGCACCGATAATCCGGGCATATTTTAAATGCTCAATGAATCTGGCCACCTCTTTTTTCCGCTCTGACTCCACCGGATGCGTGGGGTTTATATAGCAGCCGAGCACCGCTACATGAATGTCATTTTTATCCAGCTGCTCCTTTATGTAGCGGGCAAAGCCGGGATTGTAACGGCCTGTTGTAAAATCATAATTGCTGATGGATTTGGCAAACGCCAGCTGGATCTGATGGATCCCATTTTCCTTTGCCTGTTCAAATACTTTTTCCATCTCCATTTTCGGACACAGGTCATGGCAGCGCATACCAGTGTTTAATTTCATGATAACTCCTCCTTTGGCTCTGCAAATACGTCCCTCACTGACGTTTCTGGTCTCCTGCGTTAAGGAAACGGAACATTCCAGCAGCGTCCAGGATCTTTGCAATATAAAAAAAGATCAGAGAATCAATGGGCCACATGATCAGATTTTTAATGATCCGCGGCGGCAAAAGGATCATAAATGCCTTTCCGTATAACACAGAAAGACACAGGGTATTAAGAAGCACATTGCACACCAGGCTTACAGCTAAATGGGCGGCAAACACTCTCCAAAGTGTCAGCGGCTTCTTATAATAAAAAGAGCCGTAGATCACGCCGGCCAGCATGGCCACCAGGGTAAAACCAGGAAAAAATCCCCCGGTAGGCTTGATCATATATTTTAAAATATCAAGCGCCCCTGCGAACAGACTTCCTGCCGCCGGCCCGAACAGATAGTGAACCAGTTCATTGGGAATACCGGAAAAACCAATGCGCACTGTAGGGCCCACCTCGATGCTCAAAGACCCAAGCACAATGGCCGCCGCGCCCAGCATGGCGCAGATGGTAACCGTCTTTGCCTCCTTAAGCTGACGGAAGGAACAGGTAAACAAAGTTGCTAATCTTGTCATAAAAAAATTACCTCCTTTGCAGACCTCTCAAACTACAATCGGAGATAATCAACCCCTATGATCTTCTCTGATGCAGCGGGATGCGGCCTATGCACCGCAGAAAGTTCCGGAAATGTACCCCCATCCGGCACTTGCTTTCGTCTGGCTGGCAACTCCCTGTCCAGCCGGCACTTAACGCGCATACGCCTACTCTGCTTATTTATTTTTCAATGATAACTATACACTTTTTTCAAAGATATGCAAGCACTTTTTCACATTAAAGAAGAAAATCGTCCAAAACACCTGCAGCTGACCGTATTTTCCCTTGGACGACATAAAAAATACACCCTCTCTCCCTCCGAATCAGAAGGTGAGCCGGGCGTTTTTCACTGTCCCTTCAGCGCTGTTATGCTGCATACCGGGAAATTTCCTCCATAAGTTCCTGACAGGCGTCGTCTGTATGAACAATGACCTCTACGGTCTTAGACTTTGCCAGGGCCAGCACACCTACGATGGATTTTGCGTCTACAATCCTGCTTCCGCATTTTACATCTGCATCATATTCGTACCGATTCATAATTCTTACAAAATCAATGATCTGATCTGGCCGTTCAAATTTAACTGCAACACGTTTCATGTTCATTACCTCCATCATATGCATGATGCGCCCCCTGGGGGAGCGCAGCTGTTTATAAAAGATCACTGCCTGATACACGGGGATGGCTGCTTACAGTAAGCAGTACCAGGCAATGCCTGCTATCATCTTATGTATTTATGGTATCATCCGTTCCTGCAAAGTTCCATGGTAAAATCTTTTCATCCTCTGTAAAATCCTACGATTTTCCCTGAAATTCTGCTCAGACCGCCTTTATAAAGCCGCTCATTTACTGTTTTTGAGTAAAATCATGTATTTTACATTGCGGTTTCTTGTATTATAATAGATTCACGGAAGATGAATTTTGGGAGGGTAAAATGGAATTTAAAGGCCTTTTTGACCTGCAGCTCATGATGTTTCTTCTCATGGGCACAGGTATGTTTCTGCGAAAGAAAAATATCATAACAAAGGAAGGGCGGGGTGTACTGACGGATCTGATCATCAACGTCCTTCTCCCCTGCAATATTATAACCGCTTTTTCCATCCCCTTTGACCGTTCTCTGCTGGTATCTGGTTTTCAGATCCTTATGGTCTCGTTGTTCCTTCAGCTGTTCTGCGCCGCTGTCAGCGCCTTCTGCTACCAAAAGCTCCCCAAAAAACAGAGGATGATCCTCCAGTACGGCACCGTCTGCTCCAATGCCGGTTTTCTTGGAAATCCGGTTGCCGAGGGGCTTTACGGCTCGCTGGGTCTTTTGTTCGCCTCTATCTATCTGATCCCGCAGCGAATCGTCATGTGGTCTGCCGGTGTATCTTATTTTACAGAAAGCCCCGACAAAAAAGAGGTGCTGAAAAAGGTTTTAAGGCATCCCTGCATCATTGCCGTGGAAATCGGGATCCTGCTGATGGCTGCCCAGTACAGGCTGCCCCTGTTTCTAAGCAAGGCTGTAAGCAGCCTGGGAGGCTGCACGACTGCCATTACCATGCTTTTTATTGGTTCAGGTCTGGCAGACGCGGGGATCCGTCATATGGTCTCAAAGCTTACAGTAAGCTACTGCCTGATCCGCCTGCTTTTTATCCCATCAGCCGTTCTTGCGGGCTGTCTTATGTTTTCCATTGACCCGGCCGCCGGAGGTGTGGCCGTAGTGCTGGCGGCTATGCCGGCCGGAAGCACCACCTCGATCCTGGCTGCCAAATATCAGGGCGACGAGACCTTTGCTGCCCAATGCGTAGTCCTCTCCACCCTTGCCTCTATGGCTGTGCTGCCGCTCTGGTGCATGGTAATCCAGGCTTTGTTATAAAACGAAAGGAACGATTCCATGAAATTATTGATCGCAGATGACGAAAAACTGACCAGGGAAGGCATACGAAACCTGTTAGATTTAAAAAAACTGGGCATTACGGAGGTCTTTTTGGCCGATGACGGGATTCACGGCCTGGAAGCGGCCAGATCGCACCGACCGGATATCATTTTAACGGACGTCCGTATGCCCCGCATGACCGGTGTGGAAATGGCCTCACGGTATCTGGAAGAAGCTCCTGACACAGCCGTTCTCTTTATGAGCGCCTATTCAGACCGCGAATATCTGAAGGCGGCCATCAAATTAAAAGCCGTAAACTACATTGACAAGCCCCTGGATAAAAAAGAACTGGAGAACGCACTGGAGGAGGCGGCAGACCGGTGCCGCTCCCTTGGGGCCGCCAAAAGCGGGGCGATGCTCAAGGAGCAGGATCTCAAAGGCCACCTGGTGCTTTTTCTCACGGATGGGGCAAAAGGGCGGCGGCGGCAGCCGCCCGGGGAGCCTGTCTTTCTCCTGCCATCGAACCAGACTTCTGGTTTAGTGCAGTTGTCACAAGCTGCCTGACCCCTTTGTCCGAGCTTCCTTCCGAAGAGTTGATGAAGGAAAGCCAGCTTTTTTCCGGGTATCTTAAGGAACACGGCATAACCCGGCTGATAATGCCGAAGGCTGACCGTTATATCATAAGCTTTCTCTGCAGCCCTTCCCGTCCGGAGACCAAAGTTCTGGAAGACTTTACCCGGCTGGTGCAGTCACGAATGAAGACTTACTGCCGTTTCTTTATAGCAGCCGGCCCGATTCTTCAGGGTATGGCGCAGGCCTCCGTTTCCTACCATAGCGCCATGAACCTTTTAGATGAAAGCTTTTACCATGACTATAACTCGGTCCTGACCCCGCAGCCGGCCGCAGGATCCTATCAGCCGGCCGCAGACCCCTTTACAGACTTTGGCGCTGCCTTAACGGCCCAAAAGAAAGAGGATGCCCTGAAGGCGGCAGAGGCATTTTACAGAGGCTTAAAAGACGGCCCTCCTCTTCCCGCAGCCCAGGCAAAAGACCGGTACTTCCGCTACCTGAATAAACTGGACGAAATCAGTCTTGCCAATCACATTTCTCTGTGGAAACGAGAAGGTCTGGAGTCCGAATCCATCTGGGAGGACGTTATGAACCGGGCTACCCTGAGGGAGCTTCATGAATTTCTCTGTGAACGGATACAGCTTTATTTTCAGCACCTGATTTTCAACCAGACCGAACATCCTGTTGTCTTTCAGATCAAGGAGTACATCCGTCTAAACTATGCAGTCCCTACCTTGTCCGTACCGGAAATCAGCGAATACGTCAACCGCTCTTCCAGCTATGTCTGCACCCTCTTTAAAAACGAAACAGGCCAGACCGTGAATCAGTACCTGACCGATTACCGGATCAAAATGTCCAAACAGTTTTTAAACGATCCCCGCTACCGGATTGCAGACATTTCCGCAAAGGCAGGCTACAGTGACGGAAACTATTACAGCAAGGCCTTCCGCAAAATCGTAGGCCTTTCCCCATCTGAATACAGGGAGAAAATGCTCTGATGAAACATCCTCTGAAACGTTTGCTGCATTATTACATCTATGACATGAAACTTAAGAAAAAGCTGGCTGTATCGTACGCCATTCTTTTTATGCTGCCTATGGCCGTAGTGACAGTTCTTATGTTTACCCGGTTCTTTCAGATCGTACTAAATAATACCCTTCAGTCGGAAGAGGCTTTCCACGCTCAGTCTGCCCTTGCCGCTGAGAATCTGATGACCCATATATCCTATGCTTCCGACACCCTCACAGACGCCCTTTCCGTCCAGGGCCTCTTTTCCATTCCAAAAGAGCAGGCAAAGACCTCCGCATTATCCCGCTCCCAGCTGGACAGCCTGTACAACCAGGCCCGTATGGCCGCAGAGCCGTCCCTGATCCGGTCGGTACGGATCTACTATGACGACAGCAGCTATCCCAGGCTGGATGTCTGGAACAACGGGCGTCAAATCCTGTTTTCCCCTCTTTCTTCCCTGGACAGCCAATGGATCTCACAGTTTAAGGCTTCTGAGGAAGATTATCTGTTCTGTTCCTCCTCTCTCTCGGAAACAGAACGGGAGACCTGCGGCAATCTGGCTTATATTACACGATTGAATTATCTCCCCCAAAATGGGGAGACAGAGCGAGAGACGGCCGCCTATGTTGCTGTATATTTCTCTCGTTCCTCTCTTCAGGAGCTGATCGCAAACCGGCGATCCATCGAGGGAGAATACACCTTCTTTGCAGACCAAAACGGGCGGACAATCCAGACCGGGGACCTAAAAACAAACAAGTCTATGCCTGCCATCCCACCGGAGCTTTTTGAGCAGCTGAAGACAGAGGAAGAATTTCTGCCTGCTGAGTTAAACGGGATCCGGGTATATGCAGCCTGTTTTCCTGTGAAGGATTCTGGCTGGTATCTCATTTCCCTCATCCCCAGAGAAAAACTTCAGGCAGTAGGCGCTTCCACCATCATGAATTTCATCGGCCTGTATGCCTTTATCTCTCTTCTGGCCCTGTTTTTGGCGTATCTGCTCTCAAGATCTTTCGCAGACCGCATCATCCATGTGGCCCTTCAGATGGAAAGTATTCGCTCCGGCCGTCCCCAGCCTCTTATATTAGAGCAGGCCGGCAATGATGAGATCGGGATTCTTTCCGGGGCCTACAATTTTATGACCGCTGAAATCAATGAGCTTATGGATCAGCAGGAACAGGCTTCAAAAGAGCTTCAGAAGGCTCAGTTCCGGGCGCTCCAGGCACAGATCAATCCCCATTTTCTCTACAATACCCTGGATATGATCAACTGGCTGGCTCAGTCCGGCCAGATCGGGCAGGTAAGCGAAGCCATCCAGGCCTTGACCCGTTTTTACCGCCTGACCCTTGGACGCAAGGATCTCCTCTCTTCCATCAGAGATGAGATAACCCATGTGTCTCTATATATGCAGCTGCAGAATATGCGCTACAATCACTGCGCCTCCTTTATCGCTGATGTTCCTCCGGAACTTTTGGATTTCACCATACCAAAGCTGACATTTCAGCCTATCGTAGAAAATGCCCTTCTCCATGGTATCCTGATGAAGGAAGAGAAGAAGGGCTCCATCCTCCTTACCGGGTGGCGGGAGGACAATGATATTATCTTAGTCATCTGCGATGACGGGGCTGGAATCCCTCCGGAAAAACTGGATACTCTTTTGGATGAGCCAAATACTGAAGGCGCTCTTACCTCCACCCGGCACATCGGCGTATCCAATACAAACCTGCGGCTGAAAAGTCTTTACGGAGAAGGCTTTGGACTGTCATTCACAAGCGTTACAGGAAAAGGCACAGAGGTAACTCTGAAAATCCCCGCAATGCAGGAGCAGATGCCTCTGTGACGCTCCTGCCAAATAACATTCCCGGCCCATCCATCCTCCATCCGTTCCTTTGCTGCCACGTTCATGAATCTTCATATGCAGTTTCAGCCTTTGAAGTTCTTTCCATGGCTGTAGTATACAAAAAACAGATCCGCCAGAAAAACCGTTCCCATCACAAACAGCGCCAGCCAGGATCCCGGCGAACGCAGATCCAGCCGATCTAAAAAGCACAGCGCACTGATTCCCCACAGAAGCAGGGGCAGTGCCGCAATGGAAATAACGCGAAGAATCCTGTATCTGCGGACCGTCATCCCTGCCGGGATATAATCCTCCGGATGAACCAGCTCGCAGCGGATCACAATTCCCAGACGCGAGGAAGTTCTGTAGGCTTTATATTCAGCCCCATCCATCATAAACCGGGGTGACAGACCCTTTTTGGTGATCACGATCGTTTTCTTATTTTCTCTGGCATATTTGAGAAGTTCCTGAGAAAAAATCTCCGGATCATCGCACCGATCCTCAGGCATGAAGGAAAAATCCCGGATTGCCTCGGACCGCACCACCTGCGCATAATCGTTAATGAACTGCATAAATACAGATCCCGCTCTCTCCTCTTTCTCTATCTCTTCCAGATACATATCCGGATCTACATCTGCCAGCTGTTCCTCCTTTATCTTCCCGCAAAACTCCAATGCAGCCGTCAATTCTTCCTTTTGAGACTGCAGACGGCTGATCTGGGACGCAATTGCTTCCTCCAAAGAGATATCGCCCTCAAACATCCGGCGAATCTCTCCCACCGGCATCCCCAATTTCCGAAACAAGCGGATCATTTTCAAGCGGCCAATATCCTCCTCGGAATACAGCCGGTAGGAATTTTCCTCATTCCTCTCAGGCGTCAGCAGTCCCTGTTTTTCATAGTATCGGATATTCTGGCTGGTGATCCCCGTCAGCTGTTGGGCTTCTTTGATTGTCCGTGACATATCTTCCCCTCCTTATCCGCGCTGTTATCTCCAGCGCATCTTTGCTCTCCAAGCATAAGGCTTATACCAGGTATAATGTCAAGTTTTTTATATTTTTGTACAAAAAAATCCGAAACCTAAGTTTCCTTAAGTTCCGGATCATCATCCAGTGCAGAAGAAGGGAGTCGAACCCTCAAGGTATTACTACCACACGGACCTGAACCGTGCGCGTCTGCCAATTCCGCCACTTCTGCATATGCGGGAGATGGGACTTGAACCCACACGAGCATACACCCACAAGATCCTTAGTCTTGCCTGTCTGCCAATTCCAGCACTCCCGCAGCACGTGTTATAATATATCACACTGTTTCCATTTTGGCAATACCTTTTTTTTATTTTTTTAATTTTTTTTTAGGGGCAGAAGCCAAAACTGCCGCCCCCATTTTTCCTAAAAGAATCCCAGATAATAATACGGCAAAAACAGCCGGCCAACCTGTTCTATTCCCGGCATCCATGTTCCTGCATCCACAAACACCGGACAGAATATAAGGCTTCCAATAATAAAGAACGGAATGGTACAGCAAAGCGCCCTGGGGGAGCGAAACACATTTTTAAGCAGAAAAACTACAGCCACGCAGGCCAAACCATAAATCAGCAGTGCGGCAGCTTCCTCTGCCGCTCCTGCTACTCCACTCTTTAAGCTTTTTCCAGCCCACAATGCGAAAAAGGCAGAAACACAGGACAGCGCCGTCGGAGCGCTTAAAACCGCCAGACGGCATGGCAGACGCAGTTTCCAGCTTAGAGGAATAAAAAGACCGCTTATCTCATCCTCTCCCAGCAGAACCGCTCCGTACAGCGACATGGTAAAGACAAAAACAGCCGCAAGGCCACGGACAGGAAAAAGCTTTGCTCCCGTCTCCTCTGCCAAAGTCCTGCCTGTGCTTTCCCCATCATATATGTACGCAAAATGAAAGAGACCGACGCCGTCATACCACTGATCATAGAGTTCTTTGGCCTGTCCTGCCGCCGCCTTTCTCTCTTCGCTTTCAGGAGACCCGATCTGCGAAAACGCCTCTCCCTCCGTCACATACATTTGTAAAAGTTCTCTGTTATACAGGGCTGCCAGTTCATGAAAAACCGTTTCTGCAGATAACGGGCCTGCCACAGTAGACGGGGCCGTATAAAGACGAATCACTTTCTTCCACTGCTTCTGATTCAGTTTTTCTTCCAGATTCGGATCAATGGCATATCCACATTCCGCCCGCCTTGATGCCACCTCATCCTTTACCTCCTGTTCACTGGCGCAGAGATAAAAATCAAACATCCCCTTTGCCCGCTCTGCCAGATTCCGTGCCAGCTGCCTGGAAAGCCAGGAAGCCTCCTGCTCCGTTCCTCCGGCTGTACACACGGCAATCCGAATTCTGTTTTCTCCCTGGCTCTCCATTTTCCCGATTCCCAGGGCTGCCAGAGGCAGAAGAAGTAAAAGCATTGGAAATATGCCTTTTTTTAAATAGCGCTTACACGCGAGAAAAAACCACACAATTACCTGTTTCATTTATCCGCCGCCTCCGCCGCTGCCGCAATCAGCCACCCTCCTGCAATCAGAGCAGCCAGCTTTCCCGCTGTTTCAAAGTTCCAGCTTTGGGTCACTGCCATCTTTACGCCTTCCATCAGGATATGGGAGGGTAAAAAGGGTGCTGCCTCCCGGATCTGTTCCGGCAGAAATACCTGCGGAAGGAAACCGCCGGAAAGAAAATGGAGCACTGTCACCATAACAAAAAGAAGAAGGATCCCTCCCATTCGGCTTCCTGCCGTCAGAAACAGACAGGCTGCTGCAGATGCCGCTCCCAGGCAAACCAGGATCCCTGCAAAAACACCTGGCAGACTGAACGAAAGCACACCTGCCGCCTGAGCAGCCAAAGCAGCCAGAGCCGTCAAAATCCCCAGTAAAAGAGAGAGTCCCAGAATACGGCCTCCTGCCGCTGTAAACGGGCCAATTCCGATCAGAGACAGCTTCTGCCTCATCACAGGGCTGTCTCTCTTTAACAGATCCGATACCGGAATGGCGGACAGCAACAGCACCAGCACAAAGCCGCTGATCCCGTAAAATACAGGCACCGTCACATCTCCCGCTCCGTTTACGGTGATTTTTCCAAAATAATCCATTCTGGGAAGGCTGTAGCTTAAGTAGATTCCGTTCATTTCTCTTTCAAACAGGGGAATTTTCTCCGTCAGACCATACTGTTTTAAAAGCTGATCTCCGCTGTAGATCCCCGCCTGACTGGCTCCCAATATGCCTGCGCCTGCATCCGTCAGTTCCTGAAAAATCCTGCTCTCGACTCCCGCATTTTCCGGAAAGATCACAGTTACAGGCGTATTGACTCCTGTCATAATATCCTGCACAAAACCGTCCGGCACCTGAAGCACGGCATAAAGCCGCCCTTCCCTTAGCCCCTGTTTCGCTTCCTCCTCGTCCATATAGGTAAGATCGCAGAGACTTTTAACGCTTTCAAGGGAACGGATCATATTTACGGCCTGTTTTGCCAGGGTATCCTCCTCAGGCAGTACCACGCCTACCGGAATCCGTCCCACTGCCTGACCGCCATAGAGCAGCTTTCCTGCCAGAAGGGCGGCCGCGCCCATGAGAATCACAAGCACTGCCGCCCCTGCCAGAATGTGGGGAAGCCGTCTCAGGGCACGTTTTAATTCCAGCCTTATATAGCACAGACGTCCACACATACTTATATCCTTTACTGAATCAATCCTGCTTCACCGCCAATTCCGATGACGCCAAAGAGTATCTCCATAGCAACGGCGTTCCATTCCTCTTCGGTGGCTGCCAGTATATCCATAGTTTCCCCTTCCAGAGGAACCACTTCTCCAGACAGCGGCCCGAAATGATATTCGCCGCTTAAAACAACATTTCCTGTATCTCCCATGGCAGAGGCTGTGATGGAATCAATGGCTACATGGATGGATTTCCCCTTTTCCAGCTGATCAACCGCTCCTTTGGCAGAAAGGCTCACAAGCTCCAGACCATCCTGGCTGACGGCTGCCTGAAGGTCATAAGCGCCGCCGTCACTGTTGTAGGAACCGTCAAAAGCAGCCTTCCACTCCTCTGACATGGCGCCTGTTGACTTCATCTCCAGATCCAGGCCTCCGGTCAGCTGCTTTCCATCATAGGTTCCGTCTTTTGCAGCTGTAAGCACCAGCGTCTCGTCTCCATTTACCATTTCTACCTGAGCATTAAGATTCTGGGTCAGATAGGAACCGCCCTTTAATTCACAGCTGAAATTCACACTAACCGGCTCGCTCTCCGTTTCTGTCTTGTCAGGATCATTCAAAGAGGTGGTTCCCTTTACAGAAACCAGACGGCCTTTGGAATCCACATGGACGGTCATCTGCACATCATTTAAGGAACTCTCCAAAAAGCTGATCATCTCATCGATGTTTGCCTTTGCCTCTTCGTAAGTCTGTTCCTGCATCTCCTTGGCAGTAGGGAACTCCTGTCCTGTTCCATTCCCTCCCATGAGCTGTCCAAGCTGTACGCTCATTTCCATCTGATTTAAAAACTCATTTTTCAGAGTCTCATCCTGAAGGAAGAAGTCAGATGAGGTTCTTAAAAAGCTGATCATGGCGTCTTTACTGATGGAAACCTCATAGCCTTTGCAGCTTACCTCTTTTCCATCCACAGTAAAGGTTCCCTTTTCACCCTTTTTTACAGTCATAGCCGCCTTAAAATCATCCTCAGCCTTGCAGCCTTCCCGATAGCGGTTCATGAGGCCCTTAAGATCAAGAGACTCTGTCTGTCCTTCGTCTTCCTGCTGGGCCTGGGCTAAAAGGGTGTTCAAATATTCTGCCAGAGCAGCCGGATCAATACCGTTTTGCTCCAGGGCCGGAGCTACAACAGGAGAATTTTTTACACGGTCACCCAGCCCTTCTCCCAGATCCAGAGTAAATACGCGGGAAGACAGTTCCGGTACTGCAGCCATAAGGGTGTGATCTCCATAATAAAGGTTCAGATTCGCCAGATCCATTCCATTATAAATAACCCCCATATTGAAGGAGCTCTTGTGGCTGTCTGTATCCTCCTTTCCTTCAATACGCAGCCCGCTGCCTGCATAGGCGTTGACCGCAGGCTCAGAACAGCTGTCAAGCTTTAACGTAAGACCGCCCTCGGAACTGGATGATGCCTCTGTTTTTGCAAACTCTGACAGTCCAAACAGTTCTTCCAGCGGATCAGTCTGCCCTTCTGTATAGATATTTTCAAATGCCTTGATCACCGTTTCCTTGGGATCCCCCTCTGACATCTGCGTAAAGGCAAAAACACCTCCGCCCACTACGATTACCGCTGCCGCTCCGGCCGCTGCCATTTTCATCTGCTTCGTTAATTCCATACACTTTTTCCTCCGTTTTTAGTCACAGTCTTTCCAGGCATTGCCGCATTTGACTTAACTTGTTATCCCTGCCGTCCTATATGCCGACCTTCGGCGGATGAAAGCTGGCGATCAGTTCTTTTGGCCCAAGACCTGCTGGAATCTCCTCCAGTCTGCCATCTCTCAGCACATAAAGCCGGCTGCACATGGACAGCTCCTCCATCTCATGAGAGGTAAGGACTGCTGTTCCTCCATTCTCTAAATAGCTTTGCAGGTACTGACGGATCGTTTCCTTACATTCCAGATCCAAAGCTGCTCCCGGCTCATCCATGATCAGAAGAGGGGCCTGTCCCGACAGAGCACAGGCGATACTGAGTCTTTTTTTCATACCTCCTGACAGCTTTCCCGCCCTGCGTTCCAGCATAGAAGGAATCCCTAAAAGAGCTGCCGGGCCATGTTCCAGATCTTCCTTCATCCGGCTTTTGCTGCCCTTATACCACAAAAGGAGATTATCCCTCACGGTCAGCTCCTCCATCAGAGGATTTTCCTGGGGAACATAAGCAGCCTTAGCTGCAAATACTGCCGGATGGCCTGATGCTTCCTGCCCGTCAATTCGGATACTGCCCCGATCCGGTTTCCTTACTCCCGCCAGGACAGATAAAAGGGTTGTCTTACCGCAGCCGTTGGCCCCTACAATTCCCACACAGGTTCCTCTGTGGGCAGACAGTTCGGCCTGATCCAAAATCCGACGCTTTCCATATGATTTACAGATTCCTGACACCTGCAGCATTCTGTGCCTCCTTCCATATCTTTTTTTGTCTGTTTTTAACAATATGACTGTCAGTATCTGGTTTTTAGTGTATCATGTTTTTGTATAAATGGCAAAATAATTATATTTACGGATTTCTTACATCCGCAGTGATTCAGCCCTTACCCAGCATAAACCGCTCCACCACCAGCCCCACACCGTCCTCGTTGTTGGAGGCAGTGATATAGTCGGCAGCATTTCTCACCGGGAGAACTGCATTCTCCATTGCTACTCCAAGACCGGCATACTGGATCATGGTAAGATCATTATAGCCGTCGCCGCAGGCGATCATCTCTTCCCTTGACAGGCCAAGACATTCTAAAAGACGCCCCAGGGACTGGGCCTTATCGATCCCCTTTGGCATCACCTCCAGGAAAAAGGGTTCTGAACGGTAGACACTGAAATCACGGCCCATGGCTGCCTTGACCCTGGGTTCTACCATCTCCAGATAATCCCCGTCATCTAACATCAGGAATTTAGGCACCTGAAAGGCGACATACTCTCTCATGTTTTCCACCTGGCGAAGAGGAAGGTGATTGATGCAGGATTCCTTGACCGCATAGGGACATTCCGCGTTGTTTGTAATGATCTTTCTGCCCTCATAAGTCAGGATATCCACCCCATTCTCCTCTGCCAGACCGATAATTTTTTGGTTGGATTCCACCGGGAGCAGCGAAGAAAATACCGCTTCCCCAGTACGGCAGCTGGTAATCATTCCCCCATTGTAGGACAAAATATAGCTTCCATATTTTGACAGTTCCAGTTCCTTTGCCAGAGGCTCAATGCCGGCCGTAGGGCGGCCGGAAGCCAGGACGACGATCTTTCCCGCTTCCTGGGCCTCCATCAGAGCCCTCTTTGTTCTTGGCGTAATAACCTTATCCCTGTTTGTCAGTGTCCCGTCCAGATCCAGAACGATAATCTTGTATTCCATCTTTGTTTTCTCCTGTGTCAAAATTCATACGTGAAAATATTTTATCAGAAATACTCCTGTCTGAAAAGAACGTTTATTAAAATAACATATGCGCAATATTATATGGCAGCCGGCCGTCAAAGACTCTTAAAAAAGCCGCC